>Ga0070695_100000048_pt1 | contig 47033 bp, 40 predicted proteins | sample KBSK1252metaG_FD_65471 | JGI IMG/M metagenome (GOLD analysis project Ga0070695, IMG submission 65471) | Corn, switchgrass and miscanthus rhizosphere microbial communities from Kellogg Biological Station, Michigan, USA - KBS K1-25-2 metaG | ecosystem: Host-associated > Plants > Roots >...
CCAAGGAGTCGGTCTTCAAGCGCCGCGCCGCACCGGGCGCCATGACCTTCAGCCTCTCCGAAGGGCTGATCATGCAGACCGGTCTCATCCACGGCACCGGCATGTCCTATCTCGGTGGTGAGATCCGCATCGTCGCGCCAGTGCTCGAGGGCGACACGCTCCGCGTGAGCGTCACCATCGCGGACAAGCGCGAGACCAAGAAGCCCGATCGCGGCATCGTCACCTACCAGCACGAGGTGACAAACCAGCGCGGCGAGGTCGTGCTGGAGGCGACGGTCAAGCGGATGATCAGGCGGAACTCCGCTTGAGTGCGCCTCCTGCCCCGCCACCCGAGCCCGACACGATGACCACCCGGAAATCGCCGGTCGTCGTGGATACTCGTCAGCGAGTTCCTACGGTCTGGCGATCGCCGCAGGGCGAGGCGCCGAGGTGACCTGATGACCGGAAACGCTTGCGTCGTGCAGATCGTCGTGCAGATCAACGGATCGGCGGGTGGCGTCCCGAAGCTTCCCGTCCCTTCGGCGCGAGCCACTGCCGTGGGCCTCCAGGGCGACGCGCATCGCGACCGCCAGCACGACGGAGGGCTGGACCGGGCCCTCTGCCTCTTCTCGCACGAGCGGATCCGGGCCTTGCAGGCCGAAGGACAGCCGATCGCCGCCGGAAGCATCGGCGAGAACCTGACCATCGACGGGCTCGACTGGAGCGCGGTGACGCCGGGCTCCTACCTGCTCCTCGGCTCACAGGTCGTCGCCCAGGTAACACGCTATACGTCGCCATGCACGAGCATCACCGGCGCCTTCCGCGACCGCAACTACTCCCGGGTGTCGCAGAAGCGTCATCCGGGCGACAGCTGGGTCCATGCCCGGGCCCTTCAGGAAGGGCCCCTCACGAGCGGGGATCCCGTGGCGCTCCTCACCGAAGCTGAGGCCCTCTCCCCGATCGGCTCTCGATGAGGACGGTCGACGCCGTGATCATCGGCGGCGGGGTAACCGGAGCCTCCATCGCCTTCCACCTCGCCGGGGCCGGGGTCCGTCGGGTGCTCATCCTGGAGCGCGGCTCCATCGGTTCGGGTGGCACCGGCTATTCGGTCGGAATCGTTCGCCAGCTGTACCCCACGCGCGAAACCAGCGAGATGGTTCTCCGTTCGTTGATGGTCTTCGAGCACTTCAGGGAGGCGGTCGGTGGTGAATCCGGCTTCGTTCGGACCGGCGTCCTCATCGGCGTCTCGCCGGCGATGCGACCGACCCTCGAGCAGACGCTGGCGCTCCAGCACGAGATCGGCATCCGGGCCGAGATCCTGGATCCGCTCGAACTCGGTCGCGTCGAGCCCCGGATCGATGCGGCCGGCCTCGGCGCCGTGCTGTGGGAGCCCGGCTCCGGTTACGGGGATCCCGCCGCGGTTACCGCGGGCTTCGCGGCCGCCGCCCGCCGCCGTGGAGCGGTCGTCGAGCAAGGCGTCGAGGTCGTCGCGATCCGCCACCGGGAAGGCCGGGTGGCCGGCGTCGATACGGCGGCGGGCGAGTCGATCGACGCCCCCGTCGTGATCAACGCGGCCGGGCTCTGGGCCCCGCGCGTCGCGCGCCTGGCCGGCGTGGAGCTACCCATCGTGGTCGGCCGTCATCCGGTGTTCCTCGTCGCGCGCAGTCCGGGGTTCGGTCCGGCGCATCCCGTGTACCTGGATCTGGCGGGTGGCAGCTACGTCCGGCCGGAGACGGGCGGGCTCACGATCACGGGCTCGCTCGCCGATGACGAGGCGCAGCATCCGATGGATCCTGATCGCCTGGGCAGCGAGGCCGGCTTCGACGAGGCCGCGGAGGTGCTCGCCCGCACCGCCCGTGCGATCCCGCCGCTCTCCGAGGCCCGCTTCAGCCGGGGCTATGCGGGGGCCTTCGACATCACGCCCGACTGGATGCCGATCCTCGACGAGTCTCCGGTCCGCGGCTTCTGGATCGCGGCCGGAATGTCCGGACACGGGTTCAAGCTCTCGCCCGCGGTCGGCGAGATGGTCGCGGCCCTCGTCACCGGGGCGCCACCCCCCGTGAGTGCGGGCCCTTTTCGGCTCGGTCGTTTCGGGGCTGCGGCCGCCGCGGGCGGGGCGACCTTCGTCTCGTCGTACCTGCGGCCGGCGGAGCCCACCGCCATCGCAGATCCGGGCGAGGAGCCGCGCCGATGAGCCGGTCCGAGGGGCGGGTGGGCCGCATCGTGTGCCTGCTGGTCGGCGCCCTCCTGATCCTCATCTTCTTCGGGCTCTCCATGACCGCGCCCGGGCTGCGGATCACGTTCCGGGCCCCGATCACCGCGAGCTCACCGGGCGAGGTGTACTTCTGGCTGGGCCATGCCCTGCTCCTGTTCCCCGCGTCGTGCCTGATCGGCGGTGCCCTGAGCGGCTGGATCGGGCCCGCGCTCGTGCGCCTCCGCGAAGAGGTCAATCGTCTCGGGTCGCGCGATCTGGGTCTGGCCGCCCTCGCCCTCTCGCTGATGGCGGTGGCCCTGGCGCGGGTCGGCCACTTCCTGATCATGTACGACCTGCCCTTCACCGACGACGAGTACGCGACCCAGTTCGGGGGCTACCTCTTCGCGAGCGGACGGACGACGGCGCCACTGATCCTTCCCCGGAACGCCATCGCAAGCCTCGGCTTCTACTACAAGGACGGCTTCGTGGCTCGAGCCGACTGGCCGGGAGCGCAGGCAATCTGGGCGCTGGGCGACGTGACCCATCTCGGGCCGTTCGTCTGGGCGATCCTCGCCGCGATTCCGGTGGGCGCGCTCGCGGTCCTATTGCGGCGCCGGCTCGACGCCGCTTGGGGCCTCGCCGCAGTAGTGATCTTCGTGTGCTCGCCGATGGCCCTGATGCTCTCGATGACCTCACATGCCCACCTGGGCTCCCGGGCGATGCTGGCCGTTGCTCTTGCGGGATACTGGTTGGCGGAGCGGCGCGACAGCTTCCGACTCTGGACACTCACCGGCCTCGCCTTCGGACTGGCGTTCCTCTTCCGGCCGCTCGAGATCCTCTTCTTCTCGGCTCCGCTGCTCGCGTGGGCCACCATCAAGAGCGTGCGCAGAACGCCGGGCTATTCACGCGCGCCCCTGGCTCTCGCCCTGGGGGGGTTCGTCCCGGTTGTCCTGATGCTCGCCCATGCCTACTCGGTGACCGGCAACCCGCTTCTCCCGCCGCGTCTCGACGATCCGGTCGCCGCGGCCCTGGACCAGGCGACCAATGCCCTCTGGTTCCGTTTCGGCGCCAACACGGGCTACAACGCGTTCATGCTGGCCATCTGGTTCCTGGGACCTCTCGGGATCCTGCTGTTCGCAGCGGGGGTGATGACCGACCACTTCACGCGCCTGCTCGGGCTCGGCGTCGGTACCAGCCTCTGTCTTGGACTCTTCCACACCAACATGGGCCTGCACACCGTCGGGCCGATCCACTACTCGGAGTGCGCGGTCCCGCTCACCGTCGTCGCGGTTCACGGCCTCGCGAATCTCCTGCGGCTCGCTCGATCACACCTCTTCGACCCGCGACTCATCGCCAGCGCGGTCGTGGTTGCCCTGGTCCTCGGTCTCGGAATCTTCAATCTCAAGCATGCTTCTGCGCTTCAGGACCAGGCGGGAATTCAAGCCGCCGTTTACGACTGGGTCGAGCGAGCCCGGCCCGATCCGGCTGGGCCCCGGGTAATCGTGCTGGCCCCTCAGTTCGGGATCACCTGGATCCATCTCCCGGGCATGGCGCGGATCGGGACGTGGGTGTTCGAGTGGCGACGGCCCCACCCGGATCTGCACGACGACCTAGTGATCCTGCACGACCTGCCGGGGCTGGAGTCGATGGTGCGCTCGCGCTTCCCGGATCGGCGCCTCTATCGGCTGGTGCTGCTCGCGGGCCCACCCTTCGGGGTCATCCTGCCGCTGGACGGCGCGGCAGGGGGAGGGGCGATTCCCTACGGTGCCCTTCCCGGCGGCTGATCCGGTTTCTCGTCCCGGCCCAGCTATCGCGTTCCGGCGCGCCCGCGACGGCTACGGTACTCGGCGGGCGGGCCAGGGGCGCGCCCGGCGGACGACCGCCACGAGGGACAGCAAGACGACGGCGGCCGCGGCCGACGCGCCGGCCACCGGCCAGGACACGGCGCCCCGCATGGTCGCGTCGTAGAAGAAGTGCGCGCTCAGCACGAGCACCGCGTTCGACGGCACCATGGCAAGCGCGGACCACCCGAGGTAGCGCCAGAACCCGATCCCGGTCAGCCCGAAGCCGTAGTTGACGAGCACGAACGGGGCGATGGGGAAGATCCGCACGAGCGGGATCAGGGCCCAGTCGTGCGTTTCCGCGAGCGCGGACATGCGGGCGAATGCCTCCGTCCCCGCCAGCCGCTCCGCGACGGCGTCGCGCGCGAGGTAGCGCGCGATCAGGAAGGCGATCCCCGCCGAGATCGAGCTCGCCGCCACCATCACCAGAAGGCCGGTCATCGGCCCGAAGAGGATGGCCGCCAGCAGCGTGAACGGCATGCTTGGCACGCCGACCAGGGTGGCGGCCACGTAGGCCAGAATGTAGACGACGGGGGCGAGCGGCCCCAGCACGGTCGTCCACCCCTGCGCGGCGCTCGTGTAGCGGGCCACATCGATCGAGTGCCCGACCACCACCATCCCGACCACGATGACCGCAGCAGCGAGCGGCAACCGCAGACTCCGTCGCGGGGTAGGCGCCGGCCGGGGTGCGGCCGCGGTCGGGAGCGGGGACATGCCCACGGAAGTGCCTCTCTACGCTTCGGCGCGGCGGCGTGGCCTCACGCGGGCCCCTGGACCGCTCTCCACTCGGTCCTGATCTTCAGGAAGACGAACCCGAAGTAGCTCCGGTTCGTGGGCACCGGGATGCGCGCGGTCAGCAAGAGGCGATGGACCCGTCCGAGATTGTAGTTGGGGATACCGGGAAAGACGTGGTGCTCATAGTGCAGGTACTGACCGAACGGCGCCACGATCCATCGCTCCAGGAGGTTCAGCCGGCTGGTCCGGGTCACCCACGCGTCCTGGGGGGAGTCCGGATGGTAGCCCGTGTCGAACGAGTGCTCGGCGATCGACCGGACGCGGATCTGGAGCGGATAGAGCGTCATGATCGGCAGAACGTGCAGGAGCAGGTACGCCCACGGTCCGCCCGCCAGCGTGAAGACTCCGAAGAGCGCGAGCTGGCTGAGCGCGACCGGCACCATGGACCGGACCGCGTGGACCACGTAGCGGGGGGTGAGTCGACGCCAGGGTGAGACGGAAAACGTAGCCCGATCGGACTGGGAGTACTGGAGCAGACGCTGGATCGCGGATACGAAGAACAGGTCACCGAGGAGGCCCTTCAGCATGGCGGGGGCCGACGCCCCCGGCTGGCTGAAGATGATGTCTGGATCGCGATCGGTGTTGAGGTACACGTGATGGTCCATGTGGGCGTTCCGGTGCCCGGAGCGGGTGTACCCGAGCAGGTACGCGAAGAGATTGCCGAAACCCTGGTTCAGGTGCGGGTGGCGGAACAGCGTGCCGTGGTCGCTCTCGTGAACCAGCTGGGCCGCGCAGTTGAAGTTGCGGATCGAGCAGAGGGCGAGGATCGCGAAGATCCACCAGCGGGGGAGCCACCCGAACAGGATCGGCACCGCAACGAACGACGCGATGGTGACCACCACGTCGAGCGCGCTGCGCCCGTCGCGCATCCGGTGCGCGGCCCGGAGCGCATCCACGCTGATCGCCCCCGACTGGATCGCCTCCTTGGCCGATCTGGGCGCCCCCACCGTCATCTCGTCGAGGCCCTTCACGCTTCGGCCCACTCCGATCGCCATACCCGTAGTCTCCTCGGTGCTCTAGAGGGCCCTGATACGGAGGACGCGCCGGGCCACCCGCCCCACGCCGCTTCCGATCCAACCCTTGGGAGTCAGAAAGAATCGGTCGCCGCGCGAAGCCAGGAAGCCGTTCCGGACCATGATGTCGAGTCGATCCTGCATCAGCACCTCGACGCCACACACCGCCCGCATCTCCGCGAGGGTCAGGCGCTGCTGCGGCGCCCGCGCCAGCTCGATAAGGAGGCGGATCGTGATCGAGCGGTCGGCGTGGGAATAGAAAAGCCCCGCGGTGAGGAAGAGCAGTACGTAGACCATCAGCCCGTTGCCCAGACCGAGCCGCCAGTCCATCCCCACGAAGCCCGTGGGCAGGAAGCCCAGGTGCGCCGGGGTCACGTAGTAGAGGAGCAGGTAGATCGGGACGGTTGGCGCGAAGGACCTCAGCATCGAGCTGAACACCTTACGGGGTGCCGCGACATGGAACACTATCGCCTGCCCAACCGCCCACAGCGCGATCAGCCCTCCACTGAGGAGGAGACCCTTCAGCATGGCGGGTCCGCTACGCGCCCACCTGGGCGTTGATCAGCTTCTTGAGGAAGGAGCCGAGCGCGGCGACCCGGCCGCCCCGCGAGAGGAGCCGATACGCCCCCGCCTCCTCTATCACGTAGCCGCCTCGGATCAGCTTCGGGAGGCGTCGCTGGAAGATCAGATTGACCGGCTCGTCGCTCCCCTGCATCGCGAGCGCCTCACCGGGGCTCATACCCTCCCGCCCCCGCTCCCGCAGGTCGACGAGCACGCTCATGGACGGGCTCACGCAGGCGAAATAGCAGAAGCTCCAGTATCCGTGGAATACGAGGGCGAGGAGGAGGAGCCCGTTCCAGAAATCCACCACCGGCGACGTTTCCTGCCACGAAACGGGAACGAAGCCGAGGTCGGCGGGCACCAGCCAGAAGGCTCCCGCGTAGAGGCCGACCGAGCCCGCGAAGGCCGCGAGGAAGACCTTGAACTCCTTACCGCCGCGGTGGAAGTGCAGGGCCGACACACTTCCGGCCACCAGCAGCGCAAAGGCCAAGGCGGCCAGGGCGAGGCCCTTCATCCGCGGCATCCGTAGCGAAGCACCAGGTCCATGCCCATCGCGGCTAGAACGGCCCGTGGAAATCCTTCACGGTGCTCACCACCAGTCGATCGGCCGAGCGGCCCTCGCACGCGGTCACCGCGGCGGCCTGGATCTCTCGGGCCCCGGGGTAGAACATCGGCTCGATGGCCTGGCTGCTCGGCACCGCGCTGTCCGGCCAGGCCACCCGGACCGGCCGAGCCCGCAGCACGTCGAGGGCCTCCTCGGCCACTCGCGCGATGATTTCTCCGGCGATCCCGCACGGCGCCCAGTCGGGCTCCGCCACCACCAGGCGTCCGGTCCTCGTCACCGACCGGATCACGGTCTCCGTGTCGAGCGGACGCAGGGTACGGAGGTCGATCACCTCGGCCAGGATGCCCGACGTCTCGAGCGCTTGGCCGGCCTTGAGGGCCTCCGAGACCATGGGTCCCGACGCGACGATGGTGACGTCCCGACCGGGACGGGTCACCACGGCGCGCCCGATCGGTGTCGTGAAGTACTCGGTCGGCACCTCCGCGTCGTCCTCGTGCAACCACCGGTGCTCGATGTAGACGACCGGATCGTCGTCCGCGATGGCGGCGAGCAGCAGTCCCTTGGCGTCACGCGGGTTCGAGGGCACCACCGTCTTGATCCCGGGGACGTGACTGAAGAGCGCGTGATGGCTCTGGGTGTGCTGGGGACCGTTGCCCCAGCCGCGACCGACCACCGCGCGCACGACCATGGGCACCGTCTGCTGGCCTCCGAACATCGGCCGCCATTTCGCGGCGTGGTTGATCAGCTGATCCATGGTCAGCAGCACGAAATCGATCCGATGATGGACGAGGATCGGCCGCATCCCGAGCGTGGCCGCCCCGACGCACATGCCGGTGAGCGCGTTCTCGGCGAGTGGGCCCTCGATCACCCGATCCGGCCCGAACTTGTCGAGCGCCCCGGCGAGGGTGCCCCAGACCGCCCGAGGGTCGATGATCCCGACCCCGATGAGAAAGACGTTCGGATCACGCTCCATCGCCTGCAAGGTCGCATCCCGCACCGCCTCCCGGAATCTCATCGGGTGGTTCCCTCCGCGAGCAATCTGGTCGGCCAGGGAGCCGACCGGGCGTGGGCGCACGCCTCGTCGATCTCCGATTCGATCTCACCGGTCATCCCGGCTAGATCTGCGTCGGTGACGACCTGGCTCCCCCTCTCGATGGGTCCGCGGGCGCGCCAGGCATTCACCTCCTCGAGACTGCGGTATCCGAGATCGTCGTCCGCGTTGACTCCGCAGTGTTCGAGAACCCGGTACGTATGGAACTCGATGAGGGTAGGCCCCTCGCCGCGGCGCGCCCGGTCGACCGCCCGCGTCGCCTGCGCGTGGACCGCGAGGACGTCGTTGCCGTCCGCCTGGACGCCCAGCATCCCGAATCGCTCGGCATGTCGGTAGATCTCCGGCTGCGCCTGCCGGTCGCGGATATGGGTATTGGTCGCGTAGAGATTGTTCTCGCACACGAAGATCACCGGCAGCTTGCGAAGAGCCGCGAAGTTCAGCGTCTCGTGGAACACACCCTCCTCGGTGGCGCCGTCACCGAAGACCGCCACCGCCACCGAGTCCTGGCCGCGCATTCGGAAGGTGAGGGCCACCCCCGCCGCGTGCGGGATCGTGCCGGCCACGATGGCCGACGTTCCCATCACTCCGGCGGAGAGATCGATGAGGTGCATCGAACCGCCCCACCCCCGGCTGCAACCGGTCTCACGACCGAAGAGCTCGGCCAGCATGGCCTTGAGGTCGCCCCCCTTCGCCAGATACCAGCCGTGCGACCGGTAGTAGGGAAAGACCACGTCGTGGGGCCGGAGGGCCGCGCAGACGCCGACCGCCACCGCCTCGTGCCCCATGCAGAGGTGCGGCGGCGACCGCATCTCGCGCAGGTGGTACATCGCTTTGATCCGCTCCTCCACGCGGCGGATTCGGAGCATGCCGCGGTAGAGCTTCCTCCCGAAATCGTCGGTCACGGGGCTGGTCATGTGGGGCCTCAGCGGCGGTAGAACCGCCGCACACGGTCGATCATGTAGTCCACCTCGGCGTTGGTGAGGTACTGATGACCGGGCAGGGTCACGATGTCCTGGGCCTGGGCCTCGGCCACCGGAAAGTCTCCCCGCCGGTAGCCGAGCTCGCGGGCCGCGGGCTGCAAGTGCAAGGGAATCGGGTAGTGGACCTTGGCCTCCACGTTCTCGGCGGCGAGGTACTTGAGCAGTTCGTCCCGTCGCTCGCATCGCACGATGTAGAGCTGGAATGCGTTGCGGCGTTCCGGCGGACGTGGGGGTACGCGAACCTGGCGCACGTCGGCCAGGCCGCGGTCGAGCCGGCCGGCGATCTCGATTCGGCGGTCGACCCACCCGCCTACCCGATCCAGGACCCGATTGGCCACCACCGCCTGCAGGGTCTGCAGACGCTGGTTGACCCCCCACATCTCGATCTCGTCCCGGTTGACCATCCCGTGATTGCGGTAGAGGCGAAGCCACCGGGCATGGTGGTCGTCGTCGGTGACCAGCGCGCCCCCGTCGCCCCACACATGGAGGGGCTTCAGCGGATGCATGCTGAAGGCGGCCAGGTCGCCGAAGGAGCCGGCGGCTTGGCCGGCATAGGCGGCCCCGGTGGCCGGGCAGGCATCCTCGACCACGTAGAGGCTGCGTCGGCGGGCGAGGTCCATGATGGCGGGCATGTCCGGAGGCAGCCCCGCCCAGTGCACCGGCAGGAGGGCCTTGGTTCGCGGGGTGATCGTCGCCTCGATGAGACGGGCGTCGATGGCGTACTGGTCGTCGACGTCCACGAACACGGGGCGCGCGCCCACCGCCACGATGGCGCCCGCCGTTGCGTAGAACGTGTTGACCTGGGTGATCACCTCGTCGCCGGGTCCGACGCCAAGGGCCTTGAGGGCAAGGATGAGGGCGTCCGTTCCGGTGTTCGTGCCGATCGCGTGCTTCACGCCGATCATCGCGCTCAGACGTCGCTCGAACTCGAGGACCGGCGGGCCGATAGTGAACTCGCCGGTACCGACCAGCGCCCGGAGGTCGTCGATGATGGACTCGGTTTCGGCCGGGCCAAACTGTCGGTCGAGATAGTTGTAGGGAACCTTCATGGTCCTCACGCCCCGTAAAAGGTGCGCACGCCGTCGATCACCGTACCGCGCTGCTCCGAGGTCATTTCCCCGTAGATGGGCAGGCTGACGATGCGGTCCGCCAGTTCACGCGTGACCGGGAAATCGTCCGGTTGGTGCCCGAGTGTCCGAGCCGCCGGCTGCATGTGGATGGCCAACGGGTAGTGCACCTTCGCGTCCACTCCGCGCCGACGCAGGTGGGCGAGCAGGTCGTCCCGCCGCTCGGCCTCCACCACAAAGGTCTGGTAGGTGTGGAAGCAACCCGGGGCCTCCTCGGGCACCCGCACCACGTCACGCAGGCCGGCCCGGAAGTGCTCGGCCACCTCGCGCCGCTCGCGGATCCACTCGTCCAGATGCCCGAACATGACGGTGAGCACCGCGGCCTGGAGCGTATCGAGCCGGGTGTTGGGGCTCCAGAATTCCACCTCGTCCCGGTTGCGGAGCCCGTGGTTGCGCGCCTTGAGGAGCCATCGATAGAGCCCCTCGTCGTCGGTCACGATCACTCCGGCGTCCCCAATGGCGTGGAGATTCTTGAGCGGGTGCAGGCTGAAGCAGCCGGCCCGGCCCAGGCTGCCCGCCCGCTTGCCGTGATAGCTCGTCCCGACCGCCTGCGCGGCGTCCTCGACGATCGGAATGCCGTAGCGCTCGCCGATCTTGAGGATCGGCTCCATGTCGGCGGGATGCCCGGCGAGGTGCACCGGCACGATGGCCTTGGTGCGTGGGGAGATGGCGCGTTCGAGCAGGGACGGGTCCATGTTCATATCCTCGCGCCGCACATCGACGAACCGCGGGGTGGCGCCCAGCAGGGCCGCCGAGGACGCGGAGGCCACGAAGGAGTTCGGCGCCGTGATGACCTCGTCACCCGGGCCGACCCCGAGTCCCTTCAACGTCAAGATCAACGCGCTCGTTCCGTCGCCGACTCCGACCGCGTAGCGGGTGCCGCAGTAGTGGGCGAAGCGGTGCTCGAAGTCCTCCACCTCCGGTCCGAGAATGTAGACGCCGTGGTCGACCACCTTCTCGATGGCCGCCATGAGCTCCTTCTTGACGCGGGCCGCCCGCAGCGGCAGCGCGACGTACGGCACGCGGATTGCGGAGCGATCCATCTACTGCATCCACTTCTGGAAGTCGGTCACGAACTGGCGCACCGCTTCGTCGGTCTTGGGGTGGCTGACCATCAACCGGAAGAACTTCGGCGGCACCGTCACGATGTCCGCCCCTGCCTGGAACGATTCGCTGATGTCGGCGATATGGCGGATGCTACCAACGATGATCTCGCACGGGGTGGCCCGCTCGCGGAATGTGCCGCGGACCTCCCGAACCACCGACGCCGCGTCGTAGCCGATGTCGCGGATCCGTCCGTAGAAGAGGCTCACGTAGTTGGCGCCGGCCGCCGCCGCCATCACCGCCTGGCCGTAGGACATGCAGCACGTGCAGTTGACCCGGATCCCGCGGCGGCGAAGCTCCCGGATCACCGCGAGCTCGTCCCAGCCCATCGGGACCTTCACGTTGAGCTGGGGATAGTGGCCGAAGTGGCGCACGAAATCCTCGGCCTGGGTGATCATCTCCTCGGGCCGGGTCGAGAAGACCTCGACGCTGAGGGGGATATCGTAGCCGTAGCGCTGCACCAGCTCGATGATCTTGTTGATGTGCTCGCGGAAGTCCGCCTTCTCTTCTTTGGCGAGGATCGACGGGTTCGTGGTGATCCCGGCCGGAAAGCCGCGCTCCAGCGCCTCCTCGATCTCTACCAGGTTCGCCGAATCGACGAAGATCTTCATGGTCTCTCCCTCCGCGCGGGGATTCTCACTCCGTCAGGGTCCAGTAGTAATCGCCGGTGTAGCCCGCCTCCGCGAAGAGACGTCGCCAGCCCTCTGGATCCGAGTAGGTCCGCGCGGTAAGCTGCCAACGCTCGAACTTCTCCCGCTGCAGCTCGGTTAGCCACGAGTCCACCTGCACGTACCGACGACGGCCCACCCGCTCTATTTCTCGGAGGGCCCGGACACAATCGGTTCGCTCCAAGTTGTGGATGGTGTTGATGGACACCACCAGGTCGAACGCGCCGTCCCCGAACGGGAGCCGATCGGCCGACCCGCGCACGACGCTGGGCCGGACATTTTCGATCGCGTGAGCGAGCGCGTAGGCGGAGATGTCGACCCCGGTCACGTACAGGCCAGGGACCACCCGGCACAGGTCATGGAGCAGAAAGCCCTTGGCGCACCCGACGTCGAGCACGCGACCGCCGGCCCGGAGCCCGTAGAAGTCTCGCATCCGCTCCGCGACCGGTATCCACCGGCCGTCATAGCGGTAACCTCCGTAGCCCTGACCGCGCTCACCGTCGAAGTACTCGCGGTCGAAGCGCATCGCAACCTCCCGCTGAGCCGGGACGGCGGCGGCCCGCGCCGCGATGTCGCGGGTCGTACGCGGGTAGCGATCGAGGAGGTCGACCTCACTCACCGTTGAGCGCTCCAAAGCCGCGCAGGGTCGCGCGAATGCCCTCGCGCATTGGGGTGAAGCAGAGGCCAGGCAACGCTCGGGTCAGCCGGCCGACGTCGAACCGCCGGTGGGTGATGGCGCCTTTGCGCGGCAGGCTCGTTACCTTGACCTCGTAGGGCACCAGGTCGCGGATGGCCTTCACCACGTCCGTGAACGAGCAACTCTGGCCGGTGGCCACGTTGAACACGCCGGCCGCCCCGCTCCGTAGCAGGTCGGCGGTGATGGCGGCCGCGTCCTCGACGAAGACGTGATCGCGTTCCTCCTCCCCCGCCCCGAAGATGCGCACGGAGTGGTCTCGGGCCAGCGACCGAGCGAACGCGTTCGGCCCATACGAGCCGTGCGGGTCCCCGGGGCCGTAGACGCCGGTCACCCGCAGGGCGAGCAGCGGGATCGCCGAGGCACGCGCGGCCGTCTCCATCACCCGCTCGGCCACGTACTTGGCCAGGCCGTAGTAGCCGGCGGGCGCCACCGGAGTGTCCTCCGTCACCATCTCGTGATCGAAACCGTAGACCGCGTCGGAGCCCAGGTACACGAGCCGGCCGAGCCGCCGACCCTCCAGGTACGCGCCGAGGTGGACCGCCATCGCGGTGTTGGCCAGAAGGGTGGCGGGAGTCTGACCGCGGTCGGGGGTGAGCGCGGAGGCGAAGACCAGGGCCGTCTCGGGGCCGAGCATCCCGTCGAGCGCGCCGAGAGCGGCGGGGCGCGTGAGATCCAGGCTTCGAGAGGAATGCGCGATCACCTCGACCCCGTCGCGGGTCAGGCGGGCGTGGAGCGCGCGGCCCAGGAAACCGCTCGCACCAAGGATCACCACCCGGGCGGGCGCGGTCATCGCGCCAGGCTCTCCCATCGCATGGGGGCGGCCTGCAGTCGAGGATGCGCGACCAACATGTGCCAGACCACCGCCTGAAACGCTTCCGCGTGAGCGGTCACGCGCTCGGCGCTCACGGTGGGGATCAGCACGCAAGCGTCCGCCACCGTCGCGGTGAAGCCTCCGTCCCGCCCGACGATGGCGCCAATCCGGGCCCCGACCTCCTTGGCGAGTTCGAGGGCTCGTACGAGATTCATGCTCACCTTGCGCGCCACGTCGCCGCCGCCAACCGAGAACACGAGCAGGCCATCACGGGCTGAGAGGCGGCTCGCCCGGAGCCAGTTGGCGAACGAGGTGTCCCAGCCCTCGTCGTTGATCCGGGCGGTGAGCTCGGAGACATTGTCGGTCGGCGCGTAGGCCTCGAAGGCGGCGATCTTCCGGAAGTCGTTGACCGCGTGCGAGGCGTTGCCGGCACTGCCACCCACGCCCAGCACGAAGAGGCGGCCACCGCCGCCCCGGACCTCGGCCAGGAGATCGACCAGCCTCGCGACCGCGTCATGATCGATCCGCGCCGCCACCTGCGCGGCCTCGGACAGGTACTGGGCGACGAAGTTCATTGGGAGTCCTTTGCTCGGGCTAGCACCGCGTCGACCGCGCCGGTCAGGTCTGCCGCGCGCACGTCCGCTTCGCGACACTCGCTGTAGGGCCGCTCGATGAGCACCGTGTAGCAGCCGACCGCGCGGCCCGCGTCGATGTCGCGCCACCGGTCGCCCACCACGAACGACGCGGATAGATCAATATCCCACTTCCGGGCCGCCGTCTGGAGCATGCCAGGCCTGGGCTTCCGACACGCGCAACGGTCACCGTCCAGGTGAGCGCAGACTAGGATGTCGTCCACTCCGACCGCGGCCCGTAGCAGCGCGTGCATGTGGCCCAGCACCCCCGGGCTGAGCATCCCCCGGGCGACCTCGGGCTGGTTGGTGAAGACGATCGGTCGCAGCCCCGCCGCCTTCAGGCGCGCGACCTGGGTCGGCGCGTCCGGACAGATGCGGAACTCGGCGAGCGTGACCGCCGCGTGCGCCCGACCGCCGCGCACGAGCGCTTCCACCAGCACCCCGTCCCGGTCGAGGAAGGCCGCGCGCCCGCCCATCACCGGGCTCCTCGGCCCATTGCCACGTACTCCACGCCCGACAGGGCCCAACCTGCGGGATCCATCACCCCCACGCAATCGATCACCACGGGACGACGCATGGCCCGGAACCCGCTGTCCGGCGGGATGGCGAACTCGTCCCAGTCGGTCAGGATCAGGAGGCAGTCGGCGCCGACCAGCGCGGCGTCGCGGCTCTCGACCACGGTGGCGGTCACGTCCAGGTCCCGCGCCTTCACCAGCGGGTCGTAGGCGCGCACATCGGCGCGGCCACGCAGGTTCTCGATCACCCGGAGCGCCATCGAGTTCTTGGTGGATCGCGTGTTCTTCTTGTAGGCGAGCCCCCACACTGCGACCACCGCCCGCCCGTCGCGATCAAGCACCCGGTGATCGAGCTGTCGCTGGACCCAGCGGTAGCGCCGCGCGTTGTGGGCGAGGAGCGTGTCCACGTATGCCACGTCCACGTCGTGCCGCTGGCCGAGGGTCCGCAGGGTCACGAGATCGCGCTCGAGATTGCCCCCCGCCACCCCCAGGCTCGGGCGGATATAGGCGGCCGGTCCGATACGGCGGTCGAGCCGCAGTGCGGGAACCATCTCCGACCAGTTCGCTCCCACCGCCTCGCAGAGGTCGGACAATGTGTTGGCGTAGGTCACCGCGCCGAAGAGGTACAGATTGATGGCGGTCTTGGTCAGCTCGGCGCTCTCGTAGCCCATCGGCAGGACCGGGCAGCCGAACCGCCGCAGGCCCTGATCCAGCCGGTCGGGCAGCGGGCGGCCCGGGTCGGCGATCCCCACGATGATCCGCTCGGGCTTCACGAACCGCTCCACCGCGTTGCCAAAGACGAGCGTCTCCACCCAGTAGCAGACGACGATGCCCGCACCCGGCCGGCGCGACTCGATGCGGGCGGCGAGGGCCCGGGTCGCGCCAGGGGCGACCTGGCTCATGAGCACGAAAGTGGATCGGGGCCGGAGATGGGGGATCGCAGCCTCGATCAACCGGTCCACCACCGATGGATTGCTGCCGTTCTCGGCGTCCGTAGGGATGTCCCGCGAGACGATCACCAGGTCGCACTCGGCGAGCACGGCCGGGTCGCTCGAGAAGCTCATTCGTTCCCGGGCGCCCGCGAACAGCTCGGGCAGCGACGGCTCGTGGACGGGGAGGTCCCCCCGCCGCAGACGCTCCACGGGCTCGCGCTCCAGGTCCACCGCGACCACCGGGGATCCAAGCGACGCCCACCCGATGCTGGAGATGATCCCGAGATGCGACAGGCCCAGGAAGCCGGTCGGGCGATCGCTCACGATCCATCCTCCAGTCGGGCGGTAGCCGCCTCGTGGATCGTCCGGGAGAGCCACCGGTCGTTCTCGCACGATGTAGCGCCGGTCCCGGCCATCCCCTCGAAGTGCCGGATGTCGGCAGCCCAGGTCGGATCGGGCCCGTGCGCCACCTCCCGGTGCTCGTCGGGCACTCCGCTCGGGCGGCGACGGCGCACGATCACCAGCTCGCTGCTCCCCCACTTGGTGAGGCCGTTCATCTCGAGAGCTCCGTCCTCCCCGAGCGCCTCGATCCGCCACCGGTTCTTCCAGGAAAGGAAGCTACACTCGATGGTCAGGGTCCGATCGGCGGTGGCGAGCAGGCAATGGTCCGGCCCCTTCAGCTCATAGCCGCGGCGTTCCCACACCCGGAATCCCGTGCCGCCCCGTCCGAAGACGAATCCGGTAAGGTCGATCAGGTGGGAGGCCATGTCCTCCAGGATGCCGAGGGGGTTGTCCCGCCAGGTGCCGACGACGTTGCCTGCGGTGCCGTTGCCGTAGAACATCCGGACCCGGTAGACCCGTCCGATCGCGCCGGCCTCCAGATATCGCTTGAGGGCCAGCACGTTCGGCTCGAACCGAAAGTTGTAGGACGTGTACCAGATCGTCCGCGAAGCCCGCGCCAGCCCGCTCAGGTGATCGGCGGTCGCCTCGTCGAGGATGAGGGGCTTCTCCACCAGCACGTGCTTGCCCCGTGGCAGAAAATACTCCATCAGCCGGATCTTCACGTTGTTGGGCACCGCCAAGATGGCTGCGTCGTACCGATCGATCGCACACTGCTCGGGCTGGCGGAAGTCGGCGATCGGATTGAACGGGTCGACGGTGGCGATGCAGCGGTCACCGAGCACGGCCCGGCGCTTGCCGCCGATGTTGCCGAGCCCCACCACCAGGTACCTCATTCGAAGTGGGCCCGCTTCTCGATGCGGTACAGCTTCTCTTCCACCTCCGCCGGCGTGATCTGGCGATTGCCCTGGTGCTCGCACGCGAGTGCCGCCGACACGGAGCCCAGGATCGAGGCCATCACGATGTCGCCGGTCGCGGCGAGGGACAGGGCCGCGTAGCTCAGGAGGGCGTCGCCCGCTCCCACCGGGTCCTGCAGGCTGTCCACCAAGCTGTCCACCGTGAAGAACTCCCGCGGGTTGTGGCCGGGGGTGCGGTAGCCGAGGATCCCGCGTTCGCCGAGCTTGAGGATCAGGTGCTTGCAACGGGCGAGCCGGAAGAGCTGGAGCGCGAGAGGTCGCACTACCGAGTCCTGATCGCCGAGAGCGAACCGCGCCTCGCGCTCGTTCGGGGTCAGGAGGTCGAAGTCGGTGAACTCCAGGATATTGCCCCAGCGGTTCGAGACCTGGCTGTCCGCCACCTTGATCGCTCCGTGGGGGACCCGCTCCCGGAACATCCGGATGCTCTTGGGCCGGAAGATGCCGTGGCGGAAGTCGCTGAAGATCACCACGTCGGCCTGGCTGTCGGCCATCGAGTCGCTGAGATAGCGCAGCGCCTTGTCGGCTACCGCCCGGTTGTCGACGCGGTCGACCTGGAGCATCTTGTAGCCGTCGGCGATGTACCGCTCCTTCTGGGTGGTGGGCCGGGTTCGATCGATGAACGCGTGCACCTGGATCCCGGCCTGGTCCAGATCCTTCAGTACAAGGTCCCTCGCCGCGTCATTGCCGAGCACGGTCGAGAAGGACACCTCCGCGCCTGCCGCCTTCACGTGCTTCGCCACGACCGCCGCCCCTCCCGAGAAGGTCTCGGTCCGCTCGTGCTTGACGCTGAAGGTCGGTGACTTCGCGGTCGCGCCCAGCAGGGAGCACGTGCTGTAGCTGTCCACGATGGTGTCGCCGACCACGTGCACGCGCAGACCACGCATCTGGCGCAGGGCGTGGCGCAGCTGGTCGAAGCCGAAGCCCTCCGATTCCATCAGAGCCAGCAGCTTCTCGACTCCGAGCTTGGGCGGAGACGCCTCGATGAGCCGGGAAGACGAGTAGACGACGTCGCCGGGGGTAAACACGATCTCCCCACCGTAGCTCTCCAGCGTATCGATCTCTTCCTGCGTCTTCGGGGGCACGCCCTCCGAGAAGTACTCGTAGCCCTTCGCGAAGTAGTCCGGCTGCAGATACTTGATGTGCTCGATCGGGGTCGGGTGAGGATCGATGATCACGTAGTCCACCATCTCGAGAGCGGCCAGGTTGGACGCGCGCAGCTCCTGCGGCACGTACGGCCGGAACTCAGCCTTGGTCGCGTGCTCGTCGGCGGTGAGGCTGGCGATCAGCAGATCCGCCTTCTCCTTGGCATACATGAGGTGCCGCAGATGCCCGGGATGAACGATGTCGAACATCCCGTGGCACATGATGACGGTGCGGGACCGGGGCCGCGGGCCGATCGCCGCGGCGAGCTCCTCGAGTGTCTTGACCTTCTGCCGGTAGTCGGCCTTCATCGCGCGAGGTGCTCGAACCAGCTGCGGGTCGCCGCTTCGATCCTCTCCGGGGTCCAAAGCGGAGCCGCCCGCCATTCTTCGATCTGCCCGAGCATCGCGCTCACCCCCTGGGGAAACGTCACGTCCGGCCTCCAGCCGAGCACGCGCCCGATCTTGTCGGTGTCGGCCCACGTGCAATCGGGCTCGCTCGGTCGCTTGGGAACGTGCACGACCTCGCCGCCCATCAGCTCGACGAGGCGATTGATCGTCTGGGGATTGCCCGAGCCCAAATTGAAGACCTCGCTGGCCTGGTCCGACTCGGCCGCCATCAGGTAGGCCCGGGCCACGTCGGTGACGTAGACGAAATCCCGTCGCTGGGTGCCGTCACCCACCACCGTGAACGGCTTGCCGTGGAGCTTCTGGGCCAGGAATACTCCGAATACCGCGCCGTAGGCGCCGGTGGTGCGGACCCGCGGTCCGTACACGTTGAACATGCGGATCGACACGACGGGGAGTCGGTAGACCTGCCCCCAGTGGAGCGTCGCGCTCTCCCCCATGTACTTGCTCAGGGCATACGGGTACTCCGGGCGGATCGGCGCCCCCTCCGAGGTCGGCAGCTCGGTGGCCATGCCGTAGCAGGAGGAAGACGCCGCGTAGACGAACTTCCGCACGCCGGCACGACGCGAGGCCTCCAGGACCGCGAGCGTGCCGTCCACGTTGGCCCGCATGTACTCGAGGGGCCGCTCGATCGACGGCACGATGTCGCCGATCCCGCCGAAGTGGAAGACGTGGTCGACGTCCTTGAAGAGCCGGGAGTCCGCCGAGAGCGTGCACATGTCGATCTGATGGAATTCCACCGCGGCATCGCGACGGTGCCGGGCCAGGTTCTCGATCCGGCCTGTGGCCAGGTTGTCGATCACCACCACGGTGTAGCCGCGGTCGACGAGCAGATCCACCATGTGGCTGCCGATGAAGCCGGCCCCCCCGGTGACGACAGCGCGTGGCATCGCTCAGGCCAGCCCCGAGGCCTGGATCGTCTTGACGTTGTAGTACCGGATGTCGTCGAGCGGATCCGGGATCCGGCCAGCCCGGAAGGCGCCGCAGAGATCGATCACCGCGTCCTCGATCGTCCGCTGGGGAGCCCACCCGAGCTCCCGCTTGATCTTCTCGGAGGAGACGTGATACGAGCGCGTGTCGTTGCTCGGCACGGTCTCGAGAGTGATCCGTCCGAGCTCGGGCATCTCGCGCTCGACGATGCTCCGCACCATCTCACCGAGCTGGGCTACCGTGTGGTTCTGGTAGGCCGCGTTGAAGGTTTTGCCCGCGATCATCTCGGAGGGCACGTCCAGCAGCTCCACGTACAGGTCGCTGATGTCCTCGATGTGGATGTTCGGGCGCTTCTGGGCGCCCCCGAAGACGGTGATCCGCCGCTGGTTGACCGCCAGGTTCGTGAGGATGTTGACGGTCAGATCGAGGCGCTGCCGCGGGGAATAGCCGCACACCGTCGCGGGTCGGATGATCACGGTCGTGAAGTCGGGACCCTGATACCGGAGAAGGATCGGTTCGCACATGCCCTTGTACTTGTTGTAGTCGGTCAGCGGCACGAGCGGGTGGTCCTCGGTGACGTCGGGGGCGTCACTCACCCCGTAGACGCTCGAGGTCGAGGCGTAGATGAATCGCCGGACGCCGGCCTGGCGCGAGATGCTCACCAGGGGCTCGAAGCAGTCGTAGTTGATCGATCGGCTGAGCCCCGGGTTGAGCTCGAAGCTCGGGTCGTTGGAGATGCACGCGAGATGGATGACCGCCTCCGCCCCGGCGGTAACCCTCCTGAGCGCACCCTGGTCCCGGATGTCCGCCGTCACGAATTCGAGAGCCGGGTGCTTCGGGAGCCGGTCGGTGCCGAAGAGGAACAGATCGATCACGCGGACGTGGTAGTCCCGGGCCAGCAGCTTCGGGACCAGCACCGCGCCGACGTATCCCCCGCCGCCGGTCACGAGCACCGTCGGTCGCTTGGTCGTCATCTCAGGCCCTCCGCGCCACGGACACGCCGCTCACGTGGATGGCCCACCACGCTTGCGCGATCGTTCGAAGCGCCCTCAGAACGTTCTTGGCCGACACGGCCTTCGAGCGGCCGTGGGTGCGGTCCACGTGGACGAGGCCCACCTCGACGCAGCTGTAGCCCGCGTGAAGCGCATGGATGAGCATCTGGGTCAGGAAGTAGAAGCCCCCCGCCGTCTTGGGCAGGGCCCGGGCCAGGGCCACCGGGTAGATGCACGGTCCCTGGTAGTAGTGCATGCGCTGGCCGAACAGAACGTTGACCAGGGCGGTCGACGCCCAGGTCAGCAGGCGGCGATGGAGCTGGCGGGCCCGAGGGTTCCTGTGATAGGGCGCCACGATGGCGGCCCGACCGACCGAGCCCAAGATGTCGCGAACCGACTCGCGTGCGATCTCTCCATCGGCGGCCAGGAAGCTGAAGTGGTCGAGCTTCGCCTCGTCGAGCGCCCGCTCGTACGCCGCGGCGATTCCCATGTTCCGGGGCTGGTGAATGGCCCGGATGTGGGGGTTCGCGCCGGCAAGGCGGTCGGCCAGCGCCCCGGTCCCGTCGGTGCTGCCGTCATCGATGATCAGGATCTCGTATTCATCCAGCACCTGGGAGGCCGCCCAGGCGACGTCCGCCACCGCGCCTTCGAGGTTGTCCACTTCGTTATAGGCGGGTAGAAAGACGCTGACCCGACGCGCAGTCGCCATCACGAGGGCCGGACAACGGTCGTGGCGACCGCCCGCTCGCCGTTACGAGGAGCGTCCCGCCAACGACGCTCTTGGTCACCCACTGCCCTGCACCAACCGTCCCGCACACCCGGGCCATTCAGCGCAGGCAAGGATACTCCTCCTTATAAATTAGATAATTATTGGTCTGAAACATCGGCCAGCCGCCCTGGAGCTCCGACCCGAACCGTTCGATGACCACGCATAAGGTGCATCGGGCATGCCAGTAAGGACGGGCCCCGAACCGGGTAAAGCCCGTCCCGGGGCCCGGCGGCCTTGCTAGAATGAGCTGTCTATGTCTCCCGGATCGACGTCTCCGCTCGTCGGCATCATCATGGGCTCTCGTTCGGACTGGGAGACGATGGCCCACGCGGCCAAGGCACTCGACGCCCTCGGGATTGCCTACGAAGTCAACGTCATGTCGGCCCACCGCACCCCGGCCCTGGTCGAGGACTACGTGGCCGCCGCGGAGGCCCGCGGACTCGAGGTCATCATCGCGGGCGCGGGCGGGGCCGCCCATCTGGCCGGCGTCAGCGCGGCCCGGACGCTCCTCCCGGTGCTCGGGGTACCGATCCAGTCGAAGGCCCTGAACGGGCTGGACTCGCTGCTCTCCACCGTGCAGATGCCGGCCGGGATCCCGGTGGGCACGCTCGCGATCGGCGATTCGGGAGCGACGAATGCCGGGCTGTTGGCCGCGGCGATCCTGGCCAACAAGCATCCCCAGATCCGGACGGCGCTCCGTGAGTATCGGGACGCCCAGACCAAGGCACTGCTCGGCAAGACCGACCCCCGCGCCTAGGGTGGGCCCTCGGCTCCCGGCGAGCGGCCCCAATCGGCACGCGGGCGCGGCCGGGGCCAGGTTCCGATGTGCTACGATGGCGTGCAGCATGCTCGTGATCGGCCCACCGACTCACTCGCCGGGAGGCATCGCATGACCACCATCAGCCCGTTCCGGACGAAGCTCGAGCACGCCGTCAACGCGCGGCACAGCCGGATGAACCCGTTCACCGAGAAGTGGGTCAACGGGGAGCTGACGCGCACCGAGCTCGGGCAGTGGGTGTGCCAGCACTACCAGTACGTCTCCCAGTTCGCGCGGTGGTGCGCGATCGTCTACGGCGGCTGTCCAGATCCGGACGCGCGGGACTTCTTGCTCGAGAACATCATCGAGGAGGAGTCCGGCACCAAGCACGTGGATCTCCTTATCCGGTTCGGCGAGGCGTGCGGGGTGAGCCGGGCCGAGGTCGAGGGCGCTCGGCAGCTCCCGAGCACCCGCGCGCTGACCGCCTGGTGCTACGAGACTGCGCGCAAGCCGTTTCACATCGCGGCGGCGGGGCTGTTGGTCGGTCTCGAGTCGCAGGTGCCCGGCATCTACAAACGCAACCTCCCACCGCTCAAGACACACTACGGGTTCACCGACCACGAGGTGGAGTTCTTCGCCATCCACATCGAAGCCGACGAGGTGCACGGCGAGCGGGGCTACCAGATCGTCGAGCGACACAGCACGAACCCGGAGAAGCAGGCCGAGGCCGTCGAGGCGGTCCGCGAGGCGACCGAGATGCGCTGGCAGTACATGACCGGGCTGCACCGGGCCTTCGTCCTCAAGGAAGACGCGTGAGCCTGGCCCGGCGGGTCGCCTCGCTGGACGAGGTGCCGGCCGGTCAACCGAAGCTGGTGGAGCTCGACGGCACCCGGATCGTCCTGGCCCGGGTCGGCGACCTCGTGTACGCCTGCGGCGACGTGTGCAGCCACCGCGGCGGCCCCCTCAGCGAGGGCAAGCTCAACGGCGCTCGCCTCGCCTGTCCGTGGCACGGCTGGATGTACGACGTGCGCACCGGTCAGTGCCTGTTCCCGGGCCGAGGGGCCAGCGTGCCGAGCTACGCGGTCCGGCTGGAGGCCGACCAGATCCTCGTGGAGCTGCCGTGATCACCGTCAAGCGGCTCACCCTGGAGGACGGCCTCGTCCTGCTGGCCGCCGCCGAGGCCAAGGCGCGCGAGGTCGGGGTGGCCGAGACGATCTGCGTCTGCGACGACGGCGGCCATCCCATCGCGCTCCACCGGATGACCGGAGCGCGCATCACCGGCGTGGAGATCGCCATCGCCAAGGCGTTCACCGCGGCGGGCCATCGTCGGGCCACGCACCGCTTCAACCAGCCTCCGGGCGGGCCCGCCCTGCCCGGCAACGAGGCCTTCGGCATCCACGCCATGCACCCGGGCCGCTTCGCGGTGTTCGTCGGGGGGTTCCCGATCGAGGTCGACGGCGAGGTGGTGGGCGGCATCGGTGTCAGCGGGGGCAACGGGGAGCAGGACACCGCGGTGGGGACCGCCGCCCTCGAGGCGTTCGCGCGTCACCTGGCCGCCGCCGGCACCTAGCCCTCGCGTGACGTCGTCCGCCGCCGCGGGGACGGTCGACGGGCGCCGAGCCGCCTCGCTCGTGGAGCGGGTCGCCGTCTGGGCCGTCCCTATCGAGATCGCCCTCCTGACCGTGGCGATCTTCCTGCCCGCGCTCCGGGCCGACTGGACCGACTGGGACGATCCGATCAATTTCCTCGGCAACCCCTACTACCGGGGCCTCGGCCTGCGGCAGCTGCGCTGGATGCTGACCGCGAACGTGATGGGCCACTGGATCCCGGTGACGTGGCTCACCCTGGGGGCCGACTACGCGATGTGGGGCATGAGGCCGTTCGGCTACCACCTCACGAACCTCCTGCTGCACGCGGCGAGCGGCGGCTTGTTCTACCTCGTGGCCCGCCGCCTGCTGGGTCTCGCGATGCCTTCGGCGTCCCAGCTGGCCCGGGGCCTCGGCGCCGGGGCGGCCGCGCTCTTCTTCTCGGTGCATCCGCTCCGAGTGGAGTCGGTGGCCTGGATCACGGAGCGGCGGGACCTCACGTCCGGATTGTTCTTCCTCCTCATGCTCCTCGCGTATCTCAAGGCGCACGAGCGCGCGCCCGAGGTGCGACGGGGCTGGCTGGTCGCTTCGATCGGGTTCGCCGGGCTGGCGCTGGCCTCCAAGTCGATCGTGATGGGGCTGCCCCTCGCCCTGATCATCGTCGACGCGTACCCGCTCCGGCGCCTCGGCCCGAGCGTTCGGGACTGGGCGAGCGCGCGTTCGTGGCCGGTCTGGCGGGAGAAGATCCCGTTCGCCGCCCTCGCGGTCGGGGCCGCGGCAACCGCGTACTACGTCCAGCGCACCACCGGATACCTGACCGACGCCGAGCCCGCCGCCCGGGTGGTGATGGTCCTCTACAACGTCTGGTTCCACCTATGGAAGACGGTCGTGCCGCTGCGGCTGGGGCCGATCTACGAGCTGCCCGCGCGGCTCAGCCTGCTGGATCCGCCATACCTGTTGGCCGCCATCGGGGCGATCGGGATCACCGCCGCGGTCTGGGTCCTGCGCAAGCGCTGGCCCGCCGGCCTCGCGGTGTGGATGTTCTACCTGGTGATGCTGGCCCCGGTGAGCGGGGTGGTCCACACCGGCAACCATCTCGGGGCCGATCGCAACACCTATGTGCCCTGCGCCGGATTCGCGCTCCTGGCGGGCGCGGGGGTGATCGCCGCCGCGGAGGCTCGACGCCGCGGCGGACTCCGGACCGCCGTCGCGGCGGCCGGCCTCGCCCTGGCCGGCCTCTGGCTGGCCGGCCTCGCGACGGCGGCGCGGATCCAGACCGCGGTCTGGCACGATCCGGAGACGCTCTGGCGACACGGGATCGCGGTCGATCCAGCCTGCTCCATCTGCATCCACAACCTGGCGATCATCGTGCAACGCCGCGGAGAGCCGGAGGCCAGCCTGGCCCTCTTCCAGCGGGCGCTGGCCCTCCGGCCCGACCGGTCCGAGTTCCACGGCAACTACGGTCTCCTCCTGCTGCAGATGGGACGGCGCGAGGAGGGAAAGGCCGAGCTGCGGTACCGGCTCGCCCGCAACCCGGGCGACTTCTCCACGCGCACCAACCTGGGCATCGCCCTGATCGAGGACGGTCGCCTCGCCGACGCCATCACCCAGCTCGAGGAGGCGTTGCGCGCGAAGCCCGACTCGGTGCCCGCCCTCGACGCGCTGGGCCGGGCCCTGCTCACCGGCGGCCGCGTCGACGAGGCCATGGCCGCGTTCGAGCGGGCGCTCGCGGTGAACCCGACCGACCCGGTGGGTCGGCTGGGAATGGCCCGCGTCTACCTGGCCCGGGGCGATCGCGCCGCGGCGCGCGCGCAGTACGAGATCCTCCGCGCGCGCGATCCGCAGCTCGCGGGTCGGGTCGAGCAGGAGTTTCGGTAGGGCCCGGTCGTTTCGGTGTAGACTTCCCAGCGAAGTGGCCACGGAAGCGATCTCTCGCGCCTACAAGAGGTGAGCCCATGGCAGCCAGCGGCAACCCGTCGCGGATCGGCGTCGACATCGGCGGCACCTTCACCGATCTGGTCTGGGTCGACGAGGCCACCGGCGCCGTCCGCGTCGGCAAGCTGCTGACCACGCCCAAGGACCCCTCGCAGGCCGTCGAGGAAGGCGCGGTCACGCTTCTCCACGAGGCGGGAGCGGGGGCGGCCGCGGTGCGGGCCCTCATCCACGGCACCACGCTGGCCACCAATGCGCTGATCGAGCGGAAGGGCGCGCGGGTCGGGCTGCTCGCGACGGCCGGGTTCCGGGACGCGGTCGAGATCGGACGGGAAGGTCGCTACGACATGTACGACCTGTTCATCGACGCCCCGGTGCCTCTCGTCCCGCGCCAGCTCCGGATCGAGGTCTCCGAGCGGATCCTGGCCGACGGCGCCGTCCTTCGCCCGCTCGACCGGGCCCAGGCGCGCGCGGCCATCACCGAGCTCGGGGCCCTGGGGGTGGAGGCCATCGCGATCTGCCTGCTCCACGCCTACCGGAACCCGGTCCACGAGCGGGCCCTCGCCGCGCTCTGCGCGGAGATCCTGCCCGGGGTCCCGGTCTCCTGCTCCTCCGACGTGGTGCCGGAGATCCGCGAGTACGAGCGCACCTCCACCACCACCGCGAACGTGTACGTGATGCCGCTCATGGCGCGCTACCTCGACGATCTCGAGCGCAAGCTCGTGGGGCTCGGCATCCCGGGCCGGCTCTACGTCATGATGTCGGCGGGCGGCATCGCCACGCCCGAGACCGCCAAGCGCGTGCCGATCCGGCTCGTGGAGTCGGGCCCCGCCGCGGGGGCGCTCGCGGCGGCGCGCAGCGCCCGGCAGGTGGGCCTGGATCGGCTGCTCTCCTTCGACATGGGTGGCACCACCGCCAAGGCCTGCGTGATCGACCGCGGCGAGCCGCTCCTCGCGCGCGAGTTCGAGGTCGCGCGCGCCGACCGCTTCAAGAAGGGCTCGGGGCTTCCGATCCGGGTGCCGGTCGTGGAGCTGATCGAGATCGGGGCGGGCGGCGGCTCGGTGGCCCGGGTCGATCGCATGGGCCTCCTGAAGGTCGGGCCGGACAGCGCGGGGGCCGACCCGGGACCGGCCTGCTACGGGGCCGGTGGGCAGGAGCCGACGGTCACCGACGCCGATCTGCTCCTGGGTTACCTCGACGCCGACTTCTTCCTGGGCGGTCGGATGCGGCTCGACGTCGAGGCCGCCCGCCGGGCCATCGAGACGCGCGTGGCCCGACCGATGGAACTCGGGATCACCGAGGCCGCGTGGGGCATCCACCGGGTCGTCAACGAGAACATGGCCGCGGCCGCGCGTGTGCACGGGATCGAGCGCGGCAAGGACCTGCGCGGCTACCCGCTCTTCGCCTTCGGTGGAGCGGGGCCGGTGCACGCCTGGCAGGTGGGTCGCATCCTGCGCGTCCCGCAGGTGATCGTTCCCTACGGGGCGGGCGCACTCTCCGCCTACGGGCTGCTGGCCGCCCCGCTCGCGTTCGACTTCGTGCGGACCGCGCCTCAGCGGTTGACGACCGCCGACTGGACGATCGTCAACCGACTCTTCGAGGAGATGGAGGCCGAGGGCCGGCGCATCCTGCGGGGTGCCGGCGTGCCCGAGACGCAGATCACGGTGCGGCGGAGCGCCGAGATGCGCTACTTCGGGCAGGGGCACGAGGTGGACGTGGAGATCCCGCCGGCCGCCCTCGGCCCGGACAGCCTGCCCATCATCACCGCCTCGTTCGAGACGGCCTACCGCCTCCTCTACAGCCGGACGCCCATGGGAGTCCCGCTCGAGGCCCTCAACTGGCGTGCGGTCATCTCCGGCCCTCCGCCGGACCTGACCATCACCAGCGGCCTCGGCGCGGGCGCCGCGACGATGCCCACCGCCAAGAAGCGCCGCGCCGCGTACTTCCCGGAGGCCGGCGGCTACGTGGAGACGCCGGTCTACGATCGCTACGGCCTCCAGCCGGGAGCCCGCCTCGCGGGCCCCGCGATCGTGGAGGAGCGGGAGTCCACCACCGTCGTCGGACCGGGCGCGCTGATCTCGGTGGACGTCCACCGGAATCTGGTGGCCGAGCCGGGCTCCGGGGAGGCGCGCTGATGGACCCGATCACGCTCGACATCTGCTGGAGCCGCCTCATCGGGGTGGTCAACGAGCAGGCCGCCGCCCTGATGCGTACGTCGTTCACGTCCATCGTGCGCGAGGCGGGCGACCTCTCGGCCGGCGTCTTCGACCGGCGCGGCTACATGATCGCCCAGGCGGTCACCGGCACGCCGGGGCACATCAACTCGATGGCGCTCGCCATGAAGCACATCTTGGCCGCATACCCGCTCGAGCGGCTCGTCCCCGGCGACGTGCTCATCACCAACGATCCGTGGAAGACCTCCGGTCACCTCAACGACGTCACGGTCTGCAACCCCATCTTCCGGGGCCGCGACTGCGTCGCGTTCTTCGCCTCGACCTGCCACAGCGCGGACATCGGGGGCCACGTCCTGTCCGCCGAGGCGCGCGAGGTCTACGAGGAGGGATTGTTCATCCCGATCATGAAGCTCTACGAGGCCGGACGGCTCAACGAGTCGCTGGCCGCGATCATCCGGAGCAACACGCGGGCCCCGGATCTCGTGATGGGTGATTTCCACGCCCAGGTGGCGGGAGGCGCGGTGGGCGGGGAGCGGCTGCTCGAGTTCATGGACGAGTTCGGCATCGAGCGGCTCGAGCCGCTGGCCGACGAGATCATCGCCCGCACCGAGCGCGCGATGCGCCAGGCGATCGGCGAGCTGCGGCCGGGGCAGTACCGCTACTCCCTCACGTCGGACGGATTCGACGAGCCGATCACCATCGCGGCGCGCTGCGAGGTGAGCGGGCAGGACCTGTGGGTGGACTTCACCGGCTCCTCGCCGGCCAGCCGCCGCGGCATCAACGTGGTCATGAACTACACCGAGGCCTACACCACCTACGGGGTCAAGGTCATCGTGAGCCCGGACGTCCCGAACAACGAGGGCGCCTTCCGGGTGCTGCGCATCACCGCCCCGGAAGGCTCCATCCTCAACGTGCAGCACCCGGCCCCGGTGGCCGCCCGTCACATCATCGGGCACTTCCTGCCGCACGTGGTGGCCGGCGCGCTGAAGGAGGCGGTGCCGGATCGGGTCATGGCCGAGGGCTCGGCCAACATCTGGGGCATCCAGCTCACCGGAAAGAACCGGGATCGCTCACCCTGGGTCTACACCTTCTTCAGCTCGGGTGGCACCGGGGCCCGACCGACCCAAGACGGGCTCTCGGCGACCGCCTTCCCGTCGGGCGTGCTCGGCACCCCGGTGGAGGTGGTCGAGTCGCTGGCGCCGCTGCTGATCGAGCGCAAGGCGCTCCGAGACGGATCCGGCGGCGACGGGCGCTACCGGGGCGGGCTCGGGCAGGTGATCGCCTTCCGGGTACGCTCCGACGACCCGGCCACCTGCTCGGTGCTGTGCGACCGGACCCGGATCCCGGCGCAGGGGTTCTTCGGGGGCCTCCCGGGCCTGCCCGGGCAGGTTCTGATCAACGGGCGCGCTCCCGACAACCCGAAGGCGGAGCAGACGCTCCGACCCGGCGACCTCGTCGAGGTGCTCCTGCCTGGAGGCGGAGGGTATGGCCCGCCCGCGGAGCGCGATCCCGCGCTGCGGGCACGCGACCGGCAGCAGGGCTACGTCGTCGCGACGAGCCGAGGCGCAGCGGGCGGCTGACCGGGCATGACGGCCCGGGCCCGGCGGCTCGGCGTCCTCGCCGTCGCGGGCGCCTGGTGGCTCGTGCTCGCCGCCGCCTTCCTGCTGAATCGGGGTGAGGACGCGGGCCGCCTCCCCGCCCTGATGGGGACCGTCCTCTCGCGGGCGGCTCAGGGTCCGGTGTGGGGCCCGGGCGGGCTCCACTCCCTGGCGGGCCTCCTGATCGCCGGCCTGATCGGCCTCGCCTGGTACGGGCTCGGTGACGCGATCGTCCGCCGCCTCGGCTCGGGCGGGAGCGACGAGACCGACGATCCGTCCCTGGAAGTCGCGGAGCGTGGTCTGCTGGGCGCGGGCGCCTGGTCCCTCGTCTGGTTCTTCCTCGGCGTGCCGCCGCTCTATCGCGTCTCGGTAGCGGCATTGGCCCTGCTCGCGGGGCTGGTCCTGGCCGGCGTCGCGCTGGCGCGCGCGCGACCGACCGCGGCCGGCGTCGCCCGCGCCGTCGCATGGGCAGGGCTGGGCCTGCTCGTCACCGGGCAGGTCCTCGCGCTGGTGGCCGCGCTCGCGCCGCCGACCGCGAAGGACACCCTCCTCTACCACTACGCCCTTCCCAAGGCTTGGATCGCGGCGGGGCGGGCCATCGAAGTGCCGTACAACATCGCCGGCTACTACCCGCTCGGGGTCGAGATGCACGCGGTGTGGGCCATGCTCCTGGGCGCGCCGCTCGGCGTCCGGGTTGCCGAGGCCGCGGCCGGAGCGACCGTCTTCCTCTTCGCACCGCTCCTCGCCATGACGGTCTACGGGTGGGCGAGGGAACGGGGCGCAGATCGCGCGTGGGCCGCCGTCGCCGCCCTCGTGATCGCGTGGATCCCGACCGGGTACGACGTGGCCGCGAGCGCCTATGTGGATCTGGCCCTGGCCGGCTACACCGCCCTGGCGGTGCGAGGGTTCGGGCGCTGGTGGGCCACCGGGCGATCGCGCCACCTCCTCGGCGTCGCGGCGGGCGTCGGCGGCGCTCTCTCGATCAAGCTCAGCGCGGCGTTCCTGCTGCTGCCGCTCGCGCTTCTGGGATTGCTCCACGCGCTCGGAGCGGGGCGAGGCGCGCGGGAGGCCACGCGACCCGGCACCGCCCTCACCGCGGCCGGGGTGCTGGGAGCGCTGGCCCTCGGCGTGACCTTCGCGGCGCCCTGGTACCTGCGGAACTGGGTCCGCACGGGAAGCCCGCTCTTCCCCTTCTATCTCGAGATGTGGCCCGCGCAGGCCCCCGGCTGGGACCTCGAGCGCTCGCGGCTCTACGAGACCCTGTTCTCGCTCTACGGGGACGTCCGGAGCCCGCTCGACTATCTCTGGTCGCCGATCCGGCTCGCGGTGGCCGCTCAGCCGGATCTGCCGGCCTACTACGACGGGGTGCTCGGCATCGCCTTCGTCTTCACCCTGCCCCTGCTGGGCTGGGCCCTGTGGCGGCGCCACCTCGACGTCGAGCTACGCCTGGCCGTCCTGATCTCGGCCGGCCTCTTCGTCTTCTGGCTATTCTCAAGCCAGCAACTGCGGTACCTCCTGCCCGCGACGCCGGGCCTGGCCGTCGCCATCGCGGTGGCCGGCCACGGGATCGAGCGGACGGTGAGCCGGCCGCTCCGGATCCTCGTGCTCGGCGCCGCCGCCCTCGGCCTACCCGTACTCATGGCCTGGTTCCTCGCGCTCGATCCGGCCCGGGTCGTGCTCGGAGGCGAGCCCCGCGAGACCTTTCTCGCCCGCCGACTCGACTACTATCCGTACTACCAGGTGGTGAATCGTGACCTCCCGGCGACCGCCAGGGTGTGGCTCATCGACATGCGCCGCGACACCTATCACCTTGACCGCCCGTCGTTCTCCGACTTCATCTTCGAGGACTACACCCTCACCCGGTACGTGCGGTCGGCGGCCACCGTCGAGGAGATCCGAGCCCGGGTCCAGGCGGACGGCATCACCCATCTGCTGGTGCGGCACGACATCCTGCTCGACTACGAGCGCTCGCCGATCGTGGACGAGCGGCGCCCGCGCGCGGAGAACGTGGCGAAGCTCGACCTGACGACCGCGTTCTTCACGCAGGGCACGCGCATGATCAAGGGAGACGGGAAGTTCTGGCTCATCGAGCTGCCCAGCGCCCGCCCCCGCTGAGCGGGTGCGCGTCGACCGGATCCACCGCTCAGCCCCCGGGGCGCGGCCGGTACACCTCGGTCGGCCCCACCCGCTCCTCGACCACGTAGCGCCGCTCGATGGCCTCCAGCATCTCGTCGGTCCAGCGCTGCCGGTGGAGCGGCGCCTCGGGGATGCGGTAGATCAGGACCGCGGCGAAGGCCTGCCGCTCGATCTCGGCGACGAACGCCCGCTGGTCCCAGCGCCCGGCGCGGGCCAGCTGGGTCATCTCGAACGGCTGGAAGAAGATCGGGCGGCCGTCCAGCGGGAGGAGCCCCATATCCTCGTCGGCCAGCACGATCCCCGGAGCGCGGTGGATCACGTCGAGCAGGTGTCGGGCCTCCTCTCCCTGCCGGAGACGGACGTGGGTCACCGTCCGGTACGGAGACACGAGGACCACGAGCGCCAGGTCGAGCGCCAAGAGGAGGGCGATCGCGGCCTGCACCGCCCGGCGTGGCCGCTGCCAGGCGAGCACGGCCCCGATGGACAGGCTCACCCCCGCCCCCAGCTCGATCAGGTAGTTCACGTTCGATCCGACCTTACCGATGGTCAACCCCGAGACGACCGCGCCGAGGACGTAGGGCGCGACCAGCCCCCAGGACGGCACTCGGAACCAGGGAGCCAGGACCAAGAACGCGGCGACCACGGCCAGGGCGAGGGGCATGAGCGCCCACACGTCGGTCAGGTACTGGGCGAGGGATCCCGCCTGGTAGGCGTTCAGGTTGGCCGAGACGATGTTGAAGGAGAAGCCGCCACCGGTCGCGACCTCGAGGGCCAGGAAGAGCCCGGCACCCAGACCCCCGGTGAGAGCGGCCAGGGCGAGGGCGCGGCGCCAGGAGGTGGCCTGGCCGAGCCAGACACAGGCCGCCAGCGGCGCAGCCACCCCGTACGACTGGCGTGTGTAGATCGCGGCGACGAGCAGGAGCGCCGCCGCCGGCACCGTGAGCCTGCCCGCGGGCCGCCGCACGACCAGGCAAACCCCACCGAGGCTCAGGGCCAGAGCCAGCGCGTCCACTCGATAGAGCGACGACCAGTACGCGACGGGGGGAAAGGTCAGCAGGGCAAGCCCGCCCATCACCGCGGCCAGCCGATCACGCGTGAGAGCTTGCAAGATGAGGCCCACGAAGACCGCCGCCGCGACGATGCTGAGCCACGAGAGCAGGCGCCCGTACCAGAAGGCCGGCCCCCAGACGCGGCCCAAGGGGCTCAGCACCAGTGGGTAGACGGGGGGGTAGTTGCTCACGGTATATGGCGGCGCGGCGAGGTCCGCGCGATAGAGGGTCTCGAGGCGCCCCAGGCGTCGCGTCTGATCGAGCAGCGGTCCTTCTCCGTAGTCCATCGGGTACGGAAAGCGGATCACGCGCATACCATCGGCCACGAAGATACCGGCGGCGGCCACCAGGACCAGGAGGAGGACACCCGTCGGCAGCATGGCCGCCAGCGATCTCGCGTCAAGGCGTGGGCGCATGGTATCGGGCCGCGCGAGCAGTTATAGCATCGGCGGGACCGGACCCCGGCGATGTTCGGAGCCCCCGCGCGGGTCGCCCGGCGAAACCACCGCCGCGCCTCGGAGTTTGGAACCACCTCGGGGGCCGCGTGCTATCATGAACGACGATGATCTCCAGGCTGGGCAACCCCTGGACGAGGGAGGTCGGCGAGTGGGACTAGCCACGTTCCTCGAGCGCACCTGGAGCGGTCTCACCGGGCTCGTCAAGCCGCGGTCCGCGGCGACCATGTTCCGGCTGGCCGACCAGTACCGCCACGAGGGCCGCTACGAAGAGGCGGCCGATCTCATCGCGGAGGGACTCCGCGTCGCGCCGAACATCGCGGTCGGGCACCTCCTGGACGCGTACGTCCACGTGGTGTTCCGCGAGATGCCGGCGGCCAAGACCTCGTTCCGACGGGTGCTCTCCCTCGATCCCTATCATCCGCGGGCCCTCTTCGGTCTGGCCCGCATCGCCCTGGAAGAGGGCGACATCGAGGGGTGCCGGCCGTTTCTCGACCGGGCGATCCAGTACTTCCCCGATTTCCCGGAGGCGAAGGCGCTCCAGGAGATGGTCGCGACCTGGTCTGCGCCGGCCGCGGCGTCGGCAGCCACGGTCGGCGCCGTCAACACCGAACGGCTCCGTCTGCCGCAGAACGCGCACGATCTGATCCTCACCCACGCGGACGGTACGCTCGTGTTCGCGCAGGGCAGCGAGGAGCGGCAGCGGCAGCTCTCCGTGCACATGACCCAGGTTTACCGCATCGCCTCCGCTACCCTCGCCCGCGCCGGCCTTGGCGCGATGCGGCGCGGGGTCGTGGAGGGCTCATCGGAGATGACGTTCATCCGGAGCGACGGCGGGGTGATCCTCGGCGTCGCGCTGCCACACGAGATCGAGGTCGGCGCGGGGCTGGTCCAGGTGGGCCGGCTGTGGACCGATCTGAACATCAAGAGCTGAGCGATGGCCGACCCGCAGACCGCCGCGTCCGACTCGGCCACGCCCCACGATTCCGGGGCTGGCTCTCCGCGCCCGTCGCGGGCCCAGGCTTTCCGCGAGACGCTCTTCGAGTTGATCCGGCTGGACGGGGTCCGGGGCGGGCTCATCGTGACCCCGGATGGGCTCGTGATCACGTCCGAGCTGCCGCCCCGCTTCCCGGTGGAGGCGCTGGCCGCGCTCGCGGCAACGCTGGGAAGAGAGCTCGAGCTGGGAGCTTCCCGACTGGACCGTGGGGCCTTCCGGACCGCGCTCTTCTCCGCGGACGACGGGACCGTCTTCGTGGGGGGCAGCCCGGTCGGCTACGTCACGCTGGTCGCGGACCGCAACGTGAACATGGAGGCGGTGCGAACCGCCCTCGGTCGCGCGGTGGATCGCCTGCGCGGCACCTGGCGCACCGCCGGCGCGGCCTGAGCCGGACCTAGGTCCCGAGCGTCACCCGCAGGACTTCCTCGACCGTCGTCACTCCGTCGATCACCTTCTGCAGCGCGTTCTGGCGAAGGGTCTTCATGCCTTGCGAGCAGGCCGCGTCCTGGATCTCGTTCGTGGTCGCGTTGCGCAGGATCAGGTCACGGATCTCGGTCGTGATCGGCATGACCTCGTAGATCGCCACCCGCCCCTTCATGCCGGTGAAGTTGCAGGTCTGGCACCCCTTGCCCTTGTAGAAGTTGATCGTGCCGAGGCCCTGGGGCACGTGCCCGTACGGGACGAGACTCTCCTCGGTGGCCTCGTACGGCTCCTTGCAATCCCGGCAGACCCGCCGCCCGAGACGCTGGGCCAGGATCAGCTGCAGCGACGAGGAGACCAGGAAGGGGGGAATGCCCATGTCCAGGAGTCGCGCGGGGGTGGACGGGCAATCGTTGGTGTGGAGGGTGGAGAGCACCAGGTGACCGGTCAGCGCGGCGCGGATGCCGATCTGGGCGGTCTCCAGGTCTCGGGTCTCGCCGACCAGGATCACGTCGGGGTCCTGCCGCAGGAAGCTGCGCAGGCACGCCGCGAAGGTGCGTCCGATCTCGTCGTTGACCTGTACCTGGTTGACGCCCTTCAGGTTGTACTCGACCGGGTCCTCCGCGGTCATGATGTTGATGTCCGGCGAGTTGATGGTGTGGATCGCCGAGTAGAGCGTCGTGGTCTTGCCGGAGCCGGTCGGCCCGGTGATCAGGATCATGCCGTACGGGCTGTGGATCGCCTTGGTGAACTGTTCCATGCTCCAGGGATCGAAACCGAGCGCGGTCAGGTCGAGCTGTAGCGCGTCCTTGTCCAGGATGCGCATGACCGTCTTCTCGCCGAAGATCGTCGGCAGTGTCGAGACGCGGAAGTCGATCTCGCGCTGGTGGTAGCGCAGCTTGATCCGGCCGTCCTGCGGAAGCCGCCGCTCCGCGATGTCGAGAGTGGCCATGATCTTCACGCGCGAGGTCAACGCCGCCTCGAGACGCTTGGGCGGGGTCATGATCTCGTGGAGCACGCCGTCGATGCGGAACCGGACCCGGAACACCTTCTCGTAGGGCTCCAGATGGATGTCCGACGCGCCCCGCCGGATCGCGTCGGTCAGGATCATGTTGATGAGCCGAACGACCGGAGCTTCGTCGGCCGACTCCTTGAGGTCGAAGACGTCGGCCTTGGTGAAGGTCTCCTCGCCCCCCTCGACGACCTCGACGTCGGTGTCGGCCTCCTCGAGCTCGCTCATCATGTCGGTGACGCTGGCCCCGGTCTCGTAGAGCCGCTCGAAGGCCTTGCGGATCGCCGCCTCCGAGGCCACCACCGGCTGGATTTGCAGCCCGGTCATGAAGCCCACGTCGTCGAGCGCGAAGACGTTGGTGGGGTCAGCCATCGCGAGGGTGAGCGTATTCCCCATCCGCTTGATCGGCAGCACGCTGTGCTTCTTGGCGATCTGCTCCGGCACGAGCTTCAATACGTCCGGATCCGGATCGACCTGCGCGACCGTGATCGCGGGGATCGAGTACTGCTTGGACAGGAACGAGACGAGACTGTCCTCGGTGATGAAGCCGAGCCGGACCAGGATGGTCCCCAGCTTGTCCGCGCTCCCCTTCTGCTCCGCGAGGGCCCGCTGTAGCTGCTCGGTCGTGATGAGCTTCTCGGCCACCAGCCGATCGCCGAGCCGGGAGAGGCTACCCTGGCGGCGCTCGCTGGCCACCGCGGCGGCGCTCCGTTTTCCGCGTATGCGCCCGACCCCGTTGTCCGCCGCGGCCGCCGCGATCGCGTCGAGGTCACCCACCGGCGTGGGGCCCGGCGGTGCGGGCGCGGCGGCCGGAGCCGCCATCTCCGGCGACGGGGCCACGCTCGCCGAAGGCCGACCGCCTACCGTACCGGCCAGACGGGCGACGACCCGGGAAAGATTCTCGCGATCGCCCAACTTGGTGTAGATCTCCTTCAGGGTCTCGAGCGCACCGGTATCCGACGGGTTGGCCTCCACGATCATCTCGCAGAGTCGGGCCGACTCGGCCAGGGAGCGCTTCTCTTCCGGGGACAGCGGCTTGCTCTCGATCTGGGCCATGGTTGGTGTCCGTCAGCTCAGACCGAGCGCTCCCGGAGAGACGATTGCACCTCGTCCTTGTGCAGGGGGGCCGCGAGCGCGCCGGTTCGCTGCGGGCGGGTGCGGGTCTCAGCCAGGATCGCTCCGATGGCGGTCCCGGCTTCCTTCGCGAAGAGACGCACCATGCCCACCGTGGTCCGGCTGTCGAAGATGGCGAGCAGGATCGCGTGCTCGTCCACCGCGGCCACGTGGATGCTCTCCTTCACCCCTTGATGGAACAGCATGGTGAACTCGGTTTCGCCCAGCAGGCGGGCCATGGCCGCCGTCGAGCTGAAGGCCCCCGCCGCGAGCGCGGACAGCGACACCGTGTCGAGCGAGCGGGAAGCCCCGCCCCGGGCGAGGAGCTGACCGCTCCGATCGATCAGGAGGGCCTCCATCGCCCCGGACTCTCCCAGGAAGTGGAGGAGGACGCCGTTGATCCGCTGCGCGTCCTCCTCGTGGATGGCCAGGTTGTCATTTAGACTCATTGAGCGCCCCCTGTTCTTGTCCGAAACCGGCGACGAGGACCATGCGCGACACCGTGTTCAGTGTGTCGAAGACCCCTTTGCCCTCGACGGCGACCGACTCGAAATACGGGACCCGCCGGCCCCGGCGGTTCAGCAAGTATTCGAGGTACTCCACCGGCGCCACGTTGGGCAGGTCCCGCTTGTTGTACTGGATCACGTAGGGAATCTCATCAAGATTGTACCCGTACTCCTTCAAATTCTCTTCGAGGTTTCGGAAGCTCTCGACGTTCTCGCGCAGCCGGTCCCACTGCGAGTCCGCGACGAATACGATGCCGTCGACGCCGCGCAGGACCAGCTTGCGGGTCATGTTGTAGTACACCTGCCCGGGCACCGTGTAGAGCTGGAACTTCGCCACGAAGTTCCGGACCGTCACCGCGGAGACGGGCAGAAAGTCGAAGAAGAGTGTCCGGTCGTCTCCGGTCGCAAGGGACACCATGTTGCCGCGATTCACGTCCGGCAGCCCCCGGTAGATGTACTGGAGGTTGGCCGTCTTGCCCGCAACCCCGGTGCCGTAGTACACGACCTTGAAGCTGATCTCTTTCTGCGCGTAGTTGATGATGGACATCGATCGCCTCAGGCCTGGGCCAGCATCGTGGTCGCTCGCTCGACTTGGCGGTAGGCCAGGCCGGGCCGGGTCACATCCCCACCCGCGACAACCACGATCGACCGACCATGTCCGACCTCCTCGGGCTGGATGACCACGAGCGTGTTCCCGGATCGCAGTACCGCAGTGCGGAACACGGCGCCGGATCCCGCAGCCTTCCTGATGACGGCCTGGAGATCCTGCGCGAACGCTCCCACCGCGGGCACGTCGGTGCCGGGCGGCAGGAAGAAGTAGAAGACTCCTTCACCTTCGGTATCGCGGAGCACCGACGCGGTGACCGGACCGTAGGCGGTGAGACTCGACGCCTGTCGCGTGGCCTGAGCCGGAACCGGTGCCGGGACGAGGCTTCGGCCCCGCTCGGGGAGCGGCTGCGCCGCCGGAGTCGCCACCCGTCGGCTCCCCTTGGCGACCGCGCGCTGGCTGAGCATCTCGAGCAGAGCCAGGGCTCCGCCGCGAGAAGCCGCGGTCGCGAGCACCGGCCCGCGCGGGCTCGCCGGGTTGAGCGGGGTCAGCACCAGCGCCGTCTCCGGGCCGCGGAGGGTGATCTGATCGAGGGGCCACGGCGCGCGGCTGTCGGTGAGCAGTGGCAGGGCCAGGCCGGTGGCCGCCACGGCGGTCTCCGGCGTCACCGCGGGTGCGACCATCGAGAACACGGTCACTCCCTCCATCGACTGGACGGTAGCCTCGAACGAGGCGATGGGCGCCAAGAGGGTCAAGATGCGCCGGGCCTCCGCGGCCGCCGCGGGATCCGGGAGCGCAGGAACCGACCCCGACTCGATGGACGGACTCATTGGCCACGGTCCCCTCGAAGACGGGACGGCAGGCTCCATCGCCGCCGCCACGACGACCGGTGTCGGCACTGCCTCTTTCCAGTGAGGTTCGGGCGCCTCGATCGGCGCGGGTGGCGGGGCCGGTTGGGCCGGGTCGACGACGACGGACGGTGGCGGCTCGACCTCCAGCATCGGCTCGGAAACCGGCGGCCACTGCGCCACGATCGGCGACGGGGAGACCTGCTCCGCGATGGGCGGGGGCCCGGCCAGGATCGGATCGCTCACAGGGCGAACCTCGACCGGTGCGGGCGGCGGCTCCACCATGCGGAGTGGCTCCGGCACGATCGCGGGGACGGGCTCGACCATCGTTGCCGGGGCCGGGGCCGATTCGAGCACGATCTCGCGGCTCGAGACCGGCGACGGCTCCGTCACCGGTTTCGGCACGGGCTCGGGCGCCGGCTCGGCGATCGCCACGGGCGGTTCAGCCGCGGCGGCCGGTGCCGGCTCGGGCGCGGGGTCCGAGAGCAGGGGTTGAAACGGCGCGGGGAAGCTTTCGAGGCCCCGCACGTCGACGGCCGGCCCGCCGGGCACGAACAGGTCCGGGGAGATCTGACGGATGACCTCGTCGAGAGGCAGCTCGATCCCGTTCGGCAGCCGCTCGATCATCTCGGCATCCGACACCACCATCTGCTCACGCGGGAACTGGGGCGCGACCACGTCCCAGCCTACCCGGATCAATCCCTCCCCGAGCTGCGGGAGAACTCGAGACAGCGGGATGAGCAGCGCGCCCGGCTGGTGCATCCGCGCTGCCACCTGATCCAGTGGCCCGCGGAACGCTTCCGCCGGGAGGTCGACGGCGACCCGGTCGAAGGAGACGCGCACGGTGGCCTCGTCGATGACCAGAGAAGGCGCCGGAGTGGCGACCGGCTCCGGCTCGGGGACGTGAATCGGCGCGGGCAACGGCTCCGGCTCGAGGGCGGATGCAACCGGCTCCTCGATCGGCAACGGCCCCTCCGGTGCGGAGACCGACGACGGCTCGAGCCGCAGCGCGAGCGATGGCTCCGGACCGACGCGCGCGGGAGTTGCGACGGCGGGCGCCACCGATGGCCGCTCGATGATCGGGGCCGGCTCGGACTGCTCGAGCGGATGGAACGGCACCGGGATTCGATCGAGACCAGAGAGCTCGATCTCCGGGGTGTCCGCGATGAACAGCTCGTGCGGCAGCTGGCCCACCACCTCGTCAAGCGGCAGCCGAAGCCCGTCGCCAAGGTGCTCGCCGATCTCGGCGCTGCCGAGCCCGATGAGTCGCGGCGGGAACTGATCGACGATGTCACTCCACGCCACCCGCGCGATACCCTCCGAGAGCTGGGTGACCACGAGCTGCCCGGGGATGAGAAGGTAGCCGGGATCCCTCAAGCTCGCCGCCACCTCGTCCTCGGGCGCGAGGAACGTGCCCGGCGGTAGCTGGTCCATGATCCGGTCGAGCGCGATCCTCAGCACGACATCCGACCGGCGAGTGGGGTGCGGAACTTCCGTTTCCCGCCGGCGCTCGGCCCGTGCTGCCGCCCGGCGTCGGCGCACCTCGTCCATCGGGTCGGGCTCGAGAGACGGCGCCGGCGGGATCGGAGGAGCAATCGGAGCCGCCGGTACCACCGGCTCCGGCGAGGCCTCGACCTGAGGAATGGCCGTCGCCTCGCTCGGCGAGTAGCGGCTCTCGGCCGGAGCGGGCTGCGCCGGCCGCAACGGAACGGTCCGACCGCGGGCGCCGGACGGCGCACGACCGGCGGCCGCCAGCCGCTCCCGCGCCGATCGGGGGCGCACCCGCAGCAGGTCCCGGAGCGGCACCAGGAGCAGGATCAGACCCACGAGCTCGGGCAGCGGCGGAGGCAGCACCCAGGGCAGTGGCCGTCCCGCGAGAGACGGGTCGAGAAACGCGGAGATCGGACCGCGGGCCAGACCGAGCAGGACGTGCAGGCCACTCAGCAGCGCAGTCCCGACGAGCCACCTCAGAGGAGACGGCCAGCGAACGCAGAGGACCACCAGCAGGCCATACACGAGTGGCGCGACGACGGCGGCGCCCCACTGCGGGAGCGGCACCTCGAGCTGCAAGGGCAGCATCGTCAGCCCGTAGAGGAGTCCGAGGTACCCGGCGAGCCCCAGCATCACCAGCAGCCACGACGAGAACCGTCGGGCGCTGGAGGTCGAATGGTAGGACGTTCTCATGGATGCTTGCCTCACACCGCCCGGACCAGATCCGGAAGGGCTTTCTTCACGTGGTAGCGGACCTTGCCGAGGACGGCCGGATCACCGAGAACCACGGCGAGCATCGCGCTCTCACCGACCGCGTTGAGCAGCACGACCCCCGCCTCGTATTCGAGGATCACGCTCTGCAGGCGGCCCTGGGCCAGGGCCTGCCCGACACCACCGGTCGAATCGACCAGGCAGGACGCGAGCGCGCCGGCGAGGGCCGCCTCCGGGAGCAACCCCCCGGCCGCCTCCATCAGCGCGCCCTCGCGATCGATCAGCGCGGTCAGGGACACGCCGGGCAGCTGGGCCACGCCGTCGAGCAGGATCTTGAGGTCCACCGGAGGCACCGCGCTCTCGGGCATGACCGGAACGCGCTCCGCCACGGGCGCGCGCCGCTCGACGGGCGGACCGACCGGGGCCGGCGCGGGAGCCGGCACGGCGACGACCGGCGGCCGGCTCTGGGCGGCCAGGAGGCTCTCGATCCGCTGCAGCAGCTCCTCCGCCGCGAACGGCTTCCGCATCACGTCGTCGGAGCGCACCTTGGCCGCGCGCTCGAGCACGGTGCCGTTGACGATACCCGAGATCAGGAGCACGGGCGTGTGGCCGAGCGTCTCGTGCTTCTTGACGAAATCGCAGATCTGGTAGCCGTCCATGTCAGGCATGATGACGTCGCAGACGATCAGGTCCGGGGCGTCGCGCCCGATCTGCTCGAGCGCCTCGCTTCCCGACGCGGCCGATAGCACCTCGATGCGCCGGGACTCGAGCGCCCGTTGCACCACCTTGCGAACACTCAGGCTGTCGTCGACCACCAGCACCTTGGGCATGAGCTAGGCTTCTCCGGTCCGCGTCACGCGGGTGCTGGCCGCCCCGCGGCCCCTCGCGGCGCGTTCGCTTGTCTCGTCCATCTCCTGGGCCACACTCAGAAGGAGCTGCTCCACGCTGCGCGAGATCGTCCGAGGCCGGCTGGCCACCGCCTCGCGGGCCGCCCGGTTGAAGCAGAAGCGTGCCTCACCTTCCCGCTGGGAGGCAGCCACCATCGCCGCGAACGCCGGCTCGCCCGACCGCCCCGCGAACTCCGCGTGTACCACCCGTCCCGCATCGAACAGGATGGTGCCCTCTCCCTTGGACAGGGAGAGGAGGAGCTCGCCCGTCTTGACGCCGAGCGAGATGACCTGGGTCAGCTCGGTCAAGTCCATCACCCCGAGCGAGCCCTGGAAGCTGCTCCGTGCCGGCTCGGCCGCGGACTTGGCTTGCGGGGCGGCAGGAGTCGAAGGCGTCGGGGACGCCGGAGCCACCGGGGCCGGGCTGGCGGGCCTAGCGGGCATCTTCGCCGGCGCCTTGGACGGCGTGACGGCCGGCGACTCGGAGCGCGGCGGGGCCGCCGGCGCGTCACCGAGGAGCTCCTTGATGCGGGTCATCACGGTGGTCAGCGTAAAGTCGCCGGTCACCGTCATGTCCACGCCGGCCTCGGTCGCGGCCAGTGCGATGGGTCGATCGCGGCCGGCCAAGAGGAGGAACGGGGTGTCCTTGGTGGCCGGGTCTCGCCGGACCATGGTGAACAACTCGTAGCCGTCCATGTCCTGGACCTTCGCGTAGCTCACGATCAGGTCGGGCTGCTCCCACTCGAGCATGGTCAGCGCGAACGATCCGCTGGTGGCCACCGCGGCCTCGTAGCCAGCCTCGGTCAGGGCATGGGCGAGCGCCGCCCGGCTGTCCTGATTGGCATCCACCACGAGCACCTTCGCGTTGGCCACCGGCTACTCCGCCATCGTCCCGGCGCGCCCGGAGGCGGAGAGGGCGGCCTCCGGCACGCTCGTGACCGACCCCACGAGATGGATGAAGCTCTGCTCCTCCACCGGCTTCGCCACATAGTGCCGGACACCCAGGCGCCGCGCGAGGCTCACGTGCTTGGCCCCGGCACGGGTGGTCAGCACGATCACCGGGACGTCCCGGGTGGCGGACCGGCGCCTCAGGTCCTCGATCAGGGCGTAGCCGTTCATCCGGGGCATCTCGAGATCGGTGATGACCGCGTCGACCCTCTGCTCGGTGAGCTGCTGGATCGCATCCTGCCCGTCCACTGCGGTGAGGACGTCGAACCCGGCCTTTTCCAGCATCTGCCCCACGAACTTGCGGATGCTGACGGAATCGTCGACGAGCAGAATCCGCCGGCGCTCATCCACATCATCGGCCGCCGGCTCCTCTTCGCGGGTCGAGGCCGTCGAGATCGCCGCGGGGGCCTTGGCGGCCGCGGCGCGCAGCAGGGTCGGATCGAGGAGCAGGATCACCCGTCCCTCGCCGGAGATCGTGGCGCCGGAGAACGGACCCGCACCCTCGAGGAGCACCCCCAGGTTCTTGATGACGATCTCCTCCTTCCCGAGGAGCTCGTCGACGATCACCCCGAACGGCTTGCCGCCGCCACGCAGCACGACGACCGGCAGCCGGCTGGCCGGCGGGGTGGCCCGCAGGCCGAGCACCCGGTCGAGCCGGACCAGGTCGATGACCTGATCGTCCAGGCGGACCGACTCTCGACCGCTCGATCCCATGATCTCGGATGGCACGACCGGCCGCATCACGCTCACCGCAGTCAGAGGGAAGGCCAGGGTCTCGGGGCCGCAGCGAACCATCAGCGCGTCGGCGATGGCCACCGTCAGCGGCAGCTTCAGCACGAACCGGGTCATCCGGCCGGGCTCGGTCTCGACATGGATCTCGCCGTTGAGCCGGCTGACATTGGTCCGCACCACGTCCAGCCCCACGCCCCGCCCGGACGTCTGGGTCACCGCCGCCGCGGTGCTGAACCCGGTGACGAAGATGAGGTTGAGGGCGTCACGGTCCGAGAGCGCGGCGGCCTCGGCGGCCGGCAGGAGGCCCTGCTCCACCGCCCGCCGACGCAGGAGCTCCGCGTCGATCCCTCGGCCGTCGTCCTCGACCTCGACCAGGATGAAGCCTCCCGCCTGGGAGGCCGAGAGGCTCAACCGGCCCTGAGCGGGCTTGCCGAGGCGCTCGCGCTCGGCGGTCGGCTCGATCCCGTGTCCGATCGCGTTCTGGATGAGATGCAAGAGGGGATCCGCGACCTGCTCGATGACGCTGTTGTCGACCTCGGCCGACTCGCCTCGAAGCGTCAGGGTGACGGTCTTCCCGGTGGCGCGGGCCGCTTCCCGCACCTGCTGGGCCACCCGGGTGAAGAGCCGTCCGATGGGCACCATGCGCGCGCGCGTGATCTCCTTGCGCAGCGCGGCGGTGAGCCGCTGGATCTGGGCCGTGTCCTCTCGGACACTGCGCAGGAGCGCCGCGTGCTGGCTCTGGGCCTCGCCAACGTCGGCCGACATCTCCGCCACGCTCCGGGCCAGGATGTTGACGTCGTCGTACCGGTCGAACTCGAGCTCGGCGAAGAGGTCGGACAGGTCGCGGAGGTCACCGATCTCGTCACGCTCCGGGGCTTCGTCCTGGCGCGCGCGCGCGGGCATCCCGAGACCGTGCCGGCGGAACTCGAAGTCGCGCCCCGCCTGCCCGAGCCGGGTCCGACTGGCGAGGAGCAGCTGGTTCACTTGGTCGAGCTGGGTCAGCCGACGGTCTAGCCGGCTTCGGGCGATCATCAGCTCACCGACCAGGTTCATCAGCGCGTCGAGGCGCTCGACGGCTACGCGAATGCTGGGCCCGGTGGAGACGGCGGCCGAGCGCAGCGCGGGCCGGGGTAGCGCCTCCAGCCGAGCGAGGAACTCCGGACGTACGAATCCGGGGAGGACCGACGCGAGCGACGGGGCCGCCGGCCGGGGCGGCACTTCCAGCTCGACGGCGATGGCCGGCTCGACCGGATCCGCCGGCCCGAACTCGGCCACGGATCCGACCGGGTCCTCCGCGACGACCGATGGGCTGTCGGCGAACGCCGACGTCATCATCGCACGGAGGTCATGGGTAGCGCCCTCCAGGGCGAGCGCCGCGTCCTCGGAAACCGCGGCACCGCTCTGCAGCACCTGCTTGATCGCAGCGGCTCCCGCGAACAGTGCTTCGGTCACCGCGGGGGTTAGGTCGAGCCGGCCCTCGCGAACCGCCCCGAGCAGATCCTCGATCTGGTGGGCGGCGTCACCGATCGGCGCACACCCGACCGTGTAGGCGGCCCCCTTGAGGGTATGGACCGACCGGAAGACGGTCGCCAGCGTCTCCTCGTCGCGCGTGCCGCCCTCGACGGCCAGCAGGGCGGTCGTCATGGACTCGAGATGCTCGGCGGCCTCGGGCAGGAAATACTCCAGCACCTCGTTGCCGTCGGTGAAGAATCGGACGAGGGCGGTGGCGGTCGGTGACCGGACCGGGTCGAGCACCGCGGCGGCAGTTACCGGGGGCACGTCGGTGACTCGTGCCCCGCTGGTCGCGGCAGTGAGAAGGGCGGGGTACCGGGCCTTGAACTCGCCGATCCGGGCCGCGTCTTCCACTCCGACCGCGCTGATGCCGTCGAAGACCTCCTTCAGCAACCCGACCAGACCATTCAGGAACGCGGCTCCGCGAGCCCGCTCCTCGGCCGAGGCGCCCGACGCCCGCAGCAGCAGCCGCTCGGCGGCCCCGGCCAGGTCGGACACGCCCGAGAAACCGTAGAGGGCCGCGGACCCCTTCAGCCGGTGCGCGAACACCACGAGCGGAGCCAGGGCCTCCGCCGAGGGGGCATCGTCCCCCGTCAGCTGACCAAGTCCCTCCTCGAGAGCCCCGGCGGTATCCCAGGCCTCCATGAGGAAGATGCCCAGCATCAGCTCGCGCTCGCGTCGATCCGCCATTCGGTGCCTCAGGTCCCGAGCTTGAAGCGAGAGAGCTTGATCGTGAGCTCCTCGGCGAGATGGGCCAGTTGCTCGACGTTCCGCCGGCTCTGCTGAACTCCCTGCTCCGTCTTCACCGCGGCGCCGGCGATGGCCTGCACCGCGCCCGCCATCGCCTCCGCGCCCCGCACCTGCTGCTGGGAGCCGCGCGAGATCTCGGCGGCGAGCTCCGATGACATCTGCGAGATCTTGCCGATTTCCTGGAGCGTGGCCTCGGCCTTGAGACTCACCTCGTAACCCGACTCGACCTCGTGGGTGCCGGATTCCATGGCGACCACCGCGTCCTGCGTCTCCGCCTGCACCCCTTTGATAAGGGTCCCGATGTCGCGGGTGGCCTGCGTCGCCCTCTCAGCGAGCTTCCTCACCTCGTCGGCCACCACCGAGAACCGCAGGCCCGCTTCGCCCGCCCCCGCCGCCTCGATCGAGGCGTTGAGCGCGAGAAGATGGGTCTGGGCCGCGATGTCCTGGATGGTGTTGACGATCTCGGAGATCTCAAGTGACCGATCTCCGAGCGACTTGATCTTCTTCGAGATCGTCTGCACCTCGGAACGGATCTGCTGCATGCTCGCGAGGCTGTTCCGGACCGCCTCCTCGCCCTTGCTCGCGGCCTGCAGCACTTGACGCGCGGCCTTCGCGCTCTGGTCCGCGCTCTCGGCCACTTGACGCACCGACACCATCGCGTCCTCGACCGCGCGCGTGACGCTCGACGCGTCGCGGGACTGCGCCTGCGCGGCCGTCGCCAGCTCGCCGGTGATCGTGATGGTGTCCTGGGAGCCCGCGCTGACCCGCAGGGCGGCCTGCCGCACGTCGCCGACGACGGTGGCGATCTCCTCGACCATCAGGTTGATGGCGTCGACCACGTTTCCGAGCACGTCCCACGTCACCTCGCCTCGCCGGGTCAGGTCGCCCTTGCCGATCTCCACCACCGTGTCGAGGAACTTGATGATGTTCTGCTGCAAGTCCTCGCGCTTGCGCCGCTCCTCATCGCGATCGGTCTCGGTCTGCACGAGACCCCGCAGGCGGACGATGCTCTCGTTGAAGGTGATCGTCATCTGGCCGATCTCGTCACGGGACGTGACCGGTACCAGCTGCGAGAGATCGCCGCGCCCCACGCGTTCGGCCCCAGCCATCAGGGCGTTGACCGGCCGAGTGATCCGCTGGGCGAAGATGATTCCGGCGAGGCCGGCCGCGACCGCGATCCCGCTGAAGACCAGGAGCAGGAAGTTGCCCGCCTGCACCGCCGAGGCGGTGATGATCGACTTGTCCATGCCGACCCGGACGGTGCCGAGCTGGCCACCCAGCATCGGCACCCCGATGTCGATGATCTCCCGCTCGCGGCCGGTGCGGGGGTCGGGGTACGTGACCTCTCGCACCTGCGGTCGCGGAGAGTGTCCCGGCACCACGTTCCTCTCGACGATCCCCTTGGGCACCACCGGAGCGAAGGTGTGGGCAATAAACGCGCGCTGCGGATCGTAGACCATCACGTACGCAACGCCGGTGATCTTGGCGAACTCGTCGACCTGTGCCTGCACGGTGGACGCGTCACGATTGACGATGAGGTCGGCCCCGGAGCTGGCCAGGCTGTTGGCGATCGCGCTGCCCTTGTCGGTGAATTCCCGGGTCAGGCTGTCCTGGAGCGACCGATAGGCGACCGTCCAGCTCACCGCGGCCAGGGGCACGAGAACCAGTACCAAGAACACCGTGATCTTGCCCAGGAGCCCGAACCGCACCCGCTGGGCCGTGCTCGACCCGGGTCGCTGCTCGCCACCGGCATGGCCGCCGTCCGGGCCCTTGCTCATCGCGCGCCTCCTCCAGACCCGCTTCGTGCCGCTCATCGCGTCCTCAGACCTTGACCGCCGCCGACCAGTCCACGA
>Ga0070695_100000049_pt1 | contig 46564 bp, 66 predicted proteins | sample KBSK1252metaG_FD_65471 | JGI IMG/M metagenome (GOLD analysis project Ga0070695, IMG submission 65471) | Corn, switchgrass and miscanthus rhizosphere microbial communities from Kellogg Biological Station, Michigan, USA - KBS K1-25-2 metaG | ecosystem: Host-associated > Plants > Roots >...
TCCGGCCCAGGCTAGGGTGCTGTCAGCCCAGCTGGGGATCCCAGCAGAGCAGGTTGCCGGAAAGGCAGTGCTATACCATAACCTGACCAATCTTGCTGCAGAGGCTAATCGAGGTAGGGGTGTGATGTTCAAGATGCCTGATCTCAACGAGGCTGTGGAGCAAATGCCCGACTGGCTGAGCACGGCGCGCGAGGGTGTAGCGTCTAGGGTTACCTCAGGGCGGCGCATCCGAACTGCTGGGGATGTGGCAGTTGATAGGGCGTCTAGGGTTCCCGATCCTACTGGAGAGGTTGCAGTTAGAGCTAGCCGAGGCAAGCCAACAGTTGAGGCTGGTGGGCTGGTGACTCTCAAGAATCTCAAGGATGCACAGGGTAATGCCATTCGTGGGACCATTCAGAGGGTGTTCAAGGATCCGAAGAGTGGGCGCATGATGGCTGAGATCAAGCTGAGCAACGGCAAGGTTAGACGGGCCATGATGGAGAACGTCAGACCATTGGCTACAGCTGGAGAAGTGGCTAAGAGCACAGACATCAGTGCAGTTCAGGTTGGCACCAAGAGGATGCAGGTTGTGGGGAGTAGTGAGGAGGGATTGCATCTTAGACGCGCATTGGTTCGGAGAGGGGAAGGTGGAGAGCAGGTCTTCTTGAGGGGGCCGGTTCGGAAGATCCCGTGGGATGTTTTGGATAGGCGTCTGAATGAGGATGTGTCTAAGGGTAAGGTGGTTAGGGTGTTTAGAGGGGAAGGTGAGCCCGAGGTAAGAGGGACTCCTGGGCAGAGGATTGCCAAGGCTACAGTTCAAAACAAGATTCTAACTCCGCAGGCCGCTGTGGCTGGTATGAGAGGAGTGCTACTCAAGAGAGGAGGACTCAGTGGACAGACGCTGAATAGTGCAACGAGGGTGATGACTGCGGCGGTGAACAAGCTGATGAGAGATGGGGATGTTAAGGACTTCCAGGATACGGTGTTGAAGGTAGCCTTTGCTGGAAAGGAGTCGCTGAAGAACTGGGATCCTACGAAGCTTACTCCTGAGATGCAGGCAGCACATGCACAGGCCAATGCAGTAGCACAGAAGCTTCATTCGATTGGGCTGAGCGCTATGAAGCGATATGAGGTTGGGCCTGCCGAGGCTACAATCAAGAACCCTACGAAAGGAAAGGTCTTGGATACGATTGACGAGCTGTTTGTGAAGCACGAGGCTCCGGCCAAGCCGACGCAGAGATTCGAGTCCACGCAGTCTCGCAGGGAGCAGCTGCTCAATCGGGCTCCTAAGAGTTCCTATGAGCAGCAGGCTAACAAGATGTTGGCCAAGTCGGGGTTCTTCGAGCAGACCAAGCTTGGAGATCAGGGTTTATTGAGTGGTAAGGGAGACTATGAGTCGTTGAAGAGGTCCTTGGCTGGTGCTCTCCAGGCTGGGGATACACAGGCTGCTGCTGATATTAGGAAGCGCATGTATCAGATGAAGAAGACACCGAAGCTCCAGCGCCGCCCTTCAGAGATGCTGCTGCAGAGTGGGAAGCCGGAGGCTGGTGGAAAGAGTGCGCCTCAGATCGTTAAGGGTGGACAAGTAATTGGTGGTAGAATGTCGGAGCAGGACTTCCTCCAGATGGAGCGGGAGATGGCTCTGGCATCTGGGAAGACTGCGAAGGCTAAAGAGCTTGAGGATGTGATTACCAAGGGCATGAGCCCCGCCGAGACCTATGAGGTCCAGACAGGGAAGCAGCTTAAGCCGGTGGAGAAGGAGAGATTCAACTACTACGTGAGTAATCTGGGTGATCCTGAGAAGGGGCCGCTGGCTAAGATGCATTTGAAGGAGCAGTTTGGGGCGGAGTTTGCTACTGATGAGGGACCTAAACCGAAGGCTAGCAACATGCCGAAGCATATGCAGAGGACGCCAGAGCAGGCTAACTCAGAGTTGATTACGAAGATGATGCACATCCAGCTAAGAAAGGCTAAGGCAGCTGGAGATAAGGAGTTGATTGAGAAGATTGAAAAGCAGATGGCTGAGAGAGGGATGAAGTAATGGGCATTGGCCAGACTATCGCCAAGACTATCCTGGATGAGGCTGGAAACATCATCAAGCCTTTCGGCCATACTATTGAGTCTGAGGCGCTAGTCAGGGGTGTAGGAGAATCTACAACCTCGTCCTTGAAGCAGCTTAGTATTCTGGGTAGGCGGCTGGGTCAGAGCGGAAGAGCGTTCCTTAATCTAGAGGGACCCACAGCTGTAGAGCAGGCTGGGCTAATGGATAAGGTTACAGAGGCCGCTGATCTGAGAGCTTCAGGTTCCGCCCAGCAGTGGGATAACACACTGGATAGGTTGTTTCCACGAGGGGCTAGTAAGGCAGATGTGGAACATATCTCTGATGTTGCTGAGGGTCTGGTAGTTCCAAAGACACAGGCACATCTAGATGCTGCTAATGAATGGCACAATATCATGCAGGGGTATTCGGATGATGCTCTAGAGCTGGGACTCGATGAGCAGGTTGGAGGGGTGTGGCACAAGGTTTACCAGGAGGCAATGGCTAAGCCGGTGGTTGATCCGACCACAAACACAGTGAGGCAGAGGACTGAGGCTGAGGCTAGAGCTATGGCTACCAAGGCAGCCTCTCGGCCGTACCAGCCACGTGAGTTCTATGTGCCCCACTACTATACTCCTGGATCCATTCGGGAACTGGAAAGCAATCCAGCCAAGATGGAGAAGGCTATTGATCTAGTCATCAAGCGGGGATTTGCTGATGATAGGGATATGGGGAAGAAGATCGTGCAGATGTATCTGCGCCAGCCGGGAGAGTTTAGGGGTGGGCCGCTACAGCATAGCCGTGAACTGGATGGGATCATTGATGGAGGATATGATAAGGATCTCAGGAAGGTGGGCGCTAGGTATTTTGCTACAGCTTCCAAGCGGCTGGAGACAGCCAGGGTATTTGGGGCCAAGGATGAGCTAGCGACTAGCCTGTTCCAGAAGATTGCCTCGGAGAAGGGTAATGCCAAGGTAGCCAACAATTTGTATCTAGCGTTTGCTGACTCAGCTAACCCCGAGTTCAGGGCTCTGGCTCGGCTAGTGGCTCCTATCCATGCCATCACACTACTGAGTACTGCGGGCATTGTCCAGCCTAGTCAGATCTCAAATATCGTAGCCAGGGTGGGGTGGACTAGAACGCTGCGCGCCATGGCCGAGACTATGCTGGACTGGAAGAAGTCGAGTAAGTGGGGCGAACACGTTGGGGCCACGCTACATACGATTGCCAGTGACATGTCAATCGATTCGCCGTCTGGTGTATCGGCTATGTGGTCTAAAATGATTGGACTGGAGCAGCTAGACCGCTACAATAGAGTGGTGGCTGCAGTGGCAGGGCGGCTGTATGCTACAGATCTGGCTAAGGATCTAGCTGGCGGAGGGCTAAAGGGATTCAGGCTTAAGCACAATTTGAGGATGCTAGACAAGCTGGGGATCCAGGGGTCGCAGGTTATCGATCAGGCTGGCCAGCTCACTGAGGAGCAGACTAGACGAGCTGGCTATAGGCTGGCCAAGAACACCCAGTTTGCTACTGAAGTGCTTGATATGCCAGAGTTTAGGAACCAGCCTCTGGGTAGATTCACCTTCCTGTTCAAGAGCTTTGCGTTCCAGCAGGCGAAGTTCATCAAGGATGAGGTCCTCTTTGAGGCTATGAAGCATGGTAACTTCGCGCCCCTATTGAATTACTGGGGTTCGGTTGGGCCCACGGCATTCCTTATTGCCCCACTGGTGAGAGATATCAAGGGTAGGAAGCCACCACAGAATGATGATAAGTATGTGGAGGGTGGGCTGAGAATGATTGAGGATCTGGCTACGGCAGGGGCATTCGGGATGTACTGGGATGCAGCTAGAGCGCTTAACAACGGGCCGGGAGCGATTGTTAACTGGGCTACAGGACCTACAATCTCGGAGGGGCTGCAGTTCGTAAGCTCTGATGTGGCAGGGGTTGGGAGAGGGATTGCAAGGGGCGAGGGGCCTGACTTTGAGCCTGCGATCAAGCATTTGGTGGGTAGAGCGCCGCTAGTGGGGCAGTACATCAAGAATACTTGGTGGCCACAGCCGTAGGGAGTTGACTTATGAGCGAGATTCATGTAGGATACCTTCTGCAGGTGCTGTTGGCCTTGATTGTTGCTGCTCCACCTACTATCGCGATTGTGCTTACCCATCGCGCTTCTGTTAAGAAGACAGATATCATTGTGGCAAAGGTAGAAGAGGTCCATACTCTAGCTAATGATCGGCTAACTAAGGCGCTCAATCAGATTGACGAGCTAAATAGGACGGTTGGATCCTTGAGGAGTAAATGACCGGAGGTACTGATGTGCGAGTAGACATCTATAACCACAGTGATCCACAGATTCTGGCTCTGATGAAGATCATGAACGAAAAACTAACCGGCATCATCAATGAGGGGACTAAACAAATGGCTCTCGGACAAGACATTCTGGATGCAGTTACAGCAGAGGGTACGGCAGTTGATTCGATTATCGCGCTGTTGAATGGGCTGGTGGCTAATAACACGATTGATCAGGCCACGGCTACAGCCATTATGGCTGAGATTAGTAGCGACAAGGCTAAGCTGGAGGCTGCGATCACCGCGCATACTCCGTAACTTGAGGTAACCCATGGGCTTCATTCTTTCGCTGTTGAATGAGCAGACTGTTATTGCTGTGCTACAGGTTGTGGTTGGCGGCTGGGCCAAGAAACAGGCTTGGTTCGCCAACAAGTTCATCCCAGCCCTGACGTATATTGTTGCGCTAGTTGGCTTTACGCTAGCTCCTGCCAGTGCTCATGCTGCGAGCCTGCTGGGCAGTGTGGCTGGCCAGGGCGGCAATGTGCTGCTTCTGGCTGGACTGCAGAATCTGTTTGTTACTGGGACGCATAGCACGTGGAAGAACTTCGTGGTGCCTACGTTCTGGGATGCAGTTAAGATCCTTGCTGGACGCCTGGAGCAGAAGGTGGTGAAGGAGAAGGTGGAGGACTAATGCCTAGCATCTTCTCTAGAGACACCACCGTAACGAATGTTGCGATCACTATTCCACAGGGAACTCCCGCCCAGCAGGTTATTGTGGATGGGGTTACCTGTGGCGTGACGATGCCTGCGGCGAGCCTGCCGGTCGATGTGGTGGTTGATGCGACTGTGATTCTGAATGATGGGACTGCCCAGACTCAGTTCATGATCTATGGGCAGAAAGTGGTGCAGACCACGGCGAGCAAGAAAGATGGCTTTACGCTGTGGTATCCAGGCGGGATTAAGATTGGGGATAAGGGGAGCAATACTGCGGTGATTAGGGTGCTATTTGGTGCTACTGTGGCGTCGATTGACTTTGGCGTCAACTTCCACTACGAGTAACCATGCCTAATATCTATGCAGTTCGTGGAACCAACACAGCATCTCTGTCACTGACCATTCCCATCTATAACTGTACTGGAACCTCTGTCACCGTTCTGTCCTACTACGATGATATTAGCACTAGCATGACTTGCCAAGCGCCGAATAGCTACCTTGCTTCCGGTGTGCGAGTCGGTAGTACTATCACTGGCCCTGATCTTCCTTCTAATATTGAGGTAGATGCAGGGATTGGTGCTCATAATGTGACCTGGACTGGGATCACACCTTCGAGTGTGGATCATTCAGTCGATGGGGCACTAGTGACGTTTAACACGCCGAAGTCGAGGATTGTATTGGACTGGATCTCTGCGGGATTTGTGCAGAACGGCTCCACAGCTGCGAAGGAGCTAGCCGTCACGATCTGTGCGGAGAATCAAGCTGGATCCACCACTTGGACCGATTTTAATGCGGTGAGCAAGGCCCTTAGTTCGGCGGCCGGGAAGAAGGATGGAGCACTGTGGATGTTCCCGCAGGGACTGATCACCGGGAAGTTCGGGCTGGCGGCGAGGGTTACGCTGATGGCGCTGCTAGATCAGGCTTCGAATGGTTCATTTGATCTAGCTGTCGGATATCATGAAGTGTAAGCAGTGGATTATGATTCACCATTCCTTCACACCAGACACCCCTACAGTCTCGTGGGGTGCTGTAGAAAGATACCACAGGGAGGTCAAGGGATGGCTGGATGTGGGCTATCACTACGGAGTGGAGAGGATCGCAGACGGATACTATGCTATATTGGGGAGGGCGGAAGGGAAAGATGCAGCAGCTTGTTTCCAGGATGGGATGAACAAGACAGCTGTGCACATCTGTTGTATCGGCAACTACGATCTAGTAGCACCCCCGCAGGGGATGATCGACGTGATGATCAAGAGGATTATCCTGCCAGTGATGAGTAGGCATGGACTGCCCGTAGCAAACATCATTGGGCATAGGGATCACGCGCCCTATAAAACCTGTCCGGGCTCCCAGTTTGACCTGGGAGCCCTTCAGGACAGGGTAAGATCAGCCCTAGCTCAGTAGGGCTTCTTGGGCATCGGCTTCTTCGGCTTCTTCTTCGGCACTTAGATCACCCCCTATTTCTCCCCAGTTAGGGCCTGATCCCCAGGACACAGGCAGGTAGAAACCCCTAGCGATATTGTGGTATGGCATCTCTAGGATGCTAGCTGCTGTGGCTGCCCAGCTACGGGCTCGCAGCTTGGGGATCTCAAAGAGATAGCTATCGTGGACGATGGTGAGCAGCTTGCCCCCGAAGTCCTTGGCATGCTGAGAGATACGGGGCAGGCTGTACCACATGATGTCGGCTACGGTGGACTGTGGAATGAAGTCTAGGGCTGCAGGAATGTCCTTGTTGGGGGCCCAGAAGTAGCGCGCGCGCCCGAAGGGGTTCACAACCCTGCGCTCTGCCTGGACCTTGGCAACGACTGAATCCCTCCAGCCCTTGACTGTGGGGTAGGTTGAGTAGAACTGATCGAGGAGATGCTGGCACTCCTTCTGAGTCTTGGTGAGGCCGTACTTGGTGAAGAGAGTTTGGAGCTTCTCCTTGCCTGCGCCATACATGGTGGCGTAGGTAACGTTCTTAGCCTCCTTTCTACTACAGCCCCACATATCTGCGTGGAGCTGGTGGATGTCAGGCCCCCCTAGGCGTTGCATGAGCATCGCATCGCCCGAGACTGCCGCTACCACCCTTAGTTCTGCCTGAACATAGTCGAACTCTATGAAGATGTTCTTTGGATCATGGGGAACGTAAAGCTTCCTGGCCTCTTTGGGAAGCTGCATGATGTTAGGATCCCTAGCCTGGATTCGGCCAGTTCCCGCCATGCCCTTGCCACGTTCATCCTTATCCTTGGCCGTGGCTGTATAGGAAGGGTGAACACAACCATCTCCTGAGAGCTTGACCTCTGCATAGGTGGTGCGAAGCTTGTTAACCTTTCGCCAAGCCAGGAGGTATGAGAGACCGATGTGGGGATCGGGATATAGAGCCTGGAGACGCCTGATGGCCGTCTCATCGGTGGAGGGTTTGCGATCATCCCCAAACTGGATCTTGAGTTTGAGATCCTGGTAGAAGAGCTTCTTGAGTTGGGGATTGGAGCCGATGGAGATGTTGGGATGCAGGGCCTCCCATTGGGAGCGTAGGATTCCTTCTTGAGTATACAGCGTCACCAACCATGCTTCCCGGCGAGCTGGATCAAGCTTGAGTCCTGTCTTGGTGGCCTCAATAAGCACAGGAAGGCCCCGCATCATGTTCTCAAAGACGGCCGTTTGGCCGGTGGATGCTAGCTCCTCTTTGGTGATTTGGTAGAGGCGAAACGTCTGAGCCACGTCGAGAGCGTTGTATAGCTCCGGTTCGGACTCTGACTTGTGCTTCCAGCGCTTCGTGTCAAGGTAGAGAGAGGCGACAAAGTTGAGCCCTTTGGGTAGGTCGGGCTGTAGTGTTTGGCAAGCGTACATAGTGTCGTAAAGATAGCCTGACGATGGGACTCCGTCAGCTTCCAGGCGGGGGAGATCGTACGCGAGGTTGTGCCCGATGAGTAGCCGACCGCTGTGAATGTGCTCACGGATAGCTCCTTTGGTTTCTGAGTTCCAGGGTGCAGTCCAAGTACCAGCTTTGGTTGAAACTCCGATACGATTGATCCACTCATGTCCGATGATGGAGCGAGAGGTCTCGATGTCTAGGGCTAGTGGCCCAGTTCCAATGGGGCCTGGGACAGTGTCGTAGGTGAGGTCTGAGAAGGCTAGTTGTCCATCCAAGGCCCGTTTAACTCGGGCAATGTCATAGGCTAGGACAGCAGTGGCTTTGTAGCCTGTACGCATGACATAGGATGGATGGACCGTGGGGATGATATGCTGCAGGCTCGCAGGGAGGATAGGTAGGCTGCGAACCTTGATCTTTATGGATCGTGGATCTCCCTTCTTGTGTGTCTTGGTGTTGGTTTTGTAGGGGACGGTAGATAGGGTGTGTCGTACGAGTGGATCTCTGCAATCACTTGGTTCAAGGATGTAACCCCGCCAGTCAAGGATGCCGCCGTTAGTCCCCGTGAGACGCCAGAAGGCATCCCGGCCGAGGCATAGGACCACCCTTGCACTGGATTGCCGTACAGCTTCATCGAAGAGGTCCCAGTAAAGATCGAACTGGCGTTCAGAGGGGCTGGATCCGTCCTCTTGGACCTCGCCAATGGTGTTGATGGTGTAACAATCAGCCCGTGAGAATCCTGCCCGCTGAGCACATGACCAGAGTAGGCGTCCACTTGGACCCACAAAGGGCCGCCCCGCAACCAATTCTTCACGACCAGGAGCCATACCGACAACCAGGATAGGTGCATTGGGATCTCCATCCACCATTCCAGGTGGATAGTTAGACATTCTCCCCTCTCAGCTTCTGAACCTCATCTGAGACTGCATCAATGACCACATCACGGACAGCTTTGAGAGCTGTTGGGCTGAGGTTAAAAGTGTAGCCTCGATAGGCCCCCTTGCCAGTACCTAGATCTAGGATCTGGACAACAGGTGGGGGAGCCAGGGCAAAATGTGGATAATCAACTTGCTGGGGCGGCGGATCCCTTCGCGCGATGTAGTGCGTTGCTCCAGTCTGCTCGGGAAAGAGATCGAGTTGATCGGGGTCAAGTTCACGGGAAGGTTCGTAGTTACTTTTTGGTTCCAGGGATGGCATTGGTCTCTCCATACCAGTCAGCGGATTCAAGTCCAGGCCACAGGTTATTTGTGCACATGTACCCCATCATAGCGTAGTTAAGTAGATCGAGCCAAGTGTCGTTTATACTCTCGTCGGGCATGTCTCCCTTGCCTTGGATGTAGACTCGGCGAAGTCGAGACATCTTATCTTCGGCCCTAATGTAGCAACCCATGGCTCCAGTTCTAGCGATGTTACCACGGCCATACTTGCGCTGACGATCCTGCCAGAGTTTGAATGCTTTAGTCATTACATCAACCACAGCGCATTCAAGAATGATGTCACCACTAGATCCATCTACCATTACTTGGAAGTTATGAGGCCCATAAGTAGAGAGTAATTGGGCTCCCTCCTTAGTCCAGATTGCACGCTCCTCATCGGTGGGTTCTTGAGTGGGCTGAGGGGAGGGGGAAAACTTCTCCCCCTCCATCCACACCTTGCAGTTAGGGCAGTTCATGCCAGCTGTGTCGACGTAGAATTCTCCCTGACACTGAGGGCAAGTGAAGCGCGACATTAATCCTCCACGATGGTGAAGTTGCCGATATCCTGACGCCGCACACTGGCATCATAGCGATCCGGCTTGTCGATAATGACAGCGTTGACCTCGTGGTTGATGAGGGGAGAAGCGGCAGTGAAGTAGTCCTCCAGATTGAAGCCAGTGTCAGGGATGGTGAAGCCAACTGCCCGCAGGAGAGCGTTGACCCTGCCGAGACTGATCTCGGTCATGATGCGGTCGCCGGTTCCATCAGCTGCTTTGAGGTTGATGAGGTAGCTGGCCTTGGTGGAGCGTCCCACGTTAGTGCGGTCTACGCTGGCCGCCGAGACTTTGAAACGCAAACGCAGTGCGACACGATCCGTCTCGCCTCCCTTATCGTCCATGATGGGCTCAGCACTAGCCTCTTCGATGCGGAGGCGTTCGGTCCAGCGCTTGGTATTGTTGCGTCCGGTGACTGCGTTTTCTGGGGTTTTGAGGAGCGGGTTGTTCATCTCCTGGGAGGACTTGACGAGATCCGGGGACACAAACAGGTTCATTGGCTGCATGTTACTGCTCCTTCTTGGTGGTGACGAGACGGTAGTGGACGACTACTTCCTCAGGGGCAAGTTGGCCGATGTCCTCGGAATCAACATAGACTGAGGCGGTGTTGGGGAGAATCTCCCTTTCATTGTGGTCAAAGACAACCCAGACTGAGGTAGGGATTTTAGCGAGCTTGCGTTTGCGTTGCACTCAGGACCTCCACAGCGTTGTCGAATGCCTTCCAGAAGTTTACGGGATCTGGAGAAAGTGTGACTCTAGGAATCGGGTTAACTTCGTTCGGGTTGCGGAAGCCAGCCATCCAAGGACCAGAGTGTCGGGTATGAACAAGATACTCAGTAACCACTTTGTTACCCGGTTCAATCTTATCCTTGGCGGAAAAGCGGAATAGGTTATCAAACATTGCCGCGATAGCTTTAATGCCCGCCTTTCCCACGATAGTAGGACCACCATATACAGCGCCGACAACATCCTTTTCGTTGGGCTGGACCCAGTCCTCGTGGAAGACGACGATGAGGTTGAGGGGCTGGCGGAAGAGGTACTTGAGGATGAACATTGTTGATCGTTGGGCCGCTCCAAAGTCTCCCTCCATAGGTGCGGCGTGGTAGGTAGCAGTTCCCGGTTGGCCGAATGTGACATGCTTGTCGGAGAACTGGCCAGAATCTGCGTAGGCTGCAAGCAGCTCCTGGCTGGTGGTTGTCATGGTGTCCCAGATGATTGTGCCAACATCGGGGAAATCCTTTTTCCAGTCCTTGGTGGCGATAGCGACTCCCTCTGTAAGCGGGTCGTAGATGAGTTTTCCTCCTACGTTCTTAGCTTCGGGTTTGACGAGGATTAGATGCTCGCGGTTGTGAGGAAGGATGGAACCTAGCTCCTCGGAGCCGGGATCAGATGCGACGTAGATGGCTCTGCCACCCCAGTTACCGCCCCAAGGAAGGGCGGTAACTGTGCGGGTTTTGCCAGACTTAGGCAGGCCATAAACGGCGATACGCTTCAGCAACGAAGTCGGGTCAGGCCGTTCAGTTATTTTCAAATGCTCCCCGTAGTGTAGGTGGTTGTGGCGATATTGGTGTTGTAGTCAAGTGATGGGTAAGCACTAGCCGCCCAAGGACTAGTGGTATAGACCAAGGATCCAGGGATGTTATTTGGTCTAGGAGCTGGGATCCACTGTGTCTGTGTTCCTCTTGCAGCCTCTGCTGCTGCTCGCTGAAAAGCTAGTGCGCCTGCTAGTTCCTTAGTGGTTGTTCTTTCTGCGATAGGACTAAGGAACTGATTAGCTCTATCAGGCTTAGCTTTATTGAGGCCGGAGAGGAGGTCACCGAGTTCGAGTTCTGGCATAGGATCAACCCTCGTTGGGACCGAGGAGGTCGGTGATACGGATGTCGTCGCCCCAATCAGCGATGTAGAATCGATCAGTACACCCGTTGATACGCCCAAAGACAATAGGGTCCTTATACTCTCTAGTGGAAGTGACAGTGCAGACTTCCGTCTCATCGAAAATGGCCAGCGACTTGGCATGGGCAACCTTCTCCAGGACATCAGCAGGAGGCAGCTTGTCGTACTCAGCGGCAGGCACGAATTTGAGGGTGTCGTAGACGTGGTAGAGGTTCACACCCGCTTTACCCTGCCGCTTGAGGGTGGCCTCCTTGAGCTTGGCGTTGAAAGCGATGATCTGGTCCTCTGTGACGTAGCGGAAGTGTTCATAGGCCATCATCAACCTACGAGCACGGTCGGCAATCTCGTGGGCATGCTTTGCTGCGTTGGTGAAACCTGCCTTGGTGGCGAGGTCGGTGTGTTCAGCCAGCTTATTCACAGTTGCTCCTTCTCATAGGCTTTGGCAACGATGCGGGAGATTTCCAGTGGACGGAGGATGGGACGGCAATAGCTACCCCCTGCGATGACGAGTGCGACTGCTTGGGATTCGGGGATGCCGAGTTCCCGCAAGCTCGCCGAGGCAGCGTAGGCAGCTGAGTGACGGCCGGGTGTGCTAACTCCTTCTGTGAGAAAGGTTGCGGGTCGCTGTCCAATGTGCGGGAGCATTTGAGCCAGCCCCGTAAACGATTGGGGCGACTCATGTTCCACGATGGGTTCGTTGGGCGCGAGAGACAGTATAGCCTCTGCGGGAATGGGTGTCAAGCCCACGGTGGGATAGATGAAGTATGCTAGCCCTCCGTTCTTCTGGTTGGTGGTGCCTGGACAGCGAGCGACCCGGCTGAGGTCGGAGCAGCTTGGATCAACCCGGCAGCCGCACTCGTGGGTGTCGATGAGCCGGAGGAAATGGCTAGTCGCCCTTTCGATGCGCTGACGGTGCTCATTGGATTCGATCTTTGTGGGCTCGATCTCCAGCCACATCTGGCAGCCTCGCCCTGAGCTGATTACCGACAACGCCTTCAGCGAGCCGGGGATGATCTCGCTAATGTGACTAGCTACCATTCCCCCTGCAAGCAGGGCCTCGTGAGGGTCCTCCTTTGCTTCCTTAGTGACAGGGTCGATGTCGATGAGGATGCGACGCCAATGGGTGATGTCAGCGGAGCTAGCTTTGATGCGTCGGCTGAAGGTAGATGGGTTGAGGGTGACGTAGAAGTCCCAGTTGCGGAGGTTGTTTGCGGTGCGTGTGAAAGATGCTAGGGTGTCGCAACGACCCCCCTCAACTAGCTGGTTGCTCTTGGCGAAGAAACGTATGGGACCGCCAAGCAGATCCCAAACAGCCTCTAGCTGCTGTGCCGATGTGGTCATTTATGCCTCAGAAAGATGTACCCACATACGCACATGAGTACAAGTAAGATGAGGCAGACCACATATAGCCATTGTGGTATCAAGGGTTCCCCTCAGTGAACCAACGTTCGACCATGTAAGCAGCGCTAAGGAACGCGTTAGCATGAGTGGGTCGCCTCCTTTTCCTCAAGATGGTTGCGTGTCGCCTCATTCGCATGACTAGATTCTTAGCGTCACGGCGAATGAGTGGGATAGCGGGTTGTAGTTCGGGTGGAAGGATGTTAGGTAGGCAGTTCGTCCTCGTCCTTCGGTACCGTTGCATACCTATCCTCTAGATCTCGGAAGTAGCTGTTGTCGGTGATGGAGATGATGTTGTTGCAGACTTGGAGGTAGGGACAGGGGGAGTTACCGTAGCGGCCCATGCAAGCGGAGCGATTCTGGATGATGTCTTCAGTGGTGGAGACATTGTCATCGTCGATTCGCTCTGCGATGGTGGTGATGTCCCAGATAGCCTTTGAGACTTGACGGTTATCACGGGGGATGTACTGGATGGCCAGGGCTGCCTTGGGGTTCTCTGCCATTCGCTTCGCCGAGAGTTTGCGGACTGTGTTTAGAATCGTACCCGCATAAGGCGTGTAACCGTTTCGTTCGGCGAGGTATTGATACGCGCACTCGTGCCAGTCCCTCTCCATGTAGGCATAATAGAGAGCTAACGGCGTGGAGGCTGACACGGTTTTGTGCTGTAGATGCCAGTAGGAGCCATTCCAATAAACAAGGGCATCAAGTCGCCCCTGTAGCGTATGGTCAGGTCCAAGAGGTGCTTCAAGTTCTTTCTCCACAGCGATGATTTTCCAGTCATCGGGCTGTTGCCATTCACGAAACGCGGGTAAAATGGCTGTCAAGCCTTTGTCAAGCTTCTCCCTCAGATCGGACTCGGAAATGCAGGCAACTGCGAGCTGTGCACCAGCTTCGACGGCTTTGATGCTATCGCCCTTGAGGCGGGTTTCCATCATGGAGTGCCAAAGGGAGCCTAGCTCAAGGGCTAGGGATTTGGTGATGGGGCCGCGCCGGAGAGTGTGTTCGTAGAATGCCTTGGTAGGGCATTCCAGGTATGTGCGGAGGTTGCTAATGTTTATCTTCACCTAGCCATTCTCCCATCTGCTTGTACATCTTTCTGACAGAGGGTTTGTCACCAAGGACGATGTAGTAGACCTTGCCGTCTTTTGCTCCACCAACTACCTTGGTGTAGAGGACGGCGTGATCGGCGAACTTCATGGCCATGTTCAACAGAGGGCCTAGGGCTTCAGCAGTTTCGGCCTCTTCTCGCTTTATCATTGTTCCCTCACAAGTTGGCAGGCGCGGCTGTGGTTTTCCATTGCTACCTTTCGGCTCTTGGCTCTCCAGCATATCTCATCGTGGGGGCCTCCAAAGATCATGGTTTCAAAGAGGTCTGCCTTGCGGTCCCAACCGTGACGTAAACCTAGGAATACGGTTGAAACCTTCACCCCATCGTATTCACGCAGAGCAACACGGCGGACCGAGAAATCCCCGAGACTCTTTGCCCACGACATCAAAGAACACTTTTGGAGACGCTTTCCCTTCATTTTGAAGTGGAAAGGCGGAGATAAGGACCGTCTTGACATTCACCCTCCAAAATCTCGAAGGCCGCGTCAGCAGGTAGCTTCTCAGAGCCGCGTCCCTTGGCCAGAGACATGCGGATCTTGTTGGCTGAACGGCGCAAGTGTAGGTGGAAGTCGATGCTACCGGAGATGACTGAGTTGCCTCGGGCTGAGTAGTTAGCAGACATGGGCTCGTCGCCAGATGGTTTGCGGCTGTGATGGGTGAAGATGACGGTGCAGTTGAAGCTGTCGCGGAGCCGCTTGAGGATGGCCATGATGGCACCCATTTGGCGAGTGTCGTTCTCGTCGAGATCGTGGAAGCTGGCGAGGGTGTCGAAGATCACGACGTTATAGGCTACCTCTTCGTGCCATTTCTGGATGACTGCCAGGAAGCGTTTGTCGGTGAGGCTACCTCCCTCGTTGGTTAAGAAGTCTACTTGGCAGTCGTCCTGCTGGGCTGTGGATAAGCCTATGCCACGACCCAGCTTGCGGAATACTTCTGCGTAGTCCCAGTCGGGAGCGTCGTTGCCGAGGAAGAATGTGCGACGGCGTTCCCTTGGGGCGAAGGTCCCTAGCAGGGGCGTCATGGTGTCAAGTGCGAGGGCTGCGGCGAGCGAGAGTGCCGTTTTACCACAGCCCGGTTCGGCTGAGATCATGAGCAGAGTTCGTTCGGGGATTAGGCCGACGAAGAGGGGTGGAGGACGCTTGACTAGACCGTGGAAGAAGTCTAGGCCGCGCCGGATCTTGGACTGTTGGCGGAGGTATTCCTCTGCGTAGTCGTCTATGGATTGAGCTAGGTCTTGGGTCAGGGGCGAGGCTCCTTCCAATCCTTGAACCAGTGTAGCCCACCGCGATGACTTGATTGCCAACACATTAGCCAGACAATGGTATTGTCGTGCATGGCTCCGATGATGTCCTCGTTGCCGCTCCAGCCACCCGTGGCCAGTCGCAGCATGCCGCCCTCCATCGTGGCGAAGTCGGGCCAGTGCCAGACGGAGCGGATGAATAGAAACAAACCATGACAATCATTAGCATCCCATGCCTTGACTCGTTCTAAATCACTGTCAGTGGGGTAATCACTCATCGGGGTTCTCCGTGTCGATGATTTCGAGGTTATCTGCTACTTGACGCAGCAGGTCGCCTGCGAGGGGCATACTTTCCTCGTCCATGACGCGGGCGAGTTGGTTGAGGAGGCGCTTGGTGGCCTTCTCGATGTGAGGAGCGCAAGTGTTGCAGCACAGGAACTCGGCCGACTTCCGTGTGACTGAGTTCTCGTCCTCTTTCATGTTGCCTCCGCATGCGATAGTCGATTTCGTTTGCTTCAAAAGCACAGGCGGGACAGGGGGGTACACAGATCTCGATGTCGTCGGGTGCGGTGTGCTTGAACGGGTTCTTATTCCAGCGGCTCACGGTAGCTTCCTCCAGATGGTTGAGGGACTGATTCCCAACAGCTTGGCCGCCCGTGTCTTGTTACCCTTGGTGAGTTCAAGGGTTCTGAGGATGTGTTGGATCTCCACCTGTTCGAGGGTGAGCCAGTTCATGGCTGGTTTCTAGCTTTGATTGCCTGCATCCTAACGAGTAGATCAATAGCTGAATCGAGAGCTTGCTCTGCGTATTCGCACCGCTCTCGCATCTGAGCTAGATCATCTAGAGCGATGTCTAGCTTGTGCTTGTATTCCTTCTCCATAGCCGTAACCACGAGCGTCGTGGGCGGAAGTTTAGTCATCGGGGGATACTCGGAACTGGACAAGGCTGGATCTGGCCCCGTAGAAGCCAATGGCCAAATAGGCGACATACATTTGCCTCCTCGTAGCGGTTGACGGTTTCCAGATGGTCGATCCGCATGTAGCCTGTGTCGCCGAATGGGAGCTGCCACCAGAGCGAGTGGCCAGACTTGGGATCGCTCCAACTCGTGTAGCCAGAACGCTTTATCATGAAGGTGGTGTCGCGCTCGACTACCTCAGCACCGAGAACGCGGTTGCTATAATCGCTGCGATTGTTGGAGCTGTCAATAGCGATTAGTGCAAACTCGGTGCCCCCGCGACGCCACTGAGCCTCGGAGTTGTCCACGGGCATGTAGCCTTGCTGGACGGTGCCGGGGATTGCAGGGACGACTTGGGAGCCAGCGCCAGGGCCGGTGAGAACGGGCACCACGACCCAGCCCGTGCCGCTGACATCGAGGCGACGGGCTTCGTAGTAGGCGCAGCGTTTGCAGCCGGGCGGATCACAGGGGGCTGTCCACTCGAACTGCTTCCAGACGATGGTGAGGATGAGGGCTAGGATCATAGGTCCTTCAGGAGGTCGTCGATGTCGTCATCACTGATGGTTGGGCCATTGAACTTGTCGTAGGCTTTTGGGTTGTCCTTCAGGTCTTTGAACATGAGGAACTCAGGAGCGGGGACTGGGATTTCTTCGAGGCCCTTTCTGACCTCTTCCCAGGTTGCGCCACCTAGGGTTTCGGCCCATGAGTTGTTGATGGATTCGCCTTTGACAACACAAGCGACTTGGCCATCGGTCCAGCCGGTTGCGTAGACGGCTTCGCAGAAGTCGAGGAAGGACTTCCAAGTTTCGTCGCTTTCATCGCCATTGACCTTGAGCCTTTCGCGGATTTCGTTCATCACCTTGGGGAAGTTGCTGCCATCACGAGAGCGCCTGTCACCGCTGAGGAAGATCTCTTTCATGGTACCTCCTCTAGAACCATCTTTGTTTCTAGTGGGACGAAGTTCATGCAACCACAGACGTGGGGTACAAGCAGCTCGTCCTTGACTCTCTGTCTGATCTTGCTTTCCCCGTAGTCATTTATGTGGTCTCTTAGCCATTGCTTGCCGGGTGTGAGGGTTTCACGGACTTTTGCGTCCGCCCAGAACAAATCCCATTTTACAGGGTCCAAATCCACTTTTCTGCCCTGGTGTAGAGAGCCGGGGGAATCGCAACATTCGCCGTCTTTGTAGAGGAAGGGGCAGAGTGGTTGGTTGAGCTGGCAGTTGTGGAACTCTTCTCTATGGCCACAGTTGGCGCAGATCATGGCCTCTCCTTGAACTTGGTGCATGAACACGTTTTCAACCTCATGTAAACCTGTACTTGTGCCGCCGTTAGTTCTATTGCCTTTTTGTTTGGCGTCCGATTTCCGTTCATTCTCAGATACTTGTCTGCGAAGGCTAAGAGGCCCTCCTTGTTGATGGGCAGGCGTTTGAAGCCCTTACCCAGACAGCGCTTGGAGGTTTCGTAGGGAGAATACTTGGGACGACGGCGGTTATGGAGATCAATGACATGGCCACAGATACAGGTGGGTCTTCTTATCCGCTTGGCCTTGGGTTTGACCTTGCGTTTGCGTTTAGTCTTTGCCGAAGCCGAAGATCTTGGCGACATAGCTGCTCCTGATGTCGACGGTTGAGATGTGGCACATGGTTCGGCAGGCAACAGAGACGTGCTTGGGGAGAGTACGGCCCTGCTCAGCGGCGTCGATGAGGATAGCGTTGGCACCCAGGACCAGCTTGTAGCAGGTCATGAGGGTGCTGACATCGTGGGCGAGATCCTCCTTGGAGAGAGTGAGGAGCTTCTCCACTTCCTCATTGTGGGACTTCTCATTGGCCTTGTCGCGCTGCTTGAGAGTTGGCTTCTGAGGCTGGTCCTGCGGCTCTTCCTCGCCCTTGCCTGTGAAGTTGAAGGCGTTACCCATTGGTGTGCTCCTTACCGTTGATGATGCTCTTGACGCTGATCTCCAACTCGGCGAAGTGCAGCTTCTTGACCATGTTGTTTGCGTCCTTGCCGAGGGAAGCCACGAGTTTGATGGCAGCTTCCTCGAACTGGGCCGAGGCTTCGGGGTGGAGGTTGAATTGCTGTTCGATGATGGTGAGGGCACCAATGAGGAAGGTGACGGACTTGCAGAGGTTGTCGTAGTCCTCGCGCAACTGCTTGCCAAAGTCCTCGGGCAGGTCTTCTGGCTTCTTGACCTTGTCGAGTGCATCTCCGATGAGCTTGTCGATGGTGGCTGAGATCTTGTCCTTCTTCTCCTGCCGTTCTTTGTCGGTCATTTGGTCCTCAGTCGAGTGAGTAGCCGGATTGGGGCTTGTGGGCGCTGTTGGAGTGGCCACAGCCAGCACCAGTGATGCAGTCCATGCAAATTGCACAGCCGTAGCAGGCAGGGGTTCTGCCCTTGCAAGGGAGGATGCCACAACACTTTAGGGGCTTGAGCTTGGTCTTCTCATCGAGGACCTTATCAATGCCCTTGAGCATGTCCTCCACTCCTTCGACCTTGGATTCGATCTTGGCGTCGAAGAAGTCTTGGCCCCCCTTGGAGCCATCCTCTGGCTTGGGAGTCTTAGTCTTCTGATCCATTCAAGCCCTCCGCACAGACATTGCAGGTTGGATTTGGGCCACAATGCTCACAGTCCGCGTGAGAATCCACCCTGCAACCAACATTACAACCACAGCAAGCGGTTTTTTTGATGACTATTTTCTTCTTTGATCGAATCCAAGGTCGAAGGCGTGGTGGTTTGGCTGCGAGGGCTGCTTCGTCGGTGAAGGCTTTGGCCTTGTTGAGGATGTCTGAAGCATCAACTATGGCAGCCTCGTCCTGAGTGCTAGGCTGGAGTGGCTGCTGGGGCTTGGTCGACTGCTTCACCCTTTCCTCCATGCTTGAAGATACGATCCACTTCGTTGCGCCAACCTGAGACGAAGTCGGCGATCTGCTCCTTGTGGTCGAGGACCAAGTTCTGCGTCAGGACACTCTCGATGCAGGCACAAAGGTCCATCTCAGTGATACCAGAGGACTTGCCGTTCTTGATGTCTCGGGACATTGCACGCTGAGCGGCTTGTCGACAGATGGACTCGATCATGGCACCAGAGACGAGATCACGGAGGCAGAAGTTCTTGGGTGATAGGCCGTTTTTGCGGTGGATGTCGTACATGATGCGCTCATCGGAGTAGAGGAAATCCACGGCAATCTCGGTCGCCACTGACACGGTAACATCCTTAGCCATTGGGAGATGGCGCAGATGGATGTTGAAGATGTGCCTGCCAGACTGCTTGTTGGGACGAGGAATCTGGATCTTGCGGTCGATGCGACCATCACGGGTGATGGCCGAGTCGAGCAACTCAGGGCGGTTGGTAGCTACGATGACGATGGCACCGGAGACTTCGAGCCCATCCATTTCCGTCAGGAAGGTGGGCACGATGGTGCGGTCCACGTCAGAGCTACGGCCGCTGCCTCGCTTGTTCATCACAGCCTCGGCTTCGTCGATGAAGATGACAGCGGGGAAGCCGGTGGTGCGGTAGAACTCGCGGGCTGCTGAGAACAGATCACGGATCTTCTGCTCGGCCATGCCGACCCAGGGCGAGAGAATCTCTGGGCCTTTGACCGAGATGAAACCGCCCTCGGTGGTGGTTGCACGGGAGTTGATGGTGGTGGCTACTGCCTTGGCAATCAACGACTTACCGCAGCCAGGAGGGCCGGTCATGAGCACGCCCTTGGGCGGCTTCATGTTGTAGTGATTGTAGATCTCCGGGTGGAGAAGCGGAGCCTCGAACACCTCAGCGAAGAACTCCCGGATGTCGTCGAGACCGCCAACATCGTCCCACGTGACTTGGAACTCGGGGCTGACCTTGTGGCCTGCGAGCGGCGGCTTGCCGAGATTGCGGAGGATGATGAGAGTGGACTGGTCCATCAACACATGGTCGCCTTCTTCGTAGGTGGCGGCTGCATCGTAGTAGACGACCACACTGTCGGTGGAGCTGGCGGTTGGGATGATCTCGCAGAAGCGGTTGTCGATGTAGCGCTTGAAGATGGCAGTTTTGCCGGGCAGCGGGAGGGTGATGATCTTCTCGATGCCCTTGGTGACTGAGCTAACCATCGCTTGGTCACCAGCACGAGCGATGTAGCCTTTAGGAGCCTTGGCGATGGCAACCTGACCACCGAGCAGCATGGCTACTGTGCCGGGTTCAGGGGACTTGTCAACGACGGTGCCAAGCTGACGAGGAGGAGTGAGGAGGGTTTCGAGCTTGTTCTGCATCTCCTCGATGATCTTCTTGGCCTCACGCAGCTTCTCTTCAAGCTCTTCCTTGGTGGCCATTACTTTGCTCCTTTGGGACGGAAAAAGCGTCTCCAACCACGAGGTTCCTTGGTGGGGGCAGCGGGAGGTAGATAGGTCACGCCTTCTTCGAGGATGTCTAGTTCTTCCATGAGCGAGAGTTCCTCATTGTGGAGTTGTCTCACCTTGAGTTGGGCTTGCTTCTTGTGGTTCGATTCCCCCTTGTGGTAGTGGCGATACGCCCGTGCGCTCCACAGGCCCAGTTGGGCTCTGACTTGGCGTAGCCGCTGTTGTAGCAACTGCGGTCGGGCGTTCACGGAGAGCCTCCTTCTCTTGCATGATGTCCAGTTCCTCCTGAATGGACGCGAGGCACCCTCTGCAATCTGTGGCCGGATCACCGTCGTGGAACAGGGCATGCGTGAAATATGAAACAGGGGCGTTAGAGCGGCGCTTGATGTCCGCCGCTGCTGCCTCCATCTGTTGCTTGGTGAGGTTGTGAGTGAAGGGAACGAGGACGTTGCGCTTCTTGTCGAGAACCATGAGGCCGAAGAACATCACTCCTCCTTCTCGACTTCTGGAACCCTGAAGCAGATGAGCTTACTGACTGCAAGAGCGTCGCCGTCAGTGTCCTCATCCCTAACCTGTTCGAGTTGGGAAGCCACAACGAAGAAGCCAGGATGCTCGAATGCCTCGTTGTGGATGCTACCCACGACGAGCTGGTCCCAATCGAGCGGTTGGGCTTTGTCGTCGGGAGCAATGGCATTGGTGAGGGTGTAACCACGGTTTGTGACGAAGATCTGGCAGTTGGCTAAGATGCAGAAACGGCGAATCCTGCCGAGATCTGGGTTCTCACAGAAGAGTGCTTCTGTCTTGGTACTGTCCTTGATGATGAAGGTAGGGAGAACGGTCTCAGAGAGTTGGAGTTTGCGAGCCATTGAGAAGATTCGGCCCATAGCGCCGATGGGGTGTGGGCTCTCGATGATGAGCCAGCTGCGGTCTAGGAGGCGGCTCTTGAAGGCCGCCTCCTCCTCCGGGCTGATTTTGGTGCTATCTTCCAGCCTTCCCATTGTTGTCTCCATTCTGCTGGAGGTAGAAGGATGCGATGCCCTGGAACATCTGGAGGTCGACCTGACCCTGATTGATGAGACGCCTTGTGAGTGAGGACCATTCCACTTCGGTCAGCGCAGAGGCCACGAGACGGGCTGCGAGGGGATTGGTCTTGAGATCGGGGACGATGACAGCCTTGGTGGCGTCCTCAACCAGCTTGACGCGGTTCCAGATGGACAAACGCTTGCCGGGGATCTTCTCGACGGCTGCGTCGTGGACCTTCTGGAACTTGGAGGGATTGGCGAGGAGATCAGCGTAGACAGCTGAGGTCGAGGACTTCCAGTTGGCCATGTTGACTTGCTTGCTCACTTGTAGCTCCTTGTGAAGGGGTTTTTGAACCAACCGAACCAACCCACACCCAAACCCATGATTCCGGCACAAAGCCAGCCCGTCCAGCTTGGGTAGTTCAGGATCTTGACAGCAGCATCAGTGATCAGAACCATTGGGCCGAACATGAGGATGGTGATGATGGTGTTGAGGATGTAGAAAGGCTCACGAGGCTTGCGCATCGGTCTCACTTTCGTCTGGATCTTCATCACCCAGGTGTTCGTAGACATGCCAGACGAGGCCAGAGGCAGCTTGGCACGTACCGAGATGAACGTAGTTCGGGAACGAAGGCGCTGAGTGCCCAGTGCCACAGACGTAGAAACTGCGCTCTTCTTTGGGGTTGTCAGTATCTTCATGGTGAACCCACAGGCAGATCCTTTCGCCCTGTGCTCCTACTGAGACAGGAGTGGAGTTGGTGTGGATGTTGAGCTTATTGAGGCCGGGGACGAGTTGGTATTTCCAGATGGTTCTCATGGTTCCCCTATCCTTTCCCTGATACCCTCCAAAACCTCCAGTTGTTCTTGGTAGATCTTGGTTTCGGCCCTCCAACGCTCTGCTGTTGAGGTTAGCAGCAAGGACGAGGGTATTGAAAACGGTCAGGAAGAGGGCGTAGAGGTTGTGTGTGCCCTTGATCCAGATAAGGCGGAGGAGGAGGGCGTGATTGAGAACCACAAGCGTCCAACTTACCCAGCGGATGGGCTCTCTAAACCTCCGCATTGGTCCTCCTCTTTGCCTTCTCGGGGGTGGGGTCGCAGTAGGCGATGAGGGAGGCAGTCTCGACGCGGAGACGACGGGTCCGCGTGTAGAAAAGCTTGGGAGGGATGGAGGCAGCCTCGATGGAGATGAACGTCCACTGGCGAAGCATGGCGAGCAACGAGTTACGCTCGGAGATCAACTGGCCTGCGGTCTTCATTCTCGACCTCCTGAAATGTGGCAACAGCGAGGTTACCACGGTAGGGCTCCCAGACAACCTCAACTAGCTTGAAGCCCTTGGCTCGCATGGCACGATCAAGGGCCGGGATGTCTGAGTTAGCGTGAACAGAGCGAACGTAGGGGATATGCATGGTGCTAGCGAACGCGCCAGATGCGGACACCTCCCTCGATGCTGCGGGTGATGAACTTGCGGCCATCAGAGCGCTTGCGGCAGTAGGCTCCGATGGCGCTGGAGATGTTCTTGGAGGCTTCGGGAAGGATGGTGAATGAGTCACCAACCTCCATGTCGTCAAAGGGATACTTGCTCATGCGGGTGATAGCTGGGATGGGTACATCGTGATCGATTGGGATTGTCATTCCTTCTTCTCCGGGAAGATGAGTGAGAGGACTTCTGTTCCCTTCAGGCGGCCAAGGTGTTGAACGTCGAGGTTCTCCTTTCCTGTACGGCCGACGAGAATCTCGAAGCAGGAGAGGCAGAGGATGTCGGCGTCTGGTGGGGTTTCGCTGCGAGTGGTTTGTGAGATGACCAGATCAGTGCCACACTCGGCACAAACTACTGGGAGTGAGCCACCAATGAGGTCCTTGTCGTTGCAGACGATGATGCTTCGATCAGCTTTGGGGATGTCCATTGTGGGCCTAGGATTTGAAGCCGGTGGTGATGAGGGCTGGGATTGCCACGCCGTTGAGATGGGCGTAGAGATCGCAGAGCTTGGTGGGGCTAGTTACGGCAGTCTCGGCGGCCCCATGGTCAGAAAGCCACTGGATTGCCTTGTCCTTGGGAAGCGGTCCAAACTCAAGGTTCAGAGCGCATCGCCCTGCCCGCGAGACTGCTGGGTGTAGCTTGGAGATGTCCTCGTTGGTGGTGATGAGCACGATGACCTTGAGGCCCTGACCAATGAGGCCATCAACGACGTTGAGAAGGCGAGAGAGAGCTTGGCCAGTGCGCTGCTTGGCGTCATAGGTGATGAGTTCACCACAGTCTTCGAGGACGAGAACATTGAGCTGGTTCTCATCATCACCAAACTCGTCTTTGAGGAGGACTCGCATCATGTAGTCTGAGTTGTCACCGAAGAAGTGATCAGGATCGGTAATGTAGCTGAACTTGGCCTTATCGTGCCAAGCTGACATGAGTGAGCGGATTGCCCATGTCTTGCCAGTGCCTGGCTCACCACGCCAGAGCACGAGATTGCCGCTACTGGCAGGCTGGAAGTCCTTGAACATCCAGCGATCCAGCTCCTGCACTACTCCCGGTGCGTAGTTAGAACGGATCTCGGTCCACGGCGTAACGGAAAGGCTGCGGGTTTGTTCCCTTGGGCCGCTGGGAGAGTAGAACCAGAAACCAACATGGACCTTGTTGGGGCTCTCAGGAGTGCTAGGGAAGTGCTTGAGTAGCATTTTGCCCAGGGCTGTGATCTGCTCCTCGTGGTTGGCTCCAATGCGGAACCAAACTCCACGATTCTGGCTGTGCTGAACCTCGATTGCAGCCCAGTGATCAACAGAGGTGAAGAGCACCTCAGTGAAGCCGTCGTCCCTGCTTCCCTTGTGGACGACGGTGAATCCTTCGATGGCTGAGGGGATCTCGGTGGCAGTGGTGCTCCAGTGCATGGAGCGCTCGAAAGCGATGAAGCGCTTGTCGAGGTATTGATCGAAGTGGACGCGGAAGTCGGTGTTCTCGTTGGTGTACATTAGGCTGGGATGGTCGCCTGCTTCTCGTTCGATGTCACGGTCGCTCATGGGATTCCTCCTGTAAAAAGAAAGCCCAGCCAGTGGTTAGCTGGCTGGGCCGCTTGCTACGGCTGACTGAGTTAGCGGTAGAGGACTGCGAGCTTCATGGTACGGGTGACAGGGATCTCAGCGAGATTGAAACCACCCTCGATGTTGTAGGAAGGAATCTCGAAGGTGCATCCCGGCGTGCGTTCACAGAGCGTAATGGCCTCTGCAAGAGACTGAGCATCCGGGAAGGCGTCGATGTGTCGCCACGAGCTGATGTTGGGCTCGGGAACGGGTGGGCCGGTAAGCCAAGGGTCGATGGGATCGCCACACTGGGAATCATCGGTCTGGCACTGGCAGCAGCCATCGTTGCAGAAGCGCCAACAGGCACAATGCGGCCCCGAGTCACAGATGCATCCACATCCACTCCAGACCGCAGCATAGTAGCCTGCATGAGCCTTGGGAGTGTAGAGGAACATCGAGGTGACTGCGAAGCCGAGGAGGAAGAGAAGCGTACTGCTGATGAGCTTACTCATAAGAACCCCTCTGGGTTACATGCAGCCACCACGGCTGCAAGGTGATATGAGGATAGGCGAAAGCGATCTTGTAGGCGACGCTTATCTTCGATCCAACCTACGGACCTATCCTCACAGAGATTGAGTAGGGGCTAGCCTCCTGTGGCTTGCGTCCACCGCTAGGGCAACCGCTCCGCAGAGCCAAAGGATGCGCCTAAGTCGGTGCGTGTGCTAACACTTGCTCCCTACTCACAACAGTGCGTGCTCGGCTGGTTTCGCCCCTCTGGAACAGCCGATAGTTTTTTCAAGGGGACACACACACTCACTACGAGGGCTTGTGTATCGAGCGCCACGAGGAGGCCGCTTCCGTTTCCACCCTCTACAACGCCAGCCCACGGTAGCAGCGCCCTGATACCGCTCGCATCAGCGACTTGTCCCTAGTGGCTGTCCTACCGCTAGGTTCTCGGGGCTGACTAACTTGGCTGGCCTGCCCAACGGCTTTGCTCCCCCTACTGCAAGCCGCTCACATCCCGTGTGACTATCGCTAGCTCGCATCTAGCATCGTGGGCAGGCTCAGGGCAAAAAAATAAGCCTAGAGGCCGAAGCCTCTAGGCTTATTGTGTTAGCCGAGGAGATTCTTCACGATCTTGTGAGCAGACTGCTGCTGAGTCTGAGCACGGCGACCGACGTAGAACTGGTGCCAGAGATTGCCGAGGAGTGTGAAACCACGAGCACCAGTGCCGGGAGATGCAACGGTGTCAGTGGCCTTGGGTGCTGATGCTTGGCCTCGGAAAGTGCGAGTGGTTCCAGCGTCGGGGATGATGTCCTCGGGATCGTAGCCGATGAAGATCTTGCCAGTGTCAGTCCTGACAGCGATCATGTTCACAGCTTCCTCGGGGAGTGGGAGAATCTCTACCACGTTGAGCGTCGCAATAGTCTTCTGCGTACTGGTGGGCATCGGGCTGCTCCTTGTGCGCTCGGGTGTGTGCGTGTGCGCGAGAGCCCGGAGCGCGAGCGGGATCGCGGCGGGGAGGCCCTGAGCACTGGTCGTGCCAAGCCTTGCGGCACAACGAGTTAGCCGCGTTGCTGCAATCGAGTTTGGTGAGAGTGAACCCGGCAGCCCCCCAACGCGCGCCACTGGACACACCCCTACCGGCCTTTACCTCCGCACCTATTTTTGAAAATTGCAAATTTCCCTTGACCCTGCTAAACTCTAGCCCATGACAATTGAGCCAATGGACGAGGAAGGACGCCCCAAAGGCGCTACCGACAAGGCCAAGTACCGCGCCAAATACTTCGAACTCAAGAAGGCCATCGTCGAGAACGAGCGCTACCTCAACACTCCCACCTACAAAACCGTCAACGACATCGCCATCGAGTGGGAAATTGAGCCCGGCAAGGTCCGCCAACTGCGCCACCGCATGGGTCTACGTCGTGGTCTAGGCATCACCCACAACGTACAGAAGTACTCTCGCCTCGCGCCCGGCCTCGACGAGGAAGGACTCCTCCGCAGTCTCGCCGACGAGCCCCTCATGAAGCCAGAAGACCGCCTTCGCATCCTCTCGCGCCTCGTACGCACCGGCGCGCCCATGATCAAGATCACAGCTATCAAGGCCATTGAAGATCTAACCCGCGTCACCACCGAGCGCATCGGCCCTCCCGATCCCCTATCAGCCGACGAAGCTATCTCTCGCCTCGCGAGACTGATGATCGCCGCTGGCAAGAAGATCTCCAGTGCTGCCTTCTCCCGTGCCTTCGAGGAGTCTAATGAACCAGGTTCACCATCGCCACAACCTGAAGAGGAGATATGGCCTGACACCGCCTCTTCTCCGTCGTCTGACCCGCCAGCAGCAGAACCGCTGCCTGATCTGCCTCCAGCCAGTCCCACTCCAGGTGGACCACTGCCACCAGACCCAGCGGATCCGGGGCCTCCTCTGCATGCAGTGCAACCTGGCCCTGGGCCTATTTGAGGACGACCTAAGCCGCCTCCACCGTGCCATCCGATACCTTGAGGGCAAATGCACACCCCGAAAACTAAAGTCGAATCCGCTGCCGCCCTTCCAGTCATCCAAGTAACCTGGGTGGACGCCTACCTCAACCCTGAGGATAGCGCTGCCCTCAAGCAGGTGCGCGACATCCGAGAGTTCGGCGAACTGCCCGTGGTCCAGGATGTGGGCTACCTCGTTCGCTGGAACGCCGCCGAGATCGTCCTTGCAGTTTCACGTTGTAACGCTGATAATGATATCCGTCACAGCAACACTATTCCCCGCAGTCTCGTGCGAGGGATAGATGTTCTAGCAGGGGAGCTACCGTGCCCGATGACCGCATTGATCCCGAGTCAGAAGGGCCGGAAGACGAAGGCCCGCCCAACCTTGGAGATATCACGCCATGGCTCATCGAATACGTCCGCATCAACTTCGCAGAACACAGTAGCCTACTCTACGACCAAACCCCGCATGGATCCATCCCCTCCATCGTCAAGTGGACCCTTGCGGGCCTAGTAGTCAACGCTCAATCTGACGATGACACCGGATTCACCGATCCAAGAGGAGATCTACCCAATGCCTAAGAAACTCGAAGAGGCGCTCAAGAAAGAAGCTGCCAAGAAAGGTCTCAAGGGAGACCGTGCCGATGCCTATGTCTATGGCACCCTCCGCAAGACTGGCTGGAAACCCAAGCGGGAGAAGTAGTGCCCCAGAAAGTCGGGTGGGACGCTGATTCTGAGCGTATTCTCTGGGCAGACATCTGCCGCAAGTCCTTCTGGCACTTTTGCGACTATGCCCTAGGATTCGGCGACCACCCCGACTTTCGCTGGTGGACTCCCCGAGTCCACCGCCCTTTCTGCAATTGGTTCCAACATAACGTGGAGGACTGGCTTGAGATCCGCGCAAAGAGGGAAAGCCGCTCCATTAACCTCATGGTTGTTGTCCACCGTGAGTTTGGTAAAACTATGGTTATCACCAAAGCCGGAACCCTCTGGCTCCATCTCCTCAACCCTGATCTTTCATCGTACATTGGCTCATCTACAGTCACGCGAGCCCAAAGCTTCTTCGCGCCGATCAAAACGATCCTCTCTAATAACGACCCACATACCCGTTTTTGCTACCTCTACGGCAACTGGTACAACAAAGATCGTACCTGGGCGGCCTCCGAAATCGTACACGGCGCTCGTGTGGCGCTCTCTCGTAGCGAGCCTTCGATTGGTACTTGGGGCGTTGAAACAGGACTTACTGGAACCCATCCCGATCATGGTGTTATGGATGATCCTATCGACTACGAGCAAATGGGAAAAGATGGTCAGTGGCTGGAGAAGGTCAACACTCACCTCATTAGTCTTGCGCCTGTATTCAAGGCAGATGCGCTCTTCATCTACACCGGCACCCGCTACCACGATGCAGACGCTATTGGAGAAGCTGTCCGCCTTGAGGGAGCAGAATCCGTCACCTCCATGCACATGCCAGGAGTCTTCACCGATCCCGAGGGCAAGTGGCGCGTCTTCTTCCGCGCAGCCCGAGCCGACGACGGCACCCCGACCTTCCCGGAAAACTGGCCGGAGAAGCGCCTCAAGGACTACGAGAAGCGCCACAACCTCCAGTACGCGGCCCAGCTCATGAATGATCCCAACACTGGGGCACACGTCCCACTCACCCGCGACCAAGTCGATAGTCTGTGGGTAGAGCCTGACGATGTGCCCCGCAACCTCCGCATCTCGCTCCACATCGACACTGCCTTCAAAAGCCGCATCACCATGAACCGGGGCGACGAATCAGTGTTCCTCTGGTTCGGCCACACCGTCGATGGCACCGGCGATGTCTACTTCCTAGGCGGCCACAGCAGCAACCAGTGGCGCGTGGAGAAGTTCATCGACCAACTTGTTATCGTCCTTCAGAAACTCAAACAGCAAAGGCTCTATCCCTTTGTCATCACCGATGAATCCGAAATCGGTGGCAAGACCGGCACCTGGGAAATGACTATCCAGAGCTGGTGCCACAACGCAAACTTGGTCTGTCCCCGCATTGAACTCCTACCTAGAGGAGGCAAGAAGAAGGTTCTCCGCATCATTGACGCGGCTGCATACTGGGTCAACGGGAATGTGAAGCTTGTTAGGGGTGCCCCAGGAGTTGACAAACTCATAGATCAAATGCTAAGAATTGGCACATCAGCTCACGACGACTGGGCAGATGCCGCATCCGACGTTTTTAACAAGCTCATCTACGTTCCTGCCAGAAGAGGATCCAACCACGACGACCAGCCACACATCGTTCGCCCTTGGGACCGCGAGCTGCAGCCAGGAGGAGTATCCGATGATGACATCCGAGCGCTATACGACCGCAGCTTCGAAGAATACGGCGGCCGAGATCCAATCGACTAAGGGTGGGGCCTGCGACGTGCCGTTCCTCCCGGCATCTTCGCTGAGTGTGCCAGCGAGTGCGCGGCCCCTTTCCTTTCCCGGCCAGGGCTTCAACCCCCTACTTCACATCTTCAAGTGAGCAATGAGCGCCAGTTCCTCGCCCAGACCGGAGCCCCTGTTGATGGTAACGGCAATGGCAACGGCAAGATCAAGCTCAGCTGGGGCCAGATCGTCTGGGGTATCGCCATGCTCATGGCTCTAGCCGCCTCCTGGTACGACATGAGATCCCAGATCGCCTCAGTCAGATACGACAATTCCCTCCAGCTCTCCAACCTCAGGGCCGAGGTTTCTGCCCTGAGGGTCGAGCTGGCCTTCCGCAGCCAGGTCATCGACCAGAGCACCGGCAATCTCGACCGCCGCGTGGACCGTCTTGAAGGCCGCCGCTAAATCGCGCGCGTCATTTATATCGCGTGGCGCGCGAGACTGCTGGCCCGGCCCCCAGGCTTTGGGTTTGCTTTTCATAAGAGGGGGTAGGTACCAAGACCCCTCCCCTTCAGGGGAAGGGGGTCTTGGGTACCCCCTCCAATATCCGAAGGATATCGTAAAGTCTATCCTGAGAATTCCCGTGCTCCGAATTGCTGAATCTCCATGGACTTGGGCGCATCAGAATCTCTTGCCAATGCGTAATACGTATTGGTTCTCATTTTCGCCCTCTATAACCCCAAGTCACATCTCGACTTACAAAACATGGAAGCAGCCCAAAAAGGAGCTAACTCATTATGGAATTGCCACTTGCATCCAATGGCAAGCCCAAGTGCCCAACCTGCGGTTGTTTCAATCCATCACCCATCCTGACGCCCGATGGGCTGGTCCTCTGCCGTCAGTGCACGCCCGAGCAGTACAGCGCCTTTCAGAGCCCAGTCAAGGCCCCAGCCAAGGGCAAGAGGGTAAGGGAACCCAAGAAGCGCCGAAAGCTCTACACGCCCACTCAATGGTCCATGCTGACAGCCCAGGGAAACGTCTGTGCTTGCTGTGGAGTAGAGGGATGGGGCATGCTAAACAGCGGGGAGCCCTCCAAACGGGGCTGGATACTCAAATCAGCCAAGGGCCCTCGCAAGCTGGGAATCTTCTGCCGCTCCTGTGCAGCCGGGTTCCAGAAGCACCGTATCAGTTTGAAACGGTTCGCAGAGGCCAGACGTGGGCCTAGTGGTGATGGATCTAGAGATCAAGGAGGCGGTGGATCCCAATGACCCCAAACGAGACTGGGCAGCAGCCCGATCTGGCAAACTGGGTGTGTCCGTGGTGTGCATCTACGACTACGAGACCGACCGATATCACTTCTACGACGACTTCTGCCTCACCGAAGCCGTGGCGCACCTTGAGTCGGCTGAATGTGTGGTCACATTCAACGGACAGGAGTTCGATCTCCCGTGTCTTGGCGGAGTCTTTGGACGGTCAATCCGCCCCCGAGGACACTACGATATCCTGCAGGAAGTGTGGAAAGCACTGGGTAGGCGAGTCAAAGGTTATGGACTTGGTCCAATCAGTGAGCGAACTCTCGGACTCTCTAAGTCAGGCCATGGAATCCATGCGACAGATCTTTGGAACGAAAATCGAGTAGCCGAGCTATACACCTACTGTGCTGCAGATGTACACTTGACAACCTGTCTGTTTGACCACATAATGGACACGCATACGATTGTAGGCATGGGAGGAGACAAACTTTGCCTCAGACCCTATGATACGGTCATGGAGAGCCTAAGTGCCCGATACACCGAGTAGCTCAATCCCATATGCACCACCCGGCCCCGCGCCTGCTCTAGCTCCCACCACTGGGAGCATCGACAGCCTCATCAACGTCATCCGGGAGCGTCGTGCCCATGCCCTAAACCGTTACGTCAACTTCTTCCGCAAGGTGGCCCGGTGGTACGATCTCTATCGCGGCATCTATTCCGGCCGTTTCCAACCTTTCCGAAACAACATCCACATTCCATTTCTCTTCTCCGTCATTCAATCCGACGTGGCCCGCAAGGTCCAAACTTCCTTCGGCGCATGGCCCATCGTGGACTTTATTGGCTACGGCCACGGAGACCAGAACACCGCCCGTAAGAACGCCACTCTCATCTCAGCCCAGATGAAGGACTGCGACTCCTTCGTCAAGGCTGTCGACTTCTTCCTCAGTGCTGATATGTACGGCACCGGCATCGCGCGCGTTGGCTGGAAGCAGGAACGGCGGATGGAGCAGCGGCGTTCGATGCTACCCGGATCTGATGGCGCGTCTCGCGAGAGTGTAGTGAAGGGCTATGTGAATCGGTTCGATGGCCCGAACTGGGATGTTATCGACATCCTCGATTTCTGGGGCCAGCCTGGGAAGCGCAGCATCTCGGAGATGGCGTGGGTGATTCACCGCTACTACCTCGATTTGGATGAGGTTGACGAGATGGCGGCGCTAGGTATTTTTGATTCCAAGGCCGTCAGCCAGCTCAAAAAGGGCTCTAGCCTCCCTACCGGCGAGAACGAAGGTCAGGGAAGGCTAAGTATCTACCGCTCATCCTCGGAGTTCGAGGCGCGTCGGACTGAGCGTTACGCACGCCCCGTCGAGATCTGGGATATGTGGGGACGCGTCCCTGCCGAGTTTGCGTCTGACGGCCTTGTTCATCGGGTGGTCACACTGGCCAATGGAACCACGCTGCTGCGAAACCGACCGATGCCCTTCTGGCACGGCCAGCTGCCCTTCCTCGCCTACTCGCCTATGCCAGATCCCCACTATTTCCATGGGCCTGGGAAGGTGGAGATCGGGGAGAAGATGCAGTTCGCAGCTAATAGGTTTGCCAACCAGAAGATGGATGGGCTAGATATTGGTGTAGACATGATGTGGCTGGTGGATAGGTCTAGGGGCATCAATACTTCGAATCTCTACTCTAGGGCTGGTCGGGTGATTGGGGTGGATGGGCCGGTAGATGAGTCGGTCATCCGTCCAATTTCGCCGGATATGCGAGGTCTCCAACTTGCTTATCAAGAGATCGCGACATTGTGGGGTTGGATTCAGCAGGGCACTGGTATTGTGGAAGACACGGTCAGCGGCATGCCGTCCTCAGGACGCCAAACCGCCCGAGAGTTCATGGGACGACAAGAGAACGTCCTCACCCGACTCATGCTCGAAGCCAGACTAGCTGAGGAGGCATTCATTGAGCCTCTGGCTAACCAGTTTGTGGAGCTGAACAAGCAGTTCCTGACAGTTCCCCATGAAGTGAAGATTCTTGGCTCTGACGCGACGGTTAACCCGATTACGGGGTATCCAATGCCTCAGGAACCCACACAGATGGGCCTAGAGGATATTAACCACAATTATCGGGCCCGCGCTGTTGGAGCCACCCAAATGCTCGGGCGGCAGGTGCGGCAACAGAACCTCATGGCGTTGCTACAGACTATGCAGGTTAACCCGGTGGCGGTGCAGATGGTCAACTGGGCCTCGTTCCTGAGGCAGACCTTCGAAGCCTTCGACTTCCGCAACATCGACGAGCTGCTGCTCACCCAGCCCAATGCAGTGAACCAGCAGGCAGCGGCTGGTCCGCAGAAGCCGCCGACGCCGGAAGAGCAGCAAAATGCGGCGATGTCGCCCCAGGGAATGGGGGGCCAGGGGGGGCCTCAGGGTGGTGGAATGCCGCCTGAGGTTATGCAAGAGATCATGGGGCAGATGGGTCAATGAAGCGTAGTTGGAGAGCAAAGGACACGAAGAGCTGTATTTACTGTGATAGCCCTAATGTCATTCACTGGGTCATCAATGGCACGGGGGTAGTGGTCCACAAGTGTGAGGACTGCAAGCAGAAATGGGATGATCCAGTCGAAGAGGAGGCTTAGGTGGAGTTGCCGTTCGAGAATGAGGACCAATTGTGGGCTGCTGTAGAAAACCTCTTGACAAGTGAGGGGTGGACTGGGTATATTGTTCCTAGTCTTGAAGCAACCATGAAGTCTGATTTGGTTGCTCTAAGTTCAGCAAAGCGTAGTGAGACCACCTCAGATGACTTTCTGAGGGGTCGCATTGCGATGGCTGGCTCGCTGCTCAATGTGCTTCCGGCAAAGCTACTGGAGTACAGGGAGAAGGCGAATGAGCCGAAAGCGGAGATCCTGAATGCTGACGGCCAACCCGTCAGCGCAGGGGATCCATATGGAGAGAATCTAGAGAGTGGCCAACCCACTCTCGAAGGAGTGTAAGCGATGACGGTCAACCCGTTTCATCCAGGGCTAGAAGAGGGCGGGGGCCAACCCCCTGAGCGACTGCTAGCGGGGAAGTACAAGTCTGTCGAAGAGCTGGAGAAGGGATATCTCAACCTTCAGACGGTTGAGAATCAAAACAATCAGCGAATTATGGCTCTGGAGGATAGATTCCAGGGCGATATTCGTGTGAACCCTGCTGAACGATCCGCTGCCAGAAAGAGGCCGGAAGACGCGCTTGAGGAAATCGGAATTGACCCGACTGTGATCGGGGAGTTCCTAGAGCAGAAGCTCAATCAGGCGCTGAATCCGATCATTCAGGGGGCCCAGGCTAGGGAGCAGCTTAAGCGTAGTTACCCGAACTTCGAGACTCTTGAGGGTGAAGTCGCAACGTTCATTCAATCAAACCCCGAGATCAAGCAGAGATATCAGCGGATGTTCCAAGCTGACCAGGGTGGGGCGATGGAGTGGGCAATCAACCGATATCAGGCTGCACAGGGCGGCTCCCGCGAGAGTGCGACTGGCGCAGAACAGTTGAGTAACCGACTCGATGCGATGCTGCCAGGGCAAGGTGCTGGAGCGACACCGAGAGGAGCTGATATTGGGCAGGCTCAGAGACTTGAGGCCCTGCAGGGTGCCTACGAACATGCCGTAAAGACTGGTGATTGGAGCCGCTATATGGGTCTGCGGATCGATGAAGCTGTGCCGGATAACCACATTTCGAGGGTTCCTGGCACCTTCTAAGAGACTCTAATGCCTAATGTAGCCCTATTTCAGACTTACGACTTCGGATTCGGAGCGGGTTCGTCTAACCGCGAAGATCTTCTGGATGTCATCGTTAATATCGCGCCGTATGAGACGCCGTTCTTCTCTACGTGCCCGAAGACTACCACCAAACACACGACTCACGACTGGCTTGAGGACAGCCTTACGGCTGCATCCGGTAATCCCTACGGTGTGTACTTCGAAGGTGCTGACTTCACGGCCCAGGCGGTGTCCAACCGTTCGCGTAAGACCAATGTGACACAGATCTTCCGTAAGGACATCAACATCTCGGAGACTCAGCGGACGGTCAACCCGGCTGGACTGAAGGATGAGTATGCGTATCAGGTGGGCATTGCGCTGAAGGAAATTGCGCGTCATATTGAGACGCGTATCTTTGCTTCGGCTGCTTCTGCGACTGGTGCCTCAGGTACTGTGCGTCTGCTGAAGCCCCTTGAGGGTTTCATCGCGACCAACACGGCATCTGCGGCCTCCGGTCTTGTGACGAAGGCTAGCCTCGATGCATTGATCGAGGCGGTCTACATCGCTGGTGGAGCGCCTGACCGTCTGTATATGTACCCGAACACCAAGACTCAGTATGCCTCTGTGCTTGGTGGAACGGCGGTCAACTACCGGAATATTGCGGCCCAGGATCAGCGGGTGGTGGCGAATGTCGACGTGTATCAGTCGAACTTCAACATTATCCAGCTGGTGCCTGATCGCTTCGTGCCGGGCGCGTCTGTGACCACGGGCTATGGACGTAACTGGCTGATTGAGAGCCCGAAGGCACGAATTGCCTTCCTGCGACCGATTAAGCACGTGCCGCTGCCGCCCAACGGTGATAGCACTCGTGGTATGATTCTGGGTGAGCTGACTCTGGAGCTGATGGCCGAGGCTGCTCACGGCAAGATCATCAATCAGGTTACTGCGTAAGCAGGGACCTAATCCCAGCCTGGGGCCTAGTGCTGGCCCCAGGCTCTTGGGGTTCCAATGGCAGAAGATGCAGCAGCACAAGATGATGGTGGGATTGATCCTCTAAATATTGATCCAGGTGGGGATCCAGTAGGAGGGGGAGGCGGTAGTTCTTCTCCTTCAGCTCCTAATCAGCAACAGACTACCACAAGTAAGAAGGATCCTAACCAAAGTGAGGGCGTTGTGAAACTAGACCCGATGAAACGACCTGGGTGGCTTGGCAATGCTCCCGGAGCCTACAGTGGTAGTATCAACGATATCTCAAATGCCCTGCGTATCATCGGTGAAATCGCTGAGATGGACAAGGGCAATGGGCTTGGTTGCTACTACGGAACTGGCTTCGATGAGACTGGTGAGCCTATGCTTGCAGCCGATACCAAAGCTGCGGCTGAAGATAGTAATGTAGAATATATGCCAGACTGGGCATATTCTCGTAGTAATTGGCAGCTTCCCAAGAGTTCTAACGGCGATCCTTATGCAGGGAAAGGAAAGATGTAAGTGAAGGTTGACCTGGGCTGTGGAAATGAGAAGAGGGAAGGCTATGTCGGCGTCGATCTGGTAAAACAGGACGGCGTCGACATTGTTTGTGACATCGTTAAAGATGGCCTCCCCTTCATGGAAGGAGAGGTGGAAACCATTAGCTCTAGCCACTTTCTCGAACACATCCCCAACGAGGATGTGGTTCCATTCCTTAAGGAGTGTAGACGGGTTCTACAGCCTGGGGGGCTAATTGAGATCGTGGTCCCAGATCTGATCTGGGTGCTAAAGACCTTCCTGGACCTGAAGGAAAGCGAGCGCTGGGGCTTTCCCCTCAAGACCATCTTTGGGCAACAGACAAATGATGGTGAGTTCCACAAGAATGGATTCTCCAGAGAGCGGCTTGCTAGTGCTATGACACAGGCTGGATTCACGGTTAAGGTGTGTATGCCAGTATGGACTCACAACCAGCAGTCACTACTGGCTAGGGCCATCAAATGATTAGTGCTCCAAACATCCTGTTGGGTGGTGAGGATGAGGCTGATTGGGCAACCGATGCCTACAGGCTCGCCGAGAGGATGCCACGTCATGGCTGGTACATGGATGGTATCAAAGAGCTGAGGAATGCCTACCGACAAGAGGTTGATTACAAGGGAAATGTGCTGAAGAGTAGCCAGCATCTAGCTAGCATCCCCTGGTATGTGATGACAGGACTGCTAGGTAGGTATGGATATGATTTGATGGCTGATAATGGTAAGTTGTTTAAGAAGTGGTTGGATAAGCACCCGGAGTATAAGATCGCCCGATGACCATGCAGATCTGTAGCTTCCAGCCGCCGCCTATGAACGCCATTGTCTACTACCGGCTCACTGTGCCTATCGAGACAATGGTAGATCTAGACTACGATATCCGGTACATGATTGACGACTTCCATCCCCGTATTAAGCCTGAGGAAAGAGAGGAGATGGCAGCGGCGGCAGACCTCATCCACAGCCATCTACTGAGCCTCATGGCAGTGATGTCAACGCCTAGTCGGATTAACAAGGCCACACCGATGTGGTATGGGGACACAGGGGATATCAAGTATCCTCCAGCCGTAATCATGGATATTGATGATGCCTATGATTATGTGAGCGTAACCAACCCGGCATTTGCGGAGTGGGGTGTTAGGGGGCCAGACGGTAATCTACTGCAGAGGGGAGCACAGATCATGGCTACCATGGAGGATGGGACCATGGAGACCATGTTTGCTGATGGCCAGCCCTACTACGTAAATGAGGTTCCTGGGGGGATGTTTAGTATTGAGCAGAATTATAAGAACCATGCTCGGGCTAAGATTGTGATGATTGAGGCAAATGCAGTGACGGTGTCAACTCCTTATTTGAAGAAGCACTATGAGGAGCTGAATGGGCTGAAGAATGTGTACGTGTTTCCCAACTGCATTCGATTTGATCATTATGACAAGGTGGAGCTAGCGCCTCATCCCAAGGAGATTAGGATCCTATGGACGGGTGGAGCGTCGCACTTTGAGGATCTGAAGCCAATCCGGTTTGCCCTCCTCAACACCTTGAAGAGGTACCCACACGTCAAGCTAATCATCTTTGGGCAAGACTACGTTTGGCTGCGTCAGATGATGCCAGCCGAGCAGTTCGAGTTCATTGAATGGGTGCCTTTTGACCGCTATCGCCTCAAGCTAGGCACCCTTGGGCACGACATTGCCCTGTGCCCTCTCCTAGACACGGTGTTTAATCAATCCAAGAGTGCGATCAAGTGGTATGAGAATACGGCTATCCACCACCCAGCGGCCTGTATTGGGGCTAATGTGGGGCCCTATAAGGAAATTGAGGATGGGAAGACTGGATTGCTGTATAATACACCAGAGGAGTTTGAGGAGAAGCTGTCCACTCTGATTGAGAACGCTACGCTGCGCGCCGAGCTTGCTGGAAACGCGGTTGATTGGCTGCACGAGAACCGGGATGCGATGAAGGAAGTGCCCAAGCTGTATGAGTTTTACCAGCAGGTGCGAAAGGAGCACATCGAAAGCTACGATCTCCTACCTGCAGGAGTCTAAATGCTTAGACAGACAGCCACAACGCTCCTGCAGGGGGCCACTAGAGTGTCCGAAGCTGCAGGTGCTTCAGCCTCCACAGATCTAGTCACCAAAGCCATCTATGCTGTAATTGCTGCCCTACAGCACTGGTCTAACTCGCACAACTGGAGCTACCTCCTCACCACAGCTCCTCCCATCACTCTAGTTGCCCCCTTCGATGTAGCCTCGACCACGAATGGGACCGCTACTCTAGCCTCCTCTACCCTGTTTGGTAGTGTGGTGGCTGGGGATCTGATCTCTGGGACTGGGATTGTGCCGGAGACCCTGGTCCAGACTGTGAACAGCACATCATCTATCACCATGAATGTGGCTGCTACAAACTCGGCAGCCATCACAGCCACGTTTGCCCGGCGCGATTATGCCGTTCCGACCTCGACTGGAACCTACTTTAAGTTTCTGTATAGCGCGCGGCTCCTCTCCTCGCCGAGAGTGTTGTATCCCATTGATGTGCGACACTATGATAGGAGCATCTTTAATCAGACCTATGCGATTCCTACCCACTATACGCTGTATACCATTGGAGGGGATGCCAAACTCAGGCTGATTCCTACACCATCTACTGCGGATACACTGATCCTAAAGTACTACAGGGCGATGACGATTCCTGCTGTTGGAGATACCACTTCTGTACTAGACATCCCTCAGGACTATGAGTTCTATCTACTGGGGTTGGCCAAGGCTCTCTTCTTGGCTGACAAAGGGGGTGATCCAGAAAGGCAGCAGTTCTGGTGGAATTATGCAACTCAGGGTCTGAGGCAGGCTAAGGATGATGATAGTAGGATGCCGGATGATGACTCAGGGTTCATGCCTGGGTCTACGATTGCTACCCCGTATAACCCCAATAGCACAGTTGCCTTCACGGTTGACCTCTAATGGCTAGACAGAGAGAAGATGTAGATCAGGGGCTGGTCACTGCTGACAACCCCACCGATCTGCCTCCTGGAGCACTTCAGGTTGCCAATAACCTGATCTATCGCCCCAGCTCAACCTCACTGACTGTGGCTCCGTCTCGCCTCTATGACGCGGCAAGCACAGTTTTCGGGTCGAACATCACGGGGCTGCGCTTCTGTGCCTTTGATTTCGTGCCAGCATATGTGAATCTAGTGTCTGGGGTTACAACGTTCACGGTAGTCACGGGCTATAGCCTGACTGGAGTTTCGGTTGGGGCTAAGGTTTATGGCGATAACATCACGATTGGGACGACAATCACAAATGTGGGATCCCCTACGCTCTCTGCGGCCCCGACGAAAACGAGCACGCAGTTCATCTTCATCCAGGCAGACAACTACTTGGTGGCTCAGACGGGCGGAACGTACCAGCTCGCACAGCTCCCAGCGTCAAGCACAACCCTCACTTTCACGAGTCTGGGTTCGGTTACTGAGGGCGCTACGCTGGATTCCGTCCACTATTCGAATGAGCACGTTCTTCTAAATGGGAAGAATGCCAACCTAATCCTCAAATCCAATAAGGCTACCCGGCAGCATGGGATGCTACCAGTGGTGGATAAGCCCAATGTGGTCCCTACTACGAGCGGTGGGACTTGGTCGTATGCTGATGGGGCTGGGATCTATGGCTATTGGACCACAGAGTCGGATGAGTCGAATGTCATTCGGAAGTCTGATGGGACCATCATTGGTGGGGCTGGAGTTGAATCGACCTACGAGGGCCTGCCCGAGCTTGTGAACATTGTCAACACGAGCTACTACACCACGGTGACTCGCCCTGCCCAGGTGAACAGTACTGCGACTCACTGGAAGCTGTGGCGGACCAATAAGTACACCGCGACAACCATTGATAAGGCGACTAAGGAATCCCAGTTCCCAGTGGGCTATCTGGTCTCCAAGGCCCCTATTAGCCAGCTAACGATTGTGGATGGGATCAACACAGCTACCACTCAGACTAACAAGACAGCTACAGTCGTAGAGTCGAACACTAGCCAGACTGGCAATACCTGGGGCTTCACTAGCGGATCCATCATCACGGCTCTGGCTACTGCTGATGCTACCAACTTCGCTACTCTAGACACCACTGGGATGTCAGGGCTGCAGACTGCGGTGCTGAGGCTGGGATCGTTTGGATTTAACACAGCTACCATTACCCCTCCAGTGGTGGGGATCGTAATTACGGTGAAGGGTAAGGTTAGCTCGTCGACACTTGGCTCTGGATTCAAAATCCGGCCGGTAATCTTCCCGGCTAGCCCTGGGTCGGTGGGCACGTCAGCAAGCTCGGCGCGCACCGTGACGCTCACCACGACGAACACCCAGTTTGGACTGCCTGTGAATGGTGGGACGGCTGATCTGTGGGGCTACAAGGATCTGGTGGCAGGGGACTTTGCCGATGGGAAGTTCTCTGTGGAGTTGTCGGTTCAGGGATCCGCTGTGGCTGGGGTGATTATTAACATCGACTTCCTGGCGGTGACGATCTACTACAACCAGGGAACTCAGACGACGGAGAACCTGTTCCCGGCGATTTCGGTGACGAGCTATGATGCGACTACTGCGGTGGGTAGGGATGGGCCGCCTCCTGTGGCTAGCACTGGGGATGTGTTCCAGGATTCGCTGGTGGTGAATGATGTGACGGATGACAGCGTGATTCGCTATTCGCATCCTACCAAAATTGATTCGTTCCCGAGGCCCTATTACCTGAATTTTGAGACCCGAGAGCAGGATAAGGTGACTAATGTTAAGGCCGTGGGCAATGTGCTGATCGTTGGCCTGAGGCGGCAGATCTATCGGGTGAACTACCTGCCTAGGGCCTCAGACGCACAGTTTGACCAGGGCAGGGCCGCCGAGCTTGTTGAGTTTGGCCATGGGATCGTGGGAACTCAGGCAGCCACGCTGGTGGCACTGGCTGACACTCCCCAGCAACTGGCTTATGTGAGCCAGTATGGGATGCACATCACGGATGGGTATAGGACTAGGTTGGTGAGTGGGGATTTGAACTGGACTGGGCTAGGCATCAATCCAATGGATCAGGTGATCTTGGTGAACAACCCGGAGCTGTTCTGTCTTGAGATGTACTACGGAACCAATGGTACGAACAATACCAAGGTACTGTATGCGTCTTACCATCCTCAGCATCTGAAGCAGAGTGGGCAGTTCAAGTTCGCTGGGCCCATTGACTACACATGCTATGCGGCCTCGGTGGGATATCCTTCTAGGGCTGCATCTGACTTCGGGATTAGCAAGATCTACACGGGGAGTGTGCCAAAGGTGGTGGAGGAGGAGCAGGCATTCGGGACTACCTATGCTGGTGGGGTGGTGAATGCAACCACGGCTGATGGTGGGGCTAGCAGAACTCTACTGGTTCCTACCCTGACAACGCGGAGGATGGAGCTAGGAGGATTTGGGAATGAATGGAGGGCCAAGGAGTTCTATGTGGCCTATAGTGGAGCAGGAACTGAGGTGGTGACTGTGACTCCAACCCTGTATAGAACTAATCAGGCTAGCTCAGGAGTTGCTGCACAGACCTTTACGAGTGCCTCAACTAAGACTGTGGGGCAGATGATCTTTGACAATCTGGGTGAGGGTATTCAGTTCCAGGTTGCACCTACAGTTTCTGCACCGAGTACTTGGGCTGTGGATTATCTGGTGATTGAGGGAGAGAATTTCGAGGCGGAAGAGCATGCGTAATCCCCTGGCAAATATCAATCCCTCTGTGATTGATGAGCCTATCTCAAGACGTTATTTTGAGATCATTAAGGGGGCTCTAGAGGAGCTTAGCCGTAGTACAGCTAAGATTATCCCTGCTGGAAATAATCCATCGGGAGTGAATGGGGATCCCAATTTTAATGCGGGAAATTATCTCTATCTTCCGGGAAGAACTGGTGGACAGACTCTTAGATCAGGTGGATTCACAATCCTATCAGATCAGGGAGTCAATCCTATCTTCACAGTTTCTAGTGGTGATGGCTCTGACCGTGTACGGTTTGAACCAGGAAATGATCTAGCTTCATATTCCAGTGATACTCTATTTTATCCTAGTGGTGGAGCTGGAGTAGCTATTCGCAATCAGGCTGGAGGAGCATCAGGAAGACTATCTATTGGTGTTGCACCATCAGGTGCTAGTGCCTCTCTTGATATTCGTGGTGAAGCTGGTGCAGCTGCAGTACTTCAAGGTATCATTGGTGTTGGAGGGACTGGACCAGTTATTACTGGTAATTGTGGTGCACAAGGAACCTTTAGTGTTACTTCCTCTGCACGAATGACTCTGGTATCTGGTGCCTCACAAACCGCTGGTGATATGTGCCTTATTCAGAATGCAGGAAGTATTGCCTCAATTCCACTAGCTGTCCAGGGAAAAACTAGTCAGTCTGGAAATCTGCAGGAATGGAGAGATGGGACTGGGGCTGTTCTATCATCTATTACAAGTACTGGTCAGTTCTCTGGTCCGTTTGCGGGATCAGGAACCGTTACAGTAGCCGATAACCTTTTCAATGTTGTTGATGGTGCAGCGCCAACTAAGATCGCCCAGTTCAAGTGTGATTCCATTACTGCAGGAGTAACTCGTACATTCACCTTCCCAGATGTGACAGGTACACTTCCAACTCTAGAAAATGCCCATACAGTACTGGGAAATTGGACTTTTAGTAATGGCAATACCACTAAACTCGGCCTGCCTGGGGGTGGAGATTCTATCATCGTTGGGGTGAATGATGCGGCATCGTATAGCGGGAATGGTTTCATTCTAGATGATGGAAGTGGGTTCAAGGGTGAAATATCATGTAATGTAGCAATGACTGGTAATCGTAGTTGGAGCCTTCCAGATAGTGACGGTGTTATCCTAGTTTCTCCTATCTCTCTTACCGCCACCGCACTTAGCAATACCGCTTCATCTGGTTTCTCCTTTAGAGATAACACAACCAATACTAAGCGTCTCCGGTTTGTGCTATCGGGTGCTGTTGGGAATAATAACATCGTTGTTTCTAGTACTGCTGCCCGAGCCTACACCCTGCCTAACGATGATATGACGGTGGTAGGGCAGGTGGGAAGTTCGGCTCTAACAGGACAAACAGCCTCGGTTGGAGCCACAACTCTACGTACTACAACACATGCTGGAGTGTACCGAATCTCGATTTATGCCGTCTTCACTGCCGTGACCGTGCCGGGGAACCTAACCCTGACGGCGCTTTGGACCGACCCACAGCAGGCACAGACGCTTACGGTGAATCGTGGAGGTTCGATTGCCTATACTGCGGTTGGTAGTATTGAGGAGGGAAGCGTTACAGTTAGAGCGACATCTGGGACTACGATCCAGTTTTCCACTACCCAAACTGGGACTGGTACCTATAATGTTTATGCTACTTGTGAGGTGGTAACGAATAGCTAAATGTGGTATAATACAGCCGTTAGACTCTGAAAGGGGGTGACTTATGCTTCCGTGGTTGATTCCAGCTCTGTTCTCCGCAGGCGGTATTGGGTCCTCGTTCTGGGCCCAGGGACAGCGACAGGCGCAGTTCAATAGAATCATGAACATGATCAAGTGGGCTCAGAATCCCCAGAACGTGCTGGGGGAGACCACTGGGCTGTACAATGGCATGCTGGCCTCGCCGATGTTTACTGCGGCTAGGAATGATGTGTTCTCTGGGGCTCAGCAGGCGCAGAACTCGCTTGATGCGAGGATGGTTGGCTCAGGGGTGACTGGTGGGATGAACTCCATGCAGCAGGCCATGGGTGCCTCCCTTCCTGGCCTTCGTATGGCTGATCTCCGTGGCAACCTGTGGAACAGCGCCCTGGGTAGTACCCAGCAGAATATCGCAGGGCGGATTGGCGTTGCGGCTCAGGCGCTGGGGCAGCCTAGTGGGGCAGAAAACATCATGGGCAGTACCCTGGCTGCGTTGGGGCCGATGATTCAAGCGTACATGTACAAGAATCGGATGGGTGGGATGCGGCAGAATCCGCATATGTTTGCGAATGATTGGGCCAACTGGGGTGGGCAGGATATGATGCAGTCACGTTGGTAAGGAGTGGCCATGCCTCAGTATACGAAAGACACGGTACACAATAAAGAGGAACTCAGGGCTTACGTCCGGCAGATCGCCCCTCGCTACCACATTCATCCTGATATCGCTGAGGCACTTCTCTCCAAGGAATCAAACTACGGCCAGTCCAACTACAATGATGAGGGAGGAGGAATTGGAGCCCGTGGGCCGTTCCAGATTCGAGGTCCCGCTGCCAAGGACATGGGAGTTACTGATCCAGATACACTATTCGATCCCGCCGTTAACGCGAACGTCGGCCTTGGTTATCTACAGAGACTCATTGGAAAGTTTGGTATCCGGGGCGGACTTGCGGCATACAACCAGGGAGCTGGAGGAGTTCAGGGGAGTCCCTCCCAGCAGATGGCTGGGCTCTCGTATGCTGATGATGTTCTCGGAAGGATGCAGAGAATTCGTCAGATGGGTGGACCGCTTTCGCCTATGAATGACACCTATATGCCCCAGCCCCAGAATGGAATTATGTCCGTATTCCCAGGTATGGAGGGGCTGCTCAACTGGATTGGCCAGGGAGAGGGTACGCCGCCCGACTTCCAGAGCATGATCTCAGATGCTAGTGGCCGAGAGCAATCAGCTGCTGGAAGGCTAGACCAGGCTGGTGCTGGGCTAGATACCTCAGCGATTCAGCAGCAGATGGATCAGACGCAGCCGCCAGCGTCTGGGGATTTCATGAATCGGCTGTTCAGCAACCTCGGCAGCGCGCTGACAGGAAATCCGATGTTCGCACAGGCTGCGCTCCAGCAAGAGCATGAGCGAGACACCGCGCGGCGCTCCGAGATTGTAAGGAAGAACATCACAGCTTATGAGCGGGCTGCTAATGAGTATGAGAGGGCTGGGAACTACACCCAGGCTGTGAAGATGCGGCAGGCTGAGTATGCAGAGCGGGTAAAGCACGATCAGGTCACGGCTAGGGCAGAGCTGGGATCCCAGGCTGTACGGGCCTTTGGTGATATCCAGGATACGTATGTCAAGATGGGCCTGCAGATGGATGAGAATGGGATGCTGAAGGTAATTGGTAAGGGGGTGCTGTCAAAGGGTGTGGCTATGAAGCGGGAGGACTGGCAAAAGAGCATGACAGATATTGACAAGGCTCTGGCCGATGCCAACTCCTCGAAGAATGTAAACAAGAACTATCCTGAGGTCAGGGCCCAGCTAATGATGAACAAGATTGCGCTGGCTGGGACGCCGAGCGAGGGGATGTCAGCAGGAGATCTGTGGGCCCAGATGGCGCAGTATGCGCCATGGCTGGCTCCCAAGGATCTAACCGACAACTTCATGATTAGCCTGCGACGCAACCCCAATCTGGAAGGAGCTGAGGCTTACTTCAAGCTGGCGGGTCAAACTCCTCCCAAGGGTGGGGAGGGGACACCTAAGCCTAAGGTTGAGGCCAAGCTAGTGAGTGCAGAGTCGATGGAGGAGCAGAAGCTGGCCGGGGCTCAGAGTGTACTAGATCATCTTGAGGAGCTGGATAATAGGCCGGATGTGGATGTGCCTATTCAGGTGCTCACCCATGCTAGACAGCAGGTAGTTAAGGCCAAGAAAGCCCTGCAACAATCGCAGGATACGAAGATGCGGCTTTCTGGTGGAACTCCAGCAGGCGGTGGTGGAGTATCAGCGCCTAGGAATCCCTAATGGCTGATCCCAATCTGGCATCCTTTCAGACTGCCCTCCAGTCTGGACAGGGGGGTGCTAGCCTGTATTCCCGCATGGCTGGGCAGAATCAAACCTCCAACAACGTCTTCGATGATCTGTTCCAAGGGCTGAAGAATGACTTTGCCATGTCAGTTAAGTCAATCCCTCATTTGGTAGATGCCGTCCAGAACTGGGGTAAGGATGATGGGGCAGATGAGGAGACTAAGGCCCTTCGTCGTCGGGCTGTGGCTCTGGCTGCTACTACAGCTTCTGCTTATGGACTGTCAGCACTAGCGGCTGCTCTGTCAGATGGAGCGGCTGTGCCGTTCCTAGCCCCAGTGCTCAAGATTGCACAGAGCGCTGCCGGGCAGATGGCCATCGCAGGCGGCGAGAACGTGATGTACAACCGACTGGATACTGCACCGGGCCAGCCCCAGCATGACGTGTCTTCGTTCCTCCAGGGCGCTGCGATTGGTGGAGTATTCCATGGGCTAGGCTCCTTTTTCAAGAATATGGCGGCTAGCCGGAGGGGCCTGACTCCTGGGCCGTCTCCTGTGCTACCTGAGCCGGTGGTGGATAACATCCGTGAGGCGGGTGGAGAAACGGTGTCGTCAGTGCAGCCCATCAAGACTAGTACCATGCAGGGGGCGCTGAAGCAGTACTACCTGGAGCAGAATACTAATCACCCAGATTTGGCGGGGACGTTTAATAGGGACAAGAGACTTGAGTTTGGGACTACAGCACTGGGTAAGGCTGAGCCAATCAAATCGTTTAATGAGCTGACACCAGACGAAGTAAATCAGCTTACAGAGACGCTGAGAGTGAGGCGGGGAGAAGCCCCCCTCAAGGCTACAGCAGCCAATGTGGGCCCAAAGATGTTCATGCGGGTCAGCAAGACCATGTCGACTGAGTTCCCCGACGCTAGCCACGCACAGCTGTATAGGCTGGGGGAGAGTGGAGCTGTTGATCCGGC
>Ga0070695_100000050_pt1 | contig 46498 bp, 44 predicted proteins | sample KBSK1252metaG_FD_65471 | JGI IMG/M metagenome (GOLD analysis project Ga0070695, IMG submission 65471) | Corn, switchgrass and miscanthus rhizosphere microbial communities from Kellogg Biological Station, Michigan, USA - KBS K1-25-2 metaG | ecosystem: Host-associated > Plants > Roots >...
AGTTCTGCCGCGTGCAGGACCGCCAGCTGCTGGCGCGGCCGAAGCACCTCACCTGGGAGGAGAGCGCCTCCTACATGCTGGTGCTGGCCACCGCCTACCGCATGCTGTTCGGCCACCGACCCCACGTGATCCGGCCGGGGCACAATGTCCTGGTCTGGGGCGCCTCGGGCGGCCTCGGATCGATGGCCGTGCAGCTCATCGCCACCACCGGCGCCAACGCCGTCGGCGTGGTCTCGGAGGACGACAAGCGCGACTTTGTCATGCAGCTGGGCGCGCGCGGCGTCATCAACCGCAAGCAGTTCACCTGCTGGGGCGAGCTCCCTAAGGTGGGCACGCCGGAATACGACGCCTGGTTCAAGGAGGTGCGCAAGTTCGGCGCCGCCATCTGGGAGATCACCGGCAAGGGCAACAACGTCGACTTCGTGTTCGAGCACCCGGGTGCCGCCACCTTCCCGGTGTCGGTGTTCGTCGTGAAGCGCGGCGGCATGGTGGTGATCTGCGCCGGCACCACCGGCTACAACCTCACCATGGATGCCCGCTATCTGTGGATGCACCAGAAGCGCGTGCAGGGCTCGCATTTCGCCAACCTGCTGCAGGCCGCCCAGGCCAACAAGCTCGTCATCGAGCGCCGCGTCGACCCGGCCATGTCCGAGGTGTTCCCCTGGGACCAGATCCCCAAGGCCCACACCCGCATGTGGAAGAACGAGCACCGCCCCGGCAACATGGCGGTGCTGGTCAGCGCACCGACCACCGGCCTCAGGACCTTCGAGGACGCCATCGAGGAGAGCCGCAAGCGGTTCGGATGAGGCTAAGGATGGGTTAGGACCGAAAGCCCCTAACCAGCCGTGCCAGCCAGGCATATTGCGTTCGCGCTTCGTGCTGACGCAACGACTTGCCCTCAATACGCTGGCATGGTCGCCCTTGGATCGTCGCAGGGAAGGATCGTCATGGCCCTGCCATCCCGGCCCCAGCACATTTTCGGCTTGGGGCCCTCCTGCTGCTGCTTTGGCTGCGCGCCCCTCGGATAGCGAGCCACAGCACGCTTGCCTTGATTACGATCCGGCGCGGCCTTGGCAACGCACTTGCCGTCCTTCTCGACCGTGCTCTGCCCGCATTCCAGGGGGCAGATGCGACCTTGTTGTGCTTTGAGCGCCTCCAAGGCGGCGAGCGTCGGCTCACCGGTCGGGATGGTGAGCTTGGCGTGACGTGCGAACCTTGTGAGCGCCGCCTTGGCCTGATCGCTCCACACGCCGTCGATGACGCCTGGGCTGCAGCCTACGCGTTGAAGCTCCGCCTGAAGCTGCCGCGCCAGTGGCGGCAGGGGAGCCGCGGCGGGCGGGACGGCCCCGGCAAGGCGCCATTTTGCTTCCTCCTTGCTTCTCAGGTCCTCGATCCGTGCCAAGGCCAAGTCACCGTAGACGGTGCCCCTGTAGCGTTTTGCAATGACATCCAACTGGGCAATGCTATCGGTGTCCTTGACCGCTGCCCACGTCCGCTCGGCCTCGCTCGGCAGCGGCAGCGTGGACGATATAGAGGCCGGCGCCGGGTCCCGTGGCTTCAGGAAGAGCCCCTGGCCGCCGAGAGAGCCATAGAGGTAGGGCTGCTGCCGATTGTCTGTTGCTGCGGCCACCTCATCGCGCACGTAGCCGAACAGTTGCCGAACTTCCAGACCGGGTATCGCCATGTGCTTGAGCAGTGCCTCGGTGAACGGGCTGTGTCCGCTCGAGCCATCTTCCGCCATCGTTCCATGCCTGGCGGCGTATGCGACCAGTGTGTTTCCCTCCGGCTCGATGCGGGCAAGCCCGATGCCGACGCTGCGGGAGGTGCCAGCTAAAGGAAACGGGTTGTTCCGGCACGCGTCGAGGATGACGAGCTTGAGGGTGGTCACACCATCGAGCTGAGCCAGCGCGGCATCGAGCGCGATAGCCTCCAGATCGACGTCCCGTGCGGCCTTCAGCCCGGCGTCAACTGGAATGAGGAAGTTGCGACCGCCAACCTCGATGCCGTGGCCGGCGAAGTAGAGTAAGCCGACCTCAGCCCCGCGCGATTCGCTCGCCATCTCGCGCAGCGCCTCGCGGAACGCTTCCGCGCCCAGATTTCTCTTCAGGATAACCTTGTCGAAGTTGAGCTGCTGCTCGATCGACTCGGCCACCGCGACCGCATCGTTAACCGGGTTCTGGAGCGGCAGGACCTTGTAGTCTGCGTTGCCGATGACAAGAGCGACGCGTCTCGCGTCCGCGGGGCCAGCGAAAAGAGCTGCAAGAGCACAGCATGCCCAGCCGAAGAGCCAAGAGAAATACCGCAAGTGAGCCCCCTCCGACCGCGCCTTCCCGACTCGAGCGCGCCTTAAAGGCTGACTGAAGCAACCGCTTTATACACCAAGACGGAAAAATGTCCGATCTTCCGTCGCGGTCTCTCCTGTGGAACTCAAACCGAGTTGGCGGTTGCGCCGATACGGCCGCATCGCCGGACAGCCGCGCATGACGGTCCGGCGCGCTGCCGCGAAGAGACAAAGCCGTTTCATGCATGCTCTCACATTCCCAGAAGGCGACAGAAGATGACGCGAGGTGCGGGGCTGCGCGTCATCCGTTCGGATGATCGCCGATCAAGCCTGGGTGACAAGGAGGAGCGCGCCTGCGCGCAGGAGGTCGCTGGGTCGTGATCGGTGGGGCAGGGACGGAGGCCGTGGTCCGAACGTGGAGAGATCAGGCCCCTCGTCTCCGCCCTCGGAGGGCCTGCTCCAAGGTCCAAGCAAGGGACAGGGCCCCGTCTCGTACGTCGTACATCGTGCGCGCTAGGTTGGGTTGCGGCCATTCGGGCCGCACCCAACATACCTGGGCTTACGCCTTCGTGCGCCAGCTGGTCGGCTGATAGGTCTCGCGGGCCTGCTGGGCGTAGGGGGTGGGACCCACCACCACGCGGATCTCGGTCTGCTTGTGGCGCTCCACTGTGGTCTTCTTGGTGCCGCCGTTCTCCTCGCCCCAGACCAGGGTAAGCTCCGTGCCGACCTTGGCGTACTGCTCCTCGACGAAGCCGAGAGACAGCATGGTGCGCTCGTTCCAGCTGAAGCCCGAGAACATGGAGGCGCCGGCCACCTTGTCGCCGCTCATGACCTTGTCGAACGAGCTGGACGCATAGTTCGACAGCGGCAGATCGATGAACTTGTAGTTCTCGCCCGGAGGCGCGAACATCGACAGCAGTACCTTACCCACGTCGTCGTGGTTCCAGGCGAAGGTCACCTTCTTGCGGTGAACCTTGCCCTCCATCGCCTGCAAGGCCTCCTTGCCGATGAAGTCGTGGTCGAACTTGGTGAAGGTGTTGTAGCCCAGCTCCCACGGCGTGGTGTAGTAGTCCTCGATCTTGTCGGACACGAAGCTGCCGCCGAGGCCGGCGTTGGCCTCGTAGCCGGTGACGGGCAGCCACTCGCGGTAGGCCTTGAGCTTGTCGCCGGTGTAGATGGCAGGCACCGGCGAGGGGATCCAGCCCGACTCCAGCGTGTTGGTGGCGTAGGCGCGCGCGCCGACCTGGACGATGCCGGCGTCCTTGCCCGCCTCCAGGATGGCGGCCCTGATGTCCTCACCCTCATTGTAGGGCCCCCACACCTCCAGGCCGGGCGCACCGGCCATGCCGTGACGCAGGGCGCGCACCTTGCGGCCGGCGATGGTGATATAGCCCATGCGGAAGAACTTGATGTCGGGCGAGGCGCCGCCGTTGAGCTTCCTGATCACCTGCTCGGCGTTCGGCCCCTGGATCTGGTAGCGGTACTCCTGGCGCACCACCGGCTTGCCCATCGGCCGCGACGGCGAGCGGTCGTCGTAGAGCGTCTCGACGCTGTAGCCGCCGGTCTTGGCGTGGAACTCTATCCAGTTGGCGGCCGGGTTGCGGCCCACATAGACCAGCTCGTTGGGAGCCAGATAGAACAGGATACCGTCGCCGATCACGTGGCCATAGGGCGTGACGGGGGCGAACTGCTTGGCCTGGTCGACGGCGAAAGTCTTGAACGAGTTGGTGGCGAGGTTGGAGAGCAGCTGGATGGCATCGGGCCCGCGCACGTACAGGTTCACCATGTGGTGCGACTGGTCGAACAGCACGCAGGTGGTGGCCCAGGCGGCCTGCTCGTCACGCCAGTTGGTGAACTCGGGCGCGACCACGGGATAGACATAGGCCCCGATCTGCGAGTTGCGCATCATGGCGACCGCGTTGCCGGCCGCCTGAAGCCTTTCCTCCAGGTTCTTGAAAGACATCTAGCTTCTCCTCCTAGTTGCGGGTCGTTGCTCGGGGGCGGTTTCAATGCGTTGTAATTCAGCCGGTTGAAGCGGGCGGGCCGCCAATCTCATTTGGCGAAACACGTTGCCATGACGGGGACCGCTCTTCTCGATTTTGGGCGCTGGAGCTGCCGGCGCGCCCCTCCGGGCTCCACGTGCAATTCGGCGCGCTAGCGTTGTTGATATGCCACTATTGTCGAACCGGCTCAAGACGGGCCGGCCGGCGCGCGCTGCGGTGTCCTGCCCCCAGCCGGCTGAAGCGCACGGGCTTTCAACAGGTTGGCGCCGGACGGCGGTGGGGTGACCGCCTCATTTCGCGGACCTGACATGCGGGCCACCGGCCGCTGCCGTGGCGTGCCGTAGCTCCATGAGGCCGCGGTTCAGCTCCGCGCCCACGAGGATGATGATGGCAGAGAGCTGGAAGAACACGAGGGCGCTCATGATGGAGGTGAGGCCGGCGTAGAAGCGCGAGTAGTTGCTGAACGTGAGCCACGAGCCGAACAAGCGGGCGGCCAGCAGCCACAACACGATGCTGAGGACCACGCCGGGCAGCACCTCGACGAAGCGCCGCTGACCCGCCGCCAGCCAGAGGTGGTAGGCGAGCAGCTGCCCGCCGATAGCGGCGATGACGATGACGAAGCGCACGATCAGGGCGAGCCAGCCCGCGTCCGCGAGCCACAGCAACCAGGTCGGTTTGATGCGGGCCACCATCTCCGGCCCCACCACCACGCCCCAGGTCAGCGCCAGCACGCCCACGGCGCTGAGGACGACGAAGGCCGAGCTCTGCAGGAGGCACACGGGATAGGGCCGCGTCTCCTTCTGGCGATAGGCGACGTTGAGGGCTGCCCTGAGACTCTCGATGGCGCTGGTGGCGAAGAACAGCGAGATGAGCGCGCCGTAGGTCACGAGGTCGAAGCGCGTGCGGCCCATCACCGCCATAACCTCGGCCGCCAGGGCCTCCGCTACCGGCTTCGGCACGATCTCGAACAGCTGTCTGACGCCTTCCTGGGCGCGCTCCTCGCCGCCGAACACGCCAGCCAGCGCGGCAAGGAAGATGCAGAACGGAAACAGCGACAGGATAAACGAGTACGCCACGGCCCCTGCCATGGCAAAGCCGCTGTCGGCGTAGACCGCGCGCACGGCCGCGACGACGGTCCTGATTTGTCGGAAGATCATGGGCTGCACTGGTCGTCCGGCAGCCCCGCACGGGCCGCGCGCTTTTTCAAGGTTGCAGAGGACTAGTCTAGCCCTCTCCCCGCCGATGCGGCGAGAGGGGATACGCTGCCCGGCCACGACCGACGGTTGACCGCCACGACGCGCCACAGGCCGGGACCGCCGTCGCCTGCCGAGAGGTGGTCGAGGCGCGTCAGCGAGCAATTGTCGGTGTAGAACGCCAGCGCGGCCTGCGGCGCCAGGTCCAGCGCCAGGCCGAGGGCGGCACGGATGGTGCCCCCGTGCGTAACCGCCACGATATCCCGGCCGCGATGCCGGGCACTGAGCCGCGCGATGGCCGGCGCGACGCGCTCCACGAGGTCCGTGAAGCTCTCGCCGCCCGGCGGACGCTCGTCGGCGGGGGCGAACCAGAAGGCGTGGGTGCCCGCCTTGCGCTCGGCGTAGAATGCCTTGCGGTCCAGGCCCTGCCATTCGCCCAGGTGCTGCTCGGCAAGCTCCGACAGGGCGTCCGCCTCGACGCCGGCGAACTTACCGGGATCGGCGGCCAGGATGGCCTCGGCCGTCTGCGTGGTGCGGATGAGATTGCTCGTCACCCACACCGCACCGGCCGGAAGCTCGGCGGCGAGGCCGGCGAAAACCGCCGCATCGCCGCAGTCGCAGGGCAGGTCGCTCTGGCCGTAGATGCGCCCGCCGTCGCGCACCGGCGCATGCCTGATCCACCACCAGCGCGTCACGGCGGCGGACATGAGGGATGGGGAGGATGATAGGGGGGGCACGGTGAGCCTAGCCCATGGTCACGACGATCTTGCCCATGGCCTGGCGGCCGGCCAGCCGCGCGATAGCCTCGCCGGCCTTGGCGAGCGGATAGCGCTCCGACACTAGCGGCCGGATCGCGCCTTTGGCATAGAGTTGCATCAGCTCGGCGATGTTGGCGGCGTTGGCCTCGGGCTCGCGCCGCGTGAAGTCGCCCCAGAACACGCCGACGACCTGGCACCCTTTGAGGAGGGTGAGATTGAGAGGCAGCCTCGGAATGCTGCCGGCGGCGAATCCGACCACCAGGAAGCGACCCTCCCAGGCGATCGCCCTCAAGGCCGCTTCCGAATAATCGCCGCCCACGGGGTCGTAGATCACGTCGGCGCCGCCCTCCCCGCAAGCGCCCTTGAACAGGTCTGCCAGCGCTTTGGCGCCGTCCTTGTCGAACGGACCCGCAGGATACACCACGCCCGCATCGGCGCCGTGCTTCCGGGCGAGATCCACCTTCGCCTCGGAAGAGGCTGCGGCGATCACGCGCGCGCCAAACGCCTTGCCCAGCTCAACCGCGGAGAGCCCGACGCCCCCTGCAGCGCCCAGCACCAGCATGGTCTCGCCCGGCTTGAGCTTGGCCCGGTCTTTCAGCGCGTGGATCGAGGTGCCGTAGGTGAGCACGAGGGCGCTCGCCTCCTCGAAGGGCATGTTGGCGGGCATCGGCGTGCAGCGGGCGGCGGTCAGCACCACCTTCTCGGCCATGCCGCCCCAGATCAGCGAGCCGATGACGCGGTCGCCCGGCTTGCAGGCGGTCACGCCGGTGCCCACTGCCTCCACCACGCCGGCCACCTCGCCGCCGGGTGCGAACGGCCTCTGCGGCTTGAACTGGTATCGGTCCTCGATGATCAGGCTGTCGGGATAGTTCACCCCGCAGGACTTGACGGCGATCAGCACCTCGCCGGCGCCCGGCTTCGGGTCGGGCAGGTCCTCCAGCACCAGGGTGTCGGGACCGCCTAACCGCTTGCTCAGCATAGCCTTCATCGCCCAACGCCTCCCACGGCCGGTCCTGTCGAGTTTGCAGCGGCCGGAGTTAAGCAGACGGCAGGCGCCGCGTCGATCACTCGAATGCCCCTCCGCCTGGGTCGTCGCCGGGTGGCTCCCGGGGTGCCTCTGGACGGCCTCTGGGTGGCCTGGGGGCTGCCTCCCGTGGGGAAACGCCGCGCAGGCGGTTGCGGGGATAGGGAGCGTTGGTCATATTCGAGCTGCGACATGCAACTGTGGGGGAATCGACCATGCGCAACGTTCTCGCCGTCCTGCTGCCGCTCGTCTGCGTCGGCGGCGCCGCATTGGCGCAGACGCCTGCGCCGGCGCTTTCGGGCCATGCCGCCGCCGGGGCTGCGCCGGCGCCCGCGGGCGCCTCGGCACCGGCCAAGACCGCCAGGCGGGAGAGGAGCCGCAAGGCGCGCCGTGTCGCCGTGGCGGACAAGCTCCAGGAGCGCCCGCGCGGCCCCAGCACCGTCGATGAGGCGCTGACGAGCTGCCTCGCCCTGTGGGATCCCGCCACCCACATGAGCAAGCAGGAATGGGCACGCGCCTGCAAGCGCGTCGCCGAGCGTCTGCGGAGCACGGGGTAGGCCCGCCGGCTTCTCGGCACCGCGAGTTCGGAGCCGCGACTTTGGAGCCGCGAAGGGGTTATCGCCGCCCCCGGCCCTTGGCCAGCGCGCGGTGGCGGGCGAAGGCAATCTCGGCGCTGGCGTAGGGCTCCTGCAGCTCCACGCTCCAGTAGCGCAAGTCGGCGATTGTGATCGGCTCGCCGCTCACCGCGCACCGCACGAAGTCGCCTGGGATCAGCACCTGGAACTCACCGTCGAAATAGCGAAGCCTGGCCTCGCCCCTGAGACCGAAGAGCCGCTCAAACCGATTCATGCACACTCGCCCTTCGGCCCGGAAGATTCGTCATCGCCTTCGGCCTTGTTCAAGAAATTGCCTGGGAAACCGCCGTCGACAGCGGTCGTCGACAGCCGTGGCTCCCGGCACCCCAACCACGGGCACCATAGCCCAAGCGCAACGGCGCGGGCAGTGGCCTCCTGCCGACCGGCACTGCTCCGGCAATGCCGGTCCATGCCTCAAAACAGGGACCCTTGGCTTCCGTCCGGTCCAGCCTTGGCTTTGGTGCGCCCCGGCTCGCCGCGACGCGCCGGAGACTGCGGCTCGGTCTGGCCCGCTTCCGCCTTGCCCGTGTCGTCCGCCCGCGCCGCGACATGGCCGTCCGACAGCTCGATGTCAAGCCGCCCGCCGGGGGCCACCTGCCGCACTGTGCGCACACTCCTGCCCTGGGCGTCGCGCACCAGCGCGAAGCCGCGCCTCAGGACGCCCTGGTAGCTGAGGGTGGTCAACAGCTTGGCGCAGCCGTCGAGGTGGCGCCGGTGCCGGCTGAGGGCGTTGAGAATGCCCCGTCGCAGGCGCGCTTCCAGTGCCGCGGCGCGCTCCCCACCCCGCGCCATACGGTTGCCTATGATCTGCGGATTGAGGCGGGAGCCGGCGCGTACCAGGCGCACCCTCCGGCGCGCCGCGACCGCCGCCAGGGAGGCCGCCGCCTGCCGCCCGAGCCCTGCAAGACGATCGCTCACCCGCTCGATGCGCGCCGTGAGGAGTTTCGGCGTGAGCCGCGTCGCGACGCGCACCAGCCGTCGCTCGTGGGCGCGTGCGTTCTCCAGGAGCGCCCGTCCCAGACGGCGCTCCACGGCGTCGTAGCGCTGACGCGGCAGGGCGAGCAGGTCTTGCCGGCGCGGCAGGCCGCGCTGCGCCGCGCGCAGATAGGTGCGCAGCCCGTCGAGCAGGCGGAGCGCCGCCGTCTTCAGGCGCAGCCCGAGCTTGCCGCTCTGCGCCACCAGCTCGGAATACTTCGGCACCGCCCATTCCGCCGCCTTGGTCGGCGTGGGCGCGCGCGCATCGGCCGCCCAGTCGATGAGCGTCCAGTCGGTCTCATGGCCGACCGCGGAGATGAGCGGGATGGCGCTGGCGGCGGCCGCCCGCACCACGATCTCCTCGTTGAAGCCCCACAAATCCTCCAGGCTGCCGCCGCCGCGAGCGACGATGAGGACGTCGGGCCGCGGGATCGGCCCGCCCGGAAGTATGGCGTTGAACCCGGCAATGGCCGCAGCCACCTCCGCCGCGCACGTTTCGCCCTGAACCCGGACGGGCCACACCAGCACACGCGCCGGGAAGCGCTCGGCGAAGCCCGCCAGCATGTCGCAGATCACGGCTCCGGTGGGCGAGGTGACGATGCCGATCACCCGCGGCAGGAACGGCAACTGGCGCTTCTTGGCCCTGTCGAAGAGGCCCTCTGCGGCGAGGCGCTTCTTACGCTCCTCCAGCAGCGCCATCAGCGCCCCGATGCCGGCCGGCTCCAGCGCATCGATGACGATCTGGTAGCGGGAGCTTCCGGGGAAGGTCGTGATGCGGCCGGTGGCGATCACCTCCAGGCCCTCGGCCGGCTTGATCCTGATGCCCTGCACCGTCGAGCGCCAGATCACCGCCTCGATACGGGACTTGTCATCCTTGAGGGTGAAGTAGCAGTGGCCCGAGGAGTGCACCCCGCGGAAGCCCGAGATCTCGCCGCGCAGGCGCACGTAGCCGTAGGCGCGCTCCAGCGTGCCCTTGATGGCGGCGCTGAGCTCCGACACCGAGTATTCCGGCAGATTGCTGCCCTGGTTGCTTCCGGGGCGGGTGCCGTTAGCGGCAGGCTCGGGCACTTGAACTCCTTGCTACCCTGGCTTTGTTCGGGACACGGGGCCAGACCCCTTTCCTTCCACGTCTCGCTCACTCCGCTACCGTAGTCGAAAGGGGTCTGACCCTGTCACCCCTGGCTTTGTTCGAGTCTCATTCGATGATACATGAGGGCGCGGCTTCGAACGGCCAAGTGAGGCCAAACGATGGCACCTTTTCCAGAGCTTTCGGTGGGGCCCGGTGCATGAACGTGCTTCTGATCGGTTCCGGCGGTCGCGAGCACGCGCTGGCCTGGGCGATACTGGCGAGCCCCCTGCTCGGCAAGCTCTATTGCGCACCCGGCAACGCCGGCATCGCCGAGGTCGCCGAGTGCGTGGCGCTCGATGTGGCCGATCATGCCGCGGTGATCCGCTTCTGCCGCGAGAAGCGCATCGATCTCGTGGTGGTGGGGCCGGAGGCGCCGCTGGTGGCGGGACTGGCCGACGACCTGACCGAGGCAAGGATCAAGGTGTTCGGCCCCTCCAGGGCTGCCGCGCAACTCGAAGGCTCGAAAGGCTTCACCAAAGATTTCTGCGCCGAGCACGGCATCCCCACCGCGGCCTACGCGAATTTCGATAACCTCGCTGCCGCCCTTGCCCACATCGAAAGCCAGCCCCTCCCCGTGGTAGTGAAGGCCGACGGCCTGGCGGCCGGCAAAGGCGTCACCATCGCCGAGACGCGGCAGGCGGCTGTGGCGGCCGTCGAGGCCTGCTTCTCCGGTGCCCTTGGCGACGGCGGGGTGGTGATCGAGGAGTTCCTCGAGGGTGAGGAGGCGAGCTTCTTCGCGCTCGTCGATGGCGGCCACGCCCTCGCGCTGGCCTCCGCCCAGGATCACAAACGCGCTTTCGACGGCGACAGAGGACCCAACACCGGCGGCATGGGCGCCTACTCACCGGCCCCGGTGGTCACGCCAGAGATCGCCCGCCGCGCCATGGATGAGATCATCTGGCCGACCGTGAAAGGCATGGCCGCGCGCGGCATGCCCTACAAGGGCGTGCTCTACGCCGGCCTGATGATCACCGATAGCGGCCCCAAGCTCATCGAGTACAACGTGCGCTTCGGCGATCCGGAGGCCCAGGTGCTGATGCTGCGTCTCAAGTCGGATCTGCTGTCGGCCCTCCTTGCCACAGCCGACGGTGTGCTCAACGCCTTCGATGTGCGCTGGTACGACGATGCGTCGATTGTCGTGGTGATGGCCGCCAACGGCTACCCGGACAACTACGCCAAAGGCGGCGAGATCCGCGGGTTGGACGCCGCGCGCGAGGTCGAGGGCGTGGAGGTCTTCCATGCCGGCACAGCCCGCGACGGCGGGCGCCTCGTCGCCGCGGGTGGGCGCGTGCTCAACGTCGCTGCAAGCGGCAGGACGATTGCCGAAGCGCGCGAGCGCGCCTATGCGGCGGTCGCCAGGATCGACTGGCCCGGCGGCTTCTATCGCTCGGACATCGGCTGGCGGGCGCTGCAACGGGAGAAGCCCAAGCCATGAGCAAAAAGTCATGAGCGACAAGTCATGAGCGACCTGCCCGACCTGTTCCCCGGCTTTGCCACGCGCCGCATCGAGGCGGCCGACGGCATCGAGATCCACCTGCGCACCGGTGGCTCCGGGCCACCGCTCCTGCTGCTGCACGGCTACCCGCAGACCCATGTCATGTGGCACAAGGTAGCCCCCGATCTCGCCCGGCACTGCACGCTGGTGATCCCCGATCTGCGCGGCTACGGTGGCAGCTCCGCCCCGCTCGGAGACGAGGAGCATCTGACCTACTCCAAGCGCGCCATGGCGGAGGATGGCCTCATCGTCATGCGGGAGCTGGGCCATCCACGCTTCATGGTGGCCGGGCATGACCGCGGCGGGCGCGTTGCCTATCGCCTGGCCCTCGACCACCCCGAGGCGGTCACGGCGCTCGTGCCCGTGGATATCATTCCGACGGCCGAGGTCTGGCGCCGCACGACGGCGGAATCGGCCTTGAGAGGCTATCACTGGCAGTTCCTGGCTCAGCCGTTTCCCTTGCCCGAGACGCTGATCGGCAAGGACCCGGTCTACTACCTGGAGCACACGCTGAAGAGCTGGACGGGCTCACGCGACCTGACGCCGTTCTCGCCGGGTGCGATGGCGCACTACCGCGCGCAGGTCCAGGACCCGGCCCGCGTCCACGCCTTCTGCGAGGACTACCGCGCCGGCGCCGGCATCGACCGCACCCTCGACGAGGCGGATTTCGCCGCTGGCCGCAAGATCGCCTGTCCGACGCTCGTGCTGCACAGCAGCTCCTACCTGAAAGGCAGCCCGCTGGAGGTCTGGCGGGCGTGGTGCACCAACGTCGGCGCGGCCGCCGTTACCTCGGGCCACTTCCTGGCCGAGGAGAACCCCGCGGATACGCTCGCCGCCCTGGTCCCGTTCATTGAAGCCAACTCGCGAGCGTCATGAATTCAAGGTCGCCGAAGGGGTCAGACCCCTCGCATCCAAGCGATGAGAGAAGTTCGACGACCGACGCGAGGGGTCTGACCCCTTACACTCCGAGCGTCGCGTTGGCGCTCGGCGGGGGTGGGGCGCGCGGGCTCGCCCATATCCTCGTGCTGGAGGTGCTCGACGAGCTCGGGCTGAAGCCGACCGTCATCGCCGGCACCTCGATCGGCGCGATCTTCGGGGCCGCGTATGCCTCGGGGCTCTCGGCGCGGCTGATCCGGGCGCATACCGAGGAGGTGCTGAGCCAGCGCTTCGGCCTGGCGCAGGCCCTGCTGGCCGCAAGGTCCGAGCCGGTGCTCAAGCTCCTCAACTTCCTCCCCGTGCGCTCGTCCCTGCTCAGCCCACACCTCCTGCTCGACCAGGTGCTCCCCTCCAAGGTGGCGCAGGACTTCGCCGGCCTCTCCATCCCCTTCAAGGCGGTCGCGACAGACTTCTACGCCCAGGAGCAGGTGGTGATCGACACGGGAGACCTGCGCAGCGCCGTCGCCGCCAGCATCGCGCTGCCGGCGCTGTTCAGCGGCGTCATGCGGGAGAACCGCCTGCTGATGGATGGCGGCCTCGTCAACCCGCTGCCCTTCGACGTGCTCGAAGGCACCGCCGACGTAACCGTCGCCATCGATGTTACGGGCGCCTCCAAAGGCCCGGGTAAACGCCCGCAGCCGTCCCCCCTCACCGCCCTGGTAGCGTCGTCGCAGATCCTGCAGCGGTCGATCGTGCGCGAGAAGCTGAGGGCCAGGCAACCCGACATCTACATCGATGTGGACGTCGACAAGTTCTACGTCCTCGAATTCCACCGCTTCAAGGAGGTGCTGGCCGCTGCCCAGCCCGCGAAAGACCAGCTTCGCCGCCAGCTGGAGCGCGTGCTGGCGAGCGAGCGGGCCGAGATGCTGGCCTGCGACACTGGCGGTCCTGGCGAGCCGCAGCGGCGCAAGTACCGGCTGGCCGGCCTCAGGCGACTGACGCGGAGGCGCCCGGCATGAGGGGCGACGCGGCCGGCGCGCCGCAGCCGCCCGGCAGCGAATCTGGCGGCGCAGCACCGGGCACCCCACGCATGGCCCTGGCGCTGGGCGGAGGCTCGGCGCGCGGGCTCGCCCACATCGTCATCCTGGAGGCGCTCGATGAGCTGGGGCTCAGACCCGCCTTCATCGCCGGCACGTCCATGGGCGCCATCTGCGGGGCGCTCTACGCGACCGGGCTCACGGGGGCCGAGATCCGCGCCGGCTTCATCGACGAGTTCACCAGCCGTGGCGCCCTCCTGCGCCGTTTCGCAGGCAAGCTGACCGCCGGCTTCTCCTCCCTCTGGAGCGTGCGCAGCCCCAGCGTCATCGACAACGTGACGCTGTTCGAGATGATGCTGCCGGACATCCTGCACTGCGACTTCGCCGCCCTCAAGATCCCCTTCGTGGCGGTCGCCGCCGATTTCTACGCCATCGAGCAGGTGATCCTCGACAGCGGCCCGCTGATCCCGGCCCTAGCCGCCAGCTGCGCGCTCCCCGCCTGGTCGCGCCCCGTCGTCCTCGACGGCCGCGTGCTGATCGACGGCGGCTACGTCAATCCGGTTCCCTTCGACGCGGTCATGGGCCGGGCCGACCTCACCATCGCCGTCGACGTCACCGGCGACACCCAGCGCCCTGGCGCCAAGTTCCCCAAAGTGCCGCCCCCGCTTGAGGCCATGACGGGCGCGGCGCAACTGCTGTTCCACTCGGTCACCCGCGAGAAGCTGAGGTCGATCCGCCCGGCCATCATGATTCGGCCGGCGGTGGGCGGCTTCGGGGCCTTCGACTACTTCAGGATCGACGACATCCTCGCCGCCGCCGCTCCCGCCAAGGACGAGCTGAAACGCAAGGTCGCCCAGTGCCTTGAAAGGGGCAGCTGACCCGCGAAGAGTGCCGCATCCGCCCCCGTCGCGCCGGTACGCGCGCCCTCACGCCAGAGCCCAGCTATCCACAGTCTCGCGCCACGCCACACTATCGCTGGCCCCAGCCGTTGCGCATTGTGCATGGCGCTGCAACCCGAGTCCTGTATCCGCTGACGATGTGCTGAGTGGAGAGAAGGGGAGCCTTCCCGGTGGCACGTTCCGATCCCGACGATTTTCGCATCGACATCGACCTCGATCATGCGCGGCGCGAAGGCGATCGGGTGCGCGACATGCTCACGGCCCTGCGCCGCCGGCACGATCTCTTCCGCTATGAGTACACCAGCATCGTGCGCATCGTGCCGGGCGGCGATACGTTCGCCCAGCCGGTGCTCACCCTTGGCAACCGGTTCGCCACGACAGAGGACGAGTTGCTCGCCACCTATCTGCACGAGCAGATGCACTGGTATCTGTGGTACCTCGGCACACCCGAGCGCGACATGCTGGCCCCGTTCATGGACGAGCTGGTGCGGCGCTATCCAGATGCCCCCACCGCCCCGCCCGAGGGGGCGCTCGGCTATGACGCCACCTACCTGCATCTGGTGGTGAACTGGCTGGAGATCGCCGCCACCTCCGAGTTCATCGGCCGCGAGCGCGCCGTCGCCGTGGCCGCGGCGCAGCGCAGCTACCGCTGGATCTACCGCACGGTGCTGAAGGACTGGGACGCGCTGGGCGAGATCTACGAGCGGCACGACATCGTCCCGATGCAGCATGCGGATACTCTTCGCAAGGACGCCAGCAAGCTGGACAAGCCGGCGCTCAACGGCGTTGCGCGAAAAACGCCTGCAGCAGCCGCGCCGAGCGCACTTCCTCGATCCCGCCGTAGATCTCAGGCGCGTGGTGGCACGAGGGCTGGCTGAAGATGCGGGGGCCGTGCTCCACGCCGCCGCCCTTGGGGTCGCTCGCCCCGAAGTAGAGCCGGCGGATGCGGGCGAACGAGGCGGCGGCCGCGCACATCGGGCAGGGCTCCAGCGTCACGTAGAGATCGGCCTCGGGCAGCCGCTCCGACGCCGTCGTGGCGCAGGCTGCCCGGATCGCCAGCATCTCGGCATGCGCGGTGGGGTCGTTGAGCTCGCGCGTCCGGTTGCCGGCCCTGGCGAGGATCTGCCGCCCCGCCACCACCACGGCCCCCACCGGCACCTCCCCACGCGCCGCCGCCGCCTCGGCCTCGGCGAGGGCGGCCCGCATAGGGCTCTGGCTCTGAGGCTTGGCGGCTCTCATGGCGGCGACAACGGCTCGGAAGAAAACCAGGCGTCGGGGTACACCGCCGTAGCGGTGGCGTCGGGCGCCTGTTGGGCGGTCAATCGGAGCGAGCGGGATCGCCATGCCGCGCCGCCGTCGGTTGGCGCAGCACCGGGCATGGCTTCCGTGGCCCCGACGCAGGGTATGAACCAGGCCGGCATCAGCGGCTTCACCTCGAACCCCGACGGCTTCGCCGTCACGAGAACTGCGATCCCGACAGACTTCGACGGTCGCCACGGAAAGATCATCCGGCCACCGGAGCGCAAGGCTTGCAGCCAATCGACCGGAGGGGCGCCGATGCCCGCATTGACATAGATCAGATCCGAAGGCGGGAGCGCCATGCACGTGGCATTGCCTGCCGTCACCGAGGCATTCTCGAAAGGGAGAAGATTGCGCTGCGCCGCGGCTGCCAGCCTCTCCTCGATCTCGAAGGCATGAACCCGACCACCAGCGAGAACCAGCATCGACAGGATTGCCGTGTAGTAGCCTGTGCCGGCGCCGATGTGGATGACGGTCTCGCCCGGCTGGGGTGAAGCCGCGCCGATCCAGGCGGCGTGCAGAAACGGCTCTCCGTTGTTGATGCCTTTGCCGGCATCGAGCGCGACCAGCACGTTCTGGTACAGGTAGACGGGGTCGGCGCTGGGCGTTTCGACGTAGGTCTCCCCAACCCTGATCTTCCACGGCCCCGGCGGCAGGAAGGCTTCGCGTGGTACGAGCTCGAAAATCCGCTCCAACCTCGGATCGCATGACCGGCTCGCGGCCGCCATCAGCTTCGCATAGAAGCTGCGAATCTCCTCCAAGCCCGCCCGCTGCACGGCCATGTTGTTTCCCGCGATTGCTTCGTCCGACCCGCGCGATGCGCGACTATCCCATTCCCGATCCCGCAGCCCCGATCCTGCATACGGCCCTTGCAGTTGGCAGTCCGCTACAAAATGCCTACAGATGCAGGCCATGCATAGAGGCTCGTCACGCCGGCCATCGGGAAGAGCATCGTCCGCTCCTGCGGAGTCCGTCCGCATCGCCAAGGCGCTGGCGCGGGCGGGGCTGTGCTCGCGCCGGGAGGCCGAGCGGTGGATCACGCAAGGCCGGGTGAGCGTCAACGGCGAGGTGCTGGCGAGCCCTGCCCGCGACGTAGGCCCAAGCGACCGCATCCTGGTCGACGGCCAGGAGTTGCCCGCGGCCGAGCCGCCGCGGCTGTGGCGCTATCACAAGCCGAAAGGCCTCGTCACCACGCACAGGGACCCGGAGGGACGCAAGACCGTGTTCGAGACGCTGCCGGAGCATCTGCCCCGTGTGGTTTCGATTGGCCGTCTCGACGTGAACACCGAGGGCCTTCTCCTCCTTACCAACGACGGCGCCCTGGCGCGGCACCTGGAGCTGCCTGCTACCGGATGGCTGCGCCGCTACCGGGTCCGGGCCCACGGCGCCATCACCCAGGAGGCGCTGGACAAGCTCAAGAACGGCGTCGGGATCGATGGCGTCCGCTACGGCCCCATCGAGGCCACCCTCGACAAGGTGCAGGGCAGCAACGTGTGGCTCAACATCGGCCTGCGCGAGGGCAAGAACCGCGAGGTGCGCACCATCCTGGACCACCTGGGCCTCACCGTGAACCGCCTGATCCGCATCTCGTTCGGCCCCTTCCAGCTGCTCGACCTGGAACCGGGCGGCGTCGAGTCGGTGCGGCGGCGCGTGCTGATCGACCAGCTCGGCCAGCACGTCGCGCATACGCTCGGGTTGATCGAGGACGATGCGGCCGGCACCGGCGGGGGGCGCCGCAAGCCCTCCGCGAGGCCGCCCGGCAACGCTCAGGATTGAGCCCAGGGAGCGCCCGCAAGGATTTTCGCGCATGCGCATCGTCGCCGGCCAGTTCCGAGGCCGCCCGCTCGCCGCGCCGGAGGGGACGCACACCCGCCCAACCTCAGACCGGGTGCGCGAGGCCGTCTTCAACATCCTGGAGCACGGCAGCGCCGGCTTCTCCTTCGCCCACGTCCGCGTGCTCGACCTGTTCGCCGGCACCGGCGCCCTGGGCCTGGAGGCGCTCTCGCGCGGCGCCGCCTTCTGCCTGTTCGTGGAGGAGGACGTCGCCGCCCGTGGCCTGATCCGCCGCAATATCGAGACGCTGGGGGTCACCGGCACCACCAAGGTGTTCCGCCGCGACGCCACCAACCTCGGCCCCGCCGGCAACCGCAGCGGCGGCTTTAGCCTCGCCTTCCTCGACCCGCCCTACGAGCAGGGCTTGGCACTGCGAGCGCTGGCCTCCGCCGCCCAGGGCGGCTGGCTCGCCCCAGGGGCCGTCGCGGTCATCGAGGAGAGCCGGCGCGCCGCCGTGGCCTTGCCGCCGGGCTTCGAGGCCCTGGAGCAGCGCACCTGGGGCGACACCCAGGCCGTCTTCGCGCGCTTCACTGCGGCGGGGCGGGCGGCGCGGTAGGGCTGGGAGGGGAAGGCCCGTTCTTGGCCCGAGCGGGGTCTGGTAGCCGCTGCGGCGCAGGGCGGGGCGCGTCCGGGCCGACTGCGGACGGCCTGCGATTGGCGCGGATACAGTTGTTCAGACAGCGCAACAGCTGGCCCTGGCAGCGCTCCCGATTGCTGGTCGACTTGTAGCACGCACCGTACGTATCCCAGCACCGCGTCCGGCAGGTGTCCTCCGCCCGTGCGGCCGGCGCCGCCAGCACCCCGGCCAGGACGAAGACCATGCCCGCCAAGCACGGCTGGAGGCGGCATCGCATCGGAGCGTTCATATCCTCCCCGGCACTTGCGGCACCTGTGCGAGCAGGCCGCCGCTGCAGCGCCGCACCGTCTTTGTCCGCAGCAGCGCGTGCGCCGCCCCTCCATACATGAGATCGGAACCGCTGGCGACTGCCGATTGACACTGCCGACTGGCGAGGCCCATTGACGACGCCGATCGACGACGGGGCAACACGACGGGGGCAGACCGAGGGCGAGAGCCCGCTGGTCCAACACGACAGGTCTGACGCCGCCCGGCCGCCCCACGGTGATGCGATCGGAGAGTTGCATGTTCCTCGGAAGCCCTCTTGCCGGGGTCAGACCCGGGTCAGACCCTCCAGGCCCTCCGGGTCTGACACCGTCACACAAGGCTTGCCAGCACCACCTCGTACAGCACCCGGGTTGGCGGAAGCCATTGATCGGTAGTGTTGTAGTTGCCTGCGGTGATGGCGACGGCGACCTGGAGGGAGGGGAGCACCCACAGCCGCTGGCCGCCGTTGCCGAAGGCACCCCAGCAGCGATCAAGCCTGGGGCCAAAGGCAACATCGCCTACGTACCAGTGATACCCGAAGCGCCAGAAGTCCACAGCCACAACCGGCTCCGTCGAGCGCGCGATCCACTGCGCCGGCACGACACGGCGGTCTCCAGCCATGCCGCCGCCGGCCATCATCACGCCGATGCGGGCCAGATCGCGCGGCGTCATGCGCAGCCCCGAGGCGGCAACGGCCTCGCCCTTGGCATCCGCGTCCCACGCTGTGGGGCCCAGCCCGAGCGGATCGAACAGGGCCTCGCGCGCGAAATCGTGCAGCGGCTTGCCGACGCCGTCGGCGATGATGCGGGCAAGCAGCGCCGTGGCGCCGCCGGAGTAGATCCAGCGCCGGCCGGGCTCCTCGATCACGCGCCGTTCCAGGATGTAGCGGTAGCGGTCGGCCACCCGGTCCATGGCGATCTCGCTGTTCGCCGGGTTGGTATAGGGAATGCTGATCTCGTCCCACTCGGTGCCCAGGGTCATGGTGAGCGCGTGATGGATGGTCAGCCGCTCACGGCCGGCCTCGCCGGCGAGATCGGCATGCTCGGGAAACGAGGCGAGCAGAGGCGCCTCGGGCGGCGGCACTTTCCGCTGCTCCAGCGCGATGCCGTAGAGCAGGCTTACCACGCTCTTCGAGACCGAGCGCATGTCGTGCGGTGTCGCCGCGGTGAAGCTCACCTTGCCGAGGCGGCGGCCGCGCGCCTCGTCCTCGCCCTCGAAATAGCGCTCCAGCACCAACCGCCCGTTGCGCGCGACGACGACGCCGTGCAGGTTCCACGCCCGCTTCTCCGCGATCAGCCTATCGAGCCGCGCTTCGAGCTCGGGCGAGAACCCTGCATCGGCCGGCGCGATGGGCTGCCATTCGAACGCCTCCGCCCCGAGCCGCGTTGCCGGTGACGCCATCAACGCGCCTCCCATCCCCAGGAGAACATGCCGCCGGTTGAGCATGCCACCTCGCCTCATTTGCGGCTGTTTGCAGATCGTCCTTATATAGGGCCGTCTTCCTCTGCAACTCGGCGCGTTGAAACTGCGCTAGTCGAGCAACCTGACGCATCTCGACGATGTTGGGCGCATCAAGCCTGGAGACCGGGTGATCGGCCCCATGCCGCTCGACCGATATCGAGCGCGCCGCCAGTTCCGGGTTGGTGTCGTTGCTGAGCAGCGTGCTGCCAGGAATGGTGCGCCCGAGCGTGGCGCCCTCGGCTGCTATCTGGTGGTCCGGCCAAGTGCGGTCGAGGTGCGGGAATGCGCCGTAGTCGATGGACGTGACCGGGCAAGCCCTTGTTCGGAGGAGACGGGTAGCTCCGCGCCATGTCCGCTGTACCGAGCGGCCATAAAAGCCGATTGCTTGTCGAACTGGCCCGAGATCTCCGTGATCTGCGCGCCCGGCTCCTACAGCCATATTTTGGGCCTGCAGGCGGCGGCGAGGACTGGGAGCCCTGCCGTCCTCCCTCGCTCCGCCGCGCGAGGTTCTGAATCCCGGTCCGGGCTGCGCGCTTGCGGAAAGGCGTGGGCAGCTGTCACCAGGGGGGAGGCGCGGCGGCAAGGGCCGAGGTGTTGCGCCGGTCGAAAGGGCTCTGGCGGCTCAATTCGCAAGATATGGCAGCGGGTCCACCGGCTGCGAGCCCTTGCGCAGCTCGAAGCGCAGCTGCGGCTGGGCCACCGGGCCGGTCTTGCCGGCCTTGCCGATCACCTGCCCGCGCCGCACCTCGTCGCCGGCCTTCACCAGCATCTGGTCGGCATGGGCATAGGCGGTCACCCAGCCGTTCGCATGCCGGAGCAGGATCAGGTTGCCGTAGCCCTTGAGGCCGTCGCCCGCATAGTGCACGCGGCCGGCCTCCGCGGCGTGGATGTCCGTCCCCTGCGGCACCGCCAGGTTGATGCCCTCGCTTTTCTTGCCGTCCGGCTGGTCGGCGCCGAACCCGACGATGATGCGTCCGCGCGCCGGCCAGCGGAACTTGGCGTCGGCGGACGCCGGCGCCGGTGTAGCGTCGGTCATGGTGCCTCCGGCGCCCCCCGTGCCTCTCGCAGCGGTCTTCTGTGGGGGCTCCGGCGGAGCCTCGGACTGCGGCTGCGGTGCGGCCACCACGCGCGGCGTCGCCTGCACCACCCGGGGCGGGGTGTTTGCCGCCGGGGCGGGCGTGGCGACGCTGGCGGTGGCGCGTCCGGGCACGGCCAGCACCTTGCCGGCCCACATCCTGGAGGGGTCGGTGATGCCGTTCACACGCTTGAGCTCATCCACGCTCACCTTGTAGCGGCGCGCGATGGCCTGGAGCGACTCCCCGCTCTGCAGCGTATGGCGGCCCTGCCATCCCTGCGGGGCCTCCGCCGGCGCCAAGCCTTGCCGCCCGGCCGGAGTCTCGGGCGCCGGGAAGGGGTCCTTGTCCGTCCACGGCGGCGGCGACCGGTCGGTCCAGGGCGGAGCCCCGTGATCGGGCACCCTGGCCATGGCGTCCGTCCGGGGCGGCGGATAGGGCGGAGGAGTGGCCGATGTGGGGGGGTAGTCGCGGCCCGGCGGGCGGTAATAGTCCTGGCCAGGGGACGACACGGGCGGCAACGATGTCTCCTGCAGGCCCTTGCCCTGGGCGCCAGGATAATAGCTGCGGCTCGGCGGGGCGTAGCCGGGAGGCCCGGAGCTTGCGGGCGCGTAGCCGACCGGACTTGCGGCGGGGCGCTCCGGCGCGTGCTGGGCGCTGAAGAAATCGCTGCCAAGCAAATTGAAACGGGTCACGTCGGAGCTGCAGCCGGCCGCCACGACCACGGCCGCAAAGCCTCCGGCGACGCCGAGCGCCCGCGTCAGAGGGGTGAGACCTCGCGCAGCTGGCGAACGCTTGCAACCGGGCATGGGCATACCTCCCGCCTCCACGTCCACCGATTAACCCTAAAGAGTATTAAGGACGGGTTAACGTGCGGATGTGCAACGCGACCCGCCCCGAAAGCGCCTTTAGGATTTCTCAGGTTGCAGAGGTTGCCTTGTACTTGCGGGCAGCCGTCGACCGGCTCCACAGTGACGCGCGGATCGCGTGGAATACGGAGCGCACGGTCGGGCAAGCGGTGCAAGCCGTGGCCAGGAAGCGGAGGTGGACATGACACCACTCAGGTCAATGCTCTACAGGGGACTCGCAGGCGTCTGCGTGGCCCTGGGGCCGATGCTGGTCGGCGTATCGGCGCAACAGCCCGCGCACGAGTTCACGCCCCAGGTAGGCCAGCCCGGCAAGGACGTGATCTGGGTGCCGACGCCCCAGACCCTGGTGGATCGCATGCTGCAGATGGCCAAGGTTACGCCGTCCGATTATGTCGTCGATCTGGGCTCCGGCGACGGCCGCACCGTGATTACCGCCGCCAGGATCGGCGCCAAGGCGCACGGCATCGAGTACGACCCCCATATGGCCGAGCTGTCGAAGCACAACGCTGCCGCCGCCGGCGTAGCCGACAAGGCAACCTTCGCCAACGCCGACATCTTCGAGAGCGACTTCTCAAAGGCCACGGTGGTGACCCTGTTCCTGCTGCCCAGCCTCAATGTCAAGCTGCGCCCCATCCTGCTCGACATGGCACCCGGCACCCGTGTGGTCTCCAACAGCTTCGACATGGGCGACTGGAAGGCCGACGAGACCGCGCACGTCACCGAAGACTGCACGGGCTACTGCCGGGCGTACCTGTGGATTGTCCCAGCCAAGGTGGCCGGCACCTGGAAGTTCGGCCCCGGCGAGCTGTCGGTCGAGCAGCAGTATCAATTCTTCACCGGCAAGCTCACCACCGGCAACGTGGTCGCCCCGATCACGGACGGCAAGCTCGAGGCGGACAAGATCACCTTCACCGCCGGCGGCACACGCTATACGGGCCAGGTTAGAGGCGCCACCATGGATGGGGCGAGCGTCACGGACGGCGTCGAGACCAGGTGGCAGGCGGTGCGCAGATAACGGCACTTCCGGGCATGGATAGCGGCCTCCGCCTCATTTGGCGCTTGCGCCCTCGAACCGCAGCTCCATCGTCTGTCCGAAGGGGGTGGATTTCCACTGGCCGTGGAGATGGTGAAAGCACGCGGTCGCTATGCGCCGACGCAACAGAGCCCGACGGAACGTCTCCGTTCCGCCGGGCTCCGGGCCGCGTGCGCGGCCGTTTGATCGGGGGTCTACGCGCTCGACTTGCGGAGGCGCCGGTGGACGTGTGCGGTCGCAGCTTGGCGGGCTGGACTCCTGTCGCGGCGACATCTCCGGTGCATGACCCTCCCTGATCGGCTGCAGGTTCTACGGCTGTCTTCATTGACGGCCGTTGCAGGTTCCGAATTGTATGATTTGCCGACCGTGCCACGGAGGCTGCGCCTCGAGCTGGGCTAGGACGGCATGGGCTGGCCCGGCGGCAGCATTTTCTTAGACCTCCTTTGGTGAGGATGCATTCACTCTGACGTGCGAATTTCCGCCTGTCAAACCTGTAGTGGTGCAGCGCGACACTCCCGTTAACCGGGCTTTTCCGTCCTGCGGCCGAGACTGCCGCCGAGCCTCGATGCGAGCGCACGCGAGGAGGACTCCATGTCATTGCATCGCATTTTCGGCCCTGTGGCGCTTGTGGCTGCTGCCCTCGGCCTCTGGGTGCTGTTCGTCGGCCCCTCCGTCGATCCCTTCGGCGGCGGCCAGCGTGTCTTGTCGCAGGAGCCCGTGGCCTACACCGCCTGGGCCTGGGGCCTGCTGATGGGACTGGCTCTCGCCTGGCTCGCCGCCAAGGACTGGGGCCAGTTCCCCGGGTGGCTCAAGCTGCAGCGCAAGCGACTGGGCCTCGTCCTCCTCGGCGGCCTGTTCGCCAGCCTGCTCCTGCTGTTCTGAGGCTGCGGCCGGCGGCGGATACAGTGCTCGCCGACCGCAACGGGGCGCCTGCCCAAAGCGCGCCTGCTTCCTGGTTGGGACTCTCTGGTTGGGACTCTACTGAGGCGGTGAGCGGCGGCATGGGCCTTCGCAGCCGCCCAAAACGCCCTAGAACGGGATCTCATCGTCCATCTTCTTGTCGAACACCGGCTTGGCGGGGCTGCGGCCGAAGCCGCTGCCGCTGTCACCGGACGGCGGCGTGTAGCTCGGGTAGTCGTCCTCCTGCATGCCGCCGGCCCCCGCGCCAGCGCCAGCGCCGCCACCTGGCTTGTCGAGCAGCACCATCTGGCTGTTGAAGTTCTGCAGCACCACCTCGGTCGTATAGCGGTCCTGGCCGTCCTGGGTCTGCCACTTGCGGGTCTGCAGCTGGCCTTCGAGATAGACCTTGGAGCCCTTGCGCAGATACTGCTCCGCCACCCGGCACAGGCCCTCGCTGAAGATCACCACGTTGTGCCACTCGGTCTTCTCGCGCTTCTCGCCGGAGGTTTTGTCGCGCCAGCTCTCGGAGGTGGCGACGGCCAGCTTGGCGACCGGGCGGCCGTCCTGGGTGCGGCGGATCTCCGGGTCTTTGCCCAGGTTGCCCACCAGGATCACCTTGTTGATGGAACCGGCCATGATGCACTCCTCTTCGCTCGTTCGCTTCACCGCCGCCGGATAATCTCCTGGCGGCAGGGCCACGCCGGCCGACCTCGGCCTTGCGGGTCTCGCGCGAGCCTCGCCCCCGGCATCGCTCGCGTGCGGCCCTCCGCCCTGATTCTCGCTCCCGAGGTTAGCCCCTGCCCAACCCCGGCGCGCGGCCCTCAAGTTGCTTGTCCACGCCTTTGCGGAGTGGACAGTGCCGTTCGTGTTATGTTCTTATATAACCCTTGACAGGGACTCGCGCAAGATTGGCCTCCGGGCCTGAAGTATCGGCCCAAGGCTGCAGGCACAAGAATCGCCGTAAGGTGCGGTGCGCGAGCGGTGCGAGGGGGTGCACAATTCATGGCCAACCGGCTCAGACTGCCTGCGAGCGACAACACACCTGAAGCGCTCGCCCAGTTGAGGCAAGCAAACCTGATGTATCGGGGCCTCCCTTGGCCCCGCCCCTTCGATAAGACCGCGCACCGTCTGCACCTGGGCGATGCGCGCGACCTATCCTGGCTGCCGGCCGGATCTGTGCACCTTGTCGTGACATCGCCCCCGTACTGGACGCTCAAGACCTATGCCGTCCATGAGAAGCAGATGGGGCAGATCGAAGGCTATGAAGAGTTCCTCGCCGAGTTGGACAAGGTGTGGGCCGAGTGCGCTCGTGTCCTCGTCCCTGGTGGACGCATTTGCTGCGTGATTGGCGACGTGTGCCTGCCGCGCAAGAAAGCCGGACGCCATCTTGTCATGCCCCTGCATGCGGATATTCAGGTTCGGGCGCGCAGGGCGTCCCTGGATTGTCTTACGCCCATCCTCTGGCACAAGATCGCCAACGGCGTGACGGAGGTAGAGGGCAATGGTGCAGGCTTCTACGGCAAACCGTATCAGCCAGGTGCCGTTGTGAAGAACGATATCGAGTACATCCTGTTCCTCCGCAAAGGTGGGGAGTATCGCCGCCCCACGCCGCTGCAAAAGGCGCTATCGATGCTCACCAAGGAGGAGATGCAAGCTTGGTGGCGCTCGATTTGGACCGACATCCGGGGCGCTTCTACGCGCGGCGGCCACCCCGCTCCGTATCCCGTCGAACTTGCGGAACGGCTGGTCCGCATGTTCTCGTTTGCGGGAGACACGGTGCTGGACCCCTTCGCCGGGACAGGATCCACGGCGCTCGCTGCGCTCAGAGCAGGGCGGCACTCGATTTCGAATGAGATCGAGCCGACTTATCTTGAGATTGCCCGTGAGCGCCTGGCGAAGGCTACCGCACAAATTCAATGCGTTGGAGCCACAGAGGCGGTGTTAACGGACGATCAGAAAAGAGTGCGGGGAGGAGATAGGAAAAGTGCCGCAACTGCTGCTGAAGCGCTTCCAGGAATTGTTTGAAGGTAAGAAATACATCCATCGCAATTCCACGCTAGGTGACTCTGTCGCCAGGTGCCTTCCAGAAGATCTTTTCGTTCTCGGACGATCCCGACCACTCGTCGAACGTATCGCTTCCGGCACCCGTGTGCTGAATACTCAGAATGTTCAACGTGGCGTCGCATCGCGCCGGGGAGATGGAACCTTCGGTGAGCTTATCCCAGGCGTTCAGGCCGTTCGCGAAGCGACCTTAAAGGTCGCACGATCCCGTTGCAACGATCGAGGTCGGTACAGAGGTGAAGATCCTCGCCAAGGCCATGATCAAACAAATCGATCGGGTGCTGGGGGATCTCACCAAACAGGTGGAGCATTTTCGCCGCGGCAACGAGCATCCCATCTGCGTGGCCATCGTTGCCATCAACCATGCCGATTACTGCTATTCCTATGAAGGCGACCGAATATGGCCAACCGACGGGAAAAAGCACAAACATCCAATACAGGAAGCCGCGGAGGCAGAGCGGAGAATTATCTCAGAGGCAAGGCCGCATTACGACGAACTCTTGATCATTCGCTATAAGGCCACAAATCGTGAGCCTTTCCCCTTCGAATGGGTGAGTCAGAAAGACGCCCAGCTTGACTACGCTGCAATCCTGACGCGAGTCTCCCGCCTCTACGACCGGCGCTTTGGTGGGTCAGGCTGAAGACTCCCGAGCTTGCGCCTACGGCCCCTTCGCCCGCTCCACCGCAACCGCAAGCTGCTGCGCCGCGAGGGCGGGCAGGTCCTTGGCGCCGGGGCAGTCGGCGGCCTTGAGGCGGTCGGCGACGACGGCCGGGTCGCCCTTGAAGGTGGGGAGCACGACGCGGGTGACCACGCCCATGGCGACGGCCGAGCCGGCGGAACGGGTGCGGCAGATCATCCGGGCCAGGTGCTCGGCGAGGCGGGAGCGATAGCCCTCGGCCATCGCGGCCTCGCTCGAGCGGAGCAGGCCGGCCCAGGTCTGGCCGTCGGCGGAGCCCATCCAGCCGCCCTCCGCCAGCTCCTTGAGGAGGCCATCGAGGCTGGCCGTGCGCTCGCCGACCGGCAGGGCGGCATCGATGCTGGCCGCCAGCGCCTTCAGCGCCTCCACCTCGTCCTTGCCGGGAGCCTTCAACACGACGTTGGCAATGTCGGCGAGCGCCACCGCGTCGCCGGCGGGAGGCACGGTGCGCCAGACCGCGGCCCCTGCCAGGTCGGCGGCCAGCAGCCGGGCGCCGCGCATGTCCGCGCCATGGAGCCTGGCCTGCCGCAGGTCGGCGCCCTCCAGGTTTGCCCCGCGCAGCACCGCGCCCTCAAGACGGGCAGACGCCAGGCTCGCGCCCTCCAGCCTGGCTTCCGTGAAGTCGGCCATCTGCAGCCGGGCGGCCGTCAGCATCGCGCCGTCAAGGCCGGCGCGCAGGAAGCTCGCCCCTTCCAGGGCCGCATCGGAAAGATCGGCGACGTGCAGGCTGGCGCCCTCGAAGGTGGCGCCGGTCAGCAGCCCCCGGCTCAGGTCCACGCCTTTCGCCAGCGCCTCGTCGAGCCTTGCGCCGCGCAGGTCGGCGCCGGTCAACTTGGCCCCGTCGAGCCACGCCGCGCTGAAATCAGCGCCCCGGGCGCTGGTGCAGCCCGCCTTCTGCCGCCCGTCCGGCTGCTTGAGGAGGGCGGGATCGGCGCAGCCAAGTCGTGCGCCACGCAGGTCTGCCCCCTTCAAGCTCGCCCCGTCCAGGATCGCGCCCGTCAGGTCGGCCTGGGGCAGCTCGGCGCGGTCGAGCCTGGCAGAGCGCAGGTCACGGCCACGCAGGTTCAACCAGCGTCCCTTTGCCTTCCCGTCCGTCTCCGGCACGAGGCTGGCATCGGCCACATCAAGGTTGCGGGCGAACAGGCCGAACAGGGCGCCGTTGCCGCCGTCGCGGGCGGTACCGGTCGGTACGGCGGCGAGAACGGACAGGGCGGCGGCGCCCGCCAGGACGGCCAGGCCGAAGGCTGCGCTGCCGGGAGTGTTGAGGCCGAAGCGCAGGACGGCGCCGAGGAAGCTCGTCTCGGCCCGCATCAGAAAGACGCCGGCGAGGAGCAGAAGCATCACGTCGGCGAGCAGCACGGCGCGCTGCACCGCCGTCACCGCCGCGGCATGAAACGGCAGGAATGCAACCTGCATGTAGAGGAGCAGGAGCAGCGGCAGGATCAGCAGGGTGAGCCAGGCGATGCCATTCAGGATGGCGGCGACCACGCGGCTGCGCTCCGGCCCTGCCAGGGCCTGGACGAAGAAGGCGCTGTCAAGGTTCAACCGCAGCGGGTGCGAGCGCCGGTCGGTGCTCTCCAGCAGGCGCAAGGCGGCGTCGAACTCCAGGGTCTTGCGAGCGAGCAATACGTGCTGCGCGACCAGCATGACGTGCAGGGACGCGACCGCCATTGGGGCAACGATGAAGAAGCGGGAGAGATCGATCCGCACCTGCAGGAGCGGCAGCACGACGCCGGCGTCGAGCAGCAGATCGCGATGGGTCAGCGACCCCACCGTCAGGGCGGCATAGGCCACCAGGGCCAGGAACAGCAGCCAGGCCGTGTTGCTGCGGGCCGCCGCCCGGTTGACGGCGTCGAGCAGGCTGTAGGGGTTGACCGGCGCCTCGGAGTCGAGCGCCGCCCGCGTGCTGTCGTCCATGCCTGTGTCCCGGAGCTGTCGTCCCTCTCCCCTAACTCATTATGCCCCCAATCAAAACCTCCGAAAGGGGGTCGGCAGATCGCGAGCGCCATTGTGTGGAATTTGCAACGCCTGGGGCGGACCCGGGCGGAACCTGCGGGTCTGCCGGCCTGGGCCGCCGGAGCTACATCTCGGGCCGCAGGCGCCTACACCTGCACCGAATACCCCCCATCCACCGGGATGGCGGCGCCGGTGATGAAATCCGAGGCGTGGCTGGCCAGGAACACCGCCACGCCCGCGAGATCGGCGGGCACGCCCCAGCGCTGGGCCGGGGTGCGCATCAGCACCAGGCTGTTGAGGCCGCGCACCTGCTCGCGCGCCGCGCGGGTCAGATCGGTGTCGATCCAGCCGGGCAGCACGGCGTTGACCTGGATGTTGTCCTTCGCCCAGCCGGTGGCGAGCGCCTTGGTGAGTTGCACGATGCCGCCCTTGGACGCGCCATAGGCGGGCGCGAAGGCGGCGCCGAAGATCGACAGCATGGAGCCGATGTTGACGATCTTGCCGCCGCCGGCCTGCTTCATGGCGGGATAGGCCGCCTGCGAGCAGACGAAGGCGCTGGTGAGGTTGGTGTCGAGCACCTCCTTCCATTCGGCCAGCGCCAGCTCCTGTGCCGGCTTACGGATGTTGATGCCGGCGTTGTTGACAAGGATGTCGAGCCGGCCGAGGCGGGTGACGGCCTCCTCCACCATCTTCCGGCACTGGACCTCGTCGGTGACATCGCCCGACACGACCGCGGTCTTGACGCCGAGTTCGGCCAGCTCCGCCGCCGCGGCCTCCGACTTGGCCGTGTTGCGCCCGGCGATGGCGACGGCCGCGCCGGCCTCTGCCATCCCGCGCGCCATGCCAAGCCCGATGCCGCCGTTGCCGCCGGTGACGAGGGCGACGCGGCCTTTGAGATCGAACAGGGACATGAGGTGCTCCGGAGGGTCGGGCGCTGCGGGTCTGCCCTTTTTTTTACTGAAAGGAGATGGGCCTTCTCAACTGTATGGCCAGATCGGCCAGGCGCGTGATGCCCTCAACCAGGTTCTCGCCGTCGATATTGATGAAGCAGTCCAGCGCGCTTTGCGGGATGAGCCCAAACTCCGCCGCAACTCCTTGCTGCCAGCTGGCATGGAACGGCACGACGGGCAGCTTTTCCATCTCACCCCGGATCGTCTGCAATTCCCGCTTCAGCACGGCGCATTCTGCCGGCGACCACTCTCCATCACAATCGGAGTGCATCATGAGGGTCGGAAATCGGCTGCCCCATTCCCCGCCTTCAAGCTCGGCACAGATGAAGTCGCGCCAGGCTCCGAAGTCGCTGTACCTGCCCACCTGGAAGCCATCCAGGTCGTCGCCCGTCTCAGGATCGTCGTAGACACAGAGGACGAGACCCATCGGCCCTCACCTTTCCGCCCATGCGCGGGCCCCCGCCTGCGCAGCCCCAGGACGATCGCCGCGCCCTTCGAAGGTACGATGCACCGTTGCAAGCCAGCGGTCGAGATCGGCGAGCGCGCGTGCGGTGAGCGCGCGCTTTCTCGCGAGCCCGCGCTCGCCGCCCTTGATGCGCCTGCCTCCAGCATCGTGTGTGGGGGCCTCCATGGGCGGGAACAGGCCGAAGTTGACGTTCATGGGCTGGAACGAGCGCGCCCTGCCCTCGCCCTCGGTCGCGAGGTGGCCGCCGGTGATGTGGCCTAAGAGCGCGCCGAACGCCGTGGTGGGCGGCGGCGGTACCCAAACCTGGCCAAGCCGCTCGGCTGCCGCGGCGCGGCCGACCAGCAGGCCGATGGCGGCGCTCTCCACATAGCCCTCGCAGCCGGTGATCTGCCCGGCGAAGCGCAGGCGCGGCTCGGCCTTGAGGCGCAGCGTGCCGTCGAGCAGCTTCGGCGAGTTGAGGAAGGTGTTGCGGTGCAGGCCGCCGAGCCGGGCGAACTCGGCATTGTGCAGGCCGGGAATCATGCGCAACACCCGCACCTGCTCGGCGTGCTTCAGCTTGGTCTGGAAGCCAACCATGTTCCAGAGCGTACCCAGCGCGTTGTCCTGGCGCAGCTGCACCACGGCATAGGGGCGCTCGCCGGGCCGGTGCGGATTCGACAGCCCTACGGGCTTCATCGGTCCGAAGCGCAAGGTGTCGCGCCCGCGCTCGGCCATCACCTCGATGGGCAGGCAGCCGTCGAAATAGGGCGTCGAGGCCTCCCACTCCTTGAAGGAGGTCTTCTCGGCGGCGAGCAACGCATCGAGGAATCGCTCGTACGCCTCGCGACTCATGGGGCAGTTGATGTAGTCGGCGCCGCTGCCCGCCGGCCCCGGCTTGTCGTAGCGCGACTGCCGCCAGGTGACGCTCTCGTCGATCGACTCCAGGTGCACGATGGGGGCGATGGCATCGAAGAAGGCGAGTTCCGCCTCGCCGGTGAGCCTGCCGATGGCCGCCGACAGCGCCGGCGAGGTGAGCGGACCGGTAGCCACGATCACGCTGTCCCATTCGGGAGGCGGCAACCCGGCCACCTCGCTGCGCTCGACGGCGACGAGAGGATGCGCTTCGAGTTGCTGCGTCACCTCGTCGGAGAAGCCGTCGCGGTCAACGGCGAGCGCGCCGCCCGCAGGCAGCTTGTGGCGGTCGCCCGCGGCCATGATGAGCGAGCCGGCCCGGCGCATCTCCTCGTGCAGCAGGCCGACGGCGTTGGTGGCGGCGTCGTCGGAGCGGAAGCTGTTGGAGCAGACCAGCTCGGCGAGCCCTCCCGTCTTGTGCGCCTCGGTCAGACGCTGCGGCCGCATCTCGTGGAGCACCACGGGTACGCCCGCCCGCGCGACCTGCCAGGCCGCCTCGCTCCCGGCAAGCCCGCCGCCGACGATGTGGATGGGGGCGTGTGGCATGCGGCTGCCTCTACGCCCGGATGCTGCAAATTGCAACGCGAAGCCGGAGTCGGGGAGCCGGAGTCGGGTCTCTCGTCTCGACCCGTAGAGTTGAACGCGAGGGCGGGTGCGAGGGTCTGCACCCGTTTCTCACCCGATGACACGCGCGAGATCGACATCTGGAGGGGGGGCGCCTTTGCCCCGCTCCAGGTATTGCTGCAGGCTGACAAGGTAAGACAAGGCAATAGGCCCAGCCGGTCGTCACGATCGCGGGGCGTTCACGCGGCTTTGCGGAAAGCTTCGGGCGGCACCGTCGCCATCATGCTGGGGCGTGCGTTCATGCGCCCGAGCCAGGACAGCAGGGAGGTAGCCTTGAGGATCGCCGCGCCCTCGGGCGTCGCGGCGAGATAGTAGACCTGTGGTGCCAGCATCAGATCGGCGATCGTCAAATGCTCGCCGGCCAGAAATGGCTGGCCGTCGACCAGGCGATCGAGCTCGCCCAAGCACAGCCGTGCATCGGGCACCGCGGCGGCGATCGCAGTCTCGTCGGGCCTCATGCCTAGGAGGGCCGGACCAATGATGCGATTGAACACGATGATGCGTGCCACTTGCGGGAACAGATACCAGTCATTGATGCCGATGATCTGGTTCATCCGTGCGATGGCCCGGGGCTGCGTCGGCTGCAGCGCCGGTTTCGGGAACAGGGCATCGACGTAGCGCAGGATCGCTTGCGTCTCGTAGAGCCTGAAGCTGCCGTGATCGACGGTTGGCATGCGCCCGAACGGGTGCAGGCTGCGATGAGTTTCGCCCCGCATATCGGCCAGCCGCTCGATGCGATAGGGCTGGCCTTTTTCCTCGAGCCCAAGACACGCGCTGCGGAGGAACGGGCTCCCGGGAATTCCATAGATGACGAATTCGCTCATGATGATCTCCCTTGCTGCTAGCCGCGCTCGGCTTCCTTTGCGAAGTGCTCCATCAAGCCCGGCCAGCCGCGGCCGACATCCTCTCTCAGCGAGGCGCCGGCCTCCGCGCCCATGGTCTCGAACTTGTGGTGCACCAACTCGACCACCGTGGCGTCCGCACCATCCGGGGTGAAGCCCACGTCGACCTCGGACGTCATGGCGGCGTCGGGTTTCCACTGGGCATTGACCTGCCAGAGAAGCGCCATCCGGTGCGGCGGCTCCCATACGACGATGGTGCCGACGGTGGTCTCGGTGCCGTCCTCGGCGATCTCCAGCCAGCGCCCGCCGAGGTGCGGCTCTATCAGCACGGTCCGGATCGGCTTCTTGCCGATGCCTTGGTTGGGCGGCCACCAGCGCGCCAGCCCCTCGGTGAAGACCTCGAAGGCGTGCGCAATCGGCGCCTTCACCCGGACAGTCTTGCGCACGGGCGCGATGACGGTGGTGGGCGCAGTCATTCGGCGTCTCCTTTGGGTTTCTCGGCCTCCGCCTTGAAGGCCTCAAGCGCGTCGTCCCAGAAGCTGTCGAGCCAGTCGCGCAGCGCCTGCAGGCCCTCGCGCCGCACCGAGTAGATGCGGCGAACGCCCTCGCTGCGCTCCTGGACCAGGCCGGCCTCCTTCAGAGCCTTGAGGTGCTGCGAGACCGCTGGACGCGATACCGGCATGCCGGCGGCAACGGCATTGACCGGCAGGGGCCCCGCCCGCAGTCTTTCGAACACGGCCCGGCGGGTCGGATCGGCGAGGGCGGTGAGAGCATGTACGTAAGTCATAACTAACAGTAAGCTATCACTTACATAACGTCAAGGTCCAAGACCGACTTGTGCGAGGCGCTCCGCGGAGGGCTCTGACAGCGGTAGCGTTACGTGCCGGTCGCGGAAGGTCTGACACTTGAAAAGGTGCGATGAAGACGTGGCTCAGCTGGAGCTCGGGCAAGGACTCGGCATGGTCGCTACATACGCTCCGCCGGAGCAGCGAGGCCGAGGTCACCGGGCTGTTCACCACCGTCAATGCCGCATTCGACCGTGTCGCCATGCATGCCGTGCGGCGCGCCCTGCTGGAGGCGCAGGCGCGTGCGGTCGGGATCGAGTTGCATGTCATCGACATCCCGTATCCGTGCCCCAACGCCGACTACGAGCGCATCATGGGCGGCTTCGTCGCCGGGGCGCGCGGGAAGGGCGTCGAGGCCATGGCCTTCGGCGATCTGTTCCTGGCCGATATCCGCGCCTACCGTGAGCGCCAGCTCGCCGGCACCGGCATTGCGCCTCTCTTTCCGCTTTGGAGCCGCGACACGCATACGCTGGCAGGCGAAATGATCGACGCCGGCCTCGTCGCGTACGCCACGTGCGTCGATCCCGCCCGGCTCGACCCGTCGTTCGCCGGACGGCTCTTCGATCACGCGTTCCTGGCGGACCTGCCTGGCAACGCCGACCCGTGCGGCGAGAACGGCGAGTTCCACACGTTCGTCAGCGCCGGTCCGATGTTCCGCAAGCCCCTCGCCGTCAGTCCCGGCGCCATCACCGAACGCGACGGCTTCGTGTTTGCCGATCTACTGCCGGCCGTTCGAAGCGGCGAGCCATTCGGCGACGGAGCGGTCGACAAGCCCTCGCGTGGTCGCGCCCACGCCACCGATCAGGAGTAGAGGACCTCGCGGAATTTCCTAGGCGTCATTCCCATGAGCCGCCCGAAGACGGCCGTGAAGTGGCTGTGGGACAGGCCGACCAGTCCGGCAACCCGCGCGATGGGCAATCTCTTGTCGTGGAGAAGAGCGCGTGCCTGCAGCAGTCGCCGCGCCGTCAAGTATTGATGCGGCGCCTGCCCAGTGGCCTGCTTGAACGCCTTTGCGAAATGGAAGACGCTCATTCCAGCGGCGCTCGCGATGTCAGAGAGTGGCAGCTCGCCATGGAGGTTCGACATCATGAACTCCTCGGCGCGCCTGAGCTTGCTCGGAGCGATGGTGTGCGAGCGACCCTCTCGCGGCGGGATGTTGGAGTGCGCGCGGATCAGGTGCGCGGCGAGCTCCTCGGCAAGCTGTTCCGTGAACAGCTGGCTGGCAGGCCCCGGCTCGGAGATCTCCTTCAGGAGCTGATGGGCGATGCGCTCCAGGACGAGGTCCCTGATGGCGAATTGCGGAGCAATCTCCACCGAGCCGCGACCGCGACCCGTACGTTCCGCGATCCCCCGATCGAAGACCTCGCCACTCAAGAAGACGAGCGCGACATCTCCGGGTTGATCGAACACCCAACGGCTTGGGGCATCGGGGGGCAGAAGAGAGAGCTGGCCCGCGCCTGCCCTGGTGCCAACGGTTCGCCCATTGAGCGTCCGCTGCAATTGCATGTGCCGGCCATAGTTGACGCCGTAGGCCGGAACTCCGAGAGCGGGAAGGCTCACGTCAACCGTGCCCATGCGAAAGCGCGTTGCGGCAACGGCCGTCCAGCTGCTTTGCGGGCTGGCAAGCGCTTTCCGCGCATCGGCAAGCCGATGCACCGTCTGCAAAGCTGTCCTTTCCGGCCGGGCGGGCACACTCTCCACCATGGAACCTCTCGCAAGAAAGGGACGGACGCCATCGCCGCGGCGGCCGTCGACGAGGGAGGAATTTTCCCAAGACCCCGACAATTGCCCCGCTGACATGGCAACAGAAAGGACGCAACATTATCACGCGCAGCGTTCGTCGCACACGTCTTGGAAGGGACGACGCGAGATGGCGCCCTCCTGTGCCCGCACCCAGGAGAGCGCTTGGCGCAGAGGAGGACGACGGCGCTTCGCTCGTCGTCCTCCTTTGCCGTCAGTCCGGCAGCGCCGACCCCCGATAGCGAAACGGGTCCCCTGCCTGCCAGCTTTGCATGGCGTCGTAGGTGGAATATCTACGCCGCGCGCGACACCTCTCCTCGACGCTCTCGGGCCGTCCACACGGGAGCGTCGCCACAATCGGCCCGAGGGGCGCCGGTTGGGGCAGAGCCATGAGGCGCCGGCCGGGCGATCAGCTTGCAGATGACGCCGTTGTCGCTCAGGTTGTGGACGCCTGCGCGCACTCGTCGAGCGACTCCGGCCCGGCAAAGTTGTACGATAACCAGACACATCACATGCGAGGCCTTTGACACGTGCAGCGGCTGACGTGATACTTGCCGGGCCGGGATCGACCTCGGCAATGGACGCCTCCCTTGCGTTTGGAGCCGCCGCGTGCGCCGTTATCGGCGGGGCGTTGGCCTTTGGAATGAATGCGTGCGGAAGCGGACGCTGGTATACGGATGCGGGGGGGTCGACCCGACAACAAAGGCCCCCGGAGCTTGAGGAGGAAATGCCATGGCTGGACCGGCGCGCCGCGGCGTCACGCGGCGCACATTTCTCGGCACGGCGACTGCGGGCACCGTCGCGGCGATCGCCGCTCGCGGCAAAGCGCCGGCAATCGCGCAGACCAAGCCCACCGTGCTCAAGTGGGCGCACGTCTATGAGGTGGCCGAGGCCTACCACACCGAGGCGCTGTGGGCGGCCGAGGAGATCAAGAAGCGCACCGACGGCAAGTACGAGATCCAGGTGTTCCCGGCGTCCCAGCTCGGCAGCGAGCCGCAGATCAACGAGGCACTGGGGCTCGGTACGGTCGATATCATCTACACCGGAGCGGCCTTCGTCGGCGGCGTGCACAAGCCGCTCTCCATCTCCAACGCGCCCTACATCTACCGCAACTACGAGCACTGGAAGGCGTACCGCAGCTCGCCGCTGTTCCGGAGGCTCGCCGACGAGTACGGCCAGAAGACCGGCAACCGCATCGTCGCCCTCACCTACTACGGCGAGCGGCACCTGACCTCCAACAAGGAGATCAAGGGGCCGGAGGACATGAAGGGCATGAAGCTGCGCGTGCCGCAGGCGCCGCTCTACGTGCTGTTCGCCAAGACCTTCGGCGCCAACCCCACGCCGATCGCCTTCGCCGAGGTGTACCTCGCGCTGCAGCAGGGAACGGTGGACGGCCAGGAGAACCCGCTCCCCACCATCATGGCCAAAAAGTTCTACGAGGTGCAGAAGTACATCCACCTCACCGGCCATATCACGGAGTCGCTGGTGACGGCGCTGGGCCAGCCGCTGCTCGCCAAGCTGAGCGAGCCGGAGAAGGCACTGTTCGCCGAGGTGCTGTCCCAGGCCGCCGCCAAGGCCACCGACCAGATCCGTGACAGCGAGCTGAAGCTGCCCGCCGAGTTCGAGAAGCTCGGCAAGACCGTCACCCGGCCCGACCGCGAGGCCTTCCGGAAGGTTGCCATTCCTTCGCATCTGGGGTCCGAGGCGCTCGCGTTCTGGACCAAGGAGCACTACGACCAGCTCCAGGCCCTGACGTAGGCCGCGGTCCCCATAGGGCGCGATAGCGCGCCAGCGCGTATTGCGCCGAGCTTCCGCGCCACAAGCGGCAAGCTGGTATCGGTGCCATACGGGCTGAGGCCCTATTGCACCCTACGGAACGACGGAACGCACCATCCACAACGGGCGCGCCCACAAGAGGGAAGAGAATGCCGCCGGATCCGGAAGCGAAGAGCGCGCGCCTGATCGAGGTCGAGGACGCCGAGGTCCAGATCGAGCACCACCCCGAGGACTGGCTGGCCTTTGCCATCTTCTGGGCGCTGGCGGCGATCGTGTTCCTGCAGTTCTTCACGCGCTACGTCCTGAACGACAGCGTCGCCTGGACCGAGGAGATCGCCCGCTACGGCCTGATCTGGGTCACCTTCATCGGCGCCGTCATGGTGACCCGCCGCAACAGCCACATCGCCGTGGCCCTGCTACCCAACCTGCTGCCGGCCTGGGCGGGGCGGGCGTTGCTCGCGCTGGTGGACCTCGCCGTGCTCGCCTTCTTTGCATTGCTCGCCTACTTCTCCATCCTGATCATCGGGCGCATGCAGGTGCAGCGCATGACCGTGGTCGACCTGCCCATGAGCTGGGTATACGCCGCCGTGGTGGTGGGCTGCTGCCTCATGCTGGTGCGCCAGCTGATGCGCGTGTGGCGCAATGCTCGCGACGGCTGGCGCTCGGAGCAGGAGGCCCTCACCTCCGGTCTCGTCGTCGAGCCAGCTGCCGAGCCTAGGCCCGTCAGCCCGCCGAAGGGCCCCCGTCCATGACCGTCGCCATCTTCGTCTTCCTGCTCATTCTGATCGCGGGCGTGCCGGTATTCATCGCGCTGGCGGCCTCGTCGCTCATGTACACCCACTTCATGGCAGGCATCCCGGACTTCGTGGTGCTGCACCGCATGGTGGGCGGCATCGACAGCTTCCCGCTGCTGGCGGTGCCGTTCTTCATCCTGGCCGGCAACCTGATGAACTCGGCCGGCATCACCAACCGCATCTACGACTTCGCCGTTGCCGCCGTGGGCTGGATGCGCGGCGGGCTCGCGCACGTCAACATCATGGGCTCGGTCATCTTCGCGGGCATGTCGGGCACGGCGATCGCCGATGCCGCGGGCCTCGGGACCATCGAGATCAAAGCGATGAAGGACCACGGCTATTCCACCGAGTTCTCGGTAGGCGTCACCGCCGCGTCCGCCACACTGGGACCGATCATCCCGCCCTCGCTGCCGTTCGTGATCTACGGCATGATGGCCAACGTCTCGATCGGCGCCCTCTTCATGGGTGGATTCGTCCCCGGCGCCGTCATGACCCTCCTCATGATGCTCTACGTCACGTATTGCGCACGCCGCTACGGCATGGGTCGCGACCAGGCCTTCGCCTGGCGCACGCTCGGCACCGCGTCGGTTGCCGCCCTGCCGCCGCTGCTCACGCCTGCCATCATCATGGGCGGCATGACGTTCGGCTGGTTCACCCCCACCGAGGCGGCCATCGCGGCGTGCGCCTGGGCCATGATCCTCGGCGCCTTCCTCTACCGCTCGCTCAACTTCAAGCAGCTCTACAAGGTAACGATGGACACCATCGAGACCACCTCGGGCGTGCTGCTCATCGTCGGCGCGGCCTCGCTGTTCGGTTGGGTGCTCACGACCACGCGCCTCACGGAGTACGCCGCCGAGGCGCTGCTCTCCTACACCACCAACCGCTACATCATTCTGCTGCTGATCAACATCCTGCTCCTGGTCGTCGGCTGCTTTCTGGAGCCCATCGCCGCCATCTCGATCCTGGTGCCGATCCTGATGCCGGTGATCGCCAAGGTCGGGATCGACCCGGTGCACTTCGGAGTGATGATGACGCTCAATCTGATGATCGGCCTGCTCCACCCGCCGCTCGGCATGGTGCTGTTCGTGCTGGCCCGCATCTCCAAGCTCTCCATCGAGCGCACGACCGTGGCGATCCTGCCCTGGCTGATCCCGCTGCTGGCCTCGCTGGTGGCGGTGACGCTGATCCCGGAGCTCACGCTCTGGCTGCCGCGCGTCACGGGGCTCATCAAATAGCCCTGCCCCCAGTCCATGACACCGGCGCCCTCAGAACGAGCTGCCCGGCTGCTTGAGGAACTCGATCTCCTCGGGCGTCGAGAACCGCCCGAGCGCCGCGTTGCGGTGCGGGAACCGGCCGAAGCGATCGACGATGGCCTTGTGCGCCTCGGCCCACTTGGTCAGGGCCGGATCGCCGAGCCCCGCCGTCAGAGCCACCGAGCGCACCTGCGCCGGCCCGCTCTCGGCATGCTCGAACGGCAGGTAGAGGAACATCCGCCCGTCCTTCGCCAGCTCGCAGTCGAAGCCTTGGGCGACGGCCGCCTCTGCAATCTTAAGCGCTTTCGCGTCGGTCGCGAACGCGCGCGCCGTGCCGCGGAACATGTTGCGCGACATCTGGTCGAAGACGATGACAGCGGCGAGCGCCGTGCGCTCGTCGGTGAGAAGCGACGCAACCGGCTGTCTGGCCAGGACCTCGTGCAGCGCCAGGAAGCGCCGGCGCACCTCGGCGTCGAAGCGCTCGTCCTTCTCGAACCATTGCGAGGGCCTGGCCTCCTCGAACCAGAACCTCAGCACCTCATACACCCACTCCCGCCCGGCCATCATTGACGTCGTCCTCCGGACAGGCTGCCGGGCGGCCCTGCCACCGGTGGCTGGCAGCCGTCGCCCTTGCCTGTGCTGGTCGGGCTTAACAGCTGTCGCCCGGCTCGACCCGGACCGATCTCTTTACGGGCTTCAGCGCTTCGCCGCGGCCGTCGGCTGCGGGGGCGCCTCCTCAATGGTTCGCACCACGCTCGACATCGGCCGTTCGTGGCCCGCGGCCATGCCCTTCATGTCCTTCTCGATGACGGCGTCGTACTGGGCCAGCGTCTTGACCTCGGCCTTCGGCTTGAGGTGCACCACCTTGAACCCCTTGGCCTTGATCTCGGCCAGCAGACGCGGCAGCGCCTTGGCCGTCACCGGCTGCACGTCGTGCATCAGGATGATGCCCTTGCCCTTCCGCTCCAGCCGGTCGATCGCCTGCTTCACGAACTGGTCGGGGTTGCGGAACTTGTAGTCGAAGGTGTCCAGATCGACGGAGAACACCGCAATGTTGCGGCCGCCGAGATACTGCAGCGTGTCCTTGGTGTCCTTGAGAACGGGATAGCGGAAGAACGGCGCGATCGGCGCTCCCACCGCGCGCTTCACCGCGCTGAAGCCCTTCTCGATCTCGTCCTTCCAGTCGTCCTCGCTTTTTGCCTTGCTCAGGTCGGCGTGCGACCAGGTGTGGGTGCCGATGGTGTGTCCCGCCTTGGCCACGTCGCGGATGATCTCCGGCATTCCAGCCGCCATCTTGCCGATGGAGAAGAACGTCGCCTTGGTGCACTGCGCCGCCAGCGCATCGAGGATGGCATGCGTGAAGCCCACCTGCGGGCCGTCGTCGAAGGTGAGCACCACCTCCCTCAGCCGCAGGAAATCGTAGACCTTGTAGTGCTCGAACCCGAAGCCGGGGCCGCCGGTGGCATCGATCTCCACGGTGCGGGTCACGCCCAGCGTGTTGGGATCGGGGCACGCCTGCGCGCCCTGTGCCGAGGCCCCGCCGCCGGAAACCGACCAAAAAAGCAATGCCGCCGCGCAGGCGATCGCGATGCGCATGGCGCCCCCCTTTCTCGTCTTCGATGCAATCCGAGCCGGACCGTAACCTGCGGTAAGGCCGAGCCGGATTGCAAGAGCTTTCGCTGCGCCGGGATGGATATCGCGGCGCAATGTCCCGCGCCATCAGGGCGGGACCGGGGCGGCGCGTTGGGCGGCCCGCGCGGGCCAACTGCCGGGAAACCCTTCCTGCGGCAGACATAATTCCACCACGAACGCGGTGTTTGCGGTTCACTCTCCCAACGTTCCCGCAACAGACCCCCGGGGGCCTTCCATGTTCACGCGTAGCACTCCGTCGGAGCTCAAGCCGCTTGAGCCGCTCATGCCGAGCCCCGCCCCCAGCACGAGCGCGGCGATCAACATGCCGCGCCGCTCGGGACCGGACAGCAGCAACAAGTCGGTGATCAGCAACGATCTCAAGATCATCGGCCAGGGGCTGAAGATCATCAGCCAGGGCACGCTGCAGGTCGACGGCGAGGTCGAGGGCGACGTAGCCGGCGCCGAGGTCATCATCGGCGAGCAGGGCAAGGTGACGGGCACCGTCGCCGCCGAGCGCGTGATCGTGCGCGGCAAGATCTCTGGCGTCATCCGCGGCATGACGGTGGCGCTGCAGGCCTCCGCCCGCGTGGAAGGCGACATCCACCACATGTCGCTCACCATCGAGCAGGGGGCCGAGTTCGACGGTCGCTGCCGCCGTCCGCAGGACCCCTCCGAGCTGAAGCTCGATCTGGCCAACATGGGCAGCAACGGCCACGGATGACCGAAGCGGGGTCAGAGACCTCGCGTTGACTGGGGTCAGACCCCTCGCCTCCAGCCCGCAGGAGAAGCTCTAAGTCCGTCGCGAGGGGTCTGACCCCAGTCCCAGCACTTGTGGCATCTCGCCGCTCCCCCGGACTCGGCAGACGTGCTATGGTCCCGTCAGGTTTCAACTAGGGGAAGGAGGTGATCCAATGGTCAGTGGGATCTTGAAGTCGGCGATGACGCTGATCGATCACGCTGTTGTTGGAGCAACCTCCGACAGGAGCTGAGCGAGACGGGAGTAGCATCTCCCGGCCAATCGCCGCCGAGACTCACGGGGAGCCGCCTGCCAGGGCGGCTCCTTTCGTTTGACCGGGACGGGGTCAGACGCCCTGCGCGGATCATCGCGATCTAATCGCCACGGCCGGACGCAAGGGGTGTGTCCCCGTCAAGTCCCCCTTTGCCGAAAGCCGCGGGACGCCCGATAATCGGGCGGGGTGGGGAAGCACCTCGCACGGGGGGAAGCGGCCATGACCGGTGCCCGCATTTTTGTCGCCATTGTGTATGTCGTCCTGGGCGCGGCGTTCCTCGCGTCCACAGGCCTCCTGATCGTCGAGTTCCAGGAGCTCGACTGGCTGACGATGCTGGTGGCCTACAGTCACCTGTTTCTGTTTTTTCCGGTATTCGGCCTGCTGGCCCTGGTCGCCTTCTATCTGCCGTCGGTTGTACTGACTCATCTCTATTGGACCCACCTGCCCTACGGCAAAGCGCGCTTTGTCGTCGGCGTCCTGGTGCTGGCTGGGCTCAGCTATCTCTTCGCCGGCTCGCTCGACAAGGAGCCGCGCGCCATCTACGAGGCGGCACCTTTTGCCCTTGCCGCCGACAAGGGCGACCAAGCCGCGGGCCGTGTTGCCATTCTCGATGCACTCGGCACGCTGCGGAAGACGGCCCAGCAGCGGTTTGGGTTGTCGAGCTTCGGGCGCTCGTGCATGCGCGACCCGATGCTCGAGGTCCCGGACGAGTACCTGAAGGAGCGCTACTGCTTCCCGGCCAAGAAGAACCTCAACGGAGAGGCATGCTGCGCCGTGCAGGCCGCGTTCTCCAAGGCAGTGTCGCGCCTGCAACGCAACCCGGAGACCCGCTCGTTCTCGGCCGACATGGACCGCCTGCTGTTCCTGCCGCTCAAGGCGTTCTTCATCCTGGTGGTGGTGGCCATTGCCGTGCTGCTGGCGTACTGGCGCGACCGCATCGATCAGCTCTACGCCGACAAGATCGCCAACCTGGAGCGCGGCATCATTATCGGCGGCTTCGCCATGCTGTTCTGGCTGGCCATGGACTATGGCTACCAGCAGACCGCCAACGTGCTCTACGGCCGCATGACGGCGGGGCCGCAGCTCCGGCTCAGCCTGGTGCTGGTGCCGTGGGCGCTGCTGCTGCTGTTCTACTTCCTGCGCCGCCTGGGCAGGCAGGGCGAGCTGGTTGGGCAGATTTCAGGCGTGGTATTCGCCGGTGTCGCGGTGCTGCGCTACGAGCAGCTCAACGACTGGGTGGTGCGCCTGTTCGGCATCGGCGCCGACGGGTGGGTGCTGGCGGTGCTGGTGGCCATCCCGGCGGTCGGCCTCGCCGCGCTGTACTGGTTCAGGAACGCCGGCATCTATGGCCGTCGTTCGGCCTCGTCGGCGTGAGGTGGCATCTGCTAGGCTCGGCCCGCCGATTCCCCCGGCGCCGCCGGGACATCGGCAGAGGGGATCGGCACGCCCGGGTTGGAAGCGCGGGAGCTTTCGATGCTCACGGTCTACGACGCCACCGATGGAGCGCTGGTCCCGGCCAGCGACCCGCAGGCGATCAGCAACGGGTCGGTGTGGATCGACCTCCTCAACCCGACCAAGGAGGAGGATCTGCAGGTCGAGAAGGCGCTCGGCATCGCCATCCCGACGCGCGAGGAGATGGCCGAGATCGAGGCCTCCAGCCGCCTGTATCAGGAGGGCGGGGCGCACTACATGACGGCGGTGGTGCTGTTCCAGCCGGATGCGCCCAATGAGCCGCTCATCACCACGCCCGTCACCTTCATCCTGGCGGGCAGCCGGCTCGTCACCGTACGCTACGCCGAGCCGCGCGGCATCGCCATCTTCCTGTCGCGGGTGCAGAAGGGCGACGCGGCCTGCATGAGCGGCGCGGCCATCCTGGTGGGGCTGCTGGAGGCCATCATCGACCGCGAGGCCGACCGGGTGGAGCGGACCCAGGCCGAGGTTGACACGCTCTCCCAATCGATCTTCGGCGTGAAGGGCGGCGACCGCTCGCGTGCGCTTCGCTTCGACGTGAGCATCCGGGCGATCGGCCGCGAGGGCGAGCTGACATCCCGCTCGCGGGAGAGCCTGCTGACGCTGGGGCGGCTCCTCACCTATCTCGGACACGTGATGACCGAGCGCGGCGACGACAAGCCGCTTCGGGCGCGGGTGAAGACGGCGCAGCGCGACGTGCATTCGCTCGCCGACCATATCGGCTACCTTTCCGCCAAGATCACGTTCCTGCTGGATGCCACCCTCGGCATGATCAACAACGAGCAGAACAGCATCATCAAGATCTTCTCGGTGCTGGCGGTGGCCCTCATGCCGCCGACGCTGGTCGGCACCATCTATGGCATGAACTTCCAGCACATGCCGGAGCTCTCCTGGACCTTCGGCTACCCGATGGCGCTGTGCCTGATGGTCGTCTCCGCGGTCATCCCGTGGCTCTACTTCAAGCACAAGGGCTGGCTGTAGACGGCGCAGGCGTAGTCCCGTCCTCTCCCTGTCTGCGCCGGCAGGAAAATCGGACAGATGCGGCCGCCTCAGTCGTCGCACCACATGCGCATGAGGTTGGCGGCGCATTTGTCGAGGAGATCGGCCTCCGCGGTCTTGCCCTCGCGCTCGAACAGCCGCCGCCGGGCCGTCTCCAGGTCGAACAGCAGCTCGCGCCGGGCGGCATCGCGCAGGTGGCTGCGCACCCAGCCGGCGGCGGCCAGCCGCTCCCCGCGCGTGACCGGCGCCACGCGATGGAGCGCGGTGGCGGGATACGCGACGAGGGAGCCCGGCTCCAGTTTGAAGGCCTCCTCGCCCGAGGGCGTGTCGATGACGAGCTCGCCGCCGTCGTAGGAGGCCGGGTCCGACAGGAACAGGGTGAACGATACATCCGTGCGCACGCCCCCGATCAGGGCATTGTCAACATGCGTGCCGTAGCCATGTCCGGGCTGGTAGCGGGAGAACAGCGGGCCGACGATGGTCTTGGGCCGCGTCGCCAGCGCGAATACCGGATGCGCCATCAGCCGGCTGTGCACCAGCGACCGCATGGACTCGGTCTCGACCGTATCGCTTGCCTGCAAGTTCGACTTGACGAGCCGGGCCGACCAGCCCGCAGTCTCCTCCCCCGGCACGAACGGCGCCTGGGCGAGGCCTTTGCACAAAGCTGTGACATCGGCCTTGGACAGGACATCTAAGACTGCCAGGATCATGCTCGGTCGCTTACATTGTTGAAGATAAGAGTATACTTCACGGGATAGAGGATCAGACCTTTTCGACAAGCGAAGCGACGATAGCCTAACGTAGGGTACGGGGTCAGACCCCTTTCGACGAGCGTAGTAGAGGCGATACTCCAACGTTCGACGAAAGGGGCCTGACCCCGCTCTGAGGAGGTGGCGATGGCTAAGCTCACGCGCAAGCTTTGGGTGGGGATCGGCGTCGCATCCCTCGCCGGCGCCGCCTCCATGCCCCGCCACGTCGCAGCCCAGGACATGGAGCACAAGGCCCACGGCCCACCTCCTGCCGCCCAGAACGATGGCCCCAATCCCAACTCCGCCGATCCCAACTCCGGCCTCAACTCCGGCGAAGGCGGCGAGGCCTATCTCACCGACGGCGGCCCCAGGGACACCCGCATCCGCTTCTATCGCGACATCGAGCTGACGCGCGGGCATCTCCTGGTCGGCCAGGAGCTAATCGACATGGACCTGTGGGACGAGGCGCTCCCGCACTTCCTGCACCCCACCGAGGAGCTGTATGGGTTGATGGAGAAATACATCAAGCTCCACAACATGCGGCCCTTCGGCCGCGAGTTGCAGGTGCTTGCCCAGACAGTGAAGGCCAGGCGCAAGGGCGCCTACGAGCAGGCCCTGAAGCCGGTGCACCAGCGGGTCGGGGCCGCCTTGCAGGTGGCCAAGCGGTTCATGCGGCCCGAGCGCAAGTTCGCCATCCAGTCGGCCGTCGAGGTGCTGCGTACGGCGCAATCGGAGTACGAGGGCGCCATGCAGAACGGCGCGTTCACCAAGCCGGTGGAGTATCAGGACAGCCGCGGCTTCGTCTGGCGCGCCGAGCGCGTCATCGAGGAGGCGGCGAAGGCCGGGCCGAAGCCGCTCGACGCGGATTCGCTGGCAAAGGTGCGCGACACGTTCGCCAGGCTCAAGGCGGCGTGGCCCGCTCCGCTGCCGCCGCCGAAGCCGCTCCTGGAGGTCGGCCAGATCTCGGCGCTGATCTCGGAGATCGAGTTGTACACCTCCCCGATCACGCGATGAGTGCCCGTTCCCCAGCCCGTCGCCTGCGCAGTCCTGCCGCCGTCGCAGCGGTTGCAGCGGCCGGCGCGCCGGCCCTCCTCGCCATCGTGCTTGGGCTGGCAGCGCAAGGCTCGCTTGGCCAGTCCCCCGATCCGCTCGCGGCGCTGAAGGCCAAATTCGAGCGGCCCCGGTTCGTCCCGCACCCGGCGGACAATCCGCCCAACCCTGACAAGGTCGCCCTCGGCCGACGCCTGTTCGAGGACAAGGCGCTATCCTCCACCGGCACCATCGCCTGCGCCTCCTGCCACGATCCGCGCCTGTCTTTCGCCGACGGCGAGCCCACCGGCAAGGGCGTCACGGGCAAGCGCCTCGCGCGCCACACGCCGTCCCTGTGGAACGTGGCCTTCGATCCGCTCCTGTTCTGGGACGGCCGCGCGGCAACCCTGGAGGACCAGGTGCGGTTCCCGGTGGAGCACGTCGACGAGATGGGTAGCACCCTTGCGGCAGCCACCCAGCGCCTCGCCACGGACCAGAGCTATCGCACCGCCTTCGCGACCGCGTTCCCGCAGAGCCCGGCGATTTCCCCACGCACCATCGCCGCGGCCCTCGCCGCCTATGAGCGCACGCTCGTCTCGCCGCCGACGCGGTTCGATGCCTGGGTGGCCGGCAAGGCGGACGCGCTGACCCAATCGGAGGCGCGTGGCTTCAAGCTGTTCACGGGCAGGGCCCGCTGCATCTCCTGCCACGTCGGCTTCGACTTTACCGACCACAACTTCTACGACATCGGCCTGCCCGGCACGGATGCGGGCCGCGGCAAGGAGATCGGCCTCCCCGCCGCCGACCATGCCTTCAAGACCCCGACGCTGCGCGAGCTGGCCTGGAGCGCACCCTACATGCACGACGGCTCGCTCGCCACCCTGGAGGAGGTGGTGCGCCACTACGAGAGGGGCGGCGTGGCGCGGCCGACGCGGAGCAAGGACCTGCCTCGGGGCCTGCGCCTCACCGACGCCGAGCGTGCCGACCTGGTGGCGTTCCTGGAATCCCTTTCCAGCGAGACGCCGCCGCAGCCCTCCACGGAGCCGTGGGTTGGCGG
>Ga0070695_100000051_pt1 | contig 46328 bp, 44 predicted proteins | sample KBSK1252metaG_FD_65471 | JGI IMG/M metagenome (GOLD analysis project Ga0070695, IMG submission 65471) | Corn, switchgrass and miscanthus rhizosphere microbial communities from Kellogg Biological Station, Michigan, USA - KBS K1-25-2 metaG | ecosystem: Host-associated > Plants > Roots >...
CAACGTCTGGTTCACCCTGCTCACCCACAACACGAATCCGATCCACTTCGACGCGGAGTACGCCGCCACGACCGAGTGGGGACGGCCGCTCGTAGACTCGACCTTCACGCTCGCGCTCGTCACGGGCTTGTCGGTCGAGGACGTGTCCGAGCGCGGCGTCAACCTCGGTTGGCGCGAGGTGCGGCTGCCGGCGCCGGTCTTCGCCGGCGACACGATCCGCGCCGAGACGGAGGTGCTCTCCAAGCGAGAGTCGCAGTCGCGGCCGAGCTTCGGCATCGTCACCGTCCGGACGCGCGGCCTCAACCAGCGCGACGAGACCGTGATCGAGTTCGAGCGCTCGATCATGCTCCAGCTGTGATCGAGACGGCGCGGCTCCTGCTGCGGAAGCCGGTGTACGAGGACGGGCTGGCCGCGCTCGATCTCATCGGCGATCCGGTCGCGATGGAGTTCCTCGGCGGCGTCCATCCCAGGGCCGCTGCCGATCCGGGCTTCGTCGTCCGCCGCTGGCTCGAGCGCTGGGACGCCAACGACTGCGGGCCGTTCTCGATCGTGCGGCGCCTGGACGGGCGCTGGCTCGGCCGCACGGGCATCCTCGTGTGGGACGCGCGCACGTGGAAGCACACGACGTTCGCGGACGCCGGCGAGCACGCGCAGCCCGAGCTCGGCTGGGCGCTCGCGCGGAAGCACTGGGGGCAGGGCTACGCGGCGGAAGCCGCGAGTGCGGTGCGCGACTGGGCGTACCACGAGCGGGGCGTCGGGCGGCTCATCTCGTTGATCGCGCCCGCGAACGTCCGCTCCGAGCGACTCGCCGAGAGACTCGGCTGCATGCGGGGCGAGACGGTCCACCTCTGGGACACCGGGCCGGCCGTCGTCTGGGAACATCCGTGATGACGGAGCTCCGCCCTCTCGCCGGTGCGCGGGTCGTCGACCTCACATCCTCCCTCGCCGGGCCGACCGCGACGCAGCTGCTCGCGGCGCTGGGTGCCGACGTCGTCAAGGTGGAGCCGCTCGCGGGCGATCACGCACGAGCCTGGGGCCCCCCGTTTCTGGACGGAGAGAGCGCGATGTTCCTGGCTGCGAACGCGGGCAAGCGCTCGCTCGCCGTCGAGCTCGGGAACGAACGCGGTCGCGAGATCGTGCTGCGACTCGCCGCCGAGGCCGACGTATTCCTCCAGAGCCTCCGGCCCGGGGCTGCCGAACGACACGGCCTCGGAGCCACGGCGCTCCGGACGCGCAACCCGCGGATCATCCACTGCTCGATCGGCGGGTTCGGCGCGCACGGCCCGCTGAGCGACCAGCCCGGCTACGACCCGCTGCTGCAGGCCGCCTCGGGGATCATGAGCGTCACCGGCGAAAGTGACGGGCCGCCGGTCCGGGTCGGCCTGTCTCTGATCGACCTCGGAACCAGCGTCTGGTCAGCGCTCGGCGTGGTCTCGGCGCTCTACGAGCGCGAACGGACCGGCGTCGGCCGGACGATCGAGCTCTCGCTCTACGAGACTGCGCTGTCTCTGCTCTCGACGCAGCTCGTCGGCTATCTCGGCACCGGGGACGTGCCGCGCCGCGCGGGAACGGCATTCCCGCAGATCGCGCCGTACGAGGTCTTTCCGGCACGGGACGGAGACCTCATGATCGCGGCGGGAAACGACAAGCTCTTCGCGGCGTTCTGCGACGTCCTCGGCGTGCCGCAGCTCGTCGCCGACCCGCGCTTCCTCACGAATCCCGACCGGGTCGCGAACCGCGCGGAGCTCATCGCGCTGCTCAGAGAGCGGACGAGTGAGCGGAGCTCGTCCGAACTGCTCGACGCGCTCGTAACTGCAGGCGTACCGGCGTCACCGGTGCACGATGTCGGCGAAGCAGCTCGCCAGCCGCAGACGGAAGCGCTAGGAATCCTCCAGGCGCTCGGCGACTTCGTCACGGTCGCCGCGCCTCTGTCGGCCGATGGCGAGCGGGTGCGCCACCACGCTCCTCCGCCGGCGCTCGGGGCGCACACCGGGGAGATCCTCGGCGAGCTGGGCTACACCGAGGACGAGATCGCCGGGCTCGCCGGAGCCGGTGTCGTCCGCCTCGGCTGACGGAACCACAGCGCCCAGACCGCGACGGCGCCGACGAGCACCGCGGCCCAACCCCAGTTCGCCGCGGGAGTGAGGACGCTCGGCATCTCGTTGTTCGTCCAGCCGCGCTTGACCACCTGCTCCAGCCAGTCGTCGTTGACGAGATTGCCGACGCCGTAGGCGAGCATCAGCGCGAGGTAGCCGTCGAGCAGACGCGGCCGCGGCAGACGCGAAAAGGCGAGCGCGGTCAGGATCAGCATCGTCGCCTGCCAGCCGTGGTGCTGGCCGTGGTGGACGGCGTGATGCAGCCCGGCAACTCCGGGCTGGCGCGCGAGCCTCCCCGTTTCGAAGAACCAGCCGAGGAACGCGACGCCGTCGAGGAAGAAGCCGAGCTCCGCCGCGATGAGCGGGGCCGCGAAGAAGACCGCGACTGCCGCGAGCGCGATCCGCACTCGGTCGCCGCGCACCGTCCGCCGCGCGCGCGGAACGCCCACCGCAAGCACGAGCGCGACCGCCAGCGCGAGCCCGAGCGCGGGCACCGCGTTCAATGGCCTGGCGTCCAGTTTCGACTGGTGGACGGCGAAGTAGACGACGGCACAGAGCGCGATCGCCGCGACTCCCAGGAGCCGCCGGATGCCGTGCAGCCGCGGCCAGGCGAGCCCGACGAGGGCGATCCCGACCAGCGCGAACGGAAAGTTGAGCGCGACGAGCTCCCGTCCGAAGCCCGCAGTGATCCCGCTGTGGTGCACGCGGTAGAGCTCGGGCGCCGGAAACCGCGAATACGTCGCGATGACGGCTCCGCCGTCGAGCACCAGGAGTGCGAGCACCGCTCGGACCTCCCAGGGCACTCGCCTCATGAACTCATCTCACTGGGGCGGCCAGCTCCCCGCGCGGTAGACGTAGCCCTCGAGCGTGCGGCCGAGTACGACCTCGAGCCACTGCGACACGCCGACCAGCCCATCGAGGTCGATTCCGGTCTCGACACCCTCCTCCTCGAGCAGGTAGACGAGATCCTCGGTCGCGACGTTGCCCGTCGCGCGTGGGGAGAACGGGCAGCCGCCGAGGCCGCCGACCGACGCGTCAAGGACGCGCGCACCCGCCTCGAGCGCGGCGAGGCAGCTCGCGTAGCCGGTATTGCGGGTGTTGTGGCCGTGGAAGCCGTCTGCGCGCGCCTGCTCCACGAGCGCGCGAACGACCGACGGCGTCGCGACGCCGATCGTGTCTGCGAGAACGACTTCGGCCCGACCTGCGAACCGCCCGGCAAGCTCGACGACGACGCCGCGGTCGACCCGCCCCTCGAACGGGCAGCCGAACGAGCAGGAGATTGTCACTGTCGCCGGCGTCTCCTCCGCCGCCGCGAGGATCGCCTCGGCGCGTTCGACGGCCTCGGCGAGCGTCGCGTTCCCGTTCCGCAGATTGAAGGTCTCGGTCGCCGCGAAGGTCACGTTCACGCGATCGAGTGCGGCCGCGGCGAATCGCTCCCACCCACGCTCGTTGAGGACGAGGCCGGAGAGCTCGACGCCCTCGCGCCGGTGCACGCGCGCGACGACGGCTTCCGCGTCGGCCATCTGCGGCACGCGGTCGGCACGAACGAAGCTCACGGCCTCGATGCGCGGCAGCCCGGCCGCAGCGAGGCGGTCGATGAGCTCAGCGCGCGTTTTCACCGGCAGCACGTCGGGCTCGTTCTGAAGGCCATCCCGCGGCCCGACATCGCAGAGGGTCACGCGCATCGGCCGAGCGTAACTGCCGCGCGATTCCAAGTAACAGTCTGTTACAAGGGAAAGGACTGGGCCGAATCGGCGGTTCGAGCGCGGGTTCTAGCCGCTTCCCGATCACCTAGTAACAGTCTGTGGGAAGTGTGTATTCAAAGCACGTAGCGAGGTGCAAATCTGCACTGCTGGCAGGCTCGCAGTCGTGGGCCTCTTTCGAGGGAACATAGCCCGTTCACGTTTATGAACGCTGTCTACGGACTAGACAACCTGAACAACCAGGGGGCGTCTCGTTTGCCACGTCGATGGAGCCGCAAACCGTCGGCGTGGATCCCCTTCACGAGGCGTCCCCGCCAGTTACGCGAGCGGGCCGGGCGGTTAGCCGAACACCCCGGACGCGCTGCACTCCAACCCCGGCCCGGCTCTGAACCTACGCCGGTCCACATGAGTGAGAATGATTGGGAGGCCATGATCGCTGTCCTCGAAGCCGAGGGTGTGACCGTAGAGGCGGATGAGACATTCGTCGGAGGCAAGATCCGCGAGGCTGAGCGTCGCAAGCTCGCCGAGCAGGGCCTAGGGAACCGGGGGCCTGCCACCAAGCCGCGGCCGGTCGTCTACGGAGCGTTGGAGCGCGGAGGCCAGGTGCGCGCACGAGTCGCAGGAACCTCACGCACCGCCGACGCCGCCCGAGCCCACGTGCGCTCGTTCGTCCTTCCCGGCTCGATGATCTACACGGACGATTGGGGCGGCTACAAGCGACTCGGCAAGAACGGCTACGCGCATCGGCGCGTGAACCACTCAGCCCGCGTCTACGTGGACGGCGACGTTCACACAAACAGCATCGAAGGCTTCTTCGGACTCCTGAAAAACGGCATCCGAGGCGTCTACCACTCCGTCAGCACGACGCACTTGCAGAGCTACCTCGACGAGTACGCATTCCGGTACAACCGGCGCGACGAAGCTACTCCGATGTTCTGGGCGATCCTGGATCGCGTCGAGAAGACTCGTCCGGCTCTACCTGCCTCGTAGCCCTCTCTAGCGCCCGCTCGAAGTCATCGCCTGAGAACTCCTTGTCCTGCTTGGCGGCTACGTCCTCGGACGGCGGCCGTAGCTCATGTTTCTTCTTGCGCGGCATGGGCCTCCATTGAAGCAACGGGGTCCGACGATCCGGTACGTGCTTTGGATACCTACTTCCCACAGCCTGTTACTAGGTTCGACAGGTCCGAAAGCCGCGGGGCCCTTCTAGCGGGTGCCGAGCTCCATCCCGAGCAGGCGCGGCAGCGTCGCCGCCGCCCGCGCCACCACCGGCGGGCGCCGGCCCTCCTCCTCGGCCGCCTCGCAGCTCATGATCGCCCAGCGGACGAGGCCGCCTCCGATACGGCGGAACGGCTCGCCGGGGAGGCGCGGCACGGACCGGGTCGCGAGCGGCAGTCGCGTCCACTCGTCGTCCGCGCCCAGCGCGAGCGAGGCAAGGGTCTGGCCGCCGAGCCAGGCAGGCCCGACCCCGTGCCCCGAATAGCCGGCGCCGTAGTGGATCCGCGTGCCCGGCTTCGTCCGGAAGAACGGCAGGTGGTCCGCGGAGACGTCGATCGGGCCGCCCCACGCGCGCTCGATGCGAACGCCGGCAAGCCCCGGCAGCAGCCGCCGTAACCCCGCCTCCGCACGGGCGGCCGTTGCACCGTCGCGCGAGAAGCGATCGTCGATGCGTCCGCCGAAGCCGATCGGCCCACTCCCGCTGCCCATGAGCACGCGCCCGTCTTTCGTCGTGCGGAAGTAGTGGAGGAACATCCGCCCGTCGACGACGGCCTCGCCGCCCGTCCAGCCGATCTCCGCGAGAAGCTCCGGCGCCGGCTCGGTGAGAACGACGTACGACCCGAAGTTCGTGAGGTTGTGCGATGCCGGTTTCCAGCCGGTCAGCGCCGCGTTCGTGGCGAGCACGATCTCCGGTGCACGCAGGATCCCGCCCGCAGTCTGAAGCTCGCCCTCGAGCACGCCGGTCACCCGCGTGCCCTCGTGCAGGACGACCCCGGCGTCGAGCGCAGCCCGTCGCAGCGCACGCACGAGCAGGCCGGGGTGGACGGTCGCGCACTCGGGATAGAAGACGCCTCCTCGGAACACCGGCGAGGAGACGCGCTGAGCCACCTCCTCCGGCGTGAGCGGGACGATCTGGTCGGGCCGTCCGACCTGGGCCGCCGCAGAGGCTGCGTTCTCCACCGCAGCATCCTGCGTCGGCGCGGCCGACACCTCGAGCATCCCGCCCTCGACCAGCCACACGTCCTCCCCGCGCGCGTTTGTCCAGGCTCGGATCCCGGGGATGATCTGCTCGCCCGCGCGCGCCAGCTCGAGGGCCCGCTCTTCGCCGAGCACGGAGAGGATCCCAGGCAGAGAGCCCCAGTAGCCGTGGACGAAGCCGCCGTTGCGACCACTCGGCCCGTGCCCGCAGATCTCGGCCTCGAGCACCGTCACACGCAGCTCGGGAGCGCGCTCGCGCAGCGAGAGCGCCGTCCACAAACCCGTGTAGCCGGCACCGACGATGGCGACGTCCGCGGTCGCGTCGCCCGAAAGGCGCGGCGCGGGTTCCGGGTTGCCCTCGCGCGACAGCGCGTCCTCGAGCCACCACGACGGCAGCCGCGGCTCGACCGAGGCGGTCGGCATCACGCTGCTTTCGCGCGGCGGTTCTGGATGAAGACGTTGCCGAGCATGCACGTCACGGCGACCGCGAAGATCGCCGTCCCGATCACGTTGATCTGCGGCGGGGTCGCTACGCGGGCGGCACCCCAGACGAAGATCGGAAAGGTGACGCGGTTGCCGGCATTGAAATACGTAACGACGAAGTCGTCGACCGAGATCGCGAAGCAGAGGAGCAGCGCTGCCAGGATCGCGGGCGCAATCAGAGGGAGCGTCACCTTTCTGAACGTAGTCCACTCGTTGGCCCCGAGGTCCATCGCCGCCTCCTCGAGGTGCCGGTCGAAGCCGATCAGCCTCGCCTTCACGGTCACGACGGCGAAGCTGATGCAGAACATGATGTGCGCGATCAGGATCGTCCAGAAGCCGAACGGGATGCGCAACCCGTAGGTCGTCGAGTGCAGAAAGAGCGTCGCGAGCGACGCACCCAGCACGATCTCCGGCGTCGAGAGCGGCAGGAAGATGATCAGATTCGTCGTGCCGCGACCGCGGAAGCCGTAGCGCACGAGCGCGAGAGCGATCAGCGTGCCGAGGCCGGTCGCCACGATGCTGGCGAGCAGAGCGATCTCGAGCGACAACGTGATCGCGCTCTGAATGCCCGGGACCGCGTTCCAGTGGAGCCAGTTGTCCCAGGTGAAGCCCTTCCAGGTGTAGTTGAAGCGGCCCCTCGGATGGTTGAAGGAGAACGCGATCACGACCGCGATCGGCAGCATCAGGTAGAGGAAGAAGAGGAGCGAGTAGACGGTCAGGACGTGACGCCGGACGAACGCCCAGACCCTCGCCGGTGAGCTGGCACCCGACCGTCGGCGCGTGAGCGTGACCTCGGCCGTGCTCATCCGGTCAGCTTCTCCGACCCGACCGCCCGCGCGTACATCAGGACCAGCGCGACGATGATCGCCATCAGGATGAAGGACATTGCCGCTGCGGCCGGATAGTCGATGAGCTCGTTGTACTTCGAGTTGATCACGTTGCCGATCATGTGATTGGTCGGCGAACCCAGCAGCTGGGCGTTGATGAAGTCGCCCGCGGCCGGGATGAAGGTCAGCAGCGTCCCCCCGACGACGCCGGGCAGCGAGAGCGGAAAGGTGACGCGGAAGAACGCCCTCCACTTACTCGCGTACAGATCCTCGGCTGCCTCGATCAGCGTCGGGTCGATCTGCTCCAGCGAGACGTAGAGCGGCAGCGCCATGAAGGGCAGGAAGTTGTAGGTGATGCCGGCGACGACCGCGGTCCCGGTCGCCAGCAGACGCCCGCCCGGCGAGAGGATGTGGATGTCGGTGAGCGTCCTGACGACGAGGCCGTGGTCGGCGAGGATCGTCTCCCAGGCGAGCGTGCGGATCAGGTACGTGACGAAGAACGGCGCGACGATGCAGAGGAGGAGCAGGTTCTTCCAGCGCCCGCCGCGGAAGGCGATCCAGTAGGCGACGGGATAGCTGACGAGCAGCGCCAGGGCGGTCGCGATGCCGGCATACGCGAACGACCGCTCGAACTGCCCTCCATAGCCCCTGACCGCGTCGGAGAAGTTGCTCCACGCCCAGGTGAACTGGTAGCCGAAGTCGATGTTCCCGGATTGCAGCGCCTGATAGGCGAGGTAGCCGAGCGGGACCAGGAAGAACACGCCGAGGAAGAGCAACCCCGGTGCGAGGAGCAGGTACGGCGTCGTGTTGCGATGCCGATGGAGGAACCCGAAGCCCATCAGCCGATCGTCAGGCCGAGATCAGGTTCTGCCAGGTTGTCTGGTACTTCTCGTTGTTGAGCGCCGTCGGGTCGATCGTGTGCGCGTTGTCGAGCTCCTGCTTCGTCGGGAAGATCAGCGGGTTCTTCGCGATCGCGGGATCCTGCTTCACGAGCGCTTCCTTCGCCCCAAGGACCGGACAGACGTAGTTGACGTAGTCCTCGATCTCGGCCGCGATCTTCGGGTCGTAGACGAAGTTCATGTAGACGCTGGCCGTGTAGACGTCGCCGCCCTTCGGGATCAGCATGTTGTCCGTCCAGATGTCGCCGCCGTCGTTCGGCAGTTGCCACTTCAGGTGCGAGTTGTCGGCCTGGAGCTGGACGATGTCGCCCGACCAGGCCATCGTCGCGACCAGGTCGCCGTTGGAGAGCGCGCTCGCGTAGTCGTTGCCGTAGAACTGCCGGACCTGGCCGGCGTTCACCGACCGCTGGATCACGCTGATCGCCTTGTTGAACGTCTTGTCGGTGATCTTGCTCGGGTCGTCGCCGTTGTAGGCCATCACGAGCGCGAGCGTGTCGGAGAACTCCGTCAGGAGGCCGACCTTTCCCTTCAGCTTCTTGTTCCCGAGCAGGTCGCCCATCGAGGTCACAGGGTTGGTCAGCTTCTCGTTCCAGCCGATCCCGGTGAAGCCCGACTGCCACGGCAGGCTGTGCTCGCGGCCCGGGTCCCAGCTCGGATTCCGCTGTTGCGGCACGAGGTTCTTGATGTTGGGGATCGCGCTCTTGTCGAGCTTCTCGACCCAGCCCTTCTTCACGAGCAGGGCCGGATAGCGGGAGTTGTCGGTCATCACGATGATGTCGCGGCCTGTCGACTGGCCGCGAGCGAGGTCCGGCTCGATCTTCGAGAAGAACGACGCGTTGTCGTTGATGTCCTCGCGGTAGTCGACGTGGACGCCGTACTTCTTCTGGAACTGGTCGAGCGACGGGTGCCCGTGATTCTTGACGTCGATGTAGAGCGTCCAGTTCGAGAAGTGGAGCGTCTTGGCGAGCTTGTGCGCCTCGGTCGTGCCACCGCCGCCTCCGCCGCCCCCTCCACCGCCGCCGCAGGCGGCCAGGAGTCCGGGGACGGTGAGGATCGAGCCGCTCGCCGCAGCGCGGCGAAGGAACACTCTCCGTGAGATGCGATCGGTCATTGGGCGCCCTCCTCGGCGTCGACGACAAACGTGCTTTCTGGGCTCCAACCGAGCGTCAGGCGCTCCCCTGTCGCGACCTGGCCTCCGGTCCGGTCGTTCTGGACGTACACGGTGATCGGTCCGGCCGGTGTGTCGAGGATGTATTGCGTCGAAACCCCGATGTAGGCGCTCTCGGTCACGGTGCCCGCGAGCGAGTTCGCCTCTCCCCCTCCGATCCGGAGCTTCTCGGGCCGGACGCCGATCCGCACCGTTCCGGTCCGTCCTCCGAGCACGTCACGCGGGACCTGGACGACCGTGCCGTCGGTCAGCTTGACGCTGCCGTCGCCGGCGACCGTCCCTTCGAGCAGGTTCGAGACGCCGAGGAAGCCGGCGACGAACGCCGTCCTCGGCCCCTCGTAGAGCTCGGTCGGAGTGCCGAGCTGCTCGATGTGCCCGCCGTTCATGATCACGATCCGGTCGGCCATGGTCATGGCCTCTTCCTGGTCGTGCGTGACGTGGACGAACGTGATTTCGACCTCGTGCTGGATCCGTTTCAGCTCGAGCTGCATCTCCTTGCGCAGCTTGAGATCGAGCGCGCCGAGCGGCTCGTCGAGCAGGAGCACGCGCGGGCGATTCACGAGCGCGCGCGCGAGCGCGATCCGCTGCTGCTGTCCACCGGAGAGCTGCCGCGGCTTGCGCCGCTCGAGCCCGGCGAGACCGACGAGCTCGAGCGAATCGCCGACTCGCTTTCTGAGGTCGCCACCCTTGACGCCGCGCCGGCGGAGCCCGAAGGCGACGTTCTCGAAGATCGAGAGGTGCGGAAAGAGCGCGTACGACTGGAAGACCGTGTTCACGTCGCGCTTGTAGGGCGGCAGCGGCGCGACGTCGACGCCGCCCAGCTCGATCCGCCCCTCGGTCGGCTCCTCGAAGCCGCCGATCATCCGCAGTGTCGTCGTCTTGCCGCAACCCGACGGGCCGAGGAGCGCGAAGAACTGGCCGCGGTCGATGTCGAGCGAGATGCCGTCGACGGCGACGACGTCGTCGAACCTCTTCGTCAGACCGATCAGCCGGACGTCGTACTCGGGCGACGTCGCCGGAACAGCAGGTGGCGGAGCCGCCTCGACGGTCACTTGATTTGCTCCCATGCCTCGGCAAGCGTCTCGCCCAGGATCCCCGTCATCTCGTCGAACTCTGCCTGAGTTGCGACGAGCGGGGGTGAAATCTGCACCACGGGGTCGCCGCGGTCGTCCGCCCGGCAGATGAGTCCCCTCTCGAACAGCCTCGGCGAGAGGAATTCGCGTAAGAGCGTGTTGCACTCCTCGTCGGTGAACGTCTCCCGCGTCTCCTTGTCCTTCACGAGCTCGATTGCGTAGAAGTAGCCCGTCCCACGCACGTCGCCCACGATGGGCAGGTCGAGCAGCTGCTCGAGCGTCGAGCGGAACGCGGCCTCGTTGCCGAGAACGTGCTCCATGATCCGCTCCCGCTTCATGATCTCGATGTTCTTGAGCGCGATCGCGCTCATCACGGGATGCCCGCCGAACGTGATCCCGTGCGTGTACATGGAGGACGTCGACAGGAACGGTTCCATCACGCGGTCGGTGGCGACGACGGCGCCGATCGCCGCGTACGAGGACGAAAGCCCCTTCGCGCAGGTGATGATGTCGGGCCGGATGTCGTAGCGCTCTGAGGCGAACCAGTGACCGACCCGCCCGAAGCCGGTGATGACCTCGTCGGCCGAGAGGAGGATGTCGTAGCGGTCGCAGAGCTCGCGCACGCCGCGCCAGTAGCCGGCGGGCGCGACGAACGAGCCGCCGGCGTTCTGGATCGGCTCCATGTGTACGAGGCAGACAGTCTCGGGGTCCATCTCGAGGATCGTCCGCTCGAGCTCGTCGACGAGGAACGCCGTGAACTCCTCTTCCGTCTCCTCCGGAGGGCGGTGGTAGCGGTTCGTGTTGCTCACGTGGCGCACCTCCGGGACGAGCGGCTCGAACGGGGTGCGCAGGGCCTCGACGCCGTTGATCGAGAGGGCTCCGAACGTCGTGCCGTGGTACGCGACATCGCGGGCAATCGCCTTGTACTTGCGGCCCGGGGGCAGACCGCCAACTTGGCGTCCGATCATCTCTCCGGGCTCCACACCCGGCATTTGGGAGGCGCCGGCGCGCACCTGGAAGTACTGGCGCGCGAGCTTCCACGCCGATTCGACCGCCTCGGACCCGCCCGAGCAGAAGAAGACGCGGTTGAGGTCTCCCGGCGCGAGCGAGGCGACTTCCGCCGCCAGCTCGATCGCGCGCGGATGCGCATATGTCCAGTTCGTGTAGAAGGGCAGCTCGCGCATCTGGTCGAGCGCGGCCTGGCCGATCTCCTCGCCGTAGCCGTAGCCGAGGTTGACGGAAAACAACCCCGCGAGAGCGTCGAGGTAGCGCTTGCCGTGGACGTCTTCGAGGTAGCAGCCGTCGCCACGCACGATGATCGGCGGCTCGGTGCCGGCCATGTTCGTGAAATGGAGCCAGAGGTGGTCGTTCGCCATGCGTCGAAGCTCGTCGGCGGACGGCGCGCTTTGCGTGATGCTCATCTCGTTGTTTCCTCCTTTGGCATTCCACTCCCCCAGTCGTAGAGCTGCTTCCACATCTCCAGGTACACGAAGGTCTCCGTCGAGACGACATCCGGTAGAGCGCGCAGCCGACTCGTCAGGTCGAGCAGGTGTCGCCGGTCGGTGGCCACGAGTTCGACGACGAGGTCGAACTGCCCTGCCGTCGCGATCACGTAGTCCGCTTCGGGCCAGCGCGCGATTGCGTCGGCCGCCTTCTCGGGCGAACCGGAAGTCTTCACGCCGACGAGCGCCTGCTCGTAGCCGAGCCCGAGCGGGTTCGTGACGCCGACGACCTGGAGGATCCCCTCGGCCGTCAGCCGCGCGTAGCGGGCCCGGACCGTCGCCTCCGAGACGCCCACACGGGCGGCGATTGCGCGGAACGACTCCCGTCCGTTCGCCTGCAGCGCCTCGATGATGCCGCGGTCGAGCTCGTCGGTCCTGCGCGCAGGAGCGACCGGGCCGCGCTCCGAACCGCTCGTCGGGAATTTGAGCGGCTGGAGGTCCTCGCTGCGCATTCCGCGGGATTCCTACCACTCTGCCGCGCATTCCGCTACCCGGAACGCACGATTGCGCCGCTTCGCGCGGGGGGTTGACGCAGGCCGACGCTCCGCCTACGCTGCTTTGAGTTCCGTTCCCGGCGAGAGGAGGCTCGAGCAAATGAGTGTGCCCGTTGCCTCCTCGGTCTCCCTGACCTAGCGCCGGACGCTCCTCGCTCTTGCTGGAAGCGCCGCCGGCAAAGCCGGCGACGCCCAGCGGAGACCCCGGGCCACCAGAGGTGGCCCGGCCGGGGGACGTGCACGGCGTCCCAACTTCCTGAAGGAGCTTTTGCGTTGCCTGGATTCGACTTGCGCGAGCTCGGCTGGAACGACGAGCTCGCCGAAAACCTGGAGCCCGGCCATGTGCCGGGCCGCGTCGCCGCCGCTCACCGCGGCGCGTTCGACGTCTGGACGGCGAACGGCGCCGTTCGCTCCCGCCTACCCGGGCGGGCTCTGCACGAAGGCCTTGACGTCGGGGTCGGCGACTGGGTGGGACTCGGGGACGGCCTCATCCGAACGGTCCTCCCGCGCCGCAGCGCGATCGTCCGCAACGCGGCCGGCCTCACCACCACCGCCCAGACCCTGGCTGCCAACGTCGACGTTGCGTTCGTGGTCTCCTCGCTCGGCCCGGACCTCGAGCCCCGCCGAATCGAGCGCTACCTCGTCACGATCTGGGAGAGCGGCGCCAACCCCGAGATCGTCCTCACGAAGGCGGACCGGCTCGAAGACCCGTGGCCGCTCGTCGCGGAGGTGGAGTCGGTGGCGATCGGCGTCCCGGTGCACGTCGTCTCGGCGTTGACCGGCGACGGCTGCGATGCGCTTCGTGCCCGAATCCCCGCCGGCACGACCGCCGTTCTGCTCGGCTCCTCCGGCGTCGGCAAGTCGACGCTCGTGAACCGTTGGCTCGGCGAGGAGGTGATGGTCACCCACGAGACGCGCGAGGACGACGACGAGGGACGCCACACGACGACGCACCGCCAGCTCTTGACGCTCCCGGGCGGAGGGCTGGTGATCGACACGCCCGGCCTCCGCGAGCTTCAGCTCTGGGACGTCGGCGCTGCGGGCCTCGACTCGACCTTCGTGGACATAGAGGAGCTCGCCGCCGACTGCCGCTTCGGCGACTGCACGCACGAGCACGAGCCCGGCTGCGCCGTCCTCGCAGCGGTCGAAACCGGGGAGCTGCCACGCGAGAGGCTGCACAGCTGGCGGAAGCTCCAGCGCGAGCTATTCGCGATCGCGATGCGGCACGACGCGCTGCTCCGGAAGCAGGAGGTGCGCAAGTGGAAGCTGCGGGCGCGTGAATCCCACGCCCGGACACGGCACCGCTGACCGCGAAGCTCAGCCGTGCATGCCCATGCCCGCGCAGCCGCCCAGGTGCTTGGCGATGCCGCCGAGGGCGAGCGGGCATGTGTCGTTCAGGAAACCGACGACCTGAGGACGGAGCCTTCTGCGCAGCGACGACTGCTGTGCCGTCGTCAGCGCCCGGTCGGCAATGAGCTGAAGCTTCGTGCTCGCCGCAGCGAGCAGCAGTGCCGACAACTGCTTCGCCGAGCGGCCGGATGTCGCGTCCGCGATCTCGGCGAGCGTCCTTCCACCCTTCACCTGGTGCCGGAGCGTTGCGGCATCAGTGCCGAGGTACTGCGCCGTTGCCTTGACGAAGCTCGCCTCGCCGATGCTGGTGACCCGAAGCTGGTGAGGCGCCGGCGGCAGGCTTCGGCCGTGGCCGCTGGCAGCGATTGCCGCGCCCGTGGCTCCTCCTGCGATGATCAGCGTCGCCAAACCCGCGGCGACGAGCTTCCGCTTGAGGCTCACGCCACGAGTATGACGACCCGGACGCTGCTACGCCACTACGGCTTCGGTGCCGCCGCCGCGACCTCGGGCGGTGCATCCGCGTGCTTCTGCGCAAAATTGTCCACGAACATCTGCGCCAGCTCGCGCGCCTTGCGGTCGTACGCCTCCGGATCCGCCCACGTGGAGCGCGGATGGAGCAGCGACTCGTCGACGCCGGGCGCCGCCACCGGAACCTGGAAGCCGAAGACGGGATCCTCGCGAAGATCGGCCTCGTGCAGCTCGCCCGAAAGCACCGCGGCCAGCAGCGCGCGCGTCGCCTGAATCGGCATTCGGTGTCCCTCACCGAACGGGCCGCCCGTCCACCCGGTGTTGATCAGCCATGCCGTCGCGTCGTGGCGCTCGAGCTTCTCGCCGAGCAGCTTCGCGTAGACCGTCGGCGGCTGCGGCAGGAACGGCGCACCAAAGCACGTGGAGAACGTCGGCTGCGGCTCGGTGACGCCCAGCTCGGTGCCGGCGAGCTTCGACGTATAGCCGGCGAGGAAGAAGAAGAGCGCCTGCTCGCGGCTGAGCCGGGCGATCGGGGGCAGGATTCCGAAGGCGTCGGCCGCGAGGAGAATCACCGACCGCGGGTGGCCCGCGCGCCTCGACGGCAGGGCGTTCGCGATCCGCTCGAGCCTGTAGGCCGCGCGCGTGTTCTCGGTCTTCGAGGCGTCGTCGAGGTCGAGCACGCCGCGCTCGTCGACGGTGACGTTCTCGAGCACCGTGCCGAAGCTGTGCACCGCGTTCCAGATCTCGGGCTCGGCCTCCTCCGAGAGACGGACCGTCTTCGCGTAGCAGCCACCCTCGAAGTTGAAGACGCCCTGGTCGCCCCAGCCGTGCTCGTCGTCTCCGATCAGCAGACGCTCCGGATCGGCCGAGAGCGTCGTCTTTCCCGTGCCCGAGAGCCCGAAGAAGATCGCGACGTCCTTCTCGTCCCGCGAGACGTTCGCGGAGCAGTGCATCGGCATGACGCCCTCGAGTGGCAGCCTGTCGTTCATCAGGGTGAAGACCGACTTCTTGATCTCACCGCCGTAGAACGTGCCGCCGATCAGGATCTCGCCCCGCGAAGGATGGAGACAGACGAAGACCTCGCTGCGCGTTCCGTCCTGTTCCGGAACGGCCTCGACCTCGGGCTCGTGCAGGACGAGCACGTCCGGCTCGAAGTCGTCCGCCTCGGCGGGCTCGAACATCGTCTTCGCGAAGAGGGCGTGGTACGGGTGCGCGGTGAGGATGCGCACCGAAAGGCGGTGCTTGGGATCGGCGCCGCAGTAGGCGTCGATCACGTAGACGTCCCTCTTCTCGAGGTGGGCGGCGACCTTCCCGCGCAACCCGTCGAAGTGCTCCTCTGAGATCTCGGCGTTGACGTCGCTCCACCAGATCCGGTCTTCCGAGCCCGGCTCCCGCACGATGAACTTGTCCTTCGGGGAGCGGCCGGTGAAGCGGCCGGTGTCGACGACGAGCGGCCCGCCCTCGGCGAGGACGGCCTCGCCGCGGTCGATTGCCGAGGTGTAGAGCTGGGAGGTCGTCGGGTTGCGGAGCACGCGTCCGGCGACGCGAAGCCCGTGTACCGCGAGATCCTCTCCTGGCCGGTCGGTGATCGTCACGAGGTGTCGAATCGTAGTCGCCGCCGCTAGAGGCCCGCGACGTCGACCACGACCTTGCCCCGCTTGCCACGTTCCTCCAGCCGCGCGAACGCGACTTCGTAATCGGCGAACGGGAAGACCGAGTCGACCTCCGGCCGCACGCCGAGCTTCGTGAGCTCGACGAGCTGGTCGCGGTCGGGTTCGACGATGAAGTACTTGAATCCGGGCGCCTCGGCGGCGATCGTCACCTTGCGCGCCGCCTCGCCCTCGGTGCGGCCCGCGGTGTCGAACAGGAGGTTCGAGGGCTCGCCTTCGGCGACGACCGACGCGCCAAGACGCTCCGCGATCTGCACCGCAAGGTGTCCGACGCCGCCGGCTGCACCCGTGATGACGACGCGCTCTCCCGCGCGCAGGCCGCCGTGTAGAACGAGGCCCTGCCACGCGGTCAATCCCGGCATCGGCAGCGCGGCCGCCTCCGCGTGCGACAGCTGCGCCGGCTTCGGAGCGAGCACGGTCTCTGGCACGACGGCGTACTCCGCGAGCACTCCGTCGCGATCGAACGGCGTCAGCGCGAAAACCTCGTCGCCGCTCGCTGTGACGCCGGAGAGCTCGTAGGAGGGGATCGCCGGCAGCCGGTCGACCGGCCACGTCAGCTCGTCCCTCGTGATCGCCGCGGCCTGCACCCGGACGAGCAAATCGCCCGGCCGCGGCATCGGTTGGGGGAACTCCTCGAGCCGGAGTCCGTCTTCGTAGAGCCGAACCGCTCTCATCGATCTCCTCTCGCCCGAAAGTATCTCTTCCCGCGCCGGGCGCACGCTCGATTCCCGCGAGCGAGTGCATAGAATTGCCGCGTGACTCCGGCAGCGAACTAGCGGTCTTTCAATTCCGGCGAGGCGTCGCGGCCGCTGCATGCGGGCGGAGCGTCTTGCGCACAACCGCTAGCGCAACGGAGGAACGACATGAACCGACAGAACCTGTTCGCCGACGGCTCCTGGGACGTCGAGAACGACGAGAACGGCCTACGTCACCGCATCTTCTGGCGTCCGGACAACGCACGGATGGGCGCCTCGTTGTGGGAGTTGAAGCCTCAAGCGCCGGGCATGCGGTGGCACATGCACTACCCGGCCGAGGAGATGTTCTTCGTCCTCAGCGGCCGACCGGTGTTCCGGACTCCCGAAGGCGAGGAGGAGCTCGCTCCGGGCGACTTCGTCTTCTGTCCCGAAGGGCGGGCCGGCCTCCACGCCTACCACAACCCGCACGACGAGCCGGCCCGGGTGCTCGCAATCAGCTGGGGCACCTTCCCCGACGTGGTCGCCTATCCCGAGCACGGCTACGCCTGGGTCGCCACGCGGGATCCCGATCTGCCCGCCGATCCCGGCGATCCGGGGATCATCCAGCGCTTCGACTTTCGGACGGAGTAGGCAGAGGCCTCGCAACAGCGGAGGCGGGGTTTGCGCCCCGCCTCCGCTGCCGTCGTGAGATGGCTTTTCCGAGGCGCCGCTCGGCGGCGAGCCGAGGTTCGGGATGCTCGAGACGGTGCACGAGTACGCGCTCGAGCTCATCGGGAGCGAGCGAGCACAGAGCTCGAGGTCTTTCGCTGCGGCTGGTGAAACGCTTGGCCCCGAGCCGGACATGTTCCGGTTGTGCAGGATGGCCCGATGAGCGACAGAGCGCGCCGCGCACGGTTCGAAGCGGCCTATCGCGAGCTGTACGAACCGATCTGCGGCTACACGCTGCGGCGCGTTCGCGACCCCGAGGATGCAGCGGAAGCAATCGCTGAGACCTTCGTCACGTTGTGGCGGCGCTTCGACCGGTGCCCGCAGGGGGAGCAGCTTCGGCCCTGGCTCTATGGGGTTGCACGGCGTGTGATCGCGAATCAGCGCCGGGGCGAGCGCAGGCGCAGCGCGCTCGGCGAGCGGCTCGTCGCGAACTTCGACCCGGCCGCCTTCGAGGGGGCCGTCGCTCCGGGCGACACAAGTCCGGTCGCGCAGGCATTCGCAACTCTGAGCGAGTCCGACCGCGAGCTGCTCACGCTCGAAGCCTGGGAGGGCCTGACGAGAGACGAGATCGCGGTCGCGCTCGGGACGAGCCGCGCCACCGTCCGGCTTCGCCTGCACCGCGCGCGGAACCGCCTGCGCGACGCCCTGGCACCCACGCAACTTCGATTCTCCGGAGGAGCAGAGCATGAGTGGACGTAGCCCCGTCTCCGACGCAAAGGCAGCCGCCGTCTTCGGCGCGGCCGGCCGCGAGGAACTACTCGAAGGCGTGATGCGCGCGCCGTTCGGCCGCCGCAGGGCGGCCAAGCCGCCGACTCGTCGCCCGCTGGTCGTCGCCCTTGCCGTCGTCGCTGCTGCCGCTATGGCCGGGGGTGCGTGGGCGATCTTCGGGTCGTCCGCGCACGAGACGACGAGCATCGAGTGCTCGGTCGATGGAACGGACACGATCATTCCGGCCGTCTCCGGCGATCCGGCGTACGACTGCGCCGTCACGTTGAAGGCCGACCTCGGCACGGATCCGCCGCCGCTCGTCGCCTACGACAACGGCAGGGGTGGGGTCACCGTCATCCCCCGCAGCGAGCGGCCGCAGTCAGACTGGAAGCCGCTGCCCGCAGGCCAGGACGTTGCCCTGATCCAGCTTCAGGACTCGCTGGACGACTACATCGGCGGGCTCAACTCGAGCTGTCTCAGCGCCAAGGCCGCGACTGCCCTCACCGAGACGAAGCTCGCGCGGTTCGGCTTCATCGGTTGGACGGTCAGGGTCCGTAACGAAGGCTCGTGCACGAGCTCGGACCTCGTCGATCCGGGCAGCAGGACGGTGACGCTGATCGCCTCGGACGGCGCGATCGGACCGAAGACCGCCCAGGATCTCGCCGACAAGCTACGGCCGCTCACGCGGGCGTGCGAATCGCTGCCAGACGCGGTCGCGTCCGTGCGGGCCGCTGCAAGGGGGCTGACGTACGACCTGCACGCGGTCAAGGACAGCTCGCTTCGCTGCGCCTCGATCTACGAGACGGTGGGCGGCACGATCTTCGTCACGGTCCGCGGCCCGAGCGGCTGAGCTGCGGCATGATCCCTCTCGCTTGGGAGACCAGGATTCGGAACCCAGGGTCGCGCTCGTGGCGGGCGCGACCCGTGGCGCGGGGCGGGCGATCGCGGTCGAGCTCGCCCGCGCAGGCCTCTTCGTCTACGCGACGGGCCGCAGCAGTCGCGACGGTGGGGCCTCGGAGATCGGCCGGCCCGAGACGATCGAGGAAACAGGCGATCTGATCGCGGCGGCCGGCGGCTCCGGCTCGGCGCTCGTGATCGACCACGAGGATCCCGCGGCCGTCGCCGAGCTGGTGGCGGCAATCGAGCGTGAGCGGGGCCGGCTCGACGTGCTCGTCAACGACATCTTCGGCGGCGACAGGTACATGGAGTGGGACAAGCCCCTCTGGGAGCACGACTGGGCCGGCGGCCTGCGGATGCTGCAGATGGGCGTGCATACGCACCTGATCACGAGCCACGCCGCGCTCCCGCTCATGCTGCGCACCGCCGAGGCTCAGGGCACGCAGGGGCTCGTCGTCGAGATGACCGACGGCACCTCCGAGGCGAACGCCGAGTTTCGGCGCAACGTCGGCTTCTACTACGACCTCGTCAAGGCGAACGTCGAACGGATCGTCAAGGGGCTCACCGCCGAGCTCGGGGAGCTCCCGGTCAACGTCGTGGGAGTCACGCCAGGCTGGCTCCGTTCCGAGAACATGCTCGAAAACTTCGGCGTCACCGAGGAGAACTGGCGCGATGCAGTCGAGAAGCGCCCGGGGTTCGCGATCTCCGAGTCTCCGACTTATGTGGCGAGAGGCGTCACCGCTCTCGCGCAAGCCGACGACGCGAACCGGTGGGCGGGGACGATCGCCAGCGTCCGCGAGCTCGCAGACGCGTACGGGTTCACTGATACAGACGGGAGCAAGCCCGACTGCTGGGGCCACCTCGCGAAGTACGGCTGGAGCCATGCCGACGGCCGCGGCATCGACGAGTTTCGCTGACTCGGCCCTGGATCAGGCGAGGGCGCGTTCGAGAGCCGCGCGGTCGACAGGCTCGCCGTGTGTCGGCAGCACGAACTCCACAGGTTTGTCGAGCAGCGGCCTCAGCCCTGTCGCAACCTGCTCGACCGTGACGCCTTCCGGCAGCCAGCTCGCGGGGATCTCGAGCCCGGTGCTCAGGTTGATCAGCGTATCGCCGGCGATCACCGCGCGAATCCGCTCGCTCCACAGAACAAGGTCAAGCTGCCCCTCACGGCCGGGATACGCCTCGAGCCCGAATAGCGAGTCGCCTATCGCGTATCGCGTCGCCGGGACGAGTTGATCCTCGGGGCGATCAGGCGCCGGGGCCCACACGGGAAAGCCAAGCGAAGCAGCGTCGCGCTCATGCCATGTGGAGGTGAGCACCGTGACCACCTCGCGCGATCCGAACAGCGCGCGAACATCGTCCGGAACGGCGATCGGGTCGATGAGGACCAGCCGCTCGCCGTCATCGAGTCCGTACGCCGACACCGGCCCCTCCCACTCGGGATGCGTCGCGGTCCAGTGGTATACGCCCTCGGGAAGCATTCTCGGGATGCTAAGAACTGAAAGCGGAGGCCCGCGTTGCGTGCCCTTGTGGGAATGGAGCTTACGGAGGTCGACCGGAGCTGTGGCCCCCGCCTACGCTTCGCCCGCCGAGCGGCTGGGTACTGTCTATTGTCATGGCGCTAGAAGAGGTATTGCATGAGCTTCTAGCCACCTCGATGGAGGCGGAGAGAACCCGCCTCGAGGCGTTACGAGCCTGGGCCTACTTCTGGATGCAGCGACCCGACGAGGCCGCTGCTCGTGAGCTATGGGCGAACATCGCGGGACCTGAACAGGGCCATTTCTTCGTGCGCATGTCGCGCGAAGAGGCCAGGCACGTCCTCGAGCTGTTGTGGAGGTTGGACGAGCCCGAGCACAACGCGCAGGAGCGCCAGAACCTGATCCAGGAGCTTCGCGCGCTCGGCCTTCGGCAGCCCTTCCGCCCCGCAGAACCGGAACATCTCGCCCCACACGAAGTACGTGAGCAGGCCGGATAGGGCCAGAGCAGGACACCGCTGACCGCGCCGCCTCGTAGTGGGCCCGCTAGGGACCCCGGGCTGATTAGACAGCTCGCGGGCCTGCCGATAACAGTCGGGTGTTCGGCCTGTGTCAATACTGCGGCGACGAGCTGTCCCGAGCGCGAGTCCCGTTCGAAACCTGTGCTGCCTGCGATAACTCGCCGCTCTGCGACCGCTGCGGCTATCCCCGGTCCGGACCACACGCAGGTGTTCGTGCGTGGCGTTCGGCTCGGCTGCGATTACAGGGTTGGCGACTTCCAGACCTTGACGAGTCGGCCATGCGATTGCGAGGGCTTCCGCCCCATCAGGCGGGACGAGCGACGCGGGCGTCCCGTTCAGGTTCGGCATGGGCGGCCATCATGCCGACGCGGACGGCTAGCCCAGTGTTGAGGCTCGGCCTTGCTTCCTCGCGGCGGCAGCCTCCGCCAACCGCTTCCGATGCCGACGCTCGAACCGCTTGAACTTGAACCAGTTGACCGGGCGACGGAACGCTGCGAGCACCGCACGCGGGCGCGGGAGCAGTCCGCGTTGGAGAGTCAGTGCAGCGGCCTCGGCGAAGGTGTCCCAGCCTTCGAGCGCCATGCTGACCATCAACCGGGACTCAAGGATTTCCTCTTCCAGCATCTCGCTCTGTAGCTCGGCCCAATAGTTCAAGCGGTCGTCCTCGGTGGCGAGCGCCGCCATGTGCTCTTCGTCCTCCTGATCGGTCTCCGGCTCAGGCAGGCGCTCGGGCAGTTCCCGCACTGCCTCTCTGAGTAAATGGATGACCCGCGCGCCCGATCCCACGACTACATGTCCAGGGCTGATCAGAACGGCAAGCCGGTCGAGGCGCTTCCCGCCCTCGTGCAGGGATTCGAGCGCGCGGCGGCGCGTCTCGGAGTCCTCGGAAGGCCCGTAATCCGCCACCTGGTCGATGGCCGCATTGGCCAAGGCGAACCAGTCGGTGGCCATCGCCGCGAGGTCTTCCATCGCCTCGATGGTCTTCCGCCGGACATCGACCTTCCGATCCTCGGCAACCTTTACGAATGTCCCGATCAGCCCGCCGCCGAGACCCGCCACGATGCCGACAACGACTGTCGCCCAAACCGGCACGGATCACATCATGGCCCGTCGAGCGGCCGAACTTTGCAGATCCTTTGCAAGCGGCGGAAATCGCGTCGCCTGACGACGCAGCCGGTCCACGAAAAAGGCGCCGTTTCCAGCGCCTTTTTCCGATGGAGCTAGCCGGACTCGAACCGGCGACCTCCTGGGTGCGATCCAGGCGCTCTCCCAACTGAGCTATAGCCCCGCGGCGGAGAAGTCTAGCCGTGCTTTTCCATGAGCCGGCCCTCGCGGATCGTCCGCTCCATGTCCTTCGACTGCTCGCGGTACCAGCTGCCGTCCTCGAACTGGATGGCGGGGTAGAGCGGCTGTCCCGTCCCCTCTTTCACAGCCGTCCGGTTCTTCCGGCCGGGCCACGGGCCGGGAACGACCTCGTACTCGATGCCCTGCTCGTCGAGGGCCTTCTGCACCTTCCAGCAGGGGTGTCCACCGAATTTGACCCAGATGTTCGGGCAGCGGTGCAACTTGACGGCCATAGGGCCTCCTCTCAGGCGGCGAACAGGGTCAGGTCCGGTTCGCGTTCCCCGCGTAATACATCTAGCTCGACCGTGGCGCAATGGATTGCCCGCGACTCGGCGAGCGCGACGGCCTGCGGCTTGAGGCGCTCCGCCGCGAGGATCCCGCGGCAGCCGGCCTTCGCCGGATCGCGGCGGATGAAGTCGAGGTAGCGGGTCAGCTGCTCGACGGCCTCGATCGTCCCGATGCGCTTGACCTCGACCGCGACCCACTCGCCCGCCTCGTCGTGGCACATCAGGTCGACCGGCCCGATCTCGGTCTGCCACTCGCGCCGCACGAGCGTCAGCGGCTCGCCCAACGCTTCCGGCGCAGCGGCGAGCGCCTCCTGGAGGTCGCGCTCGACACCGTCCTTCTGCAGCGCCGCCGACTCTCCCATGTCGTGCTCGACGTCGCTCAGCACCTCGAGGAGGCGGATCTCGAGCGCGTCGTCGCTCTTCGGCTTCGTCACCACGAGCCGCTCGCCCTCGTCGGCGAGAAAGGTCGGCGCCGTCATCCAGTTGAGCGGCTTGTACCCGCCGGCGTCGTCGTGGACGAGCACCGAGCCGTCGCCCTTGAGGATGAGAAGCCGGACCGCCTCCGGCAGCATTGCCGAGACGCGGCCGGAGTACGTGACTTCGCAGCGGGCGACGATGAGGCGCACGGCGCGGAACCTACTGTCTGTTTCGGACAGGTCCTCTCAGGCGCCGCGTTCGAGGCGCGAGCCGCCGACGGTTGCCTCGCTCCCGTCGTCGTAGCGCACCCAGGCCTTGCCCTTGCCGTCGTAGTCGGGCGACCACACGACGAGGGTCGCGTCACGCCCTGCGACGCGCACGCGCTCGGTTCCCTCCGGCTCGGCGCCGCTCCAGACGCGGATGAACGGGTTCGCCTCGCGCTCACGCCCGATCGTGGTCTCCTCGGTGTGGCCCGGGAGGACGCGCATCGAGTCCGGAAGCGCGAGAAGGACGTCCATCACGGAACGCCGCACTGCCTCCACGTCTCCGCCGCCGACGGCGTCCTTGAAGAGCGTGTCGCCGGTGGCGACGAGCTCGTCGTCGACGACGAACGAGAGACCGTCGTCCGAGTGACCGGGAGTCGCGAGGCCGCGCACCCTCAGTCCGTCCCAGTCCCACTCGCCAGGCTCGGCGACGACCGGGATCGAATAGCGCTGGACGAGCTTGTCTTCGTTCTCGACGTGGTCGCCGTGCGCGTGCGTCCGCAGGAGTGCGACCGGCGTCGTCCGCCAGCGCTCGACCGCATCGACGAGCGGAGCGACGTCTGCTCCGGAGTCGACGAACACCGCCGGCCCGTCCTCGACGGCCACCAGGTAGGCGTTCGAGAGCCAATCGGGGTGCATGCTTCTCTCGACCAGCATGGCGCTAGGCTAGTCGCTGGCTATTCCACGAGGAGGATTGATGGCGGGCTTGATGTCACGCACGGCGCTGATCATTAAGGCGAAGTACTCGAAGGTTCTGAATCGCGCCGAGAACCCGACCGAGACGCTCGACTACTCGTACGAGCAGATGCTCGAGCAGCTCCAGAACGTGAAGCGCGGCGTCGCCGATGTCGTCACCTCGAAGAAGCGGCTCGAGCTCCAGCAGCAGAAGCTCGAGCAGAACGTCGTCAAGCTCGAGACGCAGGCGCGGCAGGCGGTCGCCGCCAACCGGGAGGACCTTGCCCGACAGGCACTCGAGCGGAAGACGGTCGCCCAGCAGCAGCTGCAGGACATGGACACGCAGGTCAAGGGGCTCGAGGATCAGCAGGAGAAGCTCATCGCTGCCCAGCAGCAGCTCGAGACGCGCATCGAGTCCTTCCGCTCGCAGAAGGAAGTCCTCAAGGCGCAGTACTCCGCCGCCGAGGCTCAGGTCAAGGTCGGAGAGGCGGCGACCGGGATCGGCCAGCACATGAACGACACCGGCATGGCCATCCAGCGGGCAAAGGACAAGACCGAGGAGATGCAGGCGCGCGCATCGGCGATCGACGAGCTCACCTCGAGCGGCGCGCTCGAGGACTTCACGACAGGCGACCAGACGCAGCTCGACCGGGAACTCGCGCAGATCTCGTCCTCCTCGCAGGTCGACGACGAGCTCGCGAAGCTGAAGGCCGAGGTCGGGTCCGGCGCGTCACAGAAGGAGATCGCAGCCGGCGACGCCGAGCCCGCACCAGGCCCGGCCGGCGCACAGCCGGGCGCCGCCGCAGAGCCAGACGCGCAGCCGGCCGAGGAAACAACCGAGTCCTGACCAAGCTCGGCGACATCCTCTTCGGCCGCAAGAAGCTCCAGGAGCCCGCAGCCGAGCGGCTCTTCGCGCTCTCGACCGCGGCCGTCACGCTCGACACAGAGTGCTCCCTCAAGCCGACGGGAGACTCCGCACTGATCTTCAAGCCGATGTCGGCCGGCGAGTTCGCGTCGACCGAGAACGAGGCGGAGGAACTTCTCCGCAGCGTCGCGCGCGGATCCGGCTCAGAGATCGACCGCAAGACCGACACGTTCGGCTTCGAGTGGGTGATCGTCCGCGATCCCCAGCTCGACGACCAGGTCGCGGGCGTCCACGCGCTCGCATCGGAACTGGAGGACCACGGCTTCGGGGGGCAGCTACTCGCCGCGGCATTCCGCTTCGAAGGAAGCGCGTTCGGCTCCGGCCATCCCGTCTACTGGATCTACGGCTTCAAGACGGGGACGTGGTGGCCCTTTATCCCGACCGGCGAGAAGCATGAGCGGGACAACGCGCAGGAGCTCGAGCTGAAGGCGAAGCTCGAGCCGGAGCTGCCGATTGAGCCCGACCTCAGCAAGTGGCTCGCCCTGTTCGACGCGCCGATTTAGGCGAAACGCGCCTAGCTAACGGGCTTGCCCATTTCGCGGGCGATCTCGCTGAGCGCCGCGAGGCGCTTTTCGAGCGGCGGGTGATCCATCATCCACTCGGCCATGTTCGTCTTCCAGTTGGTCGGGATGATGAAGAAGGCGTTCATGCCCTGGACCTCGCGCAGGTCGCGCTGCGGGATCTGCGTGATGCCGCTCGAGATCTTCTGGAGCGCGCTCATCAGGTTCTCGGGGGCGCCGGTGATGATCGCCGAGCCGCGGTCGGCTGCGTACTCGCGGTAGCGCGAGATCGTCCGGATCAGGACGAAGCTGATCGCGTAGACGACGATCGAGACGAGGAAGACGATCAGCCAGACCGGCACCTGGTTGTTGTTGTTGTTCCGGTTGCCACCGCCCCCGAAGCCGCCGAACATCCCGGCATAGAGCCCGAAGCGCGTCAGCATCGCGGCGAGCATCGCGAAGAAGCTCGCGACAGTCATGACGAGAACGTCGCGATTCGCCACATGGGAGAGCTCGTGCGCGAGAACGCTCTCGACCTCCTGCGGATCGAGCCGGTGCCAGAGCCCCTGGGTCACCGCGATCGCGGCGTGCTTCGGATTCCGGCCGGTGGCGAACGCGTTCGGGACATCAGTCGGCACGACCGCAACCCGCGGCTTCGGGAGGTCGGCCATCGCGCAGAGCCGCTCCACCATCGCGTGCAGCTCAGGCGCCTCCTCGGGGGAGACGATCTTCGCCCCGGAGGCGGCGAGCGCCAGCTTGTCGGAGGTGTAGTACTGGAAGAACGCGATGCCAATCACGATCACGAGCATCAGGACGATGCCGGCGTGCAAGGCATAGAAGAGGACGAGCGCGAAGACGACGTAGAGGAGGCCGAGGAGCCCGCTCGTGAAGAGCATCCGCAGCGATAGTCCCCGGTCGCGTCCGAACGATCTGCGTTGCATGTCCGGAATGGTACTGAGCAGGGGCGTCCCGCCGGTTCCTCGCACCCGCGGTCTTAGCGCTTCATTAGAGTCCTGCGCGGTGCGCCGCCCTGGACTCATCCTCGCCGTGCTGCTCGGCGCAGTCGCCGTCGCCGGCTGCGGCGCTCAGGGCACTGCGAGTCCAACGCCGAACACCGTCATCGGCACGCTCAAGACCACCACGCCGACATTCCCGGTCGTGCCAGCGTTTCATCTGAAGGGAGACGCGACGAAGGGCAATGCGGTGTTCGCGAGCGCCGGGTGCGGAAACTGCCACACGCTCGCCGCCGCGCACTCCACCGGCACGATCGGGCCGAACCTCGACTCGCTCAAGCCCGACTACCGCGCCGTCACGGCGCAGGTCACGAACGGCGGCGCTCAGATGCCCTCGTTCAAGTCGCAGCTCAAGACGCAACAGATCGCAGACGTGGCCGCCTACGTCGTGAAGTCGACCGGCGGCACCGCGCCGTAGCGCTCGACCTCCCGGCGGAGTTCCCGCGGCGCGTCGCCGCGTTCGCGTGCGATCTCGACCGGACACTGATCGCGACCGACCTCGAGCTCAGGCCGAGGACCCGTGCTGCGATCGCGCGCGTGCGTGCGGGGGGCACGCACGTGATCGTCGTCACCGGACGGATGTTTCAGTCCGTGCGCCGTTATCTCGAGGCGGCGGCGCTCGACGATCCGGTCGTCTGCTACCAGGGGGCGCTCATCGCCGACCCGGTCACCGGCGAGTGGCTGCGGCATGTCCCGATCCCGCTCGCGCCCGCGCATGAGGCGCTGGACGCCGTGATCGAGGCCGGCTTCCACATCAACGCCTACACGAACGACGAGCTGTACGTCGCCGAACCTACGCCGGAAGCGCACGCGTATGCCGATCTCAATCAAGTGCAGATGCATGTCGTAGGCGACCTGCGCGACTGGCTGCGCGAGCCGCCGACGAAGCTCGTCGCCGTTGGCGACCCGGACGCGCTCGACGAACTCGAGGCCGAGCTGAAGCCACGCTTCGCCGATCGCCTCTTCATCTCAAAGTCGCTGCCGCACTTCCTCGAGTTCGCGCACCCGGAGGTGAACAAGGGCGCCGGACTCACATTCGTCGCCGACCGGCTCGGTTTCGGGCCGGAGGAGACGGTTGCCTGCGGCGACGGGGAGAACGATCGCGAGCTGCTCGACTGGGCCGGCTTCGGCGTGGCTGTCGCGAACGCGCACGAGGACGTGCTCGAGCGGGCCGACCTCGTCGTTCCGTCGGTGCAGGAGGAAGGCGTGGCCGCTTTGCTCGAGGCGTACTTAGACTCAGCGGCGTGATCGACCTCAAGGCAGCCCGCGCCGCGCCTGAGGAGATGCGCGCGGCGCTCGCGCGCAAGGGCGCCGGCGAGATCTTCGACGAGCTTCTCGCAGCGGACCAGGCCGTACTCGAGGTGCAGCCCCGCGTCGAGGAGCTGCGAGCGGCACGAAAGATCAAGGGGAAGCCGACGCCTGAGCAGCTCACCGAGCTCGAGCGTCTCAAGGCCGAGCTGCATGGCCTCGAGGAGCAGCTGGGCGAGGCGGAAGCGCGACGGCAAGAGATCCTCGACCGAGTCCCCAACCCACCGGACGTGTCGGCGCCCGACGGTCTCACCGACGAGGACGCCGTCGAGATCCGGCGCTGGGGTGACCCGCCGAGCTTCGACTTCCCGGTGCGAGACCACCTGGATCTCGCGCAGGCGCTTGGCTGGATCGACATGGAGCGCGCCGCGAAGGTCTCGGGCTCGCGCTTCGCCTATCGCGTCGGTGACGTCGCCCTGCTCGAGCTCTCCCTTTATCGCTGGGCGCTCGCGCGGCTCGTAGCAAAGGGCTTCGTTCCGGTGCTGCCACCCGTGCTCGTGCGCGAAGCGGCGATGTACGGGACGGGTTTCCTCCCCACCGACGAGGTCAACATCTACCGGGTCGAGCGCGACGAGCTCTACCTGACGGGGACGGCCGAGGTCGGACTCGCGGCCTACCACGCCGACGAGATCCTCGAGTCCGACGCGCTGCCGCTCCGCTACGCCGGCTACTCCACGAACTTTCGCCGCGAAGCGGGCGCGGCCGGCAAGGACACTCGTGGGATGTTCCGCGTCCATCAATTCGACAAGGTGGAGATGTACGTGTTCACGTTCGCGGAGATCGCGAGCGACGAGCACGAGCACCTGCTCGAGATCGAGGAGGAGCTGATCCGGGAGCTCGGCATCCCCTACCGCGTCGTCAACGTCGCGGCCGGCGACCTCGGCGCGTCGGCGGTGAAGAAATACGACATCGAGGGCTGGTTCCCGGGGCAGGAGCGCTACCGCGAGCTCACCTCGACGTCGAACACGACCGACTACCAGGCGCGGCGGCTCGGTATTCGCACGCGCCGTGACAGTCGCCCCGAGCACGTCTCGACGCTGAACGGGACGGCGATTACCGCCCGGACGATGATCGCCCTGATGGAGAACTTCCAGGACGACGGCGGCTCCGTCTCCGTGCCTGAGCCGCTGTGGGAGTTCGGTGCGCCGCGGACGCTCGGCGGCGACCGCGTCACTCCCTAGCGAGCCACTCCTTCGCAAGCCTCTTCTGGGCGCGAGTCAGCCACGCCTCCTCGACGAGGTCGCGCAACTCGTCGAGGTCGAGCTGCCCGAGATCGCGGATGCGCATGAGCACCGCCGAATAGCCGTTCCAGTGCGGTGTCGTGAAGTAGATGCCGCGCGCGTCGGCGACGAGCATCTCCTTCACACCGAGATCGGCGACGCGGAAGACGAGGACGTCGTCGAGCTGCTCACCGGTCTCCGGATCGACCGCGTCCTTCCGCCGCCGGCGGTGGAAGCAGAACATCTTCTCGTGCACCTTGTAGGTCGGCCGGCCGTCCTCGACCTCCTTCGTCGCCTCGGGCATGGCGAGCGCGAGTGTGTCGAGATCCTTCATGGTCGCCACGGCTGCGACACTAGTGGTGCGCGGCGGGGTGCCGGAGCGGTCGAACGGGGCGGTCTTGAAAACCGCTGAGCCTTCACGGGCTCCGTGAGTTCAAATCTCACCCCCGCCGCTTCCCTATCCATGCCGCTTCTCGATAGTTTGAAGCGGTTCCGACAGGCTAAAACGGCGCATCCCGCCAGCGGGAACATTGACGCTGGAAGCTGCTCCAGGGCCGGGAGCGTGAAAAGACGTGGCGTGCAAGGTCACGTCGTGGATCTCCGACTAGGTAGTCGCGTCTACGGGCCGGTGTACGAAACCGTGAAGCTGTTGTTCGAGAGCGGCCCCGGAGTCGCCAGGATCTGACCTCCTTGCACGATCTCGGTGGCAACCGCCGCGCCCGAGGCAGACATTCCGAGCCCGCTGAACCCGACTGTCCCGAAGCTGGCGAGCGGGAAAAGGGTGTCGGTGGCCACCGACGTGGGATCTTCCGCAATCCATTCGGCCGTAGTTCCACCCGCGTACGAGTACATCGATGTGTCTACCTGTGGCGTGTAGCTGGAAATACCCGAGTTGCAGCTTCCCTGGCCGATGCCCGCAGAGGATCCGGTGAGCATTACGCCCATCTCGCCTGTGGCAGCATCGGAAAGGCAGGTGAGCCAGGCTCCTGACGTGGCGTCCTGAGTCACGCCGACGGTGAGGATGTCTCCGGCCTGAACCGGGAAGCTGGTGAAGGACTGTGCAGGCAGGTTGGTTGTTCCACCGACGATTTCCCACCATGGCGAGTCGATCTGGACGCCGTTGACGCAGTCGCTTTCGACCCCGGTTTGAATGAGCGCCTCACCTGGCTTGACTCCCCCGATGCCATCCCACGTTGATTCGGAGCCGCTTGGCGTAGCGGTGCAGTTCAGCGTCGGCACCGTGAAGGTGGCGGTGACTGCGGTGACCGGTGCGCTAGAAACGCCGATGTAGCCTGCCCAGTTTGCACTCGGGATCGGCGCGGGCGGTGGTGGCGGAGACTGCGCGCCTGCTTCCGGGATATAGAACCTCCCCCGCGTCATGCCCTCCGCTGCCCCTTGCGACCACGCGGAAATGCACGCGAATCGAGGATGCGGAGAGATTCGGGACGGCGGGAAGTGTGAACCGTGCATGTCCCTGGCCGCACGAGACAATGCCGAGCTTGCCCATCCTGACCGCACCAGCCTTGCGGTCGGCATAGATCACGCAGCGGGTTGCGTAGCGAACCTGAATAGAGACCCGAACGGCGGCACCCGCCGCGGGAAGTGTGTTCCGGGACGCAAATGCCTGTCCAACAACCGGCCGGTGTCTCGTAGCCGCCGCCGCGGGGGACGAGACGAATCCGACGACGACCATGACGAACAGGACGACCAGCGCAACGGTGAATCGCCCCTTGATGACCCCGAACATGCGTGGCGTATATCGGCACTGACGCGGCGCATCTTGAGGCGATGCAGTTGAGCTTCTTCCCTTAGGGAAGTGATTGGCCCGCACCTCGCTCAGGGGGCGGCGCTCCGGACGACTGGGCCAGCCAGTAAGGATTAGCGCGGGTGTGCGAGCCGAAGCGGCAAGGTCAGGGGATCGTCTTGGCCCGACCGCCCAGACGTTGCAAAGGTGGCTTCAGATAACGGCCCCGTGATAGGGCGGAAGCCCTCGCAGTTGCACTGCGAACTCGTCCCCGCCTGAAAGTCGCCGACGCGCTTGTTGCATTTGCTCTGGCCGTGGATGAAGACTCGGGTGTGATCTCCGCGCTCGTGCCCGCAGCGGTCGCACAGGGGCGAATGGTCGCACTTCGCGCAGACTTCTAGTGGCCGCCGTGCGCGCGGAAGCTCATCGCCGCAATACCGGCACAGGCCGAACATCGCAACTTGCGTATCGGTGTTGCGCCGGGGGGCTTGAGACACTCGCACGGAGGCTCAAGTCCGAACCTTCGCGAGCCGATGTAGACGCTCTTGAAGAAGTTGCTTGTCCCAGTCGCCGGGATCGCCGCGCTCGTGGCCGCAGCGGTCGCTATCGCGTCGCCGACCGTCACCGCGACGGCGCGGCTCGTGAGAGTGACTTCGCCTGCTTCACCAGGGTCGTACGCGACGCTGGTCGCACGGGTCGCCCCTGCACGGCGCTGCACGATCACCGTCTACTACAAGAGTGGCCCCTCGGTCGCTCAGGGTCTCTATCCGAAGCGCCCCCGGAATGGCCGGGTCTCTTGGACGTGGATGGTCGGAACGAACACGACCGCTGGTAGGTGGCCGATCCAGGTCCGGTGCGGCAGCGCCGGGTCGTTCCGGGCATCGTTCAGGGTCAGTTAAGCCTGCGACTTCTGGATCGCCGCGTTGACGAGCGCGGCTAAGACCTCGTTGCTGATCGTCACCTTGATCAGCGGGGCCGTTCTGACGGTTCGAGAGAGAGAGAGAGAGAGAGAGAGGCTAATCGCGTCAGAGAAGACGTTCATTCCGAGCAGCTTCGAGCACGGCATCTCCATGTCTTCAGCTTTCGAGCGCCGCACTGTTACGCGAAACCTGGGAGCGCTTGAAAACCTCTGAGCCTTCACGGGCTCCGTGAGTTCAAATCTCACCCCCGCCGCGCCGCTGTAGCGTTCTCCGCGATGGCGACGGGAGACGAGCTACGCGGCCTGATGCGGCTCTGGCCGCACGGGGTCTCGATTCTCAGCGTTGACGTCGAGGGCGACCGGATGGGCGTCACGGTCTCGTCCCTCGTCTCGCTCTCGCTCGAACCGCCGCTGATCGGCGTCTCGATCGGCAAGGACGCCTCCTGCTACGAGCTCCTGCGCAGCGCCGGACGCTTCGCGATCAGCCTTCTCGGCTCGGAGCAGGAGGAGCTCGCGCGCCGGTTCGCCGCCGGCTACCCGCCGATCGTCCACTGGCAGGGCGTGCCGACCCGCGAGGGACAGGTGGCGCCGCTGATCGACGGCGCGCTCGGCTGGATCGAGGCCGAGACGGGGACGGAGGCCGACGCCGGCGACCACACGTTCTTCATCGCCGACGTGCTCTCGATCGAGCACGGCCCTTCCCAGCACGCGCTCGTCTACCGCGAGAGCACCTACCACTCGGTTTGACCGAAGCGGTCGTCTTCGATCTCGACGGCGTGCTCATCGCCTCGGAGGAGGTCTGGGACGCGGTTCGCGAGCGCTACGTGCGTGAGCGCGGCGGCCGCTATGACGAGGAAGTCCAGCGGGCCATGATGGGGATGAGCGCGCCCGAGTGGTCGGCGTTTCTCCACGAGGACGCGGGTGTGCCCGACGAGCCGGAGGCGATCAACCGCGACGTCGTCCAGCTGATGCTCGAGGCATACCGGCGCGAGCTACCGCTACTCCCGGGCGCAGTCGAGGCGGTGCGCCGGACCGCTGGCGCGTTCCCACTCGCGCTCGCGTCCTCGTCGAACCGCGAGATTTTCGAGACGGTGCTCGAGCTCGCCGGGCTCGCGCAGTGTTTCCACACGACCGTTTCCTCCGAAGAGGTCGAGCGCGGGAAACCGGCGCCGGACGTATACCTCGAGGCAGCGCGCCGACTGGGCGTCGAGCCCGGACGCTGCGCCGCGGTCGAGGACTCCCATGCCGGAATCCGCTCGGCGAAGTCGGCGGGGATGCGCGTGATGGCGATCCCCAATGCGAACTACCCGCCCGACGAGGAGGCGCTAGAGCTCGCCGACGTGACGCTCGCCTCGCTAGACGAGCTGACGCCCGAGCGCATCGAACGCGCGTAGGCCTGGCGCGACCGCCGGGTCGAAGTCCTCACGGAACAGTGTGAAGATCGTGACGTCGCGGAGCGGCCCTCCCTCGCGTCCCGGCAAGCGTCGCCGCAGGGTCGCTTCCTCGAGGAAGCCGAGCTTGCGGGGGATTCCCATGCTCGCCGTGTTGCGCGGCTCGATTCGGATCTCGATCCGGTCCGCGCCGCAGATCTCGAAGCCAACGCGTGCCAGTGCGGCCGTCGACTCGGTGATGATTCCCTGCCTCGTCGCGCTCGCCCGCACGAAGTAGCCGATCTCGAGGCCGCCGGGTCCGATTCGAGGATGGAGCCCGCTGCCGCCGAGCTGCTCCGCCTCGTCGGCAGAGAAGATTCCGTACGGGAAGTCTTCGTTCGCATCGAAGGCCGACCGGAAGACTCGCAACAACTCGGTCTGCTCCTCGAGCGTCTTTGGCGCATTCTCCGCCCACGGCATCCACGGTCGAAGGTGGTCGCGGCTCGAGTCGACGGCGTCCTTCGTCAGGGGCGCATCGGCCGGCTCGTAGCAGCGGATCACGAGCCGCTCCGTCTCGATCCGGTACGGAGCGGGCGCGCCCTCCCAGCTCACGCGACGCGACCGACGAGGACGCAGCCGTTGTGGCCGCCGAGGCCCATCGCGTTCGAAAGCGCGACGTCGACCTGCGTCTCCCGCGCCTCGTTGGGCACGTAGTCGAGATCGCACTCGGGATCGGGATGGACGTAGTTCATGGTCGGCGGCAGGACTCCGTTACGCACGGCGAGGACGCACAGCATCGCCTCGATCGCGCCCGCCGCGCCGAAGCAGTGGCCGGTGACGGACTTCGTGGACGAGACGGCGAGCTGGTAGGCGTGGTCGCCGAAGACGCCCTTGATCGCCCGCGTCTCGGCCGCGTCGCCGAGCGGCGTCGACGTGCCGTGGGCGTTGATGTAGCCGACGCGCTCCGGCTCGACTCCTGCGCGCTCGAGCGCGTGCCGCATCATCTCGGCGACGCCGACCGACTCCGGATCCGGCTGCGCGAGATGGTGCGCGTCGTTCGACATCGCGTAGCCGAGGATCTCGGCGTAGATCGTCGCGCCGCGGCGCTCGGCTGCCTCGAGCTCCTCGAGCACGAGCACGCAGGCGCCCTCCCCCATCACGAATCCCGCCCGCGTGGCGTCGAACGGGCGCGACGCTCGCGGCGGATGCTCCTCCTCGGCCGCGAGGCCGCGCATCGCGCAGAACCCCGCGAGGATCAGCGGCGTCACACACGCCTCTGCACCGCCCGCGAGAACGGCGTCCGCGTCGCCCCGCTTGATCAGCTCGGCCGCCTCCCCAACCGCCGTGGAACCGGTCGCGCAGGCCGACACGGGGGCGTAGTTCGGCCCGCGAAAGCCGAGCGAGATCGCAAGCTGCCCGCTCGCCGTGTCGACGAGCACGTTCGGGATAAAGGTCGGCGCCACGCGATCCGGGCCGCGCTCGCGCATGACGTCCACCTGCTCGACGATCCCCATGATCCCGCCGATCGCCGTGCCGAAGAGGATCCCCACCCGATCCGACGAGTACGCACCGTCGAGCCCGGCGTCCGCGACGGCCTCCCGTGCGGCACCGAGCGAGAGCAGGACGTTCCGGTCGAGCCTCCGCGCAGCCTTCGGCGAGGCGACCTGCGTCGGGTCGAAATCCTTCACCTCGGCGGCGACCCGGACCGGGAACTCGCTCGCGTCGAAGGAGCGGATGAAGTCGATGCCGCTCTCGCCCGCGACGGCCGCGCGCCAGGTCGACGGCGCGTCGGCGCCGATCGGCGTGACGGCGCCGAGCCCGGTCACGACCACCCTCCTCATCCCGCGAGGTTAGACGCAGGCAGTTCGCTCAGGTTGCGCGCCGCGACATCCGGAACTCGCCGACGGTGCGGCCGAAGACGGTCGCGCGCCCGTGCCAGCCGTCACCGTCGGGCACGAGGACGTCCACGACCATCGAGAAGGGCGGCCGGTAGCGCAGCTCGTGCCCCACGACGGCGAACGGCACCGGCAGGCCGCCCGGCAGGACGGTGGCGCCGCGTTCGCCGCGGATCCGCTTGCGCATTCCGGCGAGCGGTGGCAGGACGCCAGAGAGACGCTGCAGTTCCCAGTCGCCGTCGAGCTCGGACACGCGACTGCCTAGGCGGTCTCGGCGACCACTGCGTCGACGAGGACCGCGTAGACCTTCGTCGGCTGGCTCTTTCCCTTCATGAGCAGCTCCCCCTGCGGCTCGACGGCAATCCCGTCGTCGATTCCCTGCCGCGTGTTCTCGTCGATCAAGATCGGCCTGCTCAGCTCCTTCGTGTGCGCCTCGAGACGCGCCGCAACGTTGACCGTGTCGCCGACGCAGGTGTAGGTCGCGCGGTTGCTCGTGCCCGTGTAGCCGGCGACCACACGCCCGGACGCGATCCCGACGCCGATCTGGATCTGGACCTTCTCCCGCGCGGCCTGCTCCTCGTTGAACAGCCGGATCAGCTCGACCATCTGGCGCGCCGCGAGCACAGCCGCCTGCCGGTGATCCTCGCGAGGCACCGGCGCGCCGAAGATCGACATCAGCCCGTCGCCGACCATCTGGTTGACGATTCCGCCTTCGCCGGTGATTGCGTCCATCATCAGCAGGTAGTAGTCGTTGAGCAGCTCGATCGTCTCGGCGGGCTCGCGTGACTCCGAGATCGTCGTGAAGGAGCGGATGTCGCAGAACATCGCCGACGCGTCGACGTGCTTGCCGCCGAGCGCAAAGCCGGATGTGAGCAGGTCGTCCGCCACCTCCTTCGTGGCGAACTTGCTGATCAGCTCGCGCTGCTGGTCGCGGAGGCGTTTCTTCTCGAGGCTCGCGTTGATTCGCGCGTTGAGGAGCACCGGGTTGACCGGCTTCGTCAGGTAGTCCTCGGCACCCATCTCGAGGCAGCGGACGACGCTGTCGATCTCGTCGAGCGCCGATGTCACGACCACCGGGATGTCGCGGAGATGGGGGTCGTCCTTCAGCTTCGCGAGGACCTCGTAGCCGTCGAGCTCGGGCATCAGGACGTCCAGCAGGATCAGATCGAACGGCTGCCGGCGCAACAGCTCGAGCGCCTCGGCACCGTGCTCGGCGAACACGACCGTGTGTCCCTCGTGCTCGAGCCCTCGGGCGAGCAGGAGCCGGTTGACGCGGTTGTCGTCGGCGATGAGGATCGAGCCGCTCACGAAGGCGAACCGGCGCGCAGCGCGGAAAGTGCCTGCTCGAGCGGCCGGTACTCGGCCTCGATCTGCTCGACGAGCTCCCCGGTGCCGTCGAGCTCGCCCGCCTTCGCGCGCTGCTCGAGGGTGCGGCAGAGCTCGGCGAACTGCTCGGCGCCCAACGTCGCGCCGTTCGACTTCAGCGTGTGCGCAGCGCGGCGCAGCTCTTCGTTGCTCTGGCCGTCCAGGGAGCTGCGAAGCGTCGCCAGCAGCCCGGGCGCGTCGGCAAGAAAGGCGTCGATGACCTCGCCGAGGAAGTCGTCGCCGCCGAGGTCTCGCAGGTTGCGAAGTGCAGAGTCGTCGAGCTTCACGTCGCCATTCTCCCTCCGGTCGTCGGTGCCCAGTGGCTTCGCACGCTTCAGTGCCGCCGCGAGCTCTTCGGCGCGGATCGGCTTCGCGACGTAGTCGTTCATGCCCGCGGCGAAGCACGCTTCGCGATCCTCGGGGAGCGCGTTCGCGGTCATCGCGACGATGTGCGGGCGGGTCTCGGCGGGCCAGCGCTCGCAGATCCGGCGGGTCGCGTCGAGACCGTCGAGCTCGGGCATCTGGACGTCCATGAGCACGACGTCGTAGGGCTTCCGCTCGAGCGCCTCGATCGCCTCGAGCCCGTTCGTCGCGACATCGGCGCCATAACCCAGGCGCTCGAGGAGACGGAGCGCCACCTTCTGGTTCATGGCGTTGTCCTCGGCCAGGAGGATCCGCAGCGCCGACCGCGCGCGCTTCCCGTCGGTCGCCGGCTCGGCAGCGTCCTCTCCAGCCTTCCCCGCGGTGAGCAGCTGGACGAGCATGTTGTAGAGCTGCGAGGCCTTGAGCGGCTTCGAGAGCTGGGCCGAGAACACCCCCTTCGACTGGAGTTGGGGCAGCCGCCCGAGCGAGGTGAGAAGGAGGAGCGGCAGCTCGGACTCGCTCAGGTGCTGGCGGATCCCGCCCGCCAGGGCGAGCCCGTCCATGTCCGGCATCATCATGTCGAGGACGGCGATGTCGAAGTGCTCGCCGTTCGCGACGAGCTCGAGCGCAGCCGCCGGGAACTCGACGGCGACCGGCTCCATCCCCCACGACTGTGCATGCCGGGTGACGATCTCGCGGTTCGTCGCGTTGTCGTCGACGATCAGGATCCGCTTTCCGGCGAGGTGCGGCAGGCCATCGTCGAACGGGATCCTCGCGGGCACGTCTGCCGCCGTGACCGGCAGCGAGATGCGGAAGGTCGATCCCGCTCCTTGCTCGCTGTCGACCGAGATGTCGCCGCCCATCAGCTCCACGAGCCGCTTCGAGATCGCAAGGCCGAGGCCGGTGCCGCCGAAGCGGCGCGTCGTCGACGCGTCCACCTGGCTGAAGGAGGTGAAGAGCCGGTCCATCCTGTCGGGCGGGATACCGATTCCGGTGTCGCGGACCGCGAGCTCGATCCGGCGCGAGCCCTCCCCGGTCTCCTCGGCGTCGACGAGCACCATCACCTCGCCGCGCTCCGTGAACTTGACCGCGTTCGAGAGGAGGTTCAGCAGCACCTGCCGCAGGCGGGCCTCGTCGCCCACGATCCCGGCGGGCGCAGCATCGTCGATCAGGCAGCCGAGCTCGAGCTCCTTCTCCCAGGCTCGCGGTGCGACGATGTCGAGCGCCCCTTCGACGCAGTCGCGCAGGTTGAACGGCTGGTGCTCGAGGTCGAGCTTGCCGGCCTCGATCTTCGAGTAGTCGAGGATGTCGTCGATCACGTGCAGCAGCAGGTCGCCGCTCGAGTGGACGACCTCCGCGAACTCCCGCTGCTCGGGGGTGAGGTCGGTGCCGAGGAGGAGATCGGTCATGCCGATCACGGCGTTCATCGGCGTCCTGATCTCGTGGCTCATCGTGGCGAGGAAGGCGCTCTTCGCCTGGGTCGCCGCCTCGGCCTCCTGGCGCGCGCGCTGGAGCTCGGTCACGTCGTGGTAGACGCAGAGGAAACCGACGTGCGAGCCGTCGACACTCAGGGGGACGAGCATCAACTCGACGTCGACCAAGGTGCCGTCTCTGCGCCGGCGCCGGGTGATCCGCTGTGCGCGACCCGTCGTCATGGCCTCCCGCGTGATCTCGCGCCCTTCGTCGGTGTCGAACCTGCTCGCGCCGAAGACGAGGTCGTCGACCGGCCGACCGACCGCCTCTTCGGCGGAATAGCCGAAGAGCTCGGCCGCGGCCGGGTTCCACTCCGTCACCACCTCGTCGGTATCGATCACAACGACCGCGGCCGGAGTGATGGAGACGAGCGACTCGAGGTATCCGCGCTGGTGTTCCACCTCCGTGAACAGCCGTGCGTTCTGCATCGCGATGCCGACGTTGGCCGCGATGGTCGCGAGCAGGCGAGAGTCGGCCTCGCCGAAGCGCCCCTCCTCCTCGATGCTCTGGACGCTGATCGCGCCGATCGCCTTGTTGCCGACGAGGATCGGCACGCCGAGGTACGAGAGCGAGGGTGTTCCGACGGTCGCCTGCCCCTCGAGCTGCTCCCTCCGGTTCAGGAGGAGCGGCCCTCGTGATTGGAGGATCTTTGACGTGAGACCCTCGCCGTAACGCAGCGGCGTCTCCGGCCGGCGCTCCCCGCTCTCCCAGTAGTACGCGAACTCGATCGTTCCGGCGGCTTCGTCGTGGAGTGCGACGTACGCGATGTCGGCGTCGAACGTCTCGCGCACGCGCTCGCCGACGAGCTCGATCAGCCCGTCGAGCTCGAGCTCCGACGACAGCGCCTGGCCGACGCTGTTCACGGTCGCGAGCTCGCCGACGCGCTGGCGGGTCTCGTTGACGAGCCGCGCGTTCTCGAGTGCGACGCTGACGCTTCCGGCGACGGTCGTCAGGAGCTGCTGGTCGGCCTCGTCGAAGGCGTGCTCGCGATCGATGTTCTGGAGCGAGATCACACCCGCAGCCTTGCCGCCGGCAGCGAGCGGGACAAAGAGGACGGACTTCGGCATCTCGCCGGCCACGATCTGGCTGCCGTAGCGCGCGGACTCGACGTCGACGTTCTCCGTGAGCAGCAACGGCTCGCGCGTCTCAAGCACATGCTTTGCGAACCCGGCGAGCGGTCGCGGCTCGGCCTGCAGCCGCTCGCCACGCTCGATCAGGTACGGGTAGTGCACGACGCCGGTCGCCTCGTCGAACGTCGCGATCGAGACGACCTGGGCGTCGAAGACGTCGCGGATCCGGTCGCCGACGGCGTCGTAGATCGCCCGCGCGTCGAGCTCGCCCGCGATCGCCTCCTGCACGCTGGTGATCAGCGCCAGCTCGGCGTTCCGCTGCCGCGTCTCGTGCACGAGCCGCGCGTTCTCGAGCGCCACGCTAAGGCTGCCCGCCAGCGTCTCCAGCAGCTGCTGGTCGGAGTCGGTGAACCTGTGCTCGCGGAAGCTCGCGAGGCAGACCACGCCGAACGCGCGACCACCGGTTTCGAGAGGGACGAAGAGAACGGACTTCGGGAGCTCTGCGCCCAAGGCCGAGCTCCCGTAGCGCTCGACCGCCTCCTCGATGTTCTCGTTGATCATCAAGGATTCACGCGTCTCGAGGACGTGCGTGTTGAAGCCGACGCCTAGCGGCTTTGCCTCCGGGAACCCCCGTTCCCCGCGCTCGGTGAAGTAGGGGAAGTGGATTAGTTGGGTCGCCTCGTCCAGGATCGAGATGAAGATCTGCTGAACGTCGAAGATCTTCTGGATGCGTTCGCCAACCGCGTCGTAGATCGCCTGCTGGTCGAGCTCGCCCGCGATCGCGTCCTGCACACCGTTGATCAGCGCCAGCTCCGCGTTCCGCTGCCGGGTCTCGTGCACCAGGCGTGCGTTCTCCAGCGCCACGCTCAGGCTGCCCGCGAGCGTTTCCAGTAGCTGCCGGTCCGACTCGCCGAACGCATGCTCGCGATCGACGTTCTGGAGCGAGATCGCGCCAGTCGCCTTACCGGCCGTGACGAGCGGAACGAATAGGACCGACTTCGGGCTCTCTCCGGCGACCACAGTGCTTCCGTACCGCTCGGCCTCGGCATCGAAGTTCTCGGTGATCAACACGGTCTCACGCGTCTCCAGCACGTGCTTCACGAAGCCCCGCGACGGGTGCGGCTCCGCCTGCAGCCGCTGACCGCGCTCGATGATGTATGCGTAATGGATAAGGCCCGTCACACCGTCGACCGTCTGGATCGCGACAACCTGCGCGTCGAACACCTCCTGGATCTCGTCGCCGACGGCGTCATAGATCGCCTGAGCGTCGAGCTCACCCGCGATCGCGTCCTGCACGCCGTTGATCAGTGCCAGCTCCGCGTTCCGCTGCCGCGTCTCGTGCACCAGCCGCGCGTTCTCGAGCGCCACGCTGAGACTGCCTGCGAGGGTGTCCAGCAGCTGCTGGTCGGACTCGCTGAACGCGTGCTCGCGATCGACGTTCTGAAGCGAGATCACGCCCGTCGCCTCCCCCCCGGTCACGAGGGGGACAAACAGAACGGACCGCGGCGCCTCGCCGGCCGCAACGACGCTTCCGTACCGTTCGGCCTCTTCGGCGACGCTCTCGCCGATCAGAAGCGGCTCACGCGTTTCCAGCACGTGTTTCGCAAAGCCGATCGGCAAGCGAGGCTCGATCTCCTTCTCGATTCGCTGACCCCGCTCGATCATGTAGGGGACATGCATGAGCCCGGTAGTTCCGTCGAGGGTGAAGATCGCGGCAGCCTGCGCGTCGAAGATCTCCTGGATCTCGTACCCGACGGCGTCGTAGATCGCCTGTTCATCGAGCTCCCCCGCGATCGCCTCTTGCACGCTGTTGATCAAGGCGAGCTCCGCGTTCCGCTGCCGGGTCTCGTGCACCAGCCGCGCGTTTTCGAGCGCCACGCTCAGGCTGCCGGCAAGCGTCTCCAGAAGCTGCTGGTCCGAGTCGCTGAAGGCGTGCTCGCGATCGATGTTCTGCAACGAGATGACGCCCGTCGCTTTCCCGCCGGCGACGAGCGGCACGAAGAGGACGGACTTCGACATCTCGCCTGTAGCGACCCATGTTCCGTACCGCTCCCCTGCTTCCGCGACGGCCTCGTTGATGAGTAGCGATTCGCGCGTCGCGATCACGTGCCCGCTGAATCCGGCCAGCTCGAACGGCTCGGGAAAGAATCGGACGCCGCGCTCGATGTTGTACGCGGCATGCAGCAAGCCGGACGCCTCGTCGTAGATGTCGATCTCGACCGCCTGTGCGTCGAAGACATCCCGAATCCGATCGCCGACGGCGTTGTAGATCGCCTGCGGTTCGAGCTCACCGGCGATCGCATCCTGGACGCCGTTGATCAGCGCCAGCTCGGCATTCCGCTGCCGCGTCTCGTGCACCAGCCGCGCGTTCTCCAGCGCCACGCTGAGGCTCCCGGCGAGCGTCTCCAGGAGCTGCTGGTCGGACTCGCCGAACGCGTGCTCGCGATCGACATTCTGGAGCGAGATGACGCCGGTTGCGCTCCCGCCCACGACGAGCGGGACGAAGAGCACCGACTTCGGCTGGTCGGTGCCCTCGACGGTCTCGCTTCCGTACCGCTCGGACTCGGCCGCGAGGTTCTCGGTGAGGAGCAACGGCTCTCGCGTTTTGAGGACGTGCTTCTCGAACCCGATTGGCGCCTGCGGCTCCACCTGCACCCGCTCACCGAGCTCGATGATGTACGGGTATTCGACGAGCCCGCTCGCCTCGCGGAGCGTCGCGACCGACACGACCTGCGCGTCGAAGACGTCGCGGATCTTGTCGCCGACGCTGTCGTAGATCGCCTGCAGCTCGAGCTCACCCGCCAGCGCGTCCTGGACGCTGTTGATCAGCGCCAGCTCGGCGTTGCGCTGCCGCGTCTCGTGCACCAGCCGCGCGTTCTCCAGCGCCACGCTCAGACTCCCGGCGAGCGTCTCCAGCAGCTGCTGGTCCGACTCACCGAAAGCGTGCTCACGATCGATGTTCTCCAGCGCGATCACGCCCGTCGCCTTGCCGGCGGTGACAAGGGGAACGAAGAGCAGGGACTTCGTGTCCGCGCTGCCGGCAATGGTCGGGCTCCCGTAACGCTCAGCCTCGGCGTCCATGTTCTCGGCGATCAACAGCGACTCGCTCGTCGCGAGCACGTGGTTCGAGAAGCCCGCAGTGCCGAGCTCCATCGGTTCGCCCTGCAGCCGCTCGCCTCGCTCGATGATGTAGGGGAAATGCAGGAGTCCCGTCGCCTCGTCGTGGGTTCGGATCGAGACGACCTGCGCGTCGAAGATCTCCCGGATCCTGTCGCCCACGGCGTCGTAGATCGCCTGCGGTTCGAGCTCGCCCGCGATCGCCTCCTGCACGCTGTTGATCAGCGCCAGCTCCGCATTCCGCTGCCGCGTCTCGTGGACCAGCCGCGCGTTCTCGAGCGCGACACTGAGGCTGCTGGCGAGCGTCGTCAGGAGGCGGACGTCGTTCTCGGAGAAGGCGTTCGTCCGGTCGACGTTCTGGAGAGAAATGCGGCCACGGACTTCGTCGCCTGAGATCAGCGGGGCGAAGAGGACCGACAATGCCGGCTCGCCTTGCACTACAGGGAAGGCCTCGCCGCGCTCTCTCTCGGAGGCGGGAACGTCGTTGACGAGAACCGGAGCCTTCGTCTCGAGGACCTGACGATTCGAGTGCGACAGCTCGATGAGCGTGGGCTCGTCGGGGTAGCGGACGCCCTTCTCGATCGTGTACGGATAGCGGGTCAGTCCGGCCGCGAAATCGAAGATGCCGATGTCCACGACTTGGGCATCGAAGATCTCCTGGATCTTGTCGCCGACGACGTCGTAGATCGCCTGCATTTCGAGTTCGCCGGCCAACGCCTCCTGGACACTGTTGATCAGGGCAAGCTCGGCGTTCCGCTGCCTCGTCTCGTGTACCAGCCGCGCGTTCTCGAGTGCCGTGCTCAGGCTGCCGGCCAGCGTCGTCAACAAGCGGACGTCCGCTTCGTCGAACGCGTGCTCGCGATCGAAGTTGTCGAGGGAGATGACGCCGTTCGCGCGGCCGCCCGATACGAGCGGGACCCACAGAAGCGACTTCGGCATCTCACCAGCAACCACGTAGGCGCCGTATCGCTCGGCTTCGGCCGCCATGCCCTCGTTGATCAGCAACGGTTCACCCGTCTCGAGCACGTGCTTGGTGAAGCCAGCCGTAAAAGGCACTGGTTCCGGCCGTAGGCGTTCCCCGCGTTCGACCAGGTACGGGAAGCTCACGAGTGCGGCTGCCTCGTCGAGGATCGCGATCGCGGTCCCCTGGGCGTCGAAAATCTCCTGGATCTTGTCGCCGACGACGTCGTAGATCGCCTGCTGATCGAGCTCGCCCGCAATCGCGTCCTGGACGCTGTTGATCAGCGCCAGCTCGGCATTCCGCTGCCGTGTCTCGTGCACCAACCGCGCGTTCTCGAGCGCGACGCTCAGGCTGCCGGCAAGCGTCGTGAGCAGCCGCTGGTCGGCCTCGTCGAAGGCGTGCTCGCGATCGATGTTCTGGAGCGAGATGATTCCCGTCGCCTTCCCGCCGATTACGAGCGGGACATCCAGGCGGGACTTCGGCATCTCGCCGACGTCGACCTTGCTTCCAACGCGCTCGGATTCGGCCGCGAGGTTTTCGACGATCAGGAGAGGCTGGCGCGTTTCGAGCACCTGTGTCAGGAAGCCGCGCGGCAGAATCGGTGGCGGCTCCAGCCGCTCGCCGGCTTCGATCGTGTAGGGGAAATGCAATAGCCCGGTCGCCTCGTCAAGCGACGAGATCACGACGACCTGGGCGTCGAAGACGTCCCGGATCCGGTCACCGACGACGTCGTAGATCGCTTGTAGGTCGAGCTCGCCGGCGATCGCATCCTGCACGCTGTTGATCAGTGCAAGCTCGGCGTTCCGCTGCCGGGTCTCCTCGATCGCGCTCGCACGAGAGAGCGCGGCGCCGACGTGCTGCCCGACGAACGCGAGCAGCTCTTCGTCCTCTTCGGTGTACCGGAAGCCCCGCTCGTGGGACGCGACGACGAGTACGCCGACCGTCCGCCCCTGCTCCGCAGTGAGGGGGACGCCCAGCCAATCCTCGGCTCGTCTCCCGATCAGCTCGATCTCCCCTGCCTCGATGAGCTCATCGATGCGCGAGCCGGGGAGGTGCTGCGGCTTTCCCGTGCGGAGCACATAGGCCGTCGTACCGCGCGCGTCACCCTGGCCGAACTCGAACCACTGGTGCGGATCGGGCACCTCGGGATCTTCTGGGTCGACGAAGTACGGCCAGTTGATCCGCTGCCTCTCCTCGTCGTACAGAGCGATGAAACAGCTCTCGGCGTACATGAGCTCGCCCACTACCTCGTGGACCGCCCGGTAGAACTCCGGCATGTCCTGAGCCGCGCTCGCCAGCTCGGCGATGCGGTACAGCGCGTCCTGCACCTTTTCGGCGTTTTCGGCCCCCACGCGTTCGAGTATCGCGCGCGCCGAACGACTCGTCTAGGTTGGAACCGATGGCTGACGCGCCCGGCCCGAACGTCCCCTTCCCGCCGATGGAGGCCGAGCTCGTCTCGGAGCTGCCGTCAGGTGGCGGCTGGCGCTACGAGCCGAAGTGGGACGGTTTCCGCGGTGTGCTCGAGAACGACACCGGCGAGCTGGCGCTCTGGTCGCGAAACGGCAGGCCGCTGCTGCGCTATTTCCCCGAGCTACGGCCGCTCGGCGAGCTGATGCCGCCGCACTCCGCGCTCGACGGCGAGATCGTGATCTCCCGCGACGGCGCGCTCGATTTCGACGCGATGCAGATGCGCCTTCATCCGGCCGAGAGCCGCGTGCGCAAGCTCGCAGGCGAGATCCCCGCCACGTTCGTGGCTTTCGACCTCCTGCTCTGGAAAGGGAGGCCGGTGCACGAGCGCCCGATCGAGAAGCGGCGCGCCGAGCTCGAGAAGGTCGGCTCCGGGTTCCAGCTTTCTCCGGTCTCAGACCTGGTCGAGCAGGGCCAGGAGTGGCTGCAGACGCTCCAGGCGGCCGGTTTCGACGGAGTCGTCGCGAAACGGCTCGGCCTCCCCTATCTCTCCGGCTCGCACGAGGGCGTCGTGAAGGTGAAGCCGCACAAGACGGCGGACTGCGTCGTGGCCGGGATCCGCTGGAAGAAGGGCGGCCGGGAGACGATCGCAACGCTGCTGCTCGGCCTCTACGACGACGAAGGCGGCCTCAACTACGTCGGCTCAGCCGCGGTTGGCGCGAAGAACCAGGCCGAGATCGCGGCCAAGGTGCTGCCGCTCGTCGACAAGAAGAGCAAGCGGCGCTTCAGCGAACCGAACCGCTGGGGCACCGGCGAGCTCGAGGAGACGCCGTTGAAGCCGAAGCTCGTAGTCGAGGTGCGCTTCGACAAGCTCGAGAAGCACCGCTTCCGCCACGGCACGCGACTGCTCCGCTTCCGGCTGGACAAGGACCCCGGCGACTGCACTTGGCGCGAGGTCCGCCCGCCACGCAGCCCCGACGACCTGGCGGTCGAAGACTTGCTCGTCGGCTAGCTCTTCTTCGCCCGCGAGGGCTGGACGCGCTTCGACTCGCCTGGCATCTTCGGGAAGTTGGGCGGATACGGCGCCTCGCCGGCTCCTTCCGCCTCCTCGCGCTCGACCCACTCATGGAGCTTGCGCAGGTCGCAGACCGCGTCGTCGATGCCCGCCTGGACGTCGCCGAGCTCGGCGAAGCGCGCCGGCATCGTCGCCAGCGTGAAGTCCTCGGTCTCGAGCGAGTCGAGCTCGTCCCAGCGGAACGGTGCCGAGACGGTCGCGTCGGACCGGGCGCGGACGGAGTAGGCGGAGGCGATCGTCCGGTCGCGGGCGTTCTGGTTGTAGTCGATGAAGACGCGCTCGCCGCGCTCCTCCTTCCACCACGCGGTCGTGACGAGCTTCGGCGCGCGCCGCTCGATCTCGCGCGCGAATGCGAGCGCAGAGCGCCGCACCTCGCGGAAGCCCCACTTCGGCTCGATCCTGCACGCGACGTGGATCCCGCGGTTGCCCGACGTCTTCGGCCAGCCGATAAAGCCGAGCTCGTCCAGCGTCTCCCGCACGATCGCCGCGACCTGCTTCGCCTCGGCGAAGCCGGTGCCGGGCTGCGGGTCGACGTCGATGCGGAGCTCGTCGGGATGCTCGACGTCCCGACGGCGCGACGGCCAGGGATGGAAGTCGATCGTGGCGAGATTGGCGGCCCACGCAACCTGCGCGAGCTCGGTCACGCAGAGCTCGTCGGCGGTGCGACCGGAGGGGAACGTGACCGTC
>Ga0070695_100000052_pt1 | contig 46323 bp, 26 predicted proteins | sample KBSK1252metaG_FD_65471 | JGI IMG/M metagenome (GOLD analysis project Ga0070695, IMG submission 65471) | Corn, switchgrass and miscanthus rhizosphere microbial communities from Kellogg Biological Station, Michigan, USA - KBS K1-25-2 metaG | ecosystem: Host-associated > Plants > Roots >...
CTGACCAACCAGATTGGACCGAAGTCGGTCATCACCTTCCCGGCAGGGGGCCAGCGACTGCCCGGACCGGGGCACTACGAGCTCAACGGCCTGGCGTGGTCCGGCGCGGGCGCCGTTCGCAAGGTGGACGTCTCCACCGACGGCGGCAAGACCTGGAAGGTCGCCGAGCTGCAGACGCCGGCGTACCGGATGGCGCACACGCGCTTCGCGCTGCCATGGACGTGGGACGGCAAGGAGTGCGACATCATGTCGCGCTGCACGGACGACCTCGGCACGGTGCAGCCGACGCGAGCCGAGGTGGCGAAGTTCTGGAACGAGCCGCTGACCCCGCAGTTCACGGTCAAGGGCGCGGACAACACGATTCAGGTCTGGAAGATCGCCAGCGACGGGAGCGTGCGCAATGCGAATTTCCTTTAGCGCTACGCTCCTCGGGCTGGTGCTCGTGCTCGGCGCGTCGGTGAGCGCGCAGTCGCCGACCTATCACCTGGGACGGACGCCGACGCCGGACGAAGTCCGTGCGTGGGACATCTCCATCAGCCCCACTGGCAAAGAGCTCCCGCCAGGGCATGGCACCGCGAAGGAGGGGAGGGATCTCTTCATCGAGAAGGGATGCTCCCAGTGCCACGGCCGGAACGGTGAAGGCGGCAAGGCGCCGACACTGATCGTCGCCAAGGGTGCGCCGACCAACCCCGGGCGGATGCCGGGGATGGACATGGGCATCCAGGCACCGGGCCTCATGGCGGTGAGCGCGCCGTACGCGACCGTGATGTGGGACTACATCAACCGCGGCATGCCCCTCGGCCGGGAGGGAAGCCTCAAGCCGGACGAGGTCTACGCGCTGACGGCGTTCCTGCTCTTCAGGAACGACGTGATCAAGAGCGACGAGCAGGTCCTCGACGCGCAGAGCCTGCCGAAGATCATGATGCCGAATCACGACGCCTATCCGGAGCATCCGGACTTCAAGCACGGGTCGCCGAGGCTCCGCGATTACCCTTGAGGCCGGCCCTGCGTGGACGGCCTCAACGGGGCACCAGCCAGGTGCCCGCCAGGCGATCCTGAAAGCCGCGTTCAGGCGTGATGACCGCAGATAGGGCCCCGAGCACGAACACGCACAGGGCAATCGTGATGAGGGCCACCCTCACCGCGACGATCGAGGGCTCGGTGGGGAAGAAGACGGCCGGCGGCCCCTGAGGAAACACGGGAGGCAGGCGGGGAACGATCGCGAAGAATGGCCAGGGCTGCACTTCCAGCGTCAAGAGCGGCGAATGACCCGCGAACGCTGCGGCGGCCGCGGCCAGCACGGGTAACCAGCTCACCACCGCTCGCCACCTTGCCCTCGACGCGGACGCCAGGGCTCCATCTCTGGTGACAACGGCGATATTCATCAGTCGCAGCGCGATGCCGCCGCGAACGGCAAACGCAGAGAGAAGACCGACGGTTCCGGCGACCAGCAAGCCAACCATCGCGTGCAGCCACGCATACCGCCACGCAATCGTGGCGGTCATCTCCGGTTTCTCTTCATTGGCGATGAAGATCCCGAGCAGCCCCTGATCGCCTCTTCGCGCCGGCGTCGCGCGAATCGTCATCGGCTGACCGTCACGCAGGATTGACAGAGCGATCGATTGATCGGGATGGCTGATAATCGCCCTCCTGAGCTGCGACGCGAACGTGATCGGCTCACCCTCGACCTCGACGACCACATCATTCACTTTCATGCCGGCTCTGTCGGCCACATCGCCGCTGCTCACCGAGCGAATGTACGGGTGGGCACCGTCGACGCCAGACCGCACGGTGTCCAGCAACGGCGTCAGGCGGCGGGCCGCCTCGTCGACGTCAGCTGCCCGGGGGGCGGCGAACGTAGCGGCGACGCGAGCGGCAAGCGCACGTCGCTGGCTGGGAACTGCCCGTTGCGCAAGAGGTGACGAGGACCAGACCGGGGGATCGGAAATCAGGCCGCGATGCCGTCCGGCGACGTAGATTTCGAGCGCGCGATGCTCGGGGTTCGTTGGCGGAACGCCACGATTGTCCAGCTCCTCGAGACGAGTCAGGCACGCCGCCAGCTCGGCGATCTCAGGCGCCAGCTGCTCACGCGGCGCGATAGACACTTCGTATATCGAAAGCAGACCCAGAACGGAGATGAGAAAGATCGGGATGGCACACAGCGCGAGGTGGGCTGCACGCTTGGTGCGGGAGACCGCTGCGGGACCCCGAACGGCAGCACCGAGCGCCTCGAGCATGTCTTCAAATGTTGTGAACCGTTCCTGGCCAAGCCTGGCGAGGCATGCGGTTGCCGGCAGCGGAAGCGGCACCCGTGGTGCGGGAACCGGGACCCGAGTGTCCGCAGGAATGTCGTGCCCCTCGAGGGCGCACACCGCCACCTGGTACAGGAACCGTTCAGCCGATGCCAAATCAACCGCTTGCGTTGGTGGCGCTGAACCCGTCAATTCGGGCCGATCCTTTGGCACCGGCCAGTCCAGCAACCGCGCTCGACCATCGTCGCCGGCCCACACGCGATCGAACGCGACGACAGGAAGGGACCCATCCTCGAGCCCCGCGTGTACTTCTTCGGCGAGATCGTAGAGCCATCCACGAACCGTCGCCCATGACTGACGCTCCGTCAAAAACCGCTCGAATGGCTGACCGGGCACCTCTTCGTAGGCATCCCACGCCAGGCCGCGGGTACGCTGCCCGGCCAACCAGCGGGGTCGTCCTGGTCTCCGCAACGTACGTCTGACAAGAGGAACCACATCGGAGTCTGCCGCGGGGAACCGCAGCCACACCGTGCGCCGAAGCCGCTCGTCGTATCCCAGTGCTGCGCCGCAATCCGACTGCGCGCCGACGGCGTCCCCGCACACATATGGTCCAACGAGCCGGCGACCCGCTGGAACTTCGAACGGGGCGGGGGAAGACCGCACGATTCGACGCACATCGAGCGGGGACGTCGACACGGTTCGCGTCCGACTCACCCGTTCGTGAATCCCCGCAAATCCATTCGCACGCCGTGCGGTCGAGAACAGCACCGCCCCGACGATGGACTCGGCGAGTATGGCAATCAGCGGGCCCGCGGGCTGCTCGGAAATCGCACGACCGGCGATCAACAGGGCCACTCCGGACGCCAGCCACGCGGGCCCGACGAAGACCAGCGCCCGCAGAAGAGCCCTCGTGAATCGGGGCCGTGCCCCGTTTTCCGTCACCACCCGGAATCCGCACAGCGCCTTGCCGAGCGATGCGCCCCACGCGCTCTCGGTGATGGCGAAGTAGGCTACCTCGACGAGATTTTCCCAGACGGGTCGCACCCCGAATGCCGACGACGGCCTGGCAAAGAGCAGGATGGTCGGCGCGATCAGCAGGAACTGAGAAAAGAAGAGATCGATGAAGCCGGCGGCGAAGCGCATGCCAAGCGGCGCCGGCGTCTTGATACTCGAACTGAGGGGCTCGAGCACCCGTGCGAGATGGCGGTAGCTTGCTGGCCGGTGGGCGGGATCCTTGGCGAGACACTGGAAGACCAGTGCAGCAAGAGCGCCCGGAATGTCCGGCCGTCCCGTTCGCAGCGAGGGCGGCGGTTCCGTCGCGATGCGCGAGATCAGGGCCACCAGGTTCCGGTCGTGAAACGGCGGCTGGCCTGTCAGCAGGTAGTGCAGCGTTGCCCCAACCGCATAGATATCCGAGCGCACATCGAGCGGCTCCCCGCGCAAGTGCTCTGGCGAGGCGAACTGCGGCGTCCCCTGGAAGGTGCCCGTCGTCGAGAGTTGCGTGACATCGCGCGCATAGGTGGGGATCGACAAGCCGAAGTCACCGATCTTGACCGTTCCGTCCGCGTCGACGAAACAGTTCGATGGCTTGATGTCGCGATGGAGGATCCCTGCTGCCTGCGCGGCGTCGAGACCCGACACGACCTGGAGAATCACATCGATCGCGTCAATCGGTGCAAGCGGCCCGTGATGGTCGACCCGGTCCTTCAGCGTCCCGCCCGGCAACAACTCCATCGCGATGACGGAAAGACCCGCGATCTCCTCGCTGCCATAGATATAGACGACGTGGGGGTGACTCACGGAAGCGGCGAGCTGCCCTTCGCGCAGGAATCGAGCGCGATCCGTGGGGTCGCGCAACCTCTGACTCAAGACCTTCAGCGCGACCCGGCGCCCGTGCTCGACGTGCTCGGCCTCGTAGACCTCGCCCATACCCCCGACGCCGAGGAGGCGTTCGACCCTATACGCTCCGAGTTGCTGGCCGGGCGCGAGGGAGCCCGCGCCCATGCCGGCGGCGATCGAGGCAGGAATCGAGTACGGGCGAAGGGGCGGACCGATCGCTGACGGGACTTCAGCGGTAACGCCGTCAGCCGCCGCAATAGCCGGAGCACTCAGGAAGCCAGGCGCCTGGGCTTCCAGTGCGAGGAGCGACTCGACCTCCTGCCGCAGCGCCTCATCACCGGCGCACGCGTCCACGAGAAACGCGGCGCGCTCGGCCGTGCGTTGCTCGAGCGCGGCGTGAAAGAGCCGTTCGACCTCCGGCCAGCGGTCGGGCGTCATGTCACGCTCCGCGGCGTCGTTGCCACAGCCATGGTTCGTGGCTGCGTGTAGTTACCGCCGCGCGCCGCTCAGCGGCACGAACTTCTGAATCCGCTTTCCCGTCTCCACCTCTCCGGTGTAGATGTTGCCCTTCGAGTCGGCGGCGACGCCGTCGATGAAGTGGAACTGCCCCGCCATGCGACCGTTGTCGCCGATCGAGCCGACGGTCATGCCCGACTTCCGGTTGACGATCCACACCTTGTCGTTGGCGCCGTCGGCCACGAACACGAAGTTCTGTTGCGGCGCCGGCGAAAATGCCAGGTTGAACACCGTGCCGCACGGCCCGTACTTGTCGCTCCCCGGGCCGCCGCACTCGCTGCCGCGCGCGGGCGTCGACGTGTGAATCCAGAACTGCGTGACGTACCGGCCCTGCTTCGTGAAGACCTGCACCCGGTCGTTGCCACGGTCGCAGACGTACACCAGTCCGTCGTTCGACAGGTGGATGCAGTGCAGGACGTTGAACTCCTTGATGTCGGGCGGAGGCCCTGACGTGTCGTACGGCGGGACCCGCTCGTTCGGGATCTCGCCGAGCGGTACGCCCTTCCCTCCCCAGCCGCGCTTGAACGCGCCGGTGTTCATGTCGAAGACGAGGATCCGCTTGTTGATGAACTCGGTGTCGGCGACATACAGCTCCCGCGCATCCTCGTCGAAGTCGAACCCCGCGACGCCGCTGACGAAGACCTCGGTCTGCTGGTTGTTCTCAACGAGCGGCGGCGGCGTCTGTCCCGTCGGGGCGGGCGGCCGATGGCCGAAATCCTTGAGCAGCTTCCCGTCACGGCTGAACTTCAGGATGCTGTCACCCCGCCCGGTTCCCGAGATCCAGACGTTCCCGTCGCGATCGACGTTGATGGTTTGTTCTCCGGGCCATCCCGGGACGTACCCAGGACCACCCCATCCCTGAACCAGGTTGCCCTCCGGATCGAACTCGAGGATCGACGGTCCCGCGATGCAGCAATCGGTGCGCGGCGGGTTCGTGGACGCGCCGTTCTCGTCCGGCCGGATCTGCCGCGACCGGTTGAAGACCCACACGTGATCGTCGGGACCCACGGCGAGCGTCGGCACCTGCTGCATGATCCATTTGTGCGGCAGCGGCTTCGGCCAGAACGGGTCCACCCGGTACGCAGGCGGTGCCTGCGCCCGTGACGTGGGGCCGCCAGCCAGCATCCAGGCCGCACACAGGATCGTCACGACACCGACCGTCGTCCCTCTTGTCGCCTTCTGCCTCGAGTGCTCCGTTGCCATGGCGCCACAGGATAGCGGAATGCGCACAACTCAGCCATGAGTGAATGTCAAGTACTGACAGGAGGCGGCGCCGCTCAGCACTTATGAGGCGGAGGCGCGTGCTAGGCTGGAGCTATTGTCCTCCTCCACTTTCCAGGCGGCCGCCATCCTCGACGCAGCCGACGACGCAATCATCTGCAACGACCGCGATGGCCGCATCACCACCTGGAATCCAGCCGCCGAGCGCATGCTCGGCTACAGCGCCAGTGAAGTGATCGGCCGCGACATCTCGCTGCTGTTTCCGCCCGAGGGGCAGCGCGAGGAAGCCGCGGCGTTCGTGCGCCTCTTCAGCGGGGAGGGCGCGACCGTCTCCGACCGGGTGCTGGTCGCCAGGAGCGGGCGCCGCGTCGAGCTGTCGGTGACGATGTCGCCCATCCGCGACGAGGCGCGCACCGTGATCGGCGCCTCGAAGATCTGCCGCGAGCTCCCCGATCGAAAAGCCGCGGCCATCGCCGCGCTGCACCTGGGCGCCGTCGCCGCCTCGTCCGACGACGTGATCATCGGCAAGGACCTCGAGGGCATCGTGCAGTCGTGGAACCCCGCCGCCGAGCGGATGTTCGGCTTCACGGCGGCGGAGATGATCGGACAGTCGATCAGGAAGATCATTCCGCCGGAGCGCCAGCAGGAAGAAGACGCCATCCTCACCAGGGTTCGGGCGGGCATGATGGTGGACCACTTCGAGACGCAGCGGCTGGCAAAAGACGGCCGCCTCGTCGACATCTCGCTCACCGTCTCGCCGGTCCGCGATCGGTCGGGCCGCGTCATCGGCGCATCGAAGATCGCCCGCGACATCAGCGCGCAGAAACTCCTGGGAGCGGCCGCCCTGCACCTGGCGGCGCTCGTGCAGTCGTCCGACGACGCCATCGTCAGCAAGGACGTGAACGGCATCGTCCAGTCGTGGAACCCGGCGGCGGAGCGGCTGTTCGGCTACAGCGCCGCCGAGATGATCGGAGAATCGATCACCAAGATCGTGCCGAGCGACCGTCTCGACGAGGAGACGTATGTGCTCGGCCGGATCCGCAACGGCTTGAGCGTCGAGCACTTCGAGACGGTGCGCCAGACGAAGGACGGCCGGCTGGTCGACATTTCGCTCACCGTCTCGCCCATCCGCGATGGCGACGGCCGCGTCATCGGCGCGTCGAAAATCGCGCGCGACATCCGCGAACACAAGCGGCTGCTCGACGAGCGGCGCATCGCCGCGGCCAACGAGGAGGCGGCGCGCCGCGAAGTGCTCGAGGTGCAGAACCGCCGCATCCAGGAAGCGGCGCGGCTCAAGAGCGAGTTCGTCAGCAACATGTCGCACGAGCTGCGGACGCCGCTCAATTCGATCGTCGGGTTCGCGGAGCTGATCGCCGACGCCCGCTTCGGGCCGCTGCCGGACAGGTACCAGCAGTTCGCGCTGGTGATGCACTCCAGCGCGCAGCACCTGCTGCAGTTGATCAACGACATCCTCGACCTGGCCAAGGTGGAGTCGGGCAAGATCGACTTCCAGCCGGAACCGGTCAACCTGGCGGAGCTCGTCGCCGAGACGACCGCCATCATCGGCGGCCTCGCGACGAAACGGAAGATCGAGGTAGGCGTGGATGTCGATCCGTCGCTCGGCATCGTGCACCTCGATCCGATCCGGCTCAAGCAGGTGCTCTACAACTACCTGTCGAATGCGATCAAGTTCACACCGGAAGGCGGGCGCGTGTCCGTGCGGATCCTGCCGGAGACGGGCGACCGGTTCCGCCTCGAAGTGGAAGACACCGGCATCGGCATCAAGCCCGAGGACGAGCATCGCCTGTTCATCGAGTTCCAGCAGCTCGATGCGGGCACCGCGAAGAAGTTCGCCGGGTCCGGCCTCGGCCTCGCGCTCACCAAGCGGCTCGTCGAGGCACAGGGGGGAACGGTCGGTGTGCGCAGCACGTTTGGGGCCGGCAGCACCTTCTTCGCCACGCTACCGCAGCACGTCACCGCGGGTTCGGCGGACATCACCGCCCGGCTGGCAGCGACGGAGTCATGAATTCGATCCTCATTCTCGATGACGATCCGGCCAGCCTCGCGCTGGTGGAAGGCGTACTCGAAGCCGAGGGCTACGAGACGCGCAAGGCGGCCTCGCCGGTGGAGGCGCTCGAGGTCCTGAAAGACTGGAGGCCCGACGCCATCCTGCTCGACATCCAGCTGCACGGGCTCGACAGCGGGCTCGAGTTCGCGCGCCGGCTCAAGAGCAACATCGCCACCCGCGCGATTCCGATCGTCGCCTTCACGGCGTACGGCGAACGGTGGACGGAAGCGGAAACGCTGGCGGCGGGGTGTGACGGGTTCCTGGAAAAGCCGATTACGGCGCAGATGCTGGCCGACGCCGTTCGCAAGGCGCTCGAAAGGACGGCGTAGGCGCCGCCAGCTAGTGCGCGGCGATGTGCCGCCGCACGATGCGCCCCAACTCGCGGGTGCTCACCGGCTTCGACAGGAATTCGACGAAGCCGGTCTCTTCGGCCTTCCTGTCGTCCCCCGCCTTGCCATACGCCGTGAGCGCGATGACCGGGATGCTGGCCGTCGCCGGGTCGGCTTTCAACCGCCGTGTCAATTCCCAGCCATCGACCTCGGGCAGCTGAATGTCCATGAGGATCAGCGCCGGCGTGCACGTCTTCAACATCTCGAACATCGACGCGCCATCGACGGCAACCCGCACCTGGAAGCCTTCGGCCTGCAGCAACGCTTCCGCGAGCGCAAGGTTCGCCAGGTCGTCATCCACGACCAGGATGCATGGGGCGTCAGGACTGACCGGCGGCCCGGGCCGGCCGAGCGTTGCGTCCGGGTCGTCGTCACTGAGCGGAGAGGAGGTGAACCACGGGACTGAAGGGTATTTCTCGATGACCGGAATGGTCTCGTCAGTCTCGTGCCACGGCATCGAGTTACTGTAGCAGGATTTGTTTCCGGCGGCTCGCCGCGCCGCAGAGCTGAAATACGCGTCGTGCCATGACGAGGTCCTCAGCCGTGCGGCCGCGAGTAAGCCGCGAGCATGGTTTGACACGCTCCAGCCCAGGCGCTATGGTTTCCGCACTCCAGGCGAACCGAGGGCTTCCCGATTCCCGGCCAGCTGTTCGCGTGGCTCGGCGCTTCCTTCCCCAGCGGTCTCGGCAACGCCCGACTGGTGGAAACCCTAACCGTCTAACCGTTCGTCGGGCGTCAACCGGGATGGAGGTCCTCCGATGCGCACCATCCGTGATGTCGTCGTCTCCGTGTTCGTTCTCGTTCTCACCAGCTCCGCTGCCTGGGCACAGGCCACGGCAGAACTGAGCGGCCGCGTCACCGACGAGAGCGCCGCCGTCCTTCCAGGCGTCACCGTCGCCGCGACGCAGACCGCGACGGGATTCACGCGCACGGTCACGACAGACGAAGCGGGCGCGTGGATCATGCCGAACCTCCCCATCGGTCCCTACCGGCTGGAGGTGTCGCTGCAAGGCTTCCGCACCTACGTGCAGACCGGCATCGTGCTGCAGGTCGATGCGAGGCCGACGATCAACGTCGCCCTCGCCCTCGGCAACGTCGAGGAGACCATCTCCGTCGAAGGCGCGGCGCCGCTCGTGGACGTCCGCAGCGCCGGCATCAGCACCGTCGTCGACCAGGAACGGATCGTGGAGCTGCCGCTGCAAGGTCGGCAGGTCACCGATCTCATCATCCTCGCGGGCGCGGCGGTCGAGACAGACCGGCCGAACAGCCGGAACTTCCAGGGCGGCGTGAACATTTCAGTCGCCGGCGGCCTGCAGTTTGGCGTCGCCTACACGCTCGACGGCGCCGTGCACAACGATCCGCAGAACTCCGCCAGCCTTCCGCTTCCCTTCCCTGATGCCCTGCAGGAATTCCGCGTCGCCACGAGCGGTCTCGCCGCGCAGAGCGGCATGCGCTCTGCCGCATCGGTGAACGCGGTGACCAAGTCTGGCACCAACACGCTTCACGGAAACCTGTTCGAGTTCATTCGTGACAAGCGATTCAACGCCAAGAGCCCGTTTGCGGCGATCGGCCCCGATGGCAAGCGGTTCGACGACGGCCTGAAGCGCAATCAGTTCGGCGGCACGCTGGGCGGGCCGATCGTCCGCGACAGGCTCTTCTACTTCGCCGGCTATCAGGGCACCCGGACGCGCCAGACCCCGCCGGACCTGATCGCCTTCGTCCCGACCGCAGCCATGCTGGCCGGCGACTTCACGACATTCGCGTCGGCGGCGTGCCAGGGGCGCCAGGTGAACCTGGGCGCCGGTTTCGTCGGCAACCGCATCGACCCCGCGCGGTTCAGTCCTGCCGCGCTCAAGATGGCGGGCTTCCTGCCGAAGACCACGGATCCCTGCGGCCAGATCACATACAGCCAGCCGGACGATCGCGACGAGGGACAGTACGTCGGCCGCATGGACTATCAGCTCGGCGCGAATCATTCCGTGTTCGGCCGCTACATGGCGTCGCGCGACAAGAAGCCGTCGGCCTTCGGCAAGACGGGCAACATCCTGACGACGAGGAATCCGAAGATCGACAACCTGGCGCAGTCGCTCACGCTCGGCGACACGAGAATCTTCGGCAGCAACACGGTCAACGCGCTGCGCTTTGCGTTCAACCGCACGGCGGTCAATCGCGACAACGACCCGTACTTCGATCCCCCGTCGCTCGGCATCAAGGCGGCGACGTACGTACCGGGCTCGATGATTGTCGTCGTCACGGGCGGGTTTCAGATCGCGGCGGCGACCTCGACACGGGGCATCGCGGACAACAACTCGTTCCAGGTCAACGATGACCTGACGCTGGTGAAGGGCGACCATCAGATCGGCGTCGGCGCGAGCGTCGCCCACTTCAGGGTGTCGTTCAGGACGTGGGCGCGCGGCGGCGGACAGTGGACCTTCACCGGCCAGGCGGCAGGACTGGGACTGGCGGACATGCTCCTCGGGCGCGTCGCCACGATCGATCAATCGGGGCTGTCCGGCGTCGATTACTACCAGTGGTATCAGGGCGTCTACGCGCAGGACACGTGGCGCGCGGCCAGACGGGTGACGGTCAACGCGGGCATCCGGTGGGAGCCGTTCTTCAGCCAGAACCTCACGCGTGGTGCGAACACGATCTTCGACCGCGACCGGTTCAGGCAGAACGTCAAGAGCACGGTATTCCACAACGCGCCGGCGGGGTTCATCTACCCCGGCGACGCGGGCTTTCCGTCGGGAACGTCCGGCCTGAACAAGAAATGGTGGAACTTCTCGCCGCGCATCGGCATCGGCTGGGACGTGCTCGGCGACGGCCGCCTCGCGCTGAGGTCGTCGTACGCGTTGATGTACGACTACCCGGGCGGCGAGTACTTCAACAACCTGGCGGCGGCGCCGCCGTATGGGAACCGCACGCTGGTGAGCGATCCGTCCGGCCTGTTCGACGATCCGTACCGCGACATCGGCGGCAATCCGCATCCAATCGCGGTCGGCCCCGATACGGTGTACCCGATCGGCGGAACGCTGTCGTCGATGGATCCCGACATCAACGCCCCGCGCGTGCAGTCGTGGAACGTCACGCTCGAAAAGCAGATCGGCTCCAATTGGGGAACAGCGGTCAGCTATCTTGGCAGCTACACCGACCGGCTGTGGGGGCTGGTCGCGCTGAATCCGGGCGTGTTCCTCGGTCTCGGTCCGTGTGTGCTCCAGGGCGTCTCGTTCCCCGTCTGCACCACCAACAACAACCTGAACCAGCGGCGTGTGCTGTCGCTCTCCGGTGAGAACCCCGCGTCTGCGGCGCTCATCAGCAACCTGGACAGCCATGCGGCGGTGGGCACGCAGAAATATCGCGGCCTGAAGCTGGAGGCGCAGCGCCGTTCCGCTAACGGCGTGAGCGTGAATGCGAATTACACGGTGTCCCGCTGCGAGGGCCTCGAGATGGCGCCCAATGCGCAGTTCGGGATCGGGTTCACCAATCCCGCCGACCCGAGTGCGGATTACGGCCGCTGCGATGGCGACCGGACGCACATCGCCAACGGTACGGTCGGCTACACGACGCCGCAGCTGAACGGCGCCGTCGGCCTGCTCGCCTCCAATTGGCGGGTGTCAGGGATCCTCAACATCCGATCGGGAGCCCCTCTCAACATCCTGAGCGGGCGCGACAACGCGTTCAACGGCCAGGCGAATCAGCGCGTCGATCAGATCTCGAACGACGTCTACGGCGAAAAGACGCTGAACAACTACCTGAATCGGGCGGCGTTCGCCCAGCCCGCGGCGGGAGGGTTCGGCAACTACCGGCGCAACAGCATCGACGGGCCGGGATTCTGGAAGATCGACCTCGCCATCTCGCGGCTCGTCTCGATCGCGACCACGCAGAACGTGGAGCTGCGCGTGGAGGTCTTCAACCTGACCAACAACTTCAACTGGGACATTCCGAACCTGAACTTCGCCGCCGCCACGTTCGGCCGCATCACGACGCAGGCCGGCACGCCGCGCATCATGCAGTTCGGCGTGAAATACGGGTTCTGAGAAGATTTACGAATCTACGAATTGGCGAATTCGAAGGATCGAGACATGAAGAAGCCGTTCACCTTGCTCGTCCTCCTTGCCGCGCTGGCGGTGGCGGTGCCGCTGGCGGCGCATCATGGCCGCGGGGCGTCGTTCGACATGAAGAAGCAGGTCACGCTGAAGGGGACGGTCTCGCAGGTGAAGTGGCAGAACCCGCACGTGCTGATCTTCATCGACGTCCCGGACGAGGCCGGCAAGGTCGTGACGTGGGGGTTCGAAAACAGCAACGTGCACACGCTGGCCGCCCAGGGCTACAACCGGAACACGCTGAAGTTCGGGCAGCCGATCACGGCGATCGTCAACCCGGCGGTCAATGGCGAGCCGCTGGGCATCATCGTGAAGATCGTCCTCGAGGACGGCAAGGTGATCATGTCCCGCGAACGCGGCAATCCGCTGGATTGAGGCGTCATATGCGAAATACGAGGCTGGGGGTGACGGCGGCGGTTGTCGTTGCGATGTCGGCGTCGGCCGCCGCACAAGCGGCCTTCGATGCGCGCGACCTCTCGGGAATCTGGACGATCAGCGGGCACCGCAGCATCAGCGCGAACGTGCCGCCGATGACGCCCGAGGGCGAGGCACGCCTCAACGCGAACAAGCCGACGCGCGGCCGCTTTCTCGGCGAGCCCCTCAACGGCGAGCATCCTGGGTTCGTCAGGGCCGTCCGCGTCCCCGCGGAGGGAAACGATCCGGCGCATCAGTGCAATCCCAACGGCTTCCCGCGGCTGCTGCTCGACCCCGAGCCGGTGGAGTTCGTCCAGACGCAGGGCCGGCTGCTGCAACTGTTCCAGTGGGAGCGCGGGCTGCGCGAGTTGTGGATGGATGGGCGAGCCGTGCCGTCGGGCGAGAACCTCGACAACCTCGGACCGGCCTGGTACGGCCACACCGCCGGCGGGTGGGAAGGCAACACGCTGGTCATGAACACGGTCGGTCTCGACGACCGAGCGTGGATCGACATCTTCGGGTTTCCGAAGAGCACGGATGCGCGCATCGAAGAACGCTACACGCGCACGGGTCCCGACACCATCGAGCTGCGAATGACCTTGTACGATCCGAAGTTCTACAAGGCGCCGTGGGTGTCGGACGTCAAGAAGTTCACGCGCGTCAAGCGCGAGGCGACGACGTTTTTCGGCTGGTACGGCCTGTTCTCGGGGCTCACGGAAGGTATCTGCGCGCCGATGAACGAGGTCGATACGTACAACAAGTTGTTCCGCGATCCCACGAGCAAGGGCGGCGGCAAGAAGTAGCCCGTTCACGTAGCCCGCATCTTCAGCGGAGGTTTCGAATGCGCAGCCTTATCGCGACTCTCCTCGTCTCCATCGCCGTAGTGGCATTCTTCGCCTCGCCTGTCCCGCTCCTGCAGGCCCAGCAACGAAACCTGCGCGGCGCCGGCGGCGAGCCACAAGGCGGCTTCGTCGAGGAACGGGGCGGCTTCGACATCAGCGGCCCCTATCAGGTCGATCCGAACTGGCCGAAAAAGACCTGGCCCGCGCCGGGATACATCTGGGGCTCGCAGTCGGGCGTGTATCCGGAATCGGCCGACAAGGTCTTTCTCACCAGCCGCGGCGAAATCGAGCTGCCGAAGGACCTGAAGGTCCCGCCCGGCTTCCTCGGCAACTGGGGCGCGCTCGATCGCGGCGGCGCAACGGGTGAGGTGCCGGTCTTCCGCAACACCATCCTCGTCATCGACCGGCAGGGCAATCTCATCGACTCGTGGAAGCAGTGGGATTACCTCTTCGAGGGAGGGCGCGGACCGCACCAGATCTACGTCCAGCCCTACGACCCCGACCGGCACGTCTGGGTCGTCGACGACATGAATCACGTGATTCACAAGTTCACCAACGACGGCAAGACGAAGGTCTTCACGCTCGGCGAAATGGGTGTGTTCGGTCCCAACGACGACCTGCAGCACTTCAACAGGCCGACGATGATCGACTGGCTGCCCGATGGGACCTTCTTCGTGAGCGACGGCTACGCGAACAGCCGCGTGGTCAAGTTCAACAAGGACGGGAAGCCGCTGCTGTGGTGGGGCTCGATGCAGCCCGGCAAGGCCGACGGCGAGTTCACGGTGCCGCACGGCATCGCGGTCGGCGACGACCGGCGCGTGTATGTCTCGGACCGCTTCAACCGCCGGATCCAGGTGTTCGACGAGAACGGTGTCTTCCTCGACAAGTGGCCGAGCGGCTACTGCCATTCGCTGTCGATGAGCCGCGATCAGCACCTCTGGTGCTACGACGGCGACCACGAGCAGTTCGTGAAGTTCGACCTGCGCGGACACATCGAGACCGTCTTCGGCCGCTACGGCGTCTACCCCGGCGCCACGTGGGGCGTGCACCAGATCTCGGCCGACTCGGAAGGCAACCTCTACGCCGCCGAAGTGTTCGGCGGACGCACGCAGAAGTTCGTGCCGAAGCGGAACGCGAACCCGCACGACCTGTTCTTCGGCCGGGAGCTGGCGACGAAAACGCCGGTGCCGCGCATCTCCACGGTCCGCATGGCCTCGCCGAACCCGGTCGCGGCGGCAAGGCCGAATCCCAACGCCCCGATTCCCAACTTCGCGGGCACGTGGAACTTCGACAAGTCGAAGAGCCAGATGGCGGCGAGCGGCGGCATGGGCACCGGCGTGGCGGAGCCGCCCATCGCGATGACGATCACGCAGAACGCCGGCCAGATCTCGATCGCGATGAAGTACGAAGCCGAGGGCGCCCCGCGCAACGGACGCCCGGTGAGCGCGGTCTTCACGCTGGACGGGAAGATGAACCAGGTGGCCGACCCGGACGATGCGAGGCCCGCCTACAACTACAAGCGGATCGCGACCTGGGACGGGGCGCGGCTGGTGCTGCGCACGATTCACGGCCTCAACAACGTGCGCGAGGTGTGGGTGCTCGAGGGCAACACGTTGAAGTTGCAGCGCGCCGCGCAGACACCCGGCGGCGCCGATTCGGCGACGCGCGATCTCGTCTACAACAAAGGATCCTAGCGTCGCGGCTCCGTTCGCCGGCGACGTTGCCACAGAGACACAGAGACACAGAGGTCTGCGGTCGCCGGGCCGCCGAAGGCGGCCACGGGGTGAGATACGCCGCCCGGAACAAACCGCCCGGCATGTGATGCGGCTTGTTCCGGAGCGCGTACCGCACCCCGCGGGCGGCCTGCTACGCAGGCCGCCCGGCGACCGCTCGGCCCTTCGTGCTCTTCGTGGCCTTCGTGGCCGCGCGCGAAGCGCGCCTTCGTGGTAATCCGTGGGCCGCGGCGCGCGCCTACACCGTCGTCAGAAGCTCACCCGCACAGACAACTGGGCCTGCCGCGCCGCGTCGGCGGTTGTAATCGTTCCGGCTGTCACCAGCGGATCTTCGACGTTGGCGAGAGCGCCGTAGACGATCCGGTCCGGAATTCCGAGATTCACCCGATTGAAGACATTGAACACGTCGATGCGGAGTTCGGTGCGTGCCGATCGGCCGATCGGGATCATCTTCATCAACGACAAATCGACCCGTGAATAGCCGGGAACTCGAAACCCGTTTCGTGGCGCGTTCCCCAACGTGCCGAGCTGGGGAATCGTGAAGGCGCACGGGTCGAACCACAGGTCCGCGGTCCCCACGGGCGTTCCCGCCTTGATGTTTCCGCACCCTCGCGAGACGCCCTTCGTCACGTCCCCGGGACGCACCCCGGCGATGAGATCCGGGCGGTCGATTCCGGCCTGCCCTCCAAGCACGCCGCTCCGCGAGCGGTTGGTCGTCAGTCCGGGCGTGAACGGCTGTCCGGAGGTGGCCTGCACAATCGTCGCGACCTGCCACGTATTGAGAAGGCCCCCCGCGACCGATCCCGCCTTGAAGGCATCGGGCAGGCGATACACGAGATTGAAGTGGTAATTGAGCCTGACGTCGGTGGCCATGGGCGCCCAATCGCGTTCCCGTTCGAAAGGACTGTCACCCGCCTGCCCCTCGGCCCCGCCCGTGTCAGTGTTCGAGAAGCCCGTGTAGTTGTCCCTGGCGCTCGCCCACGTCAACGCGTTCTGAAACTGGAGGCCTCGACTCAGCCTCTGAGTGAGCTTCAGTTGCAGCGAATCGTACTGAGACTTCGAGTCAGCGACCTTGAGCTCGATGGTGTTCCAGTACGGACTGACGCGCGGTTCCAGTCCCGTCCAGAACGAACGGCCGTCGGCCAACGTCTGCGAGGGCTTTCTGGGATTGCCTTCCGCTGTCCGGATCAGATTGATGCCGCGTGAGCCCGCGTACGCCACCGTCACCGCCATGCTGGCGATCAACTCCCGCTCGACGGCGACGTTGTAGTGCCACATGTTGGGCGCGGCCAGGTTGTAGTCGATGATGCGCAGCGCCTGCGGTGTCCCTTCGGCCGGCAGCTCGAACGGTACGGTGAAGGGCGCGTTGTTGACGCGGCTCAGCGACGAGAACGGAGGGGTCCCGGCGACTGCCTGCACGAGAGGCGTCGCCATGTTGCCCAGATCGTAGAGACGCGCGGCCGCGCCTCGCACGGCGGTCTTACCGTTCCCTCGTACGTCCCACGCAAATCCGAAGCGCGGGCTGACATCGCCCAGCGTGTTGTTCTTGAACAACGGACCGAGCGTGGCCTGCGGGTCGGTCAGGATGTTCCGGATCGCAGATTCGCGCCCGAACTTCTCCTTGTAGCGCGTCTGCGGTTCGTAGCGCAGGCCCAGATTCAGCGTCAGGCGATCAGAGGCTTTGAAGTCGTTCTGCGCGTAGACGCCGACGGCCGTGTACGTCAACGTCTTGGAGTTGGATGAGCCAGGGGAGGGGGCCCTCGTAAAGTTCGGCAATCCCTGCAGGAATGCGGTCACGTTGGCGAAGCTGGCCTGGCCGCCGCGCGAAAACGCCTGCTGCACGAACTGCTCGACACGGTTGACGCGCGCACCGAACTTCCACGACGACCGGCCGGCGGAGATGTTGGTGTCGTTGCTGGCCGTGTACTCCTTGCCGGAAAACGCGCGTGGAAAATTCGCCGACGGCCCCATGTCGGTCACGCCTCCCACGGAGACAATCCCCATCGCCTCGCCGGGCAGGAAGTTGTACCGGGGATCGCTGAGCAGCTGGGGCGGATGATCAGCGATGAAGTGCGAGTCCGGACGGCTGTACGACACCCTCGTCGTGCTCACGACGGTCGGGCTGAAGATGTGGTTCTCCGACAACGTCAGGAAGCGGCTCCGGGTTTCGGCGTGCGTCTCGTACCCCGGAAAGAACGTGGCGGCCGTAATGTTGCCGTCGGTCTGGGTGTAGCGCCCGAACACGGTGCTGCTCGCCGACACGTTTGCGTCCACGCGCACCTGCCCGTACAGGTCCGATGCCGGCTGCGTGAACAGGAACGTGTAGCGATCGCCCGGCGTATTCGGCAGCGGGTAGAGATCGACGAGCGGTTTGATCGCCGGATTGATCCGCGGCACCAATCCGCCATCCACGTGCGCGGCGGCCGGCAGCGTGTTGGAAATGTTCGTGGTGCCGCGCCGGACCCTCGCGTACTCGACGGTCCCATGGAAGAAGAATCGATTCCGCAGGATGGGCCCGCCAAACGACCCGCCATAGTTGTTGCGCGAAAAATCGGTGCGTGTGCCCGGCTCGTCGAAGTAGTTGGCCGCTTCGAGGTTGCGGTCCCGGTGATACTGAAAGAGCGAGCCGTGGAACTGATTCGTCCCCGCCTTGCTGACCATCACCGTTTGACTGCCCATGACGCCGCCATATTCGGCAGGAAAGGCGTTGGTCAGGACGCGGTATTCCTGGATGCCATCGAGGCCGAGCGTCTGGCCGGTCACCGACGAAGTGGTGACGCCGGTGCCGTTCCGCATGTCCGCCCCGTCCATCGAATAGCCGTTGGAACGTGGCGGCGCGCCGCTGCTGCTGAACCAGATGCCGGGGTACGCGCTGTTGTTGATCGTCCGGCTTTCGCTCACGCCCGGTTGCATCATGGTCAGGCCGATGTAGTTGCGCCCTTCGAGGGGAAGCGAGGCGATTTCCGCTTCCGTCACGACCGCGCCCAGCGCGCTCGTCGTCGTCTCGACGAGCGGGGCTTCCCCGTTGACCGTCACGGTCTCCTGGATCGATCCCAGTTCGAGCGTCATGTCGAGCACGGCTTCCTGCCCGACGAGCAGGCGCACGCCGCTCCGGACCGACGTCCGGAATCCTGCGAGCTCCGCCCGGATTTCATAGGGGCCCACCGGCAGTGCCGGAAACCGGAAGGCGCCGTCGCCGCCGGTCGGAACGCTCCGCACGAGCCCGGTATCCACATTCCGGACAGTGACGGTCGCACCTGGCAGAACGCCGCCGGAATCCCTGACCACACCCAGGATGGTGGCCGTCGATTGTGCGAGCAGCGGCGCGGAACCGAGGACGAGGAGCAGAACGGCGAGTGGCCATGTGATGGCGCGGTGGCAGGTCGTCATGTGATCGTGCCCTCCCAGAAACGGCGTCATGTTTCCCCGGGACAACGACGAAGACGTCAACGAACGATCGAGCGCGTCAGGTTTTGACCGGTGGCCACAGACGAAGCGCGCTATTCGGGCCGGAGGGCGCGTGCACGAGGTACGGCACGATGCTGTGCCCGCCAACCCCGAGCGGTGACTTCGAGTTCGCCGCTTCGTAGTCGCGGTTGAAGCCGTCGAGCGACGTGTATTCGTAGAGGATCACGTGCTTCGCCCAGCCGGCGACCGAGTTCAGCTTGCGGGTGCGGACGCACGACGCGGTCGCGCAGTGCGCCGGCATGCGGGACGCCACGTAGCCGGCGTGCATCTCCTCCTCGTACTCGACCGGGCAGTTGAAGCTGCCGATCTGGATGCACGGCGCCGCGCCCATCCCGTCCCTGGCGGCAGCCCGGCCTTCGCAGCGGCCCGTCTCCGTCGTGATGTTGACGCGCTCCCCGACGCGCATCGCGATTATGGTTCGCCCCGCCTCCGGCAACGCGGCGTTGATCGCGCTCGGCGTCGGGTTGCCAAACACGTCCGCGTCGGTCGCGCCGACGAGCAGGATGTAGTGATAGCCGGCGCCGACCTTTGGATCGGTCGTGTGCTGAATTTGCGCCCCGCCGCCCTCGCGCTCCCGCGCGGCATAGTGGGCCGCCCACAAGTACCCCGGGCGCTCGAGCAGCGCGGGCAAATACGTGCCGTGGAGCCAGTGCAGATAGGCGTCGCGGCCTTCGACGGGCAGGTCGTACCACGTCGCCCATAGGCCCCTGTCTGGCGGTCCGGCCGGCCGGCGCACCACCGGCGCAACGGCGGTTGTCCGCGCGCCCTGTCCGAGCGCGTCGGTCGTCGCTACGAGCGCGGTCGCGACGCCACCGGCGACTTTGAGGAATTCACGACGGGGGCGGCCTGCTGATTCGTCACGTCTGGTCATATGCGGCGACACCCCTAGGACGTTATGCGCAGCGCCTTCATCGCGTTCCCGCCGAGGATCGCCTCCTTGTCGGCGTTGCTCAAGAAGGGCGCGTCGAGGACGAAGTCGATGCCGACCGGCCAGTCGTACGGGTAATCCGTTCCGTACACCATCTGCCCGACGCCGACTTCGGCGACCAGGTGCCGGAGTCCTTCCTGGTGGAAGATCATCGTGTCGATCATGATCTCCTTCTTGAAGTACTCGCTCGGCTTCTTCTTCAGCGCCCGGCAATCGTCGCCGCCGGCTTGATCGCACACCGCATCCGACCGTCCGCTGTACGACGGCAGGTATCCGCCGGCATGTGAGCCGCAGACCCGAAGCCCCGGGAAACGATCGAATACACCCTCGAAAATCAGGTGCGAGAGGAAGACCGTGGTCTCCAGCGGATTGCCGATGCGGTTGCCGAGCCCACCCTTGCCGTTGAGGCGCGGGTTGTTCGTGGTTCCTGGCGCGTTCTGCGGATGCATGAACAGCAGCACGCCGAGCTCCGCGGCTTTGGCCCAGAACGGATCGAACTTGCGGTCCGAGAGCTCCTGCCCTTCGACGCTGCCGCCGATGGCGGCGCCGCGCAGTCCCAGTCGCTTGACCGCGTAATCCAGCTGATCGGCCGCCATGTCCGGGTGCTGCAGCGCGACGGTGGCCATGCCGACGAACCGATCGGGATGTGCGGCGACAGCCTGTGAAATCTTCTCGTTCTGCAGCTGAATGAGGTCCTTGGCCAGCGCCCGGTCCGCCGAGTAGCCCCAGGCATTGACGTTGATCGCCTGGTAGTCGATCCCTTCCTTGTCCATGTACCGAAGTCGCTCCGCCGTGCCCGGGCCGAGGGCGATCGCCCCGGTGAGGTTGTTCCGGGCGTTGGCGGCCAGCGGCGTGTCCTTCACCAGGTCAAACACCTCCGGCACGAACGTGTGCGCGTGCACGTCGACGACGGTCACGCGGCGGCCGTCGATCAGCGCGCGGCGCCGTGCCCCTTGGGCGAAGCCCTCACGGGAAACGAGCGCGCCAGCGGTTGCCGCTGCAGCAGTCTTCAAGAAATCGCGTCGATTCGGCATTGCGCTCTCCTCAGAATTCGACCTGCACTCCAAGCCTGACCAGGCGGCCGCCAAGAATCTGCGTCACGTCCTGCCAGACACCTCCCGGCGGGCTGTAGGTCGTGTTCATGTTGAGCACGTTGCTCGCGTTCAGCAGGTTGTAGATGTCCACGTCGCCCCGCAGCTTGCGCGAACCGAATTGAAAGAGCCGCGAGAAGCGCAGGTCCACCTGCTGGAGACGCGGTTCGAACACCGAGTTCGGCGGGAGCAGTTCGACCGTGAGATTGCCGCTGCAGGTGGCGGCGCCGCGGCACGAGCCGAGATTGCGTCCGAGCGACGGCAGGATTTCGGCGTTGGTCGCCACGTAGCTGGCGGTGATGGGAATGCCCGCACTGTTCTGGTAGATCGCGCTCGTCTGGATGTGCCAGGGCAGCGGGTAGACCGCCATGAACTTCACCTGCGTCGACTGCGACCACGGCGGCGAGACGTCGCAGAATGCCGTCGATTTCGAGATCGTGGCAGTGGTCGGGAACATCGTGTTTGCGGTCGGCAACGCCAGCACACCCGGGAACGCCTGCGCGGTGAGCGACGGATCGCCGTTCTGATAGCAGTTGTTCGTTGTCGTGCGCCCGGCGCTCAGGCCACCCGAGAACTGACCGCCCTGACCGAATCGCGCAGTGAGCGTGGCGTCGACGCCGTTGAACACCTGCGTCTGTTTGCCGTAGTGCGACGCCTGCGTGACGAGATTGTCCACGAGCCCGAACGCGCCGGGCTTGACGTCATAGAAGCCGCACAACCGCTCTCCGCTGTTCGGCAGCCGGCTGTCGGTCGGCACGGTGATGCAGAACGGGTCGTAATCCGATGGCGACGTCAGCTGGTTGTCGTTGACGAGGAAGCCGCCGTACCACGTGCGGAAGTACCCGACATTCAGTCCCACTCCCGGACGCAGCTCGTGCTGCAAGGACACCGAGCCCTGCCAGTTGTCGAATTGATTGTTGAATCCGCTCTGCGCGTCCGCGGCGTAGCGCGTCTCCGCGTTCGCCTTCCCGAAGTTGAGGTTCGACCAGGCGCCGCACTCGCCGTTGGTCGCCGGGTTCAGCAGATCGCAGTCGGGACGGTAATTCGTATTGCTGTCCGTCCAGTTGCGGCTCGTCGTGCGCGTGAGGTTCACCGCCGGGTTCGCCGATGCCTGGATGACGCGATCCGGATAATGGCCGATCGACGCCTTCACGGCGGTGCGGCCGGTGCCGAACAGGTCGTAGGCAAACCCGATGCGCGGGCTCAGATTGCGATAGTGCGGAATGTCCTTCACCGGCGCGAACCGGCGCTCGGGGACGAAGAATCCGGCGCCGAGCACCTGCTCCGGCGTCCATGCTCGTGCGTCACTGTAGCGAACGCCCGCGTTCAGCGTCAGCCGCCTGACCGTCCATTGATCCTGCGCATACAAGGCGATGTCTCTCACCGACTCTTCGAAATTCCACGGCGCATCCGTCAGCGTCAGCTGGTTCGGCACGCCATTCCGGAAGCGATAGTTGATCGACCCGTTGTGCATCCACAGGTCATGACCGAGGTTCTCGATGTCGCCGATGCGGACCTGTCTGGCCGTCACACCGGCTTTCACCGTCTGCGAGGCCGTCACGCGCGACGCGGCGAATCGATACAGATACTGGCGCCGGGGCAGCGTTCGCGTCGGAATGTTGCCGTAGATCAAATTGAGGCCCTGGTCGGTGATCTGAATGTTCTCCCGCGGAAAGCCAGGCTCGCGCTTGTCGTTCTGGTCGATCACATAGATCGTCGTCCCCGCCTCGAGCAGGATGCGGCTGGTAAGCGGGTTCGTCCATGACACGCTGGACAGGTAATGCGGCCCGTAGTGGTGCTCCCCCGTGGCCTCGGGCGCCCGCCGCGCTCCCGGATTCAACAGGTTGAACCGGCAATTGCAGTTCGGCTGCATCGAGTGTGTGAGGACGATCTTGTGCTTCTGCGCCGCCTGCCAGGTGAAGCGGGCACTGAAGTCACGGCTGTAGTCGTTGCTGTTGACCGGTCTGCTCGGATCGGGCTCGTACAACAGCGACTGCGGTTGGGTGAGCTTGTTGAAGTACAGACCTTCCGCGTACTGCTGCGTCACACCCTCGCGAAACGAGGCGAAGAACCAGAGCTTGTCGCGGCTGATCGGACCACCCAGCGCGGCTGCCGAATCCCTGAATTTCTTGATCGAGCCAACCCGCTTCGGGTCGAGATGCCGCGCGAGCAGTTCGTCGTTGATGTTGCTGGTCTCGAGGCTCGGGCCGACATAGGCGAAGTTGGCAAGCCCCGAGAAGACATTCCCGCCATCGCGCGGAATCATATTGAGCTGCATGCCGCCGGAATCGCGGTCGGCGCCAACACCGCTGGTCTCGACGACGACTTCCTGGACGTTGATCTGGTTGTAGACGAAGACGCCTGACGTCAGGCTGGCCACCTGGTGGTTGACGCCGTCGACGACAGGCTGCGCCTCGGGAGCGCCATGCAGGCTGTAGGCGGTCTGGGTGCGGTCGCTCAGGCCGCCGACGCCGCGGTCGCTTTCGCGGCGCAGCGTGACGCCGGGAATGATGGCGGGAAGGGTGGCGAGCCGGCCAGTGCCGGGCAGCGACTGCAGCGTCTCCTGCGCGAACTGCACCTGCGCGCGCGAGCTGCGCAGGTCTACCGTCGGCGCCTCGCCCGACACGGTGACCGTCTCTTCGAGCGCGCCGACGGCGAGGTCGCCGTTGACGGTCGCGGTGAACTCGGCGGGCAGCTCGAGCCCCTCGCGTTTCACGGTGCTGAAGCCGGTGAGCGCGAAGCTGACGCTGTAGGTGCCGGGCCTCAGATCGACGATGCGGTAGCGCCCCTGCGCGTCGGTGACCGTCGACCGGACTTTCTCGATCAGCGCCGGGCTTGCCGCCTCGACGGTGACGCCGGGCAGCACGGCGCCCGACGTGTCGCGCACCACGCCGGTGATGCTGCTCTGTGCGCGCGCGAACGCGGGCAGGAGAAGGAACGATGACGCCACAACGAGGATCGGGATCCAGCGGGTCTTCATCATTCCGCTCCCTTCAGGTTCGGTTAATCAGTCCGCACTCCCCCTTACTCCGGCTGTCGCGATCGGATTGCTTACCGATCGGCTTCCGGCGTCTCGCGCGCCGGCCGCGCGCCGGCTTCGCGCGCCCGGATCTGCGCGCCCTTCACCACGTTCATGAGCCCGTAGTTCTGCTCGTGGCAGGCGAATTCGAAGATGCCCGGCTCGATGCGCGGCCAGATCACTTCGGCCGACCACGGCCGCGTCCACGTCGTCGGGTCCTCCACCTTGAATTCATACTTGAGCGTCTTCGGATCCGTGATGGTCAGGCGCTCGATCAGGTGCATGCCGCTCGTCGACCCACGCCATTCGCGATCGGGATGGAAGTTGGTCGTGTCGATGACGAGCGTATTCCCTTCCCAGTGGCCGACCGAATCGCCCAGCCATTTCCGCACGGTCGCCGGCACGTGCGGGCGGCCGTCGGTCGGAACGATGCGAACGTCGCTGTTCGACTGCATGATCAGGATGACGTAGCCCGGCGTCTGCTGGATCTGCGACTCGGCGTCATGGTTGCCCGGAAGCCGGGGCGGTCCCTGGTTCCCGGTGACACACCGCTCGTAGAGGCCGCGGTTGTTCACGTAGATGCCGCGCCCTGCGGCCTCCTGCCGCTTCTTTCCTTCCGGCGTCATCGCCGGGATGCGTCCGTCCGGCGGATCCACGATCAACGAGGTGTGCAGGTTCGGGCGGATGGGACTCTGCCACGCGTCCATTCCGTACTCTTTCCAGTCGTAATGGACGGTGCGCGGATCGACCTCGGCGTCCTCTTCGACCGCCTTCTTGAACGCGGCGAGCGCTTCCTGCTCCGTGTAGAGCGCCTTGCCGGCCAGCTCCTTCGGCCGCTCCAGCGGGGTGTAGCTGAGGTTCAGGTAATAACCGCGCAAGTCAGGTTCGCCCCATGGCGTCTTCGGCGCCTGGAACGTCCGGCGGGCGGCCTCGGCCGTCCGTGCCGCCTCGGCGGCCGCCTTGATGGCCGCGTCCGTGCTGGTGGTCTTGGGATCGAACGTTTTCGTGCCGGAAGGCGCCTGCGCGAGGAGCCCCTGGCCCCACCATCCAGATGCCGCGATGATGACGGCGGCCAGCGCTACCAGGATTCTCCTCCGCATCACAACCCTCCTGTTGAATGTCAGCGCGGTCTATAGCATGCGGGTACGTGGCCGTCAAGCAACAGCAGATGCTCATCAGCTTGGTGCTCGCGCGGGCACGTTGGTGCCTTAGACATCCGAACATCGCGGGCGTAATCTTTACGCGCAATTCGCGTCGAGTACGTCTCACCCTTCCGAACTGGGCTGCGTAGGACCGCGGGGCAACGGTCTTCGTCGTCGCCGTCGGACCGCTGCATCTCAAATCCGCACGCATATCCCTCGGTCGTCACTCGGTGTTCCGCGAGGCCGCGACAGGAGGAGCCATGTTTCGTGTTGTCAGCTGGTGCGTCGTCCGGCGGTTCTTCATCGCCTGCGCGATGGTCGTGCTCCCGGTGGCGGGGTACGCGCAGGAAGCAACTATCAACGGCACAGTGACCGACGCCTCGGGAGCGGTCCTGCCCGGGGTGACAATCACGGCGGTGCACGAAGCCTCGGGAAACACGTTCGACGCGCTGACCGGCGATCGCGGCACGTTCCGCATTGCCGCGCGCGCGGGCACCTTCAGAGTGAGCGCGATCCTTCCCGGATTCTCGACCGTCACACGCACCGGGGTCGAGCTGCTCGTCGGGCAGCAGGCCACCGTGAATCTCCAGATGGCGATCTCGAGCCTGCAGGAGTCGGTGACGGTGACCGGCGAGGCGCCGCTCATCAGCACGACGACGTCGAGCATCGGCGGCAACGTCGATCCGCGCCAGACGCAGGAGCTGCCGGTCAACGGCCGCGACTGGATGGCGCTGTCCACGCTCGCACCCGGGATGCGCGCCAACGCGACGGACCTGGGGCCGACCACCGGCGAGCGAAACGGCAACCGGGAATTTCAGCTCAACATGGACGGCCAGGAAGTGTCGGTCGCGCAGGGCGGCAACCGCGGCCAGCCGCGCTTCAGCCGCGACGCGATCGCGGAGTTCCAGTTCCTCGCCAGCCGGTTCGATGCCACGCAGGGACGTTCCACCGGCCTGCAGGTGAACGCGATCACGAGGTCGGGCAGCAACGTGTCGTCAGGAACGTTCTCCGGCTACTTCCGCGACGACGCTTTCAACGCGGCGGACTTCATCGCGCAGAAAGTCCTTCCCTATTCGAACCAGCAGATCAGCGCCACCTACGGCGGACCGATTCTCCGGGACCGGCTCCACTACTTCATCAACTACGAGCGCGAGCGCGAACCGGGAACGCTCACGTTCAACACGCCGTATCCGCGCTTCAACGTGGAGCTGACCGGCACGAAGCGGACCGACATGTCCGGCCTCCGCCTCGACTATCAGTTGTCGTCGAAGACGCGCGTGATGCTGCGTGGGAACATCTTCCGCTATCACAACCCCTACGAGCTGCAGAGCACGCAGGTCGGCAGCCACCCGGCAGCCGTGGAAAACTTCAAGCGTCGCAGCGACGAGCTCTTCGCGAACATGACCCGCGTCATGACGAACCGCATCGTCAACGAGGTCAAGGTCGGGTTCAACAGCCATCTCTACCAGACCACCAACTACACGTACAGGCCCGACCACCCGCAGGCGGCCAACGGCATCGTCTACGGGCATCCTCGAATCACGCTGCGAGGCTTCGCGGTTGGCGGCAACGTCCGCACGCCCCAGAACAACAGCGCCAACGTCTACCAGCTTCGCGACGACCTGACGATCTCGTTCGACAAGGGCGGGCGGCACGACATGAAGCTCGGTGCGGAGGACCTGTACGCCATCAACGCGGCGTTCAGCTGCCGCTATTGCATGGGGAACATCGACGCCCAGGGCGGACCCGTGCCCGCCAACATCGAGGCGCTGCTTCCCGTCTGGAACGACGTGTCGACGTGGAACCTCGCGGCCCTGTCGCCGATTACGAGGCGCTACAACTTCGGCAACGGTCAGTTCCGAACGGCGCTGCCCGAATACAACTACGCGGGCTGGGTGCAGGACGACTGGGCGATCACCTCGAAGCTGACGTTGAATCTCGGCGTGCGCTACGACGCCGCGTTGAATGTCTGGGCCAACCACTACGGCCTCGAGCCCATCGTCGAAAAGGACCGTCCGAACGACATCAACAACTTCCAGCCGCGGGTCGGGTTCGCGTACACGGTCACCCCGCAGACGGTCATTCGCGGCGGCTACGGCCGGTACTACGGCGACCTCATCACCGGGCTGGCCGGTCAGATGGCGGGCATCACCCGATCGGCGGTGGTGGAAGTACAGAACGACGGCCGGCCGGACTTTACGCTCAATCCGTTCAACGGTCCGTGGCCGACCCAGGCCCAGCTCGAGGCGCGCTTCTGCTCGACCGCGCGTACGCCCACGTGCGTGCGGCGCGACACGGGCCAGGACTTCCTCGCGCCTCCGGCGGAATTCACGAAGATGCCGTACAGCCATCAGGCGTCGCTCGGGGTGGCGCGCCAGATCAGCAGAACTGTCGGTATCGAGGCGGACTACGTGTTCGTCGGCGGCCGCGACGAGCGGACGACACAGGGCACGCAGTTGAACAACATCAACCTCAGTTACGACCCCGTGACGGGCGCAAACTATCCGTTCACCGACATCAGCAAGCGTCCCTTCCCCGACTTCGGCGCGCTCGCGATGAACGTGATGGGGGGCAGGTCCAACTCGCATTCACTGCAGACCGCGTTCACCAAGCGGTTGAGTCACCGGTGGCAGGCGTCGGGCACGTACACGTTGTCGTGGCTCTATGACAGCTCTGCGCCCGCGGTGAGTGGCACGAGAGTCGTCCCGTTCCCGGTTGCACCGGATCTCGGTGGCGAATACTCGCTGGGAACCACTGACCAGCGGAACCGTGGAACGTTCAACGGCATCTGGGACGTCGGACGCGGCCTCCAGTTGAGCGGACTGTACTTCTACGGATCGGGTCAGCGCTTCGGGAACTCGTACGGCGGCGATCTGCGGCAGTGCGGCCAGGGATGCGATCGCCTGCGTCCCGACGGCACGATCACGCCGCGAAACGCGTTCGTCGGCGGGTCAGTCCATCGCGTGGATCTCCGCCTGCAGCAGCGCATCAGGGTCACCGCAAAAGTGTCGGTGGCCGGCGTCCTCGAGGCCTACAACCTGTTCAATCACGAAAATTACGGAACGTACGAAACGCGGGAGAGCAACGCGAGCTACGCGCTGCCGATTCCGAACACGAGCCTCGTCTACCAGCCGCGTATGCTGCAGCTGGGGTTCCGCACAACGTTCTGATACGGGGAAGGCCGACCTGAAGGTCGGCCTCTACGTTCGTAGAAGGAAGGTTCGCCCTGCGACAGACAGTCGTAGAGGCGGACCTTCAGGTCCGCCTTCTTGCAATCGTGTTGAAATTCTTCGCGAGGTGCTCGGCGGTGCGCCAGGCGAGCGCCTGCGCCGTCAGCGTCGGGTTGCGCGCGCCGCTGGTCCCCATCACCGAGGCGCCGAGCACGCCGAGGTTCGGCGCCTCGTGCGAAAACCCCCACCGATCGACGACGTTCGTCCCGGGGTTGTCGCCCATGCGCGTGCCGCCGTAGGCGTGCGTCGAAGGGCCCATCGGCCCGACGGGCGCGCGCTCGACCGCGATCGCGCCAGCCGCGCGATACCACTGCTCCATCTTGTCCTGGATGAAGAGGGCGATCTTCCGCTCGTTCTCCTTGTACTCCGCCGTGATTCGGCACACGTTGAAGCCGAGCGGATCCTTCACGACCGGATCGAGATCGAGGTAGTTCGCCTCGTAGGGCAGCGTCGTCTTCTGGAGGTACGCCGTGTTGGTTCGATCCGCGTTGTCGGCGATGAACGCCTTCCACTCGGAGCCCCACGACCTTGCCGTCTTCCCGAACGTGCCCGTGCTGGCCGCGGCGATCGGCCGCCTGTCGGAGTAGACCCACAGGTTCCCGCCGCCGATGAAGTCGAGGCCGGCGTGATCGAAGTTGTCGTCGGCCCAGTCGTCGACAGCCGTTCCCTGCGCGGGAAGGCCGTACCAGCTGTTGGTGTTCCATGGGAAGAGCGCCGACACCCCTGCTGTCTGGTTGTGGCTGAAATAATGCTTCCCCACCTGGCCGTGATTGTTCGACAGCCCGTTGGGATACGGCTTCGACTTCGACAGCAGCAGGAGCCTGACGTTCTCGTAGGTGTAGCTCGCGACCAGCACGACCCGGGCGGGCTGCTGATACTCCGTCCCGTCGACGAGATAGGTGACGCCGGTCGCGCGGCCGTCGCCGTCGACGTCCACGCTCGTGACATGGGCGCGGGTCACGACCTTCAGCCGTCCGGTCGCCTGTGCCTTCGGGATGGTCGTCACCGCCGTCGACCCCTTCGCATCCACGTGACACCCGCCTCGATTGCAGAACCCGTGATACATGCAGCCCGCGCGGCTCTGATAGAGGCGCGAATTGATCGCGGCCGGTCCTGGAAACGGGTGCCAGCCGAGCGTGCGCGCGGAGGCCGCCATCAGGTCGGTGAAGCCCGTGCCGCGGAGGGGCGGCATCGGGTACTCGCGCCGCCGCGGCGCTTCGAAGACGTTGCCGCGTCGATCGATGGTCCCGTTCACGTTGCCCGCCGCACCCGACACGCCGACCTCGACTTCGACCTTCTCGTAGTAGGGCTCGAGCTCCTCGTAGCCGAACGGCCAGTCCTCGACGGTCGACCCGGCCGGTATGCGTGACGACCCGTAGCGCCGCGTCGTTTCGCTCGCCACCTTGAAATCCCACGGGTTCAGCCGCCAGCTCTGGGCCCAGTAGTGCAGCGACGTGCCGCCGACCCCGTTCATCATCGGGTGGATGGCCAGGCGCGGGAACACCGGCGACGCCGTCGTCGCCCGGTGCGTGGGAATCTCCTGGTTCGCCTTCTGCGCCGACTGCGGCCAGCCGCGATAGTTGTTGCGCAGCTCGTCGGGAGCAAAGTCGCGCTTCGTGAGCCAGGTGCCGGCTTCGAGCCCGACGACCTCGAGACCGGCCTGCGCCAGCGGCAACGCGGCGACACCACCCACCGCGCCGAGGCCAATGATGACGACGTCGGTGTCGCGCAGCCTAGTCGCCATGCGTCATCGCTCCCATCGGCGCGGCGCTGGCGATGGCCTTCGCGAACATCTCGTAGTCGTACGCCGACTTGTGGTTGAACGCCACCTCTGCGCCGAGCCGCTGATCGTCCGGCGTGACGAGCGTTCTCACGCCGGGATAGCCGATCAACTCCCATCCGACGAAACCCGCATTGCCCCCGTAATACGGATCGCAGAAGGTGCCCTGGAGGGTGTGTGCCCTCACCAGCGCAAAGAACGCCGCGGCTCCCGCGTAGCCTTGAACAGTGCCCGATTCGAAGCTGGAGAGGATGGCGTCCTGTTCGCCGGGCGGCAGGTCCTTGAACGCCTTCCCGCGGGACGATTGCGCGGCCTGCTCGACGGCGGCGAGACCGGCGACGTACGCGGGTCGAGACGAGGCGAGCGCGCCGCCGAGCGCTCGATCGATGTAGCGTGCCGCTCGCGCCTCTTTCGCGCCGGGACCGTGCGCGTCGCTCGGAATGAGTCTCTCGACCACGGCCTCGAGCACGTCCGACTCGAGCGCCGTCAGGTGCTCGAGCGGTTCGCGCACCGACGCGGCCTGCGGAGGCCCGAAGGCCAGGTCACCCGGCGGCGGATTGTGCACGGCGGCCGGCACCATGGCGGCCGCCCCGACCACGCCCGCGCGCTTCAGCAACTCGCGTCGGGAAATCAGCTTCAACATCATGGTTTGTAGAACCGATCGAAAATCTGGACGCCCGACTCCGGCAACGGCCTGGCTCCGAGCTTCAGCAGCAGGTCGGACGTGCTCTTTCGGAGCACGCGCGAGCTCTGGTAGTAGGCGTCCTTGCTGCCGGGCGTGATCACGGCGTTGGCAATGCTCAATGGTGTCTGCCCGTACTCGTCGAAGACCTCCAGGCGCGCGCCACGGTCGACGAGAAACTGCACCACCGCATCCACACCCTTGTATGCGGCCCCGTGGAGCGCGGTCCATCCATGCTCGCCGGTCGAATTGACGTCGCTGCCCCGCTCGACCAGCAGCCGGGTCACCTCGAGCAGGTTCTTCTTCTCGTCCTCTGTCCAATCGCCGGCATAGGGGCTTCCTCCCCACGACGCCACGTGCAGCGGCAGTGTTCCCTTCTCCGTCGTCATGAACGGATCGGCGCCGCCGGCAAGGAGCGCGCGCACGTCTTCGACGTTGCCGCGCGATGCGGCAAGGAACAACGGCGTCGCTCCGGTGAGGTTCACGCCGGCGTAGACGTACTCGCGCGAATCCTTCGTCGTGCGCGGATTAGGACGCGCGCCGTGTGTCAGGAGCGTCCGCACGATGTCGGCGCCTCTCTCGTCGAGCGCCGCGTAGTGCAGCGCGGTAAAGCCACCCTCGTCGGCGAGATCGGGATCGGCGCCCTTGTCCAGCAGCAGGGCGGAGAACGCGTTGCCGCCGCTGGCAGCGGCGACGATCAACGGCGTCTTCCGATCGCTTCCGCTGCGATCGTTGACATCGGCGCCCGCCTGCAACAGCAGCCGTCCCGACTCCACGTCTCCCTGCTGCGCGGCAAACAGAAGCGGCGTAAAGCCGCGCTTCGAGCGGGCACGGGGATCGGCGCCGCGGTCAAGGAGCAGCTTGACGATGGCCGGCTCGCGATTGGCGACCGCCCACATGAGCGCGGTCTGGCCGCCCCTGGCTTCTCTCGCGTTGACGTCCGCGCCATGCGCGAGGAGAACCCGTGCGGCCTCGGCGTTGCCTGCGTCAACGGCGGTCATCAGCGGCGTCTCGCCCGACAGCAGCGCCTTGTTCGGATCGGCGTGCGCGTCGAGCAGAAGCGCGATCGATGCGGCGCTGCCGTTCGAGGCGGCGACGGACAGCGCGGTGGCGCCGTACTCGTTCGCCGCGTTGACGTTCGCCTGCGCCCGGACGAGAAGCGTGGCGAGCTCCACGTCATTGCGTTCCACGGCGAGCACCAGCGCCGTGGAACCGTCGGCCTGCGCGCGGTTGACGTCGGCGTGGTTCCGCAACAGCTCGCGGACCGCGGTTCGATCGCCTCTGGCCACCGCATCGATCAGCGTGTCCGCCGCGGCCACGCCGGGCGCAACGACCGACAACGACAGCGCAAGGAGGCCGGCGGCGATCCCTTTCATAGCGTCACCGGGCCGGTGCTGTCGCCGAAGCGGTCGACGTCGACGCCGAGCCTGTTGAGCAGCGTCAAATACAGGTTCGCCATCGGCGTGTCGTCCGGATATCGCACATGACGATTCCCGGCGATCCCCGTCGCGGCGCCGGCCACCAGCAGGACGGGCAGGTCCCTGTAGAGATGCATGTTGCCGTCGCTCAAGGGGCTGCCGTAGACAAGGAGCGACCGATCGAGGAGCGACCCGTCGCCGTCGGGAATCGAGCGCATCTTCTCGAGGAAGTACTGGTAGAGCGTCGCGTGAAAGACGTTGATCTGGATGATCTTCTCGATCTTCGCCTGGTCGCCCTGATGATGCGTCAGCGAGTGATGCTGGTCGCCGAAGCCGAGCTCCGGGTAGGCGCGGCCGCCCATCTCGTGGCCGAGCATGAACGTGCTGACCCGCGTCATGTCCCCCTGGAAGGCGAGCACCTGCAGATCCAGCATCAGCCGGGTGTAGTCGGAGAATTTTTCCGGGATGCCGATCGGCTTCTGCATGTCCGGCAGTTCCTTCGGCGCCTGCTGCTCCAGCACCTGGATCTGCTGCTCGACGCTGCGAACGGCCTCGGAATACTGATCGAGCTTCAGCCGGTCCGTCTGGCCCACCGATCGCATCAGCCGCGCCAGGTCCCCTGACACGAGGTCGAGGATGCTGCGGTTCTCGCGCCGGCGCGCGGCACGCTCCGCCGGGTCGGTGCTGTCGCCGACGAGCCGCTCGAACACCGCGCGCGGCCGGTTCTCCATCGGCAGCGGCGTCTCCGGTCCTCTCCAGGCGATGGTGTTGTAGTAGACGCAGCTGTAGGCGGACTCGCACGCGCCGATCATCGGCGTCTCGAGCCCGATTTCGAGCGACGGCAGCGGCGTCTGCCCGCCAAGCGCCTTCGCCGCGACCTGGTCCACCGAGACGCCGCAGTGAATGTCGGCGCCCGACGTCATCTTCGGATGCGTCGCCGTGAGATACGCGCTGCAGGCACGTGGGTGGTCGCCGGCGATTTCGAATTCCAGCTTGCGGGCTTCGTTGTTGGCCAGGCCGCCCACCACCACCATGCGATCGCGGAAGGCCGCCAGCGGCTCGAGGACGGGCGTCATCGGGAAGCCGCTGCCGGCCGCAGCGGGCGTCCACTTGTCCATGATGATGCCGTTCGGCACCGCGAAAAACGACAAGCGGGCCGCGCGCGGCGCGGCGATTTGCGCCGCCGAGGCGAACGCCGGCACCATCGCGTCGAGCAGCGGCAGCGCGAGCGCGGTTCCCGCGCCGCGAAGGAACGTCCGCCTCGGTATCGCCTTCCGGAAGACCATCATGTCAGCGGGCTCTCCTCATCTGAAACGGCACGCTGGTGACGACCCCCATGATGATCGACGACCAGCGGTAGTCACGGGGCGCCGCGTCGCGCACGATCGTCCGCACCGCAGGCATGTCGTACGGCTCGACACCCCTTCCCAGCGCGTAGGTCAGCAACCGTTCCGTGGCCGTCGTCACGAACTGGTCCTTCTTGTCGAGGAGGACCTGCCGCAATCCGACCGGGCCGTCGATCTTCGTGCCGTCGGGAAGCACGCCCGATGCATCGACGCCCGCCCGCCACCTGCCGAGACCATCGAAATTCTCGAGCGCAAACCCGAGCGGGTCCATCCGCGCATGACAGCTGGCGCACACGGGGCTCGCGCGATGCAGCTCCATGCGCTGCCGCATCGACAGCTGGCTGACGTCCTTGTCCTCCTTCAGCGAGGGGACGTTGGGCGGCGGGGGTGGCGGCGGCGAGCCGAGGAGATTTTCGAGGATGAATTTGCCCCGCAGGGTCGGCGACGTCCGGTTCGGGTACGACGTCACCGTGAGCACGCTTCCCTTGCCCAGCAGCCCCTTGCGCTCGTCGCTGGTCAGCGTCACGCGCCGGAACTCGGTGCCACGCACGCCGGCGATGCCGTAATGCCGCGCCAGCCGCTCGTTCAGGAAGGTGTAATCGGCGCCGAGTAGATCCAGGAGGCTGCGATCCTCACGCATCATGCTGTCGAAGAACAGGTCTGTTTCCCGGGCGAGGGCCGCGCGGAGGTTCTCGTCGAAATCGGGAAACGCCGACGGGTCCGGCAGCACCGCGTCGATGTTGCGCAGGTAGAGCCACTGGCCGACGAAGTTCGACACCAGCGTGTGCGCGCGCGGGTCGGCCAGCATGCGCGCGACCTGGCGTTCCACCACCGGGCGATCGTGGAGCCGGCCGCGCGCGGCCAGGTCGAGCAGCTCGTCATCGGGACCGCTGCTCCATAGAAAAAAGGACAAGCGCGAGGCGAGCTCGACGTCGCTGATGCGATAGGCGGTACCTGATGGCGCCCCCGCGGGATCGACCTCGACCCGGAACAGAAAGTCGGGCGAGACGAGAATCCGCTGCAACGCCAGCCTGATCCCGTTGTCGAACCCCCCGTGTTCGCGCCCCGACCTGTAGGGGATCAACAGCGAGGGAATCTCGTCCTTCGCGATCGGACGCCGGTACGCGCGTCGAGCGAGCGTCGTCACGATCGTGGCCGCGCACGCATCCTCGTCTGTGCGCCCCCGCGGGCGGCACACGAAGATCTTCCTGCGGCTGGCCGTGTCACCCGGCCCGCTCGCGCCGTACGGACCGGCAATCGACACGCCGCCGACGCCCTCGAAAAACGCCTGGTCCCCGGCGGCGTCGAGCACGCCTTCGGGCTTCACCGTGTCTTTGACGAACGTCGCGGCAACCAGGTGCGATCCCGCGGTCACGGGAACGCGCACCTCCAGCCCCTCGTCGCTGACCGGACCCGTGCCGCCCACGGAGAACAACTTGATCCTGCGACCGTCCAGGCGAATGTCGAGCTGGTGCTCGTCCGACATGCCGACAATCGTCGTGGCGTCCTTCCCCCGCTGCAGGCGTACCTTGACCACGTATTCGGCATCGAGCGGGAAATGATGGCGGACGGCGAGGCCGCCACGCGAGCCGATCGGCAGATCGTGATTGTCGCGCTCGGTCTGGACGGTGGCGGGCGGAACCACGTAATCGGTCGACGTCGGCGCGAGCAGCGGATCGCCTACGGCCAGCCGGCTGATCGTCGCCGCCGCGGACAGATACTTCTCGAGCAGCAGCGGCGAGATCGTCAGCACGTCGCCGATATTGTCGAAGCCGTAGCCCGAATCGTCTGCGGGCAGCAGCGCCGCGGCGTCGATCTCGAGCCCGACCAGATCGCGAATCGAATTGGCGTACTGGAAACGATTGAGGCGGTAGGCGCCAGGCCTGCCGGGGTTTGGATGCGCCGCAGCGGCGCCGTCGAGCGCCGTCTCGAGGTACGCCGCCAGTGCGTTGTAGGTCGCGTCATCCGGATGCGGCACGCCGGCCGGAGGCATTTCGCGCGCGCGAAGCTTGTGCAACACCTTCTCCCACACCGCGGCGTCTGCCTCCGGACGGCCGACATCCGCCTGGTCCAGCAGAAGTCCGGCCGTGCGCAGCCTGGCGTTGTGACAGGTCACGCAGAACCGGTCGAGCGCCGCGCGCTGCGCAGGCGCAGCAGGACGCGCGGCCGATGGCGTCTGTCCCCCGGCGGCCTTCAGGTGAGAAAGGGCGGGAGGCGAGACGACACCGAACGCGCCGGCGGTGACCAGGAGTGCGATCGAAACACGCAGCGGTGTCCGCACGCGGCGTGATTATCGCTCCGATCGACTCCAAATGCCTTGACACCCCTGCCATCCCCCCCTAGAGTAGCGGCCGCCAGGTCGACGACATGATCGCGTTTCTCAAAGCCTATTCGCCGCCGGCGCGCAACCCGGCCGCCACTCCGGAGGAATAGCACGGCCCGGCGGTAGTTCCATCGGCGGTTTGCTTCTCGGATCGACCAGCACGCGCGGATCCTGGAGTACGTCTCTCAGGCGTTCCTGTACTGAAGGAGGGTCTTATGCTGACGTGGCGAACGGGTCGTGGCGGTCATCTGGCGGCGTTGACCCTGGCTGCTCTGCTCGGGTTGACGGCGCCGGCGGCGGCACAGAGCGTGGGCGGGATCATCAGCGGCACAGTGCGCGACGCCCAGGGAGGCGTGCTTCCGGGCGTCAGCCTGACGCTGCGCAACGTGGACAGCGGAGCCATCCGGACGGCGGTTACCGAGTCGAACGGCACCTACCGCCTGCCCGGGCTCCAGCCGGGGCGCTACGGGATGTCGGCGGAGCTGCAGGGGTTCGCGAACGCGGAGGTCGCGGACCTCACGATCACGATCGGCCTCGAGCTGAATCGCGACCTAACGATGAACGTGCAGGGCCTGCGGGAGACGCTCACCGTCACCGGGGAAGCGCCCGTCGTCGAGGTCACGCAGACGCAGGTCGCGGCGGTCGTCACGCAGGAGCAGATCGAGATGCTGCCGGTGGCCAACCGGATGCCCATCTCGCTCGCGCTGCTGCTGCCTGGCACCAGCATGAACAACCTGTCGGGGCGCCGCCCGACGGCGACCATCGGCGCCGGCGGCGGCAACGGCGGCCAGATGAATCTCTACTACGCCGACGGCGGCATGAACATGTCGAACAACTCGGGGCAGCAGCACCTCGAGGTGCCGCAGGCCGCGGTGCGCGAGTTCAAGGTGAACATCAGCCAGTCGTCGGCCGAATTCAACGCGGTCGGCGGCGTCGTCCAGGTGGCCACCAGGAGCGGGACGAACCGGTTCGGCGGCGAGGCGTTCGAGTACTTCCGCGACAAGAGCCTCAACGCACTCGACAGGTTCGAACAGGAACTGCACGACGCTGGCGCGCCGAAGCCCGAGTACCGCCGGCATTCGGTCGGGGTCGCAGTCGGCGGACCGATCATTCGCGATCAACTGCATTTCTTCGCGGCGTTCGAACGATCGCGCGAAGCCAGGGAGGCAATCGTCAACACGGGCCAGCCTCAGTTCTATTCGGCGCTCGAGGGAACGTTTCCACGCACCTACATGCGGCGGGCCTGGTTCGCGCGCATGGACTACCAGATCAATCATCAGCAGACGTTCTTCTGGCGCTACGTCACCGACCTCGAGCACATCCAGTGCGAGGACTGCGGCGGATTCAACGCGGCCAACGTCGGCGCCGACGTGTGGTCGCCGCGCGACTCGAACCTCCTGGGCCACACGTGGGTGGTCGGGCCCCGCATGCTCAACGAGGTGCGTGCGCAGATCCCGCCGTCGCATCTCGACAACCGCAACGCGCCGCCCGGCGTCGGCTTCTGGGATCCGGCGAAGAAGGGACAGTTTCCGGCGGAGCGGTTCGCGAACTACACGCCCGCGATCTTTCAGTTCCCGAGCCTGACGTGGGGATCCAACGCACTGTCCATGAACTGGACCGACCGGCAGGAGTATCGCGACGATTTCACCTGGTCGCCCGGCAGCCACTCCGTGAAGGTCGGCGGCGCCTACGTGCGCCTCTACTCGCCGGAGGAGCAGGGAGTCAATCTTGGTACGTGGGTGTTCTCCACCGATCAGTTCTTCGATGGCACCGCGGCGGCGATGGCCAGGCTGCGGAACCCGATTCAGTTCACGGCGTCGTTTCCGCCGCTGCCGCGCAACCTGCAGAACCACTGGATTCAGGGATACGTCGCCGATCAGTGGAAGATTCTGCCGAACCTGACGGCGGACCTGGGCCTGCGTTACGACAACCAGTACCACTCGTTCAACACGCACATCAGCCTCGCCGGCCGTGAACGGCTGGGCGAGCTGGTGCATCCGAAGTCGCGCGGCGACAACAACAACGTCGCGCCGCGACTCGGCGTGGCGTGGGACATCGCCGGGAACGGCCGTTCGGTGGTGCGCGCGGCCTACGGCTGGTACTACCAGTACCTGATGCAGAACCAGATACGGCCCGAGCTCACGACGCTGCTGCAGAACCAGGTCAACATCCGGAATCCGTCATATCCGGATCCCTACAACGGCCTCTCGCCACAGGCGTTCGTCACCGTCACCGCGACGCCGAACGTCAACATCCTCGATGACAACATGCAGAATGCCGAGGCGAAGGGGCTTACGCTCGGCTACTCGCAGGAGCTGCGCGCGAACATGGCGGTCCACGTCGACGGCGTGTATACCAACGTCGACAAGATGACGCAGTCGGCGAACATCAACACACCGGACCCGGTTACGCGCGTACGCCCGGTTGCGGGCTGGGGCAACATCGTCCAGCTGCGGTCGGCCGGTTTCCACGACTACCGGGCGATGCTGGTGCGGCTCGACAAGCGGTTCGCCAACCGGCATCAGTACATGCTCTCGTACACGCTGGCGAAGGAGACCAATGAGGGGCCGACCGGGACGATTACCGACTTCTACAATCCGGGTCTCGACAGGGGGCCGGGCAGCGGCGATCGACGTCACAGCTTCGTCGCGAGCGGGTCGGTGGTGTTGCCGTACGAGATCAGCCTCGGAGGCGTGTGGACGCTCCGTTCGACGATGCCGTTCAGCGCGCGCGCAGGGATCGACCTGAACGCCGATGGGGCGGCGGGCACCGACTACGTGCCGGGAACGACGAGGAACCAGGGGAATCGAGGCGACAACTCGACGTTCCTCGCGGCCGTCAACGCGTGGCGGGCGCAGAACGGCCGCGCGCCGATTCCCGGGAGCCAGCTCGATGGCAACGGCTACAACCGCTTCGATCTGCGGGCGAGCAAGGCCGTGGGTCTGGGGATGCGGCGCGTCGAGTTCATCGCGCAGGTGTTCAACCTGTTCGGGACCGACAACCTGGGCATCGCGGGGACGTGGCAGGAGAACGCCCTGTCCAATTCGTTCGGACGCGTCCTCGAGGTGCAGCCGCGGCAGCAGGCCGAGCTCGCCGTCAGGTTCACGTTCTGAACGGGCGGATTTACGAATCTACGAATTGACGAATTGACGAATTGACGAATCGGAATTGGAGAATTGAGCAGGGCCAATTCCTAAATCAATTCGTCAATTCGTAATTTCGTCAATTCGTAAATACCACGGGCCAACTAATAGCTCCACTGCACCCCAATCTCGTACAGGCGCCCGGTCAGGAACGACGTCGGCTGCAGCCAGCTCGGGCCGTAGTTCGTGTTGAGCGTGACGACGTCGCTGGCGTTGAGCGTGTTGTAGACGTCGAGGTTCACCTGCAGCCGCGCGCGCGCCAGCCTGATGAACTTCGTCAGGCGCAGATCCAGCTGCGTCCGCCTCGGCTCGAACATCGTCTGCGGTGCGACGAGCGGGACGGCGACGCTGGCCGTGCACGGCGTGCGGCCGCCGCACGCCGCCAGGTCGCGTCCGAGCGACGGCGCGACGAGCCCGTTCGGCACCGTGTAGTTGGCGGTGATCATCGGGCCGGCCACGTTCTGCAGCGTGCCGCTCACGGCGAATTCCGCGGGGAGCGGATAGCTGCCGTTCGCCTTGAACTGCGCGTTGGCGCCCCACGGGGTCGTCGCCCTGCAGATCGTCCGGCCGTCGACGGTCGTCGCGGTGAACGGCGTCGGCGTTCTCGAGACGCCGGGGAGGTTGGCCGCGGCGCCCGCGCCCGGCGAGTCGACGTCGAAGCAGGCGTCGTTGACCGTCCGCCCCGTGTCGAACCCGGCGCTGAACTGCGCGCCCGACGACAGTCGCGTGTTGAGGCTGACGTTGATGAAGTTCGAGACGAACGTCTCCGTGCCGTAATGCTTCGACAGCGTCACCAGGTTCGTCACGCGGCCGAACTTCGCCGGCGAGATGTCGTAGAGCCCGCAGACCTGGTACCCGCCGCCGCCCGGCAGCCGCGTGTCGTTCGGCGCCGTGATGCAGTAGGGGCTGTAGTCGGATGGCGCGACGTCGCCGTTGTCGGTCACCAGGAAATTGTTGTACCAATTCCGGTAGTAGCCCGCATTCAGCGAGACGCCCGCCCCGAGCTGATGCTGCACCTCGGCGGACAGGTCCCACAGGTAGTCGCGCACGCCCCAGCCATGGATCGTCTCGGCCGCGTACTGCGTCGCATTCGCGTTGACGCGTCCGAAGTTCGTGTTGCTGATGGCGCCGCACTCTCCGTTGATCGCGAGGTTCGCGAGGTTGCAGTCCGGGACGTAGTTGCCATTGGCGTCGGTCCACGTCCGCGTGGCGCTCAGCACCGAGCGCGTCACCGGGTTGTTGTCGGCGGCGACGGCGATCGCCGTCTTGCCGACGTAGCGCCCGAGCGACGCCTTCACCGCGGTCCTGCCGTTGCCGAACAGGTCGTAGGCGACGCCGAGACGCGGGCTGACGTCCTTCCAGAGCGGCACGTGATAGACCGGCTCGAAATCGCGCGCGGGCACGAACTTCGTCGCCGGCATGTGCTGCTCGGGCACGTAGGCGTTGTAGTAGTCGAACCGCAGGCCGTAGTTGACGGTGAGCCGCTTCACGGCCCACTGATCCTGCGCGAAGAGCCCGAGGTCGGCGCGAATGCGCTCCTTGCGCAAGTACGGCGTGGCGAGCTGCGTGATCTGCGTCGGCACGCCGCGCAGGAACGTGTAGTTGTAGTCGGTCCAGGAATACTGGTGCAGGTTCTTGACGCCCTGACCGAGCTGGAAGCCGCTCTTGAACGTGTGCGTGCCCGTGATGTACGAGACGCTGACGCGCTGCGCGTAGCGGTCGCTGTCCTGCAGGTCCTGCAGCGTTTCCGGCGCACCGTAGACGAAGCCGGTTGACGCCTCCGTGATCCGGATCGAGTCGGTGCTCACGCCGGCGTTCGACACGCGCGGCCAGTGCGAGATCGTCGCCGAGTAGCCCGCTTCGAGCAGCAGCCGATCGGTGACGGGCGCCGACCAGGCCGCCTGCGCGAGAAACTGCGGCCAGAACCGCAGCTGCGCGTCCGCCTCGGGCGCCGTCGTCGTCACCGCGGTCAGCCCGGTTCCCGAATAGCACTTGCAGTTCTTCTGCACGTCGAAGAAGACGTTCACCTTGTTGCGCTGCGACGCCTGCCACGTGACGCGGGCCGCGTGCGACTTGTAGTACTCGTTGGGCTGGAAGGGACGCGCCGGGTCGGGGGTGTAGAACGGCGAGCCCTGCGTCTTGTTCCAGAACGTGTTGGCGCGCTGGTTCCTGTTGCCCCAGATGCGTTCCGCGGCGAAGAACCACAGCTTGTCCTGCTTGATCGGGCCTCCCGCCGTGCCCCACCAGTCGTAGATGTTGATCACCTTGCTCGGCAGCGTGACGCCGCGCGCGCGCAGGTTCTCGCCGAAGTTGTCGGTCGACAGGTGCTCGTTGGTGAACAGGCCCGTGGCCATGAAGCGGAAGGCGTTGCTGCCCTCCTTGGGAATCATGTTCAGCGAGACGCCGCTCATGTCGCTCTCGGCGGAGACGCCGCCGGTCTCGACGGTCGTTTCCTGGACGGTGATGGCGTTGAGGATGTAGCCGTTGTTGCCGTCCGCCTCCATGTTCTCGACGCGCATGCCGTCGAACTCGCGCTTGAAGCCCGTCTTGCCGTGGAACGTCGTGCCGTTGCCGCCGGCGTTGTAGGTGCCGAGCGACCCGCCCACGTCCGCGAGCCCGGCGGTCGTCATGCCGGGGGTGAGCGACACGACGTTGATCGCCGTCTTCTGCCCGCTCGGCAGCGCGTCGAGCAGCTCGCTCGACAGCACCTTCTGCTGGCGGGTGTTCTGCGTGTCGATGAGCGGCGTCTCGCCGCTCACGGTGATCGTCTCTTCGAGGGCGCCGACCTGCAGGTCGGCGTTGACCGCGGCGGTGAAGCCGGCGGTGAGCTGGATGCCCTCGCGCTTCACGGCATTGAACCCGGCGAGCGAGAAGGTGACGACGTACGTCCCGGGCCTCAGATTGACGATGTTGAAACGCCCCTGCGCATCGGTGACCGCGCTGCGCACTTTCTCGATGAGCGCCGGGCTCGCCGCTTCGACCGTGACGCCGGGCAGCACCGCACCGGAACTGTCCCGCACCAGCCCGGCGATGCCGCTGGTCTGCTGCGCCCGCGCGAGCGCGGGCAAGACGAGGGTGCATGCCAAGACGGCGACGTGCAGGGCCATGAGCGAACGCAAAGATCTCCGCATGTGGACCCTCCTGGGACGGACGTCCCCGGCAGATGTGATGTCTGCGCGCGCACACTCTACAACAAGCCACGTGCTCCGGTAAGCTGATCGCCCGATGCGATCCGAATCGACGCGCTCGACGATCGACCGCTTCAACGAGGCCTTCAACCGGCACGACGCGGACGCGCTTGCCGACGTGCTGACCGACGACACCGTCTTCGAGGACACCTCACCGCCGCCCGACGGCCGGCGCATCCAGGGCAGGGCGGCGGTAGTGGACTACTGGCGCGCGTGGTTCGCGCGCAACGCGGGCGCGGTCTTCGAGGCGGAAGACGTCATCGTCTGCGATGACCGCGCGGTCGTCCGGTGGGTGTACCGCAAGGTGCGCGACGGCCAGCCGTGGCATCTCCGCGGCGTGGACGTGTTCACGGTCCGCGGCGGACAGGTCGCCGCGAAGCTCGCCTACGTCAAGGGCTGACGGCGACGACGTGCCCGCCGGCGAGCGTCGTGTTCAGCCCTTTGTCTGCCCTCGCGCGTTACCGACGCGCGGCGCGCCGGTGATTTACGAAGGCGTGTTCCGGAGGCTGAACGACTGACGCTACGTACGGCAGCGGATCGACGGCGCCGCCGCGCGCGTAAATCCCGAAATGGAGATGCGTCGGCCCGCCGCGGGCGTTGCCGGTGTTCCCCACCGTTCCCAGCACCTCGCCGCGCTTCACGTACGAGCCAGCCTTGACGGCCTGCGTGTCGAGGTGCGCGTAGTACAACGACTCTCCGCGCAACGGGCGGACGACCCAGACGACCTTGCCGCCGAGGCCGTTCATGCCGACCGACGTCACGATGCCGTCCGCCGCCGCAATCACGGGCGTCCCGCGCGCGGCGAAGATGTCGACCCCCTCGTGACGGCGGGCGCCGGCATCGCGCGCCGCGCCGAAGCCGCTCTGGATGCTCGAGCGCTTCGCGCCTTGCACCGGCAGCGCCAGGCTCGGCTCGATGGTCTGCGAGACCACGGCGCCGGCGGCTCCGTCCAGCGTAGGCTGGAGACGTACGAGATAGTCACCGTCAGATGAAATCTCGACAGAGAGGGAAGACGTGTCCGCGGGCGCACTGCTGACATGTCGCGGGCCCGAGGCTGTCTGCTCGAACAGATCGATGAATACGGGCTTGCCGGCGCGAACGCCGGCGGCATATCGCTGCCCTCGCCGCAGATGAAGGGTGTAGGCGACGGCGTCGGCGTCCAGGGGCATGACATCAACGAGCGGCAACGCCGTGGCGCGCGGGCGGAGGAGCGATTCCTGCGCGGAGGCAATCCATCGCCGGCCGTCGGTGGTGTCGTCGAGCCGACGGAATTTCAGATCGAGCGCGTACCGATCGTGCGGCGTGCCGCTGAGCAGTATCGCCACGTCGGCGAGTGAAAAGCGGCGGCCGAGATAGACGAACGCAGCCGCGCCCGCCACGACGACGATGCCGAGAACAAGCCGGCGCACTGCCACGACGACCCACGTGCAGGGAACCGGCCAGAGGACGAGGGCCGCGACGCCTCAGCATCCGCTGCAGCCCATGACGCCGCAAGCGGGCACGTGAGGCGCGTTATGGCCGCGGCTCGGGCGCGACCTTGACGCCGGCGACCTTGGCCTTCTCGAGCGATGAGAGCACGAACCCCGACTTGCGGACGTCAGCGAGGAACCGATTGACCTCCGCCAGCTGAGCGGCCTTCCCCTTCGGGACAACGATCGCCTGCAGCGTCACCATGTAGTCGTCAGGGAGCACGCGCAACCCGGGGACGTCGCGGACGAGCTCCTCCATCCGCGTGCGATTGGCGGCGAACGCATCCACCCTGCGGTCGAGCAGCATCCTGCCCATCTCCGCGTTCGGCGGCACCGCCGGCAGCGACTGGACGCGCGCGTTCTTCACGTGCTCGCGCACGTAGACCTCGGGCGCCTGGCCGGTAATGGCGGCAATCGTCACGCCCGCGCGATCGACGTCGGCCGACTTCTGGAACGGGGCATCGGTGCGCACCGCGTACGCGGCGCCGGAGCTGGAATAGGCGTCCGAGAAATCGACCTGCGTCGCGCGCTCGGCTTCGACGGCGAGGAACCCGATGTCCACCGTGCCGTTCCTGACGCTGTCGAGCACGGCGCCCGCGTCGGGCAGCGGCGTCACGACGGATGGCACGCCGATGCGGCGCGCGAGCTCGCGCGTCAGATCGGCGGCGGGGCCGGAGGTGGCCCCCGTCTTCGGGTCCACCCGGCCCTGCACCGGGTTGGTCGCGATGAAGGAGGACCGCAGCGTGCCGGTCGGCGCCAGCAGCTTGCTTTGCGCGTGCAGCGCGATGATCAGGCCCGCAACGAGGACGACGAGCGCAACGACTCTCCTGCCCCCTGTCATCCGCAGCTGCCTCTCACCTGCACCCTCCTGCCCCCTGCCCCCTGCCCCCTGCTCCCTGCCCCCTGCTCAGAACGAGAACCGCACGGCCAGCTCCGCCTGGCGCATGTTCGCCGCGGACGTGATGGTGCCGAACGCGGCCGACCGCGCATTGGTTTGCCATGCCGCCAGCAGGTTCGTGCGGTTCAGCACATTGAACACCTGCGCCACGAGCTCGACCCTCCGGTCGGTGGCGAGGCGGATCGACTTGCTCGCGCGCACGTCGAGCCCGTAGAACTCGTTCGTGTTGATCTGCGACGCCGGCAGCGCCGCCATCCCGACGGTCGCGCGGTAGGCATTCACGCGCGCCATCATCTGCGCGTCGTTGCCGCGGTTGAAGACGTTGCGCGTCGTGCCGGGCACGTAGTCGGTGATGTTCGCGTCGCCGTTGAGATCGGTCCCCGCAATCGCGCTGAACGGCATCGTCGAGCGGGCGGTGAAGACCGCGCCGAAGACGACGTCGGAGGGCAGGACGAACGAGCCGCTGGCGACGAGCGCATGGCGCCGGTCGCTGTTGTTCGGGCCGTTGTCGTAGTCGATGTGCGCCGAGTCGGTGACGGTCGAACTGAAGCTCGAGCTGCTCACGTTGCCGTTGGTCCCCGCCAGCGTATAGGAGACCGTGTACATGTAGTTGTGATCGAGCCGCTTCTCCAGCCGGACGAGCAGCGCCTTGTAGTCGGCGAAGCCGATCGACTGCGTCTGCAGCACACGCCCGAACTGCGGCAGCGCCCTGAGGCCCGTCGTCCCGCCGCTGCGCGGGTTGATGTCGATGGCCATCGGCACCTTCGTCATCCGGTTGTAGACGCCGTCCACGTGAATCGCGAGCGCCGAGGTCAGCGACTGCGAGACGCCGCCGGTGTAGGCCGCGGACTGCAGGTTCTCGAGATCGTTGGCCTGCACGGCGATGTTCTGCACGCCGGCCGACACGAACGAGATCGGATCGCGGCCGCCGTACGGGTCCGGGTAGCTCGGGTTGGCGATGACGGCGTTCAACTGCCGGTAGTTCTGGATTTCCGACAGCTCGAGCTGCGTGTTCATGACGTTGTAGTACAGCCCGTAGCCGGCGCGCGCGACCGTCCTGCCGTCGTTCTTCAGGTCCCACGCGAGCCCGACACGCGGGCTGAAGTTGTTCTTGTCGCCGCGATGCGAGAAGTCCACGAGCGGCGCCAGGCTCGTCGCGGTGCCGGTCGTGGGAAAGATTTCCTTGTCGTTCAGATCGCGTCCCTGGTTGTAGACCTTGGCCTGGTACTCGTAGCGGACGCCGAGGTTCAGCGTGACGCCCGCCGCCGGCTTCCACTCGTCCTCGGCGTAGGTGTCCCACAGCACGTTCGGTGCGTAGAGCGGCACGTTGAGCAGCGCGGCCGTGAACTGCTGGACCGAGCCGGGCACCGGCACGAACGACGCGAGGTTGCTCGGGTTGAACGGCTGATCGACCGAGAACGTCCACGTGCCCTGCGCCTTGCGGATCGACTGCCGGATGGGAAGGCTCTGGCCGCCGGCGCCGAATTTCCAGGTGTGCTGGCCCGTGGTGATCGACATGTCGTCGCGCAGCTGCCGCGACAGCAGGTCGCCGTACTGGTTGGTGTTGGCGCCCCACGACCCGAGGCTCGGGAACGCGTAGATCTGCGTCGTGCCGGCGATCCGCGCGGCTGACTCGTCGTACAGCTTCCGCTGCGGCTCGACGCCCGGCACGTGCGCGCGGAACAGGTAGGTCGTCCACTGGCCGCGCACCTCGTTCAGCACGCGCGGCGACAGGACCCACGTATGCGCGCCTGCCCAGGCGTAACGCGATTGCTTGATGCCGCCGCCCGGCGAGAACCACGGCTGCGACGAGGACGCCGC
>Ga0070695_100000053_pt1 | contig 46304 bp, 58 predicted proteins | sample KBSK1252metaG_FD_65471 | JGI IMG/M metagenome (GOLD analysis project Ga0070695, IMG submission 65471) | Corn, switchgrass and miscanthus rhizosphere microbial communities from Kellogg Biological Station, Michigan, USA - KBS K1-25-2 metaG | ecosystem: Host-associated > Plants > Roots >...
CACCGCAACGCCGCCCTGCCACACTGGCTCGACAACTACAACCAGCGGCGACCCCACAGCTCAATCGGCGACCGGCCCCCAATCAGCCGCGTTCACAACGTCCGTGGGTAGGACAGCTAGGTTTGGAGTGTGGAGGGTCGTGTCGCCAGGATCTCGATCGCGCCGGTCAAGGCGCTGCATCTCGTGAATCCGGACGAGGTCGAGTTGGGTCAGGCCGGGGTCGTCGGCGATCGCCGCTTCTGGCTCGTCGACGCAGATCGGAGGCTCGTCAACGGGAAGCGGCACCCCGAGCTCATGCGCGTGCATCCGGAGTGGGATGAGGGTTCACGCCGACTCGTGCTGACGTTTCCCGACGGTTCGGCCGTCGACGGTGTAGTCGAGCCCGCCGAGCCGTTTGCGGCAGAGCTTTACGGAACCCCGCATCCCTCGCGGGTCGTGCCGGGGCCGTGGCAGGAGGCGCTCTCCGAGTTCGCCGGCGAGCCGGTGACGCTCCTCTGGTCGGAGGGAGGGGCGCAGGACCGCGGGCGCGACCGCGGCGGCTGGGCCTCGTTGATCTCGCGCGGCTCGCTCGAGCGGATGCGCGCCAAAGCGGGTACTGCGGAGCCCGTCGACGGGCGTCGCTTCCGGATGCTCTTCGAGATCGACGGCGTCGAGCCGCACGAGGAGGACCGCTGGCTCGGACGTCGGGTCACGATCGGCGACGCAGTCATCGTGCCCGTGGGCGACGTCGGTCGCTGTGTCGTCACCACATGCGACCCGGATACCGCGGTCTCCGACTTCGACACGCTCAATCTCCTGGCCGGATACCGCCGGGAGGGAGTGGCAGAGCCTTTGCCGTTCGGCGTCTACTGTGACGTCGCCGTGCCGGGACGCGTACGCGTCGGCGACCCGGTGCAGGCGGTTGCGCGCGACCCGGTCGCTACATAGCAGTATGGCTATGCTCTAGCCGTGGCGGCCAGAGCGCGTACCGAGGAAAAGGGGCCGGTCGAGCGGCTGCACGAGCGGATCATCGCCGGCGACCGCGGCTGGTTCTTCGCCCAGATCGCCGAGCGGGTCGCCGAGCAGCGAATGGCGAAGGGTCTCTCGCAGCGCCAGCTCGCGGAGCTCTGCGGAACCACGCAGTCCTCGATCGCGCGCCTCGAGCGTGGTGGGCGTCCCCCGCGGATCGACACACTGCTTCGGATCGCCGAAGCGCTCGACTGCGAGCTTGTCGTCGAGCTCGAGCCCCGCAAGCACTAGGCGATGGCGGAAATCATCGTCGCGGTCGTGGGCGACTCGATCTCGGCCGGCTCGCCGCTTTGGGATCCGGATCCGGCCGTTCGCGTGCGAATCGCGGCGCCGGACGAGCAGAGCCAGTGGCAATGGTGGGCGGCGCGCGCCGACGCTCGGCTCGAGTTCCGTACGACGGCCGTCTACGGCGAGCGCACCGACGAGATCGCGCGCCGGCTCGACCTCGTTCTACCCGGTGCCGACCGCCTCGTCGTGCAAGGCGGCATCAACGACGTCGTGCAGCGGCGGCCCGTGGAGGCCGCCGCTGAGAACCTCGAGGCAATGCTCGAGCGGGGCCGCGTCGCCGGGCTCTCGCTCGCTGTCACCGACGTGCTCCCGTGGAACAACGGAGACGAGCGTGCGGCAGACGACATCCAGCGCCTCAACGCGCTGATCCGGCAGCTCGCTGCTGAGGCGGGGGCAACGCTCCTACCGTTCCACGACACGCTTGTCGATCCCGCCGACCCGTCCCGCATGGGCGAAGGCCTGAGCGACGACGGCGACCACCCGTCGGTCGAGGGCCACCGGCTGCTTGGCGAGCGAGCCTTCCGGCGGCCGCCGAACTAGACGTCGAGCTTGAGCCCGTCGTATGCGCGCTCGACGCCGTCCGGGAGCGGGAGCTCGTCGGGCCGGTGGATGACCATGAATCGCTTGGCCCCCGACGACGCGTACGCGTCGAGCGCCTCATCCGCGGTGAGGTGGCCCCGGATGCCCTGCTCGGGCTGCGAGAGCGTCGCTTCGCAGAGGAAGAGGTCCGCGTCGCGCGCGAGCTCGACGAGGCCGTCGCAGGGCGCGGAGTCCGCGCTGTAGGCGAGCGTCCGGTCCCCGTCCGACACGCGCAGGCCGTAGCTCTCGAGCGCGTAGTGGAGCATCCGGTAGGCGATGAGGTCGAAGCCCGCCGCCACGAACGGGGTCTCCTCCTCGTACTCGTGCACCGGGAAGAGCTCGAGGATTGCGTTCGCGTAGAGGACGGGATCGAGCCCGTGGATGATCTCGCGCCCGCCTCGCGGTAGCCAGAGTTCGGGCGGCTCCACCTCGCGGCCGGCTCCGAAGAGGCCGCCGAACGCCCACGGGACGACGTCGCCCCAATGGTCGAGGTGGAAGTGAGTGATGACGATCGCGTCCACTCGCGGCCACGGCTCGAGCCGCCGCAGCCGCGGCAGCACCCCGGGCCCGCAATCGAGCAGGACGCGCCGGCCATCTTCTTCGACGAGATACCCCGACTGCGCGCCGCCCGGGTTGGGCCAGGCAGGCGAGCAGCCGACGACGTGGAGCTGCATGCGCCGTATCCTCGCTGCAACGGGCCGCTGCTCGCACGAGGAAGCGCAGCTGTGTATAACTGCGCCGTGGCCACGGGCCCTGTCGACGCGCTGAAGAAGGTGCCGCTCTTCGCGGGGCTCGACGACCGCGAGCTCCAGCAGATCGCGAGCAGCATGCGCGAGCGCCGCTACAGCGCCGGCGACACCGTGACGCAGGAAGGTAGAGGCGGCGCCGGGTTCTTCGTCGTCGAGGAGGGCGAGGCGGAAGTGAGCGTCTCGGGCGAGACGAAGCCCTGGACGGTCGGCCCTGGCGACTACTTCGGCGAGATCGCGCTCATCAACGAGTCGCCGCGCACCGCCACGCTGACCGCCAAGACGGACATGGTCTGCTACGGCATGACGCCGTGGGACTTCCGCCCGCTCGTCGAGACCAACTCGACGATCGCGTGGAAGCTGCTCACGGCCATGGCCGAGAAGATGAAGTAGAGCGTCGGGCGGCGCTAGCCGCGGTGAGCGGGGCGTCGGGCGGCGCTAGCCGCGGTGAGCGAGGCGGCGTGCGGCGTAGTAGCCGTATTCGCGCATCGTCGAGATGCGGACGACCGACCCGGTGTGAGGCGCGTCGATGAAGCGCCCGCTTCCGACGTAGATGCCGACGTGGCTGGCGCCCGCGAAGAAGACGAGGTCGCCCGGCTTCAGCCAGCGACGGGAAACGCGGCGGCCGAGTGTGAGGTCGCCGAAGCTCGAGTGCGGCAGCACGACCCCGAAGTGGCCGTAGACGAAGCGGACGAGTCCCGAGCAGTCGAAGCCCGTGCTCGGGCTCACGCCGCCCCAGCTGTACGGGATGCCGAGGAAGTGGCGGGCATAGGCGACGATGCGGTGGCCGAACGGCACGACGGGCGGAGCGAAGGCGGGGTGAGGCACAAGGAGCGCCTTGGGCACGGCTTGGAACTTCGCGGCATGTGGCCTGTGCTTCCTCGCCGGGCGCGTTGCTCGTCCCTGGAGGGGACGCACCAGCGCCAGCACGAAGGCCAGCGCGATGGCGAGCAGGAGTATGAGAAGGCGGATCGGCCGCATGAGAAACGAGTGCTCCCGTCGATGGGCGCGGCCGTCGCATGGTGCGGCCGCTCGCTTTCGGCGTGAGCGCGCACTTCAGCACAGGGGGACGTGTCGGGTATCACCCTTTCGGGTGGGTCGGGCCTAGCTTCCCAAAGTCTTTACTTTGCGCGCTCGAGTGCCGCGTGAACCTTGGTGAGCAGCTGCTTTTGGGTCGGCCAGCCCTGGGCTAGGTCTTGGTAGAAGAGGAAGCGGCCTGAGCCGGAGACGAGCTCGAGCCAGGGCGAATCCTGCACTCGGTACCCGTCGGCGACGCGCCCGCTGGGGTCGACCGCGACCGGGTACGTGACCGGGTGCGGCAGGCTGCGGAGGAGCAGCGAAAGCGCCTGCGGCGACGCTTCGACCTTCCCCTCGTCGATCGCGACGAGCGGCGGGAGACTCTTCTGTTTCGCAGCCGCCTGGTACGCGTTGAGCGCCTGGAGCTGCGCGCTGAGGTCCGCGACCTCCGTCTCCCACGTGTCGAAGAAGAGGACGAGGTGCGGCCCTGACCCGGGGCCGAGCCGGACCATGCCGCCACCGGCGCGGGGCAGCGTCACCGGGCTGCGGGGGCCGAGCAGGTTGACCGCGCCGAGGGGTTCCGACCCGTGCAGGCGGGGGTGTCCGGGGAGGAGAGCAGCCAGGCTCCGCGCCATCTCGAAGCCGAGCTGGTCGATGCTCGAGTAGGACATCGAGGTCACGAACAGGCGCGAGAAGCGACCACGCGAGTCGATCACGTACGTCGCCGGCGTGTGGTCGATCTCGTCGTTCACGACGGCAGCCTCGATGCCGTACGCACGCCAGACCCGCTTCAGCTCGGGAAGGGAGCCGGTGAGGAAGCGCCACTTGTGGAGCATCCGGTGCGCGCTCGAGTACGCCCGAACCCACTTGACTCCGGTCGCCTCCGGATTCGCGCCGACGCCGACAAGCTCGACTCGCGAGGCCGACGGCCCGAGCAACTCCTTTGCGTGCAGAAGCGCGGTCGTCGTCAACGGGCAGATGGTCGTGCACTTCGGGTCGTTGAAGGAGAGGACGACGACCTTGCCGCGGAGCGATCGCAGGGAGACGCGCTTGCCGAACTGGTCGGTCAGGTTGAAGCCGGGTGCGGCGCCACTGAGCTTCGTGCCCGGATCAACCGCGTTCATCGTCCGCGGCCCCGACGAGACCGGCTCCGCGGGTGCTCCCGAGGAGTGGACGATCGAGATCGCGGCGCCGATGCCGACGCCGACGAACAATGCAATCCCGAGGACGATGTAGTGCAGCCGGCGAGACACCCGCTCCAGTATGGCATCGGGCTTTGGGGCCAGATACGCTCCCGGCCGTGGCCGTCAGCTCATCCCTCAGCGCAACTGGGGTTCGCTGGGACCTGCGCGATCTCGAGCCCGACGCCGAGCAGGCGACGCGGGAATGGGACGAGCTGCTCGCGCGGGCGCGCGACTTCGCCGAGCGGCGGCGCGGCACCGTGGGCTCGGCGGGCGCGCAGGGGTTGCGCGACATGCTCGACGAGCTCGACGAGCTTTCGCAGGACGCCTCGCGCGTCCACTTCTATGCGACCGCCCGCGAGCACACCGAGGCGACGGATCCCGAGACGAACGACCTCGCGACGCTGGCACGCGACCGGGCCGCCGATTTCGAGAGCATGCTCCTCTTCCTCGAGCTCGAGTGGCTCGCGCTGGGAGACGCCGAGGCGGAAACGTTGCTCCACGCCGCCGAGCTCGAGCCGTACGCGCACCGCTTGCGCGTCGCGCGGGAGGAGAAGCCGTACGTCCTGCCCGAGGGTGAAGAGCAAGCGCTCAACGCGCGGCGCCCCGCGATCTCGGCCTGGGAGTCGCTCCACGGGCGGGAGCTCGCGACGCTGACGGTGGAGTTCGACAGCGGCGACGGTCCCGAGCCGCACACCATCGACCGTCTCCTCTCCTACGTCCACCATCCCGAGCGTGAGGTGCGGCTCGCCGCACTCGAAGTGCTCTACGAGGCGCTCGAAGGCGTCGCGGACGTGCAGGCGGCGTGCTACGACGCGATCGTCGGCGACCGGCTCTCCCTCGACCGGCTGCGCGAGATCCCAGACACGATGTGGCCCACGAACCAGCGCAACGAGCTGGCCGGCGACGTCGTCGAGGCGATGATGTCCGCGATCGAGCAGCACTACCCGCTCGGCCGCCGCTGGTTCGTCCGGAAGGCGTCGGTGCTCGGGCTCGACCGGCTCCAGCTCGGCGACCAGTACGCGCCGATCGGCAGTGACCGCCGGGTCGAATGGACGGAAGCGATCTCGATGGTGGACGACTCGCTGCGCGACTTCTCGCCGCGCTTCAGCGAGATCTTCCGCACCTGCCTCGACCGCGGGCACGTCGACGCGGAGCCGCGCCCCGGCAAGGTCGGCGGCGCCTACTGCAACTCCGTCTCGAAGGCCGTCCTCCCGTACGTCCTCCTCAACTACACCGACCAGCTCCGCGACGTCGTGACGCTGGCGCACGAGTTCGGGCACGCCGTGCACGGGACGCTCGCGCTCGAGCGGCAGACGTACCGCGCGTTCCACACCGGGCTCGCGGTCGCCGAGGTGCCGTCGACGTTCGCGCAACTGCTCGCCGTCGAGCGGCTGATCGACAACGAGGAGGACGTCTCGACGCGGGCCATGCTCCTCGCCGACCGCGCCGAGAGCGCGATGGCATCGATCTTCCGCCAGACGATGATGGCGCGCTTCGAGATTCAGGCCTACGAGATCCGCGGCGAAGGGAAGGCACTGACGAGCGACCGGCTTTCGGAGATGTGGTTCGCGGAGAACGAGCGCTTCTACGGCGACTCGATCGAGCTGCCCGCGGGCTACCGGCTCGGCTGGTCGTACATCCCGCACTTCATCCACGTCCGCTTCTACACGTATGCCTACGCGTTCGCGCACCTCGTTGCGTTCTCGCTCCTTGCCCGCTACCGCGAGGACCCCGAGCGGTTCGCGCCTGCCTACATCGAGTTCCTCTCGTACGGCGGTGCGCGCTCGCCGCAGGACCTCCTCGCTCCACTCGGCGTCGACCTTCGCGACCCACAGACGTGGGCCCACGCCTTCGCCGAGTTCGACCGCTGCGTGGTCGAGGCGGAGGAAGGCGTCGACGCGCTCGAAGCGGCCTGACGCCACTGCTTGACGGCACCGCTGGTGCCAGCGACACTAGTGCTATGGCGGTGGTGCCGTTCGAGCTCGACCCGCTGATCGCCGAGGTGAAGCAGCGGATGCGGCGTCGCCGAGTCGTCGTCCTGATCCTCGTGCTTACGATCGCGGGCGGCGTGGTGGGCGCAACGCTCGCACTGCGCTCTCCCTCCGGTTACAGCCTGCAGCTCGCGCCGACGGCTCGACCCGGAATCGTGCGGATTCCGGGAATGACGCTTGTCTCGTCCGACCATTCGAAGGCCATCTGTTCGTTCAAAGGCACCGGCCTGCTCCCGCAGATCTGTGACCAAGACGTCACGAGCGGGCTCGACCAGATATGGGCGCTCAACGCGGCTGTGGCGAGATACGGGAAAGACCGTGCAGGCTCAGTGCCGCCGCTCGCCTTCGCCCAGCGCCACCCTGGCCCCGCGATGGTCACCGTTGAGGTCAGGACGCTCTATCACTGGCACGGACGGGACCTCGCCGAGAAGCTCCTGCACTCGACGGTGTACACAGACTTCGACACGAACGACGCCACCCAGGAGTGGGCGATCAACGGCGGTCTCGCCGAAGCGCTCGGGGGCCCTGCGATCCCCGGCATGACCGATTTCCAATTCGCCTGGGCAAGCAAATCCTCCGTTGTGAGGGTGAGCGTGCTCGGTGCCGATCTCACCGCCGTCGAAGCCCAACGCATCGCAAGCCTGGCCGGCCCGCGCGGCTAGCGCAAAGCGCCCTTCGACTGCGCGACGACGTACCTGAGGAGGCGCCGCATGTTGGCCTGGTCGACGTGGGTGGCGTTCTTCCAGTCGTAGTCGGTGCCGCCCCACGTCGCGATGTTCTCGCCGTCGACGACGACGAAGTCGTAGCGGTTCCGAACGCTGCGCAGGTAGTTGAGTGAGGTCGCGATGACCGGATTGCCGTGGCGCTCGAGCTCCGCGTAGACCGCCGGGTAGAGGGGGTTGAACACGATTACGGGCCGTTCGCCGCGCGAGTTCATGTAGTCGAGCAGGTGTTCGAACAGCTGGAAGCGCTTCGAGTCGTAGTGTGGAGCGACCGGTGGGTTCTCCCGAATCCCGGCCACAATGGCCGCCGCTTGCGCCTTGATCTGCTGTAGGCGCACGGGGCTGGGCCGCGAGGATCTGACGGCCAGCGATCCGTCTGGTCGGTACCGCCTGAACGGATGCGTCGGCCAGTCGACCTTCAGCGGCTGCCGGTCGAGGTATTGCGCTACCTCCTGCAGGTAGCGCTTCCCGCGTGGGTCGGCTTCGGTGCGCGGGTCGGGGATGTCGCCGGCCAGGCCGGCGCTGACGAACCAGATGTAGCCGCGTTTCTCGCCGGGGAAGTGGTCGGCCGTGTAGCGGGTGAAGACCCAGGCGTCGGGGGCCGTGCCGCCCATCACAGCGGCGTTGAACCCGGTGAGCCCAGTCAGACGCTGGAGGTAGGCGGGCTCCGCCTGACGGCCGCGCGAGTCGCCGAGGACGAGGATCTGCGGACCGGTCTTGAGCTTGGCGATCAGGCCGAGCTTGATCGACCGGTCCGTTGGCGGGGGAGACGAGGCGGCCGTCGCGCTCGCGACTGCGAGAGCGGCGAGGACGACGAGCAGCGGTAGTGCGCGACGGAATCGTGTCATCTCAGAATTGGAAGTAGATGAAGGGGTGAGGTTGGGCGATGGTCATGACGGCGATCGCAGCAGCGACGCCGGCGGCCATCCCCTGCCAGGCGCGCGGCTTGAGCCTGATCTGCCAGGTATTCGGCGCGACGTTGACGAACACGAGCAGGGCGGCCGCGAGCAGCGCGAACTTGAGGGGCACGAGCGCATGTAGCTGCGCGGAAGCATCCAGCCCGTGCAGGCCGAGCATCGACGAGAGGACGTCGCCGGCGACGGAGAGGCTCGGTGCGCGGAAGATGACGAACGCGGCGCACACGAGCAGGAACGTGAGGGCGCGGTTGAGTGCGGCGCTCGACGGTGTCCAGCCCGCCCGGCGCAGGACGGCGTGGCTTCCGAGGAAGAGGCCGTGCACGAGCCCCCAGACGACGAACGTCCAAGCGGCGCCGTGCCACAGTCCGGCGAGGAACATCGTGACGACGAGGTTGAGCACCGTCCGCTTGCCGCCTCGCTGCGAGCCGCCGAGCGGAATGAAGAGGTAGTCGCGGAACCACGACGAGAGGCTCATGTGCCAGCGCCGCCAGAAGTCGGAGATGTTGACCGCCTTGAACGGCGAGTTGAAGTTCTGCGGGAAGCGGAAGCCGAGCAGGCACGCGAGCCCGACGGCCATGTCGGAATAGCCCGAGAAGTCGAAATAGAGCTGCAGTGAGTAGCCGACCGCGGCTGCCCAGCCGCTCAGCAGACCTAGATGGCCGTGATCGCTGTAGAGCCTGGCAACGTAGGGATTGAGCTGGTCCGCGATCAGCAGCTTCTTAACGAGCCCGCACGAGAGGAAGAACATTCCGCGTGACGCCGTCTCCGAGGTGAGTCTCGGCGTGAGCCGCTTGAGCTGCTCGGAGAGGTCGGTGAAGCGGACGATCGGCCCCGCGATCAGGTGCGGAAAGAGGCCGACGAAGGTCGTGTACTCGAGCACATTGCGGGTCGGCTCGACGCGGCGCCGGAAGATGTCGATCGTGTACGACATCGAGTTGAACGTGTAGAAGGAGATGCCGATCGGCAGCAGGATGCGCAGCGGCGGCAGCCCGGCTCCCAGCCCCAACGCGCGTCCGATCCCGTTCAGCGAGTCGAAGAAGAAACCCGCGTACTTGAAATAGGCGAGGATGCCGACGTTCGTCGCCAGCGACGTGGCGAGCAGGAGCCGTCGGCGTGGCTCGCTCGTGCTCGCCGCGATCCAGCGGCCGGCCAGGAAGTCGACGGAGGTGGCGCCGATCAAGACCGGCAGGTAGCGCCAGTCCCACCAGGCGTAGAAGAACCAGGAAGCGCCGCTCAGAAATGCCAGCCGCAGCGGCTTCCAGCGGCTCAGCCCCCACCAGCCGGCGAGCACTGCCGGCAGGAAGGCGAAGAGGAACACGTAGCTGTTGAAGAGCATCCGCCACTCTCCTCAGTGCAGCACTCCGTCGGAGCGGGCGACGATGTAGCGGAGCTCGCGGCGCATATTGGCGCGGTTCACGTGCGAGGCGTTCGACCAGTCGCGCTTTGTGCCGTGCCATTTGCGCATGTCCTCGCAATTGACCACGACGAAGCGGAACCGCTTGTGCAGCTGCGCGAGCTTCTCCATCGTGGCGCGGTGGGTCGGGAACCCGTTCTTCTCCTCCGCTGCGAGCACGGACGGGTAGAGGGGGTTGAGCACGATCACCGGCACCTCGCCGCGCTGGTTCATGAAGGCGAGCATCCGGTCGAGGTACGCGAAGCGTCCGGGAAGCGACAGATCCTGCCGCGCCTGCCTCAGGGTTCCCCGATTCGCTCGGACCCCGGCGAGCCTCGCGGCGATCGACCTCCGCAGCGACTTCGCGTGCTCGGGCAGGAAGCGAAGCGACTGTCTGGTCAGTGACCCGTCCGCGTTGTAGTTGATCTTCGTGTGGCAGCTGGCGAGCATGCACTTCTCGAACACGCGCCAGGAGTCCTTGGTCGCATCCGTGCTGAGGTACGTCTTGACGTCGCCGAGCCCGAAGCGGGGGACGTCGGGGAGGTACCGGCGCGCACGCGGATCCTGCGCCAGCTGCGGTTGCACGATCCCGCTGGCCAGGCCCTCGTCGGTGAACCAGATGTAGCGGCGCTTCTGGTGCGGGAACCGGTCGGCGGTGAATCGCACGAACACGTACGCCTCGGGCGCCGAGCCGCCGGTGACGGCGGCGTTGAACGCGGTGTGGCCGGTCAGGCGCTCCAGCTGGGAGGGCTGCGCCTGCCGGCCACGCGAATCGCCGAGGATCAGGATCTGCGGGCCATGCTCGAGGTGCTGGATCAGGTCGAGCTTGATCGAGCGGTCCGGCTCGACAGCGGTGGGGACGAGCCCGGTGCCCGCGAGCGCCAACGGGTCGACGACGACGTTGAAAGCGAGTACGGCGGCGAGAACCGCGAGGAACGAGCCGAGGAAGCCACCGACGAAGCGGCGCTGGCTCGCCTGCGCAGTTTCCTCCGCCTTCGCCGAGGCGGAGGAGCCGAGCGCTCCTCCGCCTTCCGCTATCACCTGCGACGATTTCATTCAAGCCACCCGAGGTACTGGGTCAGGTAGGCCTAGGCGATCGTGAAGACGCCCCGGCAGCCGAATTGGGCGTGGTGGTCGAACGTGTCCTTGTACGGATATCGGCCCTTCCTGCGGAAGGTCACCCGCAGGGTTGCCGATTGGCCGGTGGTGAGCAGCGGCGTTGTGCGGCCCCTGATGTTGAAGTTGTGGCGCTCCGAGGCGGGGTTTGTGACCTTGAAGATCACGACGCCTCGCGGCGCGGTTTTCGCGCTGAGGACATAGCGGGAGTTGTGGGTTGAAACCTTGATCGTGGTCACCCGCGTCGCTCTAGGTGTTGCATGTGCTGACGCGCGCAGGAGACCAGCCTGGGCAGGATTCCCGACGGCTACGACCCCGGCTACGAAGCCCGAAGCGATCATGGCGCGGATCGGCGTCCGGTCGGTGAGGGTGTGGATCTTGCCTTTCATCTGTGTCTCCTTTCGTGCTGGGACGAGTGCTGGCCCGTAACCCGCCAGGCGACCTTCACGTGGGGTTGATCGGTCGCGATCGTGAAGCGACCGTCCTCGAGTTCGGCGGTGACGCGCGCGCTGCTCGGCGGTTCGAGGTCACGCAGCTCGTACTCGAGCGGCGGCTCCAGCGGCCCTGCTGCGGCCGGGAGGCGGACGGTGGCGTAGCCGCGGGCGTCCGTCCAGATCTCTCCGTGATACGCGATGCTGTCCACCGCGCTCAGGTTGGGCGCCCCGGGTAGCAGGCGGACTAGGACCTAGTTACCGCGGCGGGCTCGATCCCCTATCAATCCGGCTCGGGAAGCGGTAAAACAGCACTGTGGAGTTTCGGATCCTCGGGCCGCTCGAGGTGGTCGAGGACGGGAATCCGGTCGCTCTCGGAACGTTCAAGGAGCGACTCGTCCTCGGTGTCCTACTCCTGCACGCGAACGAGTTCGTCTCGCGAGAGCGCCTGATCGACGACCTGTGGGGGGAGGGGCCTCCGCCCACGGCGCGCAAGGCGGTCAACGTCTACATCTCGAAGCTGCGCCAGACGCTCACGCGTGACGGTCACGACCCGATCGTGACTGCCGACGGTGGCTACCGTCTCCGCGTCGAAGCCGATCTCCTTGACGTAGACCGCATGCGCGCGCTCGTCGTGCGGGCGGCGGAGCACATGGCCGACGGCGAGCCCGAAGCGGCGTCGAAGCTCCTGCAGGAGGCCCTCGCGTTTTGGCGCGGCCCGACGCTGGCTGGTCTCTCGCTCGAATCGTTCGGTCGGGAGGAGATTGCGCAGCTGGACGAGTTGCGCCTTACGGCGCTGATGGACCGGATCGACTGCGACCTCGCGCTCGGTCGCCACGAGCAGGCTCTCGGCGAGCTGAACGTGCTCGTACGCGAGCACCCGCTGCGCGAACGGCTTCGCGCGCAGCAGATGCTTGCGCTCTACCGGGCCGACCGGCAGGCCGAGGCGCTGGAGGCCTACGCCGCAGCGCGGCGGACGCTCGTCGATGACCTCGGCATCGAGCCGAGCGAGGCGTTGCAGCGGTTACAGCAGGCGATCCTCCGTCACGACCCGTCCCTCGAAACACCGGAGGGCACCGCCGCAGTGAACGGAGTCTCGCCGATCGCAGTCGGGTCGGCGCCGACGGCGGAGTCGGGAGTCGCCACTTGGCGGCGATTCCGCCCTCGTCGCTGGCAAATCGCGCTAGCTGCTTTTGCGGTCCTGGCAGGCGCGGTTTCGGCCGCGGCGATTCTCTCTACCTCGGCGGGCGCGACGCCGCGTGTTGTCCCGAACAGCCTCGTCAGGCTCGATCCGCATAGCAGCAAGATCGTCTCCGTCAATCGGATCGGAGTCGAGCCGGGCCCGATCGCCGTCACCCCGAGCGCGATCTGGACGGTCAACTTCGGCTCTCGCACGGTCTCCCGCTACGACCTGCGCACCCATAGCGTGGATCAGAAGGGCTGCTGCTCGCCCCGGCCCTACGACATCGTCGCCGACCACGATGGCAACGTCTGGGTCTCCGGCGAGGCCTCGAGCATCACCCGAATCGCTCGCGGGAGCGGAGGAACCTCAGCGGGGCCGCTCTATTTCTCGCACACCCAGATCATTCGCCTGCCGCGGCCCGGGGCGGGCTCGCTCGCGCTCGGCGGCGGCTACTTATGGGTGATTGTCGGCCCCTACACGGCCCCAGACGACAACCGCATTACCCAGGTCAGCCTCGCGAGCGGTCAACCCGTCCGATCGTGGCAACTAAAGGGGGATACGGTGGCTATCGCCTTCGGCGACGGCGCGGCGTGGGTGACCACCAACTACGCGGGCGAGACCCTGCTCTTCGCAATAAGGCCGGGGGCGCCGCGACCGCAGCCCGTCCGCCTTGGCGACTCCAACGGAGGGCTCACGGTTACGGTCGGCGAGGGTGGCGTCTGGGTAGTCACCTGGGGCAACAACGGTGGCATCGGAGTGGGGTCTCCACAGGAGCTGATTGAAGTGGATCCCGACACCCTGAACGTGGTCAAGCGGCGAGAAATCGACGGTCGGGGGCTTTGGGACCTCGCCGCCGGCGGCGGCGCCATCTGGATCGCCGCCTCATCGAACTCGAGTCCCCGTAACTCCTCCGTGATCCAGGTAGACCCGAGGAGTGGTCGCATCATTCGCACGATTACCGTCGGCAGCCCGAGTCACGCGATTGCCTGCAACATCGCAGCAACGAACGACGCCGTGTGGGTCACGGTCGGTGACGCCAACTGCGACATCAACGCCCAGTAGGCGGGTCATCCTCCGGCCGGCACCGTGCGACACGTCCACACACCGGCGGCTAGCCGGTCGGATCAGGCGGCTGCGTAGCCCTCGCGCCGAAGAAGCTCACGGGCGCGCGCGGCGTTGTCGGCACCTGCCACGAGAATGACCAGCACGCCGCCGTACTCCGGCGATACGTGGCGCATTTCGAAGTCCTCGAGGTTGATCTGTGCCGCGCCGAGGATCTGCGTGATCCGCGCGAGGACGCCCGGCCGGTCCGGGATGCGGACGCGGATGCGGTTCAGCTGCGCCGGCTCGGTGCGGTAGGCGAACGACTCCAGCCGCTCGCGCGCAGCTGCGGCTGAGGCGATCGAGGCTTCGAGCGCCTCGCGGTCGCCGCTCTGGAGGGTCTGTTCGAGCTCGTCGAGCGAGGCACGCAAGCCGGCGAGCGCGGCTGCGATCTCATCGGCGTTGCCGAGGAAGATGTCGCTCCACACGGGCGCGTTCGCACCTGCGAGCCGAGTCATCTCGCGCAGCGATGCGCCTGCGAACGCGAGTGGCGCGTCGTCGTCGGCCGCCGCCGCCGCGATGCGCAGCATGAGGAGGTTCGCGAGCGCATGGGGGAGGTGGCTCGTCAGTGCGAGGAGACGGTCGTGGGCGGCCGCGTCCGTGCGTACCGTGCGCGCGCCGAGCGAGGTGACAAATCGCTCGACGAGGGCGACGCTCTCGACGGCCGACCCTTCGGTCGGCGCGAGGAACCACGTCGCGGCATCGAAGAGGTCGGCCGTGGCACGGGCAGGACCGCCGGTCGCGCCGCCGGCGACGGGATGGCCCGGGACGAAGCGCGGATCGGCGATCGTCGCGAGCGGGCGCTTCGTGGAAGCGACGTCTGTCACGACCGCATCGGGCCCGGCAGCGGCGAGCACCTCTTCCACGACGGCCGGCGCGGCGCCGACGGGAACCGCGACCACGACGAGCTCGGCGTCCGCGACGGCCTCGGCCAGTGACGACACCGGCTCGAGCGCGCCACGCGCAGCGGCTCGCTCGAGCACGCCGCGACCTGAGTCGAAGCCGCGGGTTCGGGTGCCCGCCCGGCCGGCGGCGAGGGCGACCGACGTCCCCACGAGGCCGGTGCCGACGACGGCGAGTCGCTCGACGGCGCGCGGCCGCTCCGATGCAGCCCCGGGAGCCGTGGGTGCGCGGCGCTCGGCTGCAACCTCCTCCTTGAGCACGTCGAGGACGGCGGCGAAGATCGACCGCACACCGCGCTCCGACAGCGGGCCGGAGTTCGATGCGACGAGCGCCTGCAGCAGCTCCGCCTCGCGCTCGGGATCGATCCAGCGCTCGCCGGCTTCGTCCTTGTGGTCGCGCACCGCCGCGACGAGCTCGAGCCGCCGGTTCAGGAGCTCGAGCAGCCGCCGATCGAGCTCGGAGATCTCGTTCCGGAGTGCCTCGAGGTCGCTCACGAGAGGTGTTTCTCCCCGGCCTCCACCGCGATGGGCAGCCGGTTCGCCGGCGGCGCCAGCGGACAGACCCAACCCGGGTCGTACGAGCACGACGGGTTGTAGGCGAAGTTGAAATCGAGCGCGAGCTTGCCGTCCGTTTCCCCGAGATCGGCCCCCTTTACCGTGTCGAGGAGGTAGCGGCCGCCTCCGTATGTCGTCGTTCCGCTCGTCGAGTCGCGGAAGGAGAGAAAGACGCCACCGCCGTAGCTCGAGAGCCAGTCGAGCTCCAACGCCAGCGGTTCGCCTCGCAGCTCGAAATGTGCTCGCGCGAACGGCGTGAAGAGCATCGGTTCAGGGCCGCTCGTCTCGATGGCCGCCGGAGCCGCCTCGAGATCTTCGAGCTCGGCGAGGACACGCGCCGTGGGGTCGTAGTCGTAGTACGCGAGCTCGGAGTAGCCGGGCCGCGGTGACTGTGGGTGCGAGCGGAACAGTTCGTCCCGGGTATCGCGCCAGAGCTGCCAACCGGATTCCGGCTCCATCGCGCGCACGGCGGCGTAGACCGCGAACACCCGCCGCTTCCAGTCGAGCAGCGCCAGCGTCTCGGCAGCGGTCATCCCTCGAAGCTACCCCGCGAGCTGTCGCGTGCGCTCGACGGCGCGGCGGAGCGACGTCTCGTCGAAGAGGTAGGGAGCCGCGTTCGCAACGAAGCGGAGCGGGCCGTTCAGCTCCTCGCTCCCTGCGGCGGCGTTCGCGAGGTAGCGGACGGGGATCTCGTGGCAGACGACGAGAGTCACCGCTTCGTCGCGCTCGAGCAGCCGCTCGAACGCGCCGGCGTAGCGGAGGGCCGCCTCGTCGAGGCTCTCTCCGCCGGGGAAGCGCTTCTTCCGGTTCGAGTGCGCGGTCGCGGCGCGGTAGTCGTCGAGCGACTTGCCCTCGAGTTCGCCGATGCGGACGTCCCCGAGCTCCTCGTCGACGAGGTGCGGCACGTCGCGACCCGCGAGCGCGATGTTGGCGGTCTGCAGCGCGCGCGGGAACGGTGAGACCGCGACGAGGCCGACCGGCAGCGCCGCGAGCTGGCCGGCGAGCCGCTCCGCCTCCTCGATCCCCTGCTCCGAAAGCCCACGGTCGAGAGCCGGGTCGCCGTTCACGACCTTGTCGACGTTGAAGAGCGACTGCCCGTGGCGCGCGAGGAGGAACAACCGCATCGCCGGAGACTAAGCCGCGGCCGGCTCCTGCGGCGCGACGTCCCGCACGTCCGCCACCGAAGCCGACCGCATGCTCCGGCGCTGTTTTCCGTCTAGACGTGCGTAAAACGCGAAGACCTGCCCAGCATGCGCTTGAGCGGGCTCTGCTTCGGAAAGAGCCAGCGATCGGCCGCGGCGCCGACGGCCCAGACGACAACCGTCCCGCCGACGAGCGTCCAGAAGCCGTGGATGTGGAGGCCGCCGACGATCGCGTCGGTCAGCCAGAGGATGAACATTGCGACGAAGAACCACGCCACGCCGAGCGTGACGATCGCGAGCGGGAACGTCAGGAGCTTCAGCACGGGCTTCACGAACGTCGCGAGGATCCCGTAGACGAGCGCGGCGAGGATCAGCGTTCCCGCCGAGCCGCCCACCGAGATGCCCGAAAAGATCCACGCCGCGACAGCGAGGGAGGCGGCATCGACCGCCCAGGCGACAAGCACGCGAACCGGGAACGGCACGTCGCGATCGTAACGACTCACGCCCGGGCCGCATTTGTCACGATGCCGGCCGTCCAGCTAGGGGTCACCGAAGGGGGAAGTGTATGCACTCGTTCCCACGCCGCCTGAGGATCGCCGGATTGATTGTTCTGGCGATCGCCGCCATCGCCACCGCGTTCGGAGGCGGTGCCGCTAAGTCGCAGGCGGCCACTGACACGCCGCTCTGCGTTCAGCACCCGTGGCTGTGCGTGGAGCAGATCAACCCGTGGACCTACCACGGGTACACGTACGTCTCCGGCCACGACGAGCCGTCGGTCCTGTTCTACTCGGACACTCCGGGTGCGGGGAACTCGAACATCTACCACCTGAACCTGCCGACGGATCCGCCGACTCCGCCGGCGGAGGATGGGTCGGGTGGCACGTGGAACTTCATGCAGCACCCCGCAATCTGGTTCGGCATGGCCATGTGCGACGACCAGGACGCACCGAATCCGGGCAAGTCGTGCCCGGCCGACAGCGACAGGAACATCTACACGAGCACGGACCCGCATTCGGCCAAGTACATCGGCCTCACGCCGGGCACCGCGTTCATGGAGATGCAGTTCTATCCGCCGGGCTGGGGTCCGGTCAGCTGCACCGATGCCGCCGGGAACACGGACGGCAAGTGGTGCGCGGCGCTGAACATCGACAGCGTGCAGTCCAACTCGAACACCGGTGTCCCGAACAACGCCGCGTGCAACAACACGCTCGGGCCGGAGCCGGTCAACTGGGCGATGATCACGAAGAGCGGGCACTCGCAGGTCCCCGCCAATCCGTTCACGCCCTTCTCCCAGCAGGCGACGACCACGCCGGACACGCTGGAGTTCAATAACGGCGACAAGCTCGTCGTGAACATGCACGACACTTCGGCCGGCTTCCAGGTTCAGATCCAGGATCTGACGACCGGGGAGAGCGGCTCGATGACCGCCAGCATCGCCAATGGCTTCGGGCATGCGCTGTACCAGCCGAACGCCACGAGCTGCACGCTCCAGCTTTACGCCTTCCATCCGATGTACAGCACGTCGGGGCCGAACACGCGCGTGCTGTGGGCGGCGCACTCGTACAACGTGGCCTACTCGGACGAGATCGGCCACTTCGAGTACTGCAACGCGATCAGCTCGCGCTTCCGCTGCACAGATCCGGGCCCCGAATTCGCCAACGACACCGACGAGCGGTCTTGCTTCCCGTCGCCGGTGATCGACTCCGGAGGCAACCCAATTGCGGGTCTCGACTCGTTCATCGGGTGCCTGTCCTCGGACGGTGACTTCGACGGGCCCGAGTATCAGCCGGCAGCGTGGCCCGGGACCGGCGCCGACCCGAGCCTCGTCTCGACGCCGATCGAGTTCTCCAGTCCGCTCTTCACCGGACCGGGGGCGAGCGGTCTGCAGAATTTCGACCAGGTGGCGTTCGAGGCCGATCTCCCGCGCATCGAGGGATCGGACTCGTCCCCGAACAACAACTGCCAGCGCCACGTAAGCAACCCGGCCGATCCGAGTCCGGGAGCGGGGTGCGTGAATCCGCCGGTCGGCGCATCCTTCTACCCGATCTATACGACCACGACCGACTCCGACGGCTCGTGCATCTGGCGGGAGGGCGGCAACTTCGGGACCACCCAGTTCGGCGGCACATCCAGCGCCGAGTACGGCGGCCTCCTGTTGTCGAACTATCCGGCCGCAGGGTTCACGATCACCCAGCGGTACAACAACTTCCGGAACGTGCTCGGCACCAACCCGTGCCCAGCGGGCTGAGCAGCTGAGTAACGCTCGATCGAAGAGGGCCGCCCCCGAGGCGGCCCTCTTCTCACTCCCGGGCGATGGGCTACGACGCTGTTAGGGGCTCGCGTCCCGTTGCCGGACCCTTAGCCGACCTGCTCTGCAAGAAGAGCGAGACCGACACGACGGCGATCCAGACGAACCAGAACAGCATCGTGAAGAACATGATCGAGGCGATCGCAGCGAGGCCGGCCGCGAACCCGAACCAGCTCATCCAGCGCGGCAGGATCGCGTAGCGGCGGACAGCAATTGCGGTGGCGAAGATGAGCGCCGCCATCGCCGCTCCCCCGGTCACGACCAGCAGGTACGAGGCGTCGCTCGCTGCATGAATCACGCCGCTGTAGACGCGATGGTGGTACGTGTCGTCGCTCATCGTCCTGATCCCGTCGGCGACCGCGATCCCGGCCATCGCGACTGCGATGTAGACGGTTCCGCCCACGAGCACGATCGTCGAGAGGAGCGTCCCCTGCTCCGGCGTCGCCTGCTCGCTCTCACGCACGCGCTCACGCACGGCGGCGACGAACCAGATCAGCGAGAAGAGTCCGAGCCCGGCCAGGATCCAGCCGAGATTGATGTGCCAGCGGTGGCTGTCGCTCCCGTACCAGGCGGCCATCTTTGCCGGGGACGAATCACTCGGCCCCTCGAAGAGGAGTGCCGATCCCACCACCGCCAACACCACGAACACGAGCCCGCTCAGGCTCGACCACACACGCAAGCCACGACCTGCCATTACGACCCTTTCCTCGAGATGATTGGAGACCCCGGCTCCTCGTCTGCGAGGAGCGCGGTTGCATTGTGTACCGATGGGCTTTACGTGTCTAGTCCTGATGGGCCGGGCAGGGATCGAACCTGCGACCTTGGGATTAAAAGTCCCCTGCTCTACCAACTGAGCTACCGGCCCTGACTGCGCTGGAAGCGCCGGCGGCAAAACCGCCGGCGCCCGGCGAACTGCATGAACGCCTTCGGCGTTCGGGGCGAGCGTAGCGCCGCGCCGTAGGATCTGCCCGTGGCGCCGTACGCGTACGAGACGGAGTTTCCGTCGCTCGACCTCGACCGGCCGGAGGACGGAATCCTGCGGCTCACGCTCCGCGCGCCGGGCCGCCTCAACGCGGTGAGCGAGACACAACACGGCGAGCTTGCGCGCGTCTGGCAGGCGATCGGGCAGGACGAGGAGACCCGCGCGGTCCTTGTCCGCGGGGCCGACGGTGCCTTCAGCTCCGGTGGCGACCTCGACCTCGTGCTTGCGATCGCCGACGATGCCGACACGCGGCTGCGCGTCTTCCACGAGGCGCGCGACCTCGTCTACAACATGCTCCGCTGCCCGACCCCGATCGTCTCGGCGATCACCGGCCCCGCCGTGGGCGCCGGGCTCGTCGTCGGCCTGCTCGCCGACGTCTCGCTCGCGAGCCCGAAGGCGCGCATCGTCGACGGCCACACGAAGCTCGGTGTCGCCGCCGGCGATCACGCGGCGATCGTCTGGCCGCTCCTGTGCGGGATGGCCAGGGCGAAGTACCACCTGCTGCTCTGCGAGGAAGTCGACGGCGCCGAGGCGGAACGCATCGGCCTCGTCTCGCTCTGCGTGCCGGAGGAAGAGCTCGAGGACAGGGCGCTCGAGATCGCGCAGCGGCTGGCCGCGGGCTCGCGCGGAGCGATCTCGCACACGAAGCTCGCGCTGAACGAATGGATGCTCCGGGCCGGGCCGATCTTCGACGCATCCCTCGAGCTGGAGTTCCTCGACATGACCGGGCCCGATGTGCGCGAGGGCGTTGCCGCCGTGCGCGAGAAGCGCCCACCGAGGTTCGCGTAGTGGACGGCACCCAGCTGCGCGCGCTGCTCGGAGAGCCGACGGAGCTCGTGAAGCAGAAGATCTCCGACCGGCTCAATTCGCTCACGCGGCAGTTAGTCGAACGGTCGCCGTTCGTCGTCGTCGCCACCGGCCGCCCCGACGGCGGGCTCGACGTCTCTCCGCGTGGCGATCCCGCCGGCTTCGTCCGGATCCTCGACGAGCGGACGCTCCTCCTGCCCGACCGCCCGGGAAACAAGCTCGCCGACACGCTCACCAACCTGCTAGAGGATGACCGGATCGCGCTGCTCTTCCTCATCCCCGGCGTCAACGACACCTTCCGCGTCAACGGCCGCGCGCGCATCGTCGACGATCCCGACCTGCTCGCCGAGAGCACTGTCGAAGGGAAGGCGCCGCAGCTCGGAATCCTCGTCGAGGTCGAGGAGGCGTACACGCAGTGTCCGAAGGCGCTGCTTCGCTCGGAGCTCTGGAACCCCGAGCGGCACATCGATCGCTCGGAGCTCCCGCGCTCGGGCGAGATCCTGCGCGCGACCGCCGATCCGGAGCTCGACGTCGAGGAGTACGAAGAGGCCCGCACGGAGCGCTACGAGCGCCGCGAAGGGTTCTACTAGCGCCACAGGTGGTAGGCGCTCTGGATGCACCGGATGCTGACGGTTTGGTTCGCGTGGCTCGTGCTCATGGCGGGTGCGAACCTCGCGACTCCGCTCTACGCCGTCTACTCCAGGCAGTTCGGCTTCTCGCCGCTCGTACTCACCGCCGTCTTCGCGACGTACGCGATCGTGCTCGTGCCGGCGCTCGTCTTCTTCGGACGGCTGTCCGACCGGTTCGGGCGGAGACCGGTCGTCGCAGCCGGCCTCGCGACGGCGTGCCTCGGCCTGGCCCTGTTCGCCGCCGCTCAGGGGACCGCCTGGCTCTTCGGCGCGCGCGCGGTGCAGGGACTCGCGGTCGGGATGATCAGCGGCCCGGCGACCGCTGCCCTGGTCGAGCTCGATCCGCAGGGGAGCCGCCGGCGCGCGGCGCTCGGCGCTGGGCTCGCGCAGGCGGGAGGAAGCGCTCTCGGCCCGCTCGCTGCCGGCGTGCTCGCAGACTGGGCGCCGGATCCGCTTCGGCTCTGCTATCTCGTCGCGCTCGGCGTCACGCTCGTCGCCGGCGCGTTTGTGCTGCGGCTACCCGAGCAGCCCGACGGCGAGCGCGAACCGTGGCGGCCGCAGTGGCCGCGGGTTCCGGTGGAGATACGCGGGACGTTCTTCCGCGTCGGGCTCACGGCCGGAGCCGTGTGGGCCGCAATGGCGCTCTTCCTCTCGATCGGCCCCTCGTATTCCGAGCGCCTGCTCGGGACGCAGAACCTCGCGGTCGTCGCCGCGATCGCTGCGGCGGCGCTCGTCGCGTCGTTCGCGGCGCAGGCTGCGGTGGAGCGCGTCGCCGGCTCGCATCGACGCGACCAGGCGCTCGGTTGCATCCTGCTCGCGCTCGGTCTCGGCGCAGTCGTCGCCGCCGGGCCGAGTGGCTCGATCGCGCTTCTCGTCCTGGGCGCGGTCGCCGCGGGCGCGGGCCACGGCATCGGGTTCCTGTCGGCGCAGCAGGAGTTGAACGAGCTCGCCCCCGACGAGCGCCGCGGCGAGGTGACGGCAGCGTTCATCGCCTGCATCTACGCGCTCGTGGCGAGCTTCGTGATCGCGAGCGGCCTCCTCGGCTCCGTCTTCTCGCTCGACACCTCGGTGGAGGCGGTGGGATCAGCGCTGATCGCTGTCGCTCTCGGCGTAGCCGCCTGGCATGCGGCTACTTCGCGTTCTGGCGCTCCCAGGCGTCGAGCAGCTGCTCCACGTTCCGCCGCTGCTCGTCGCTGAACTCGAAGCCGGCCAGGAGACGGCGAGCCTCGCCGACGTCGTCGTTCTCGACTGCGGCTTCGAGGTGCTCGCGCATCGGAATCGGCTGCCGCAGCTGTCGCCGCAGCCAGCGGAGGAGGCTCACCTGCGCCGCTTCCATCAGCGCGGCCTCGCCGGGAGCGGATGCCCGCGGAGGTGGTGCCAGACCGCGCGCGCGAACGGGGCGATCAGCGCACCCCACAGCAGGATCCCGCCGAAGATGCAGAGCGCCTCGACGCTCTCCCGGCCCTGTCGCTCCCAGTAGACGTCGCGCAGGTTGAGCCAGAGGGCGAACTCGTCGAGGATCAGCGCCGAGCAGATCCCGTAGGCGAATGCGGTGTAGCGGAACAGGCGTCGGGGCGGCTTGTCCTCGAACCCGTAGAGCAGCAGCCAGACGTAGCCGAGCACGATCAGGCCGACCATCCCGAAGGCGAAATGGTGGATGTGGACGCCCCCGATGATGATGCCGCCGTTCGGGCCGGCGCCCTTCTTGTGGAGCAAGGTCGTGATCCCGCGGGTGACCACGAGCGTGACCGTGAAGCCGAGCGTCGCGAACATCACCCGCTCCCGGCGCGAGCTCAGATGGTGATGCAGGTGCAGGCCCTGCGCCGGCCCGTCGTCGACCTTGACGGCGTCATCCATGGCGCAATTGTCGCCCCAACTCCGGCCGACCACCTTCCTACCCTCAGGTGATGCTCAGGGAGGAGCTGCGGCGACTGTTCACCTGGAGCGAGCGCCATCGCCGGCTGCTCGCGCGCATCGTGCTCGCCTTCTGCCTGTCGGTGGCCGTCGACCTGGTTGGTGGACTGCTGATGTGGTTGCTGGAAAGTGGCAAGAAGGGGAGCGACCTCCATGGCTTCGGAGACTCCCTCTTCTTCTCCTCGGTTCAGATCCTGAGCGTCTCCTCGTCGCTGAAGAACCCGATCACGAGCGGAGGCAAGATCGTGGACGTCGTGCTCGAGTTCTGGGCGATCTTCGTCGTCACGGCGCTCGCGGGCTCGTTCGCGTCCTTTTTCCGGGCCGGAGACCTCTAGTAGCCGAGGCGTGGATCTTCAGGGCCGAATGCCGATCCGGTCGACGATCGCGCTCACGGCGTAGGTCGCGTACCCGGTCACCGTCCCAGCGGGATAGTGGTACGGATTGCCGTCGAGCTGCGTGTACTCCTCCCCCAGAAGCGCTGAGGTACGCGGATCGAAGATCAGCACGTGGCGCTCGTGGATCTTCCCGTCCACGGATGCTACGGCGACCCCGTGCCTCCCCAGTCGGTCGGCGGCCGGCCCGACGAGCTCTACCCCCGGGATGCGGGCCGCCACGTCGTAGAGCGCCGCGCGCAGCGCCGGCGAGGCCGGGTCGCGCAGCGCATCGGCGACCAGCGTGAACATCTCGGCGTCGGTGCTGTTGCCGTGACCGGCGGCTGCGTCGTGGATCGTCGTGTAGAGCTCGTCGGGGTCGGTAGGTAGATGACGCCGCGGTGAGGGCGGGAGCTTGCCGGAGTCCTCAGGCGGATAGACCTGCGGCCGCCCGGCTGCGATCCACCCCGCCTTGTCGGCGGCGGTGGGGAACGTCGGCTTGTTCCAGCGCTCGTGGAGGAAGCCGCTGCCGTTCGGGGCGATCCAGGACTCGCGGACGCCGGGGTTGAGCGCATACCAACCGTCACCGCCGCTCAGGTAGCCGACGATCCACTTCGAGTACTCGAAGTGACCTGCGGTGAGCGGCTGCTGGGCCTTCTGGACGCGGGCCACCGACGCCATCCGCTGCAGGAGCGTTGCAGCCGACGCCCTGCCGGTGCCGCGGCCGCCGATGCTCGCGAAGGCAGCCACGGCGACAGCGGCGGCGAGCACGACTGCCAGGATCAGCAGCCGCCGCCGGCGCGTCGAGGGAGCGCGCTCGATGTGCCGTGCGAGTCGTTCCCGAGCGCGTGCCCGCGCCTCGTCGCTCGGTCCGGCGACCGTGGCGGGCAGGGAGCGAAGGAGGTCGAGCTCAGCCATTGTGCGAGGCCTCCTGTGGTTGGTACGAGTCGAGGTGCCGGCCGCGCAGCTTCGCCCGCGCGCGCGAGATGCGCGAGCGCACCGTGCCGACCGGGATGTCGAGCGCGTGCGCGATGTCCTCGTAGGAGAGGTCGCCCCAGGCGAGCAGCAGCAGGGGCTCGCGCTCCCGGCGGGGTAGGGCTTTCACCGCGGCGGCGAGCTCGGCGGCCAGCGGCCCCGACAGCTCGGAATCGCCGCGGGCCCCGCTCCTCGCATACGCGTCGAGCCGGCGGCGCTCCGAACGCCAGTGCCGGCGGAGAAGATTCGCCGCGATCCCCAGCAGCCAGGGGCGGGCGTCCTCGCGGGTGCCGTCGTACCGGCGGCGACAGTCGAAGGCGCGGCTGAACGTCTCCGCCGCGAGCTCGTCGGCGAGGCTCGACCCGACCCGCCGCTGGACGTAGCCATGGATCGCGTCGAAATGGCGGTCGAACAGCACGGCGAAAGCCTCCGGATCGGCGAGCGAGGCGCCGATCGCCTCTGCATCGGTCATGCCGTCGATTGCCCGCAGGCCTTCGAAAAGTTCCCGTTTCACGGTCGCAGCAGTAGTAGTGGGCGGTGCCGGGTTCGAACCAGCGACCTCCTGCTTGTAAGGCAGGCGCTCTCCCAGCTGAGCTAACCGCCCTGGCGCGCTTACCGTAGCCATTTCCTGGCTGAAGGTTTCTGCTCGGCTCAGGACTTGGCAACCCCACTTGGCAACTTGACAAGGAAACGGCGCCCGTAGGCGCCGCTCCGTCGAGCTTCTGTGTGTGAGGCGTGCGAGCTAACCATTCGCGGCCTGCGACATCGCCTGCCGGACGCGCTCCTCGCGCCGGTCGCGGTCGAAGGCGTGCGTGTAGATGCGCTCCGTGACTCCTGCGGTTGTATGGCCGAGCGTTTCGGCCACGTCGGAGGACGTGAGCCCGAGCGCTGCCATTTGAGAGGCGAAGGCGTGCCGCGCGTCGTGCGGAGTCACGCGAATGTCACCGTCCAGACCGGCAGCCTCACACGCCGGATACCAACCGCGCCTGCGCCAGTTGGAATGCTGCGGCGGGTTGTGGCCCTTCTCGGCGAACACGAAATCGGAATCGCTGCACCCGTGGGCCAGCTTCCGCTTCTTGATCGCTAGGGCGAGATCGTTCGGTAGCGGGACGCGCCGCAGAGACTTCTTCGTCTTTGGCGTGTCGAGCTTGCCGTACTTCGTCCACTGGCGTCGGACACTCAGCACCCCGTCTCCAATATCGCCGTACTGAAGGCCGAGCAATTCTCCGAGCCGTAGACCAAGGCGAACCTTCGTCTCAATGGCGAGCCCGTAGTCCGTACGAGCCTCGGGCCGCTCGTCGCGCTGGTGAGCGACTGCGACCAACCGCCGCACATCTTCCGTACTCCATTCCCGATGCTCGCGAGTCGCGTTGCAGGAGGGGAGCTTGCCCTTGCCGATCCGTGTGAACGGGCTAGAGGCGAGAGCTTCCTTCTCCGTGACCGCGTACTCCATGATTGACCGCAGAGGCTTGAGTCGATTAGCGATGGTGGAGTCCGACACTCCTTCGGCGTGCCCCTCGCGGACAAGGGAGAGAATGTCGGCGGGGCGAAGGTCGGAGAGCTTCCGGCTGCCGAGCTTCGGCAGGATGATCTTGTCGAGGTAGGAGCGGTAATCGCGCCGGGTGCCGTCCTTCAGCCCTGGCCCTGCCTGCTCCCACCATTCCTCTGCGACCTGTGAGAGCGTGATCTTGGACGGCAAGATGATCCTCTCGCCCTTCGCTTTCGCAACTCCTAGCTCGCTCTTGCGAGCCTTTGCCTGCTCGAACGAGTCGCCCGCCGCTACCTGCTTGCCATTGACAAGCACGTAGTAGACGCGGGAGCCGTCAGCGCGGAGCCTGTACGTAATCCCGGGCTCGCGCGTCTTATGGCGCTTGTAGAGAGCTTGGTACTTTGCGTCCGACATGGGAGCTTTGTCCTCCTGTGTCCGCGCGCCCGGCCGTTCCAGCGGTGCGGGCGCTTCTCTTGACGTGTCGTAACCGAGCATAGGTCCTCCTTCTTGGCTCGTCAAGGCAGGCGGTCGTCGGCGAACTTGAATCGGCGCTGTGTTGGTCGAGTCGTAGAGTCCTGGGTGATGAGGTTCGAGTGGTACGAGAAGGAACTTCGGGACTTGGCGCAGGAGCTAGCTGCCGACGAGTCGCTAGAGCGTGTCGAGCTACGCCCACCCGCCCGGAAGGTGATCGAACGCGTACGGCGTGAGGGCATCCCGCTCGGAGAGGCGATAAGCGGAACGGCACTGCATCCGCAACCAGCACGGCCCAATGAGAGGGCGCGGCAACAGGTCGAGCGTGGCTACCGGGTAACAGACTCGATCTGCAATCTGCTTCACCGTGCCGACGCCGACCTATCGGGGAGCCGCGTCGAGCAGCTTGAGGAATCGCTCTTCGAAGACTGGCTCCAGCCGTAAGCGCTTCGTCCGCGCGCCTTTCTAAGCTCGGCAAGGTGAGTGGTTGGGTAACACCCGCTGTAGCGGCTGGTATCCCCGCTGCGGGGGCTGTGGCCGCAGCCATCGTCGCTTCTCGTTCTGCCGCCCGCTCGAAGGCTGCCGAGTTGCAAGCCACGCGTACGCTCGCGCCTGAGCATCGGCGCGCCGAGGTCTTTGAAGGACTAGCCGAAGCCATTGAGGAGGTCTGGCAAATCGTCCGCAGCGGCAAGGCAAGCCCGGGCAGATTCGAAAAGGGCCCTTTGGTCGCCATACGTCGGTTCATGCACTGGGTGCAGATCTATGGCTCGGACGAGGCGGTGCGGGCCTCGAATCGCTACATGCAAGCCATCTACCACGACGTGCCGCCCATCATCTCCATGCGCCTAATGGGAGAACTCCTCGTGGTTGCACGCCGCGAACTCGGCTTGCCCGATACAGGGATTGAGCCGGTCGATGTCCTCGCCTTCTGGGTGACAGACGTATACGACGACGCACAGGCGCATGCCGACCTCACTGAGCCAATCGAGCGCGTCTATGCGCGGTACAACTGGACGCCGCCCTGGGCATCTGTGGGGTCATCGGGCTAATCGGGTGTAGCAGCGTTTCCTCGCATGCCGCGCCGCCTTGACTTCGTGCGCTTCCGTCTAGGAGACGAGGAGCTAGAAGTTGCTTTCATGGTCGCCCTCGAACTAGCCCAACGAGCCTCACGCGCACCGGATGAAGCTGCGCGCACAGCAGGCGCCCGGATTCTTGGCGCGGGCGCCTCGCGTCCCATCGTGCTTGCTGCCGACGAGCAGGCCGCGATTGCTCGCGTCATAGACGCATGGACGGAAGAGGCTGCTTCGGTGGAGCGACTGCGTAGACGATTGCCCGAGTGAGTACCGAGCCTTAGAAGGACGTACAACCTCGGTTCAAATTTGGCCGGGTTCTACCCCCTGTAAAGCCTGTTCCTGCCGGTGTTGACAACTCACGGTCTGACGTTCTAGAACCTGACTACGGCCGAAGATCAGGCCGAAAAAGCTCCCGCGCCGAGCGAACGGCCGGGAGCACGGACAAGAGGAGTGAGCCTCATGTCAGAGATCACACTAAACGAAGCGCACGCCGCTTTCACCTGTCGGGAGTCGTATCTCAGGCCCCACGAAAGTCCTTGTCGCAAGACGTTCCAGGCGCCGCTGCCATCGTTTGAGGAGAGCCTTCCGGCTTGCCCTTCCTGCGGCGGCGAGGCAGACCTCAAGCATGTGTTAGTCCGGCGCGAAGTATGGGCGCCTCTTGAGGTACCGGCTCAGGGGCACACGACGATTGGTTGGGAGATCGACTGATGAACGACGCGATACAGAAGAAGGCCCGCGCGAAACTGCTCCTCGAATGCGCGCCCCGCCTACCTGTCCGCTTGGCCTGCCAGGATCGGGCTAATGTCGCTTGCCGGTTGGAGCCTCCTAATCGCGATTGCTGGCCTCACCGTCGCAGCGTTGACGTACTTCTCTAACCGAGAAGCACTCCGCCAAGAGCAAGCCGACCGAAAGAAAGCGATCGACGATGCGTGGGCCTTCGAGTGGGCCGCGCAGAGGCCAGTCCTCTATCCGGTTCTCTCCCAGATGACGGCTAACCCGGTTCTGCCTGTCAAGAATGCTGGCCGAGGCCCGGCTCTCAACGTTGTTGCGGAGATCGAGTACCACGATGACGCCGGAAAACTCGACGGCCATTGGGCTTTCGGCTTCGGCGCCGTGGCCGTTGGCGACATTGAAAGTGCGGGCATCGGGCCTAGCGTCGCTCCGCCGTGGCACGGAGTGTCGGGCGTGCTTCGTTACAGCGACCTTGCGGGCGGAGAGTACGAAACACCCTTTCGCTTCTCGCCGGGATCGCGTGGCGGACTTCAGCTAACGGTCGATGAGCAACAACACAAGACCTCCGCCGAGGTCAAAGGCGGTGAACCGTCTTAAACGGCCACTAGGCGGCAGCCCGCAAGCGGCGTAGCGTCACCCGTGCCGGGGCGTGGGGTGCAGCGCTTTCCAAGGTGGCGTTCGGCTAGCCCGCCCCGGCCCGTGTTGGGCCTCCTAAGAGGCATTCCCCAAGTTCTCCCGAATCCAATGGCGGGGCGGAACTTTGCGGTGACCCCCTTCCCCTGAGGTCCGCCCCAACAACTCGACGAGTTAGGGCTAGCGTGCCGTTAGACGGCGACTGTCTACGTTCTACGGGGCTCCTAGCGGAGCCACTAGGACGTGGCCCTTGCGGCCACTGACTAGAGGGCTTCTGCGAACGCACTCCGCGCCCGCTCAACCCGAGCCGGATCTTGCCAGCGCCCGAGTCCATTCTGAGCCCAGCCCTTCGCCTCCATCTCGCTTGCGTCCAGACAGCGGCGTCCGTCCAAATGCTCGGAGTCGAATAGGTATTCGTGCTTGCCGACTCGGTGCGCGTCGAACAGCGTGGCGCTAGAGAAGTCATGCCCGCAGTTGCGGCACAGGTTCACGTTGCTTACCTCCCCTCTTCAGATGGGTGCCAGCGGCACCACGGCGTTGAAAGTGTTTGCGGCTAGGGGCCGGGCTCGAACCAGCGGATCTCGCCCAACTCCTCCGGCTTACGCGAACTGGAATAGGCCAGCTTCACGATGTCGGGTTGCTCGACCAGCGCGCGACCCCTAGCCCAGAACGGCAGCGCGCCCGCGCGGTGGTCGATTGGCGGGGTTGGCTTCAGCCGGACGCTTGCTTCACCGACCGCAGCCGAGCCTGCTGGCACGTACGCCACTAGTCCTCCAAGAAGGACGTGTCCTGCAAGCGAGGCCCTGTTAGCGCAGGCTCAGTTGCTGCTTGCTCCCACTGAGAGCGCACGACCGTCTTGGTGAACTGGCCGCGCTCGTTTCGAGGCAGCGAAGAAGCGGGCTTTTCGGGCCGAACGCCTTCACCCTCAACCTCAACGGTTACGTCTTCGACCAGATAACCCGAGCCGTGAAATTGGAACAGCGCAAACGCTTTCCGCCCAGGACGCTGCTGCACTTGAATGCTGAAACCCCGCAGGGGGTCAGTAAGCAGTCCGGGTGTCAGACTCAGACCGCTGGTAGCCGGGAAGTCGCCCGGTTCGATGTAGATCCTCATAGATCATTCCTCCTTGAGTTAGCGGTTCACGTTGAGCGCCGCGAAGGCGTTCTTTAGGGCTTCCTTCTGAGCGTCGGCGATGCGCTCAGCTTCGGACTTCGGAGGCTTCGCTGCATGGTCGGCAGCGGCATTCGTCTTCGCCACGAACCTCCCGTTCTGATCGCGCTGAAGTTGAACCTTGTGCTCCGGCTGAGGAGCCTGCTCGCGGGGCAAAGCATCATTCAGCGAGGCATGGAACGCGGCAACGCTCACCATGTTTCGAGGCTGCGACTTCTCCGAGAATCCTCCGACGACCTTGGCCGCTTGCATCAGCGCTGAGCGGTTCGCCTCGACCTGATCGCCGCCCGCCCGGTAAAGCTCACGCTGGTAAAGCTCGCTCGCAAGGCTCACGATCTCAGCCGGATCGGCGCCGTTTCCGAGATCCTTGGCGAGACTTGCAGCGGCTTCATACGCCTTCGCAGTCCCTTCCTCGATCTCGTTCGACAGGTGAGCCACCGTCTTTTGCACGACCTCCTCCGCGAGCGCGTTAGCGGTTTCGGGGCCGAACTGCTCTGAGAGCCGCTGGTACGTCTCAGCGGAGATGTCGAGCACGTGCTGCGGGTCGATGCCCTCAGCGCCGACTAATTTCTCAGTATCCGCAACGGCCTGCTGGAACAACTCCGCTGAGCCTTCGAGCATCGCCTGCTCCTGGTACGCCCGCTCCTGTCGCTCGAACTCGGCCTGCTCAACCTGCGCGTTCAGGTTCTCTAGCCACGCGGTCGCCTGCTCGACTACCTCGTAGTTGCCCTGCGCTAAAGCCTGCTCGACAATCCCGTTGAGAGCCTGCGTCCCTTCGGCTAGCTGCTGATCCATCGCGGCAAGCTCACTTTGAGCCCACTCGATATAGCCCTCGTCGCCCGGCTCTTTGACCTCCTCGTAGCCGTCTTCGAGCTTGGCCTGCTTCCAGCCCTCTAGGAACTCGTCGCTATAGGGGTTCTCAAGCTCGGCAATGCGCTCCTCATTGGTCTGAGGCGCGGTCTGAGTCTGGGACTCACCCTCCGTCGTGATCGGCTCGGCAGGTTCGAGCGCAGAGCCGTGGATACTCACGGGCTCGGCGCCCTCGTAAGCAACATCGCTCACGGGTGTCCTCCTTTTTTAGGTGTGGCTTTTCGGGATGGGCGCGCTAGCCGTTGTCGGAGCGGACGCCCTGAAGCGTGGTGGCCGCTGTTACGCGAGCCTGCGCTGTCTCCATCGCCTGCGCCAACGCCTTCGGGTCAGGCAATTTGGTTTTGTTCTGTGGGCCGTAGAACTTCGGCGCTGGACGGCCGACAACCTCCGGGCGCCGCGTGGTCGCTCTGGCCGTCAGCTTCATTCGTTCAAACCGTGACTGCTGACGCCGGTAAAGGGCCTTCGTGTTGACGATCATTTTCTCGCTCGCTTTCAGTGAAGTGGGATCAGTTACCGGCGTTGCTCGGAGGCTGCATAACCGCGCGGGCCAACTCCGGCGAAAAGGCCGGTCTTTGCGGCAAGGTGACCGGCGTAGGCTCGTACTGAGTCAGTCGCTTCTTGTGACTGCGCAGGCTTTTCGGGAGCGGCTTGCCCATGTTGGGCAGCACGTACTTAGCCGCAAGCTCAAACTCGTTCAACGGTTCTCCTCGAATAGTCAGGAAGCGCAGCGGCGGAACAAGCGCAAGGAGGCGCACGCCATCCCGCCGCGCGCTTGTGGTCGCCTCAGCGCTCGGCCGACTTCGGCGCTAGGCGATCTTGTCTAGAAGTTGCGGTCGCGCCGGAGCGCGAGGTACATCTCCTCAACCGCATCTGAGTACGGGCCACGAACAGCCCAATCCGCAGCACGGAAAGCATCACCCGTGTCCTGCGCCGTGATGTAGCACTCGGCCTCGCCCTCAAGCGGAATCTTCAGCCAGAAGGTCGGGTGCGGGGGATCCGGCTGCGCGGCAGCTTCAATCAACGCGCGGGACGCACGGAACGGAGTTGCTGCGATCTCGGCCTCAGTCTCGGCCAGACGCGCCGCTAGATCTGCCGCCTTCTCCTCTAGGGCTCGCATCTGCCGACGCGGCCCACAAAGCCAACGGCCCAAGCCGGGATCTCCTGGCTTCACGGTGCTACTCCGAGAGCGCCACGATGCCGGTAGCAGTCGTGCCGGTTGCGTAGACGCGAATGACCTTGAAGGGAAAGAGCCCTACCGGGACAGTAGTGGCGAACGTTGTGCGGCCCGGCGTTCCGGCAGGCCCGGATGCGCAATCGACCTTCAGTGTGCCACCCACGCCGATCCAGAGGCCATAAGCCACAGACGTTAGATCGGTTGTGTCATTCGGGGTAACGGCAACGCCACCGCTGGCGAGACTCTGAGCCTGCATCGGCTAGTTGCCGAAGGCGGTAAAGCGAGGATTGATCGCGGACATATTCGCCGCGTTCGCAGCCTCGGCAAGAACGCCACTCAGAGCAGCGCCCGTCTCGTACGCCTTCACGACGCCACCAGAAGCCCCAGTGGGCACGTACTCGAACACAAACCCGCCCGAAGGCGCTACGTCCATCTGGAAGATGTTGCTTAGCCCAATCTGGCTAGCCGCGACAGCCACACCGCCCGTTGCATAGCTGGCACCGAGGTTCAGTGTGCCAGTGACGATTGAAATGTTCGCTGGGGAGATTCCCTGTTTAGCGCTTGCAGTTAGAGCCATGTTTCTATGTCCTCCTTTAGAGGTCTAGTCGTGTTCGTGTGAGGAGCCCTGCTCCTCTGATTCGTCAGTGACGGAGACGACCTCGGCCGTTCCCTCGGGTGCTTCTAACGCCTCAACGCCGAACCGCTTCAGGGCACCTGCCTTTGCAAGCACAGCGGCTACGTCATCGAATGAGACTCCGATCTGTCGAACGGTTACGTTCGTGCCGTCAACGCCCGTCGAGACGTTCAGGGTTGTCTGCGGCTGATTTCTGAACGCTGGGATTCGAGCAGCGAGCAAGCGTTCGAGTAGCCGCGAGTCGTACTTGCGCACGGTCGTTACGAGCTTCCCCGCAGAGACAACAGGTTCGTCCCAGCCGTCCATAGCCCGCCTGCGGGCCTCCTCGATCAGAGCATCGTTGCCGTTGGCCCAAGCCTCCTCGTACGCAGCGGCAAACTCCGCGTCCGCATCACGAAGCTCAAGCACTCGCCTGCGGTGACTAACACCTGCGGCGGCAACAGCGTCCTTCAGCGTGTGACCTTCGCTGATGCGCTCAAGCAGAATCTTGCGCGAGTCCTCGTTGATCGCCGGATACCTCCGGCGTGCCTTGACGATCTCACCGCCCGATGCGGCGGGTTCCTTGTTGCTCACTACTTGCCTTCCTCCTTAGCTGGGGGCGCCCGTCATGCACGAGTGCGGGGAGCGCGTGGGAGCCGCACAACACGAGCGCGCGAAAGCGGAGGCCGTTAAAATCACGCGCTCGCTACGTTCGTTCTGTCTCGCTGCTTGGTTCGGCGCTGCCGCTCGGCTTCGCCGCATCGCTGCGCTACTGACCATCCGGGCAGCGACCGGCGCAAGCCTCAATGCCAAGCAGTTGCCAAGCAGTAGTAACGCGGCTCGGCTAGCGGGACTGCGGCGCGACTGCCTGCGGGCTCGGCAGGCGGTCGATCACTTGGGGTTGGGCCAACTATGGGCCAAGCTCGCGGGCAAGCCGCTTAGCTGCACGGCTTAGCGCTGCGACCCGCTGAGCGGACGCTATGCGGTCGCTGGCCTAGCCGGGCAGGAGCCGGAGGTCCTGCGGCCTACGTGCGCGCGTGAAGGATTGAGCGGTCGGGGCGCAGTGTCCGAGAGCCCTCCTAACCTTTTAGCTCGTACTAAGCGCGGATCAAGAAAGGCGGCAACGAATGGCTCTCAGTAAGGCAAAGGCGGACGAGGCAGCGAACGCCCTCTTAGACGAGATTACGAAACGCGCACCGGTCACGGACTTGCTTGGGATTGGTGTCCTAGCTGACGCGTACGCAGCCATCGTTCACGGAGCAAGGGCAAACGTAGGTCAAGCGACGCTGGATCGAAACTCGCAGCGAAGGCGCAAGTCCTAGTTACTACCCAAGGAGCTACAGGAATGGCGACAGGCAAGAAAGACGCAAGCAAGGCAGCCAAGCTGCTCAGGAACCCAAAGACACCAAAGAACGTAAAGAGCGTGGCGGGATCGGATCTCGCTCAAGCAGCCGGTAAGGGGAGCCCCAAGAAGCCCAAGGGCAATCTCGCTAAGGCGGCTGCGAAGAAGAAGCGCTGACGCAACACACTGTGACTATGGGTTGGCGGCAACGAAGAACACGTAAACGCCTGAAGAAGATGGGCATCCTCACGGACGACGTAGAGCAGCAGGTGAGGTCGGAGATGCAGCAGCTTGAAGAGATGCGCGATGAACTCCGTAAGCAAGAGTCCCCGACCTACGTAAGACTCATTGACGAGATAAACGCCCTCACGGAAAAGCCTGTGCCTGTCCAACAACGCTACGAAGCGTCCCTTGAGCTTGTACGCGAAGCAACGGATCTGGCCGACTGGGAACGAGAAGACCTACTGGCGCAACTCGACCGCATGTATGGAGAGTTTCTGTAAGCGAGCCGACTGCTGGATTTTGGTCACGCTAGCCCCGCTGCCAGGTACACCCTGCGCTAGCCGCGCCCGCAACTGCGGGTAGAGCTTCACGATAGGCGGATGCGCGTCGAGCGGGGATGACTGCTGTGGCTTGGTCGGCTCACCGGCTCCTAGTGTCGGGTGAGGTCTGCCGCTAGGTGTACCGAATGAAGGCTGCGCGTCTGTCATCGATTCACCGGAATGTGAATCGTTCGCCACTGCTCTAGCGCTCGCTCAAGCGCATCCTTGTTCACGCGGCGCGGCGTCTCACTACCAAACAAAGCCCGCAAGAGCGGACTTTCCATGCCATATAGACCGCCGCTGTTCGGGAACATCTTGCGTGACTGATCTTTGTGGCGGTTGAGGTACCCGGCGAGGATCTGCGCTTCGGGGGTCGGGGCTGTGAGATCGCCGAGAGCAGCCTTGCCGCGACTCTGCGGAACGCCGAAACCGTTCGTACCCGTCAGTAGGTCGATGGCCGCAGAGCTGACCGGGTTCAGATTGCCTCGTACGTCGTTCAGGTGCTCCGGTGTCTGGAGCACGTCGGCCGCAGTACCGAAAGCGCTTAGGGGGTTGAGGTTCATGGATTCGCTACGCCCGAGCGGGGTCAGGCCGTACTCGTAATAGGGAAGGCCACCGAACCCCTCGGCCTGCTGCTGCTCGCCCAGCGCTCCGAGCTGACCGCCGAGAGCCGCCTTCAGGGGATGCTCGGCGATGGTGTGTCCCGCGTACCGGACAGACGCCTTGACCCACGGATAGAACCAGACGCCGCGAGCGATGTAGCGCTTCTCGATTGGGCCTAGACCGTCGTACATCATTGAGACGCGGTTGGCCCGCTTGAGCACGGAGAGCTGTCTCGGAGTTGCTTCGCCGGGGTTCTTAGCTGCCTTGATGAGATCGCGCATCGCTGTCGCGTCGTTGATCCCGGCAGCGCGGGCCTCGTTCACGAGGTTGAGGAATCTGAACGGACTGTCGATCCGATGGGCGTAGAAGCCAGCGCCACGCTGGGCGATCCTTGCGACCTTCGAGACTCCCTCAGCCGGAAGCGCCTGATAGGCGTGAGTGCCGGTCGAAGCTGCAAGCTCTCCATACTCCTGCTGACTCAGCGCTTTACGCAGCTTGATTGCCGCGCGGAAGTTCGCCGGGTCTAGCGCACCCGCGAGAAGGCTCGTGGTCGCATTAGTCGTGAAGCGCTGCGGGATATGGCCGAGCTTGAAGTACACCGTGGCTGCGGTAACGGCGCTGTTGAGGTCGTTGACCGCCTTCCCGATCTTCGTTCGCGGCAAAGTCTCGTGTACCAGTTCGCCAAGCATCTGCTTGGGCACCCAGCGGTAGCCAGTGGGAGCAGCCGTGCCGATAGCTGCCTGCTCCTCAAGCCGCTTTGCCTGCTCGCTCGCGCGGCTCGGGATAGCGTCCTCCAGCTTTGCCTTCATTGCGGCTGCGAGCCCTGCCTCCTCGTTCGCGGGGAGCGTGTTCAGAGTTGAGTGCTCGCGGCCGAGTAGCTGCTTTACCTCAAGCGGGATCTCGCCGAGCCTCTGAGCCTCCGGGTCGGCGACTAGCACGTCATGGCCGGTGCGGCGAACGTCAGATCCGTAGCGGTACACCAAGCCGCGATGCTCGACACTGCCGAGGTAGCGAAGTGCCTGCGCGGCTGACTGCGCTACGCCCCGAGTCGTGTTGTCTGGAATCAATCCAGTGCGGACGCCCTCGCCCGTCGCTTCGTGGGAAAGACTGAAGGGCTTTGCCTGCGGAATGATCGGCGAGCGTCCACGCGCGACCGGCGAGGGGGGCAACGACTTCTCGCTAACCGAAAGCGGGGTGTACCCCTGACCTTCGCGCACTCCCGTCTCGGCATTCCGAGCAGCCTCGCTTCGCATAGTCTCGGCGACCAGAGATTTCCGAGCCGCCATGCCCTCGGGTGACATGAGGTTGTGCTCGCCGATGATCGCCTCGCGCGCCGCCTGGTTCGCCTGTACCAACTTGTCGGCACCGTTGAGCATCGGGAAGTGCTCCGCGTTGACAGCCACACGGCCGTCCTCGCCGACGTGAAGGACGCCGCGACCGTGAATGTCCTGTGCCCAGCGTGCAAGCCGCAATGTCTGAGCCGGGTTCACCCCGGCGGCTGCCTGTTCATTCCAAAAATCTGCGGCCTCGTGAGGGAGGACATTGGCGGAGCGGAGGAACAGGGCGAGCTGGCCGTGGCCCTTCGGTAGTCCCTTGTCGAATGACCTGACTCCGGCAAGCGACTGGTTTACGAGGTTCCGCGTATGAAGCGCGATGCGCGCCTCCTCGCCCGTTGCCTTACCGACTCGTGATGCGGCGTAGCGCGCCACGAGCGAGGGCCGCTCGGCAGTGAGGTTGGCTTCAAGAGAGCGCTGGAGGATGCGGTCGTGGAGAGCCTGCGCTGCACGCGCAAGCGGAGCGTGGCTCTCGACAAGGTGTACCGGATGGTGCTCGACTCTGAGCGCGCCAGTCTCGTCTTTGACAATCGTGGGGACGTGAAGCTCGCGCGTCGGCATAAGCGGCTTTCGGATGAGCGCCTTGCCAACCTCTGCGGCCTTGCCGAACGTGCCCACGTCACCGGCAGCCGCAGCCGCATCTGATGCCGCGCCCACGCGGGCGACCGCGCCAGCACCCGGAGCGGCAACCGCGCCGATACTTAGAAGCGTTTGGAACGGGTCGCGGAGAGGGTGCCGCAGGGACTCATAGGTGCCCTTTGCCATCTGCTTGGCGACGCCCGGAGTCTCCCAAGGCCCAGCGCCCATTCGCCTTGCAGACGGAGAACCGCCGCCGGGAAGCATCGAGGACAGCTTCGCGGAATCGTGCGCGACGGCTTCTCCCGCATGAACGATGCCCGTGGGCATAGCCACGATGTCATGCCCGGCCTTGGAGAGCTTCGAGCCGAGCCAGCCGAGCGCACCGCCACCGCCGCCCTTGGAGCGCATAGCCGCTGTAGCAGGGCCGCCAGCGATACCACCGCTACCCCAACCGTAAGGATTGATGTAGCCGCGTGAGGGCTTCAAGCCGAGACTCTTAGAACCAGAAGGAACCAGTCCACCTGAACCAAAGCCGCCTTTAGAAAAGCCGTACGGGTCGAGGTACTTGCCGCCGCTCATCGGTCATCCCTCCTTTCTCGGTTCAGTGGTTGGTTGGCATCGTGCGAATGGCTTTACTCGCTAGATACGCCTGGTGGCGCACTTCGCGGTCAGACATATTCGTTCGCTGGAGCCGGGTCAAAATACGGAAGAAGGTTTCTTGCTCCGCGCGATGGTCAGCGCCAGGGGATGCGGTCGGCTGCCGCTTGACGGGTGTACCCAAGGAAGCTCCTCAGAGGTTCGGTACTAGGGCATAGGTAGCCGCCGCTTTTAGCGGCGGCCTGCGTCAGTTGCTCCGCTATGCGTCGCTCCGCAACTGGCCACTAAAGGCACACTGCTGTTGCCCCCTCTATTTCTCTTTTCCCTGCGCTGCTCCGGGCGGGTAAACCCGCCCTCCGCGTGCTCGGGTGTGGTAGTGGCCAATCCCTTCCCCACTGAAGCGGGAAAGGTCTTGCCCCCTACCACTGCACTTCACTAAAAGAAGTCTCTACTAGGGAGACTGGATGGGATTATTACGCTGAGCAGGAGTTTTTATGCGGCTAGTTCATCCTCGAAATCCGCGAGGATTCGCTCAGCTTCCTTCACGGGATTCAGGCCGCGTTCATCTACCAACTCTTGCGTGGCACGCTCGATGCGTTCTAGCTGACGTTCCAACTGCTCCAGCTTTTCCATCACCGTCATCTTGCCTCTCATTCTTTCGAGGGTTTTGCGGTTGCAGTCGATAACCGCAGCGAGTGCCGTCAAGCACACGTCCCACTTCCGCATGAAGGTTGTCAACCTGTTCAGCATGTCCACTTGTTCAGGGGTACGCCAACGCTTGTTGTTCAGAGCACCGTGTAGCAGCGATGGACTGAGCGGGACGTAGGACAATGCCTGTCTGATGCGCTCGGGGTCTGCGAGCCGAGTTGAGATTGACTCGGGCGCGCGCCAGTAGTCCGGCTCGGGCTCGGACATAAGCTCGCCCTCACGATCTAGCCGGTTGTGGATCGCGTCGAGGTCAAGTTGCCATCCCTGCCCCTCACGCTCGCATCTATGAAACGCAGCGGAGTGAACGTCGTGAGTCAGACGCTCCTGCCAGGGAGGATCGGGGTAGCGGAAGTCCCTAGGTCGAACGGGGTTGGACGGCACGCCCGGAATCCGAGGGGATGCTCTGAACGCTCTAGCCCCGAACTCGCACTCCTGGGCTTGCTCAGCTATCAGCGCCTTAAGCTCTAGACGTTCTTTTTCCGTGCGCGGCCCTGCTACAGTCTCGGTTCTGGAGTAGTTAGTTGTGTGCGAGGGGGCGCCTGGCAGGGCGCCCTTTCGTTTGTCTGGGTTCACGGAAAGCTCCTGTCTGGTTCTGGTTCTTATGTCTGGTTGAGAAGGAAGCAGGCGGATGCCCAGACAAAACACCCGCCTGCCGTGGCGCTCGCGACTGTTGGCAGGCAGTCGCAACGAGCGCTCTTTGCCTAGAGCGCCCGAACTCAGAAACTTGGTGGCTCACGCGGAAGCGGCGCCTAGAAGGAACCGCATCTCGCGGATTGCTGCCTCATGTTCAAGCAGCCCGCCCTCCCATCGAGCGCAACTCATCTTCGAACTGCGCCTCATACTTCAGGCGCAGCTCCTCCGGCAGCGGGGGCCAATAGGCCCAAGGCCCACGTTCTACCCCAGCGTGTTCGAACCGCTCGCCATCCCACGCGAGAACGAGACGTTCGCCGCGCTTTGGCTCGATGTAATAGAAGCTGGTACTCACGTTGCTCTCCCGCTTCTGATGTACTCGCGCAGCTCGGCACGGTCGAAGAGCACGCGCCTGCCGATGCGGTGGCAGGGAATGACTTCCCGCTTGCAAGCCATACGGACAGCGGCTTCGCTCATGCCAAGAAATTCGGCAGCGGTACCGACGCGCATAAAGCCGTCAGGCTCCGGTGCAGCCGGAGCCGGTAGTCGGGCGAGGACGATCTCCGCGACTCGCTCGGCGAGCGCCTCGAAGATGTCAGGGGACTGAGCTACGTTGGACAACGACGACCTCCTGCGCCTGATGGCGCCTCGTCGCTCGTATCCTTCGATAGCTCGGCTACTGGGCGGTAAGCCGGTACGTCTGGCCGGTAAGTCTGCCGGGCGAGCGTTATTGATGCGGTTCGCTGTTGAACCGCTATGACCGCAGGTAGCCGAGGATAACGCCGGACCGTGACGGTTCTAGGTGGGTAGCCCTGATCGTGGGGCTGTAGACCGCCTAGTTGAGCGGTACTCGGTATTCGGCCGCTGGCACTCGGACGTAGACGCGATCCGCGTCTCGTAGTCGATCTCGTCCATCTTCGTGGCGTCGGGATCGACGCTGAGCAGGAAGTAGGCGCCCTATCTCACGGCGTCTTGATACGCCGGGTCACGGGGTAGACGAAGGTCGTCTTGCCCGACGACTCGGGGCCGAAGATCTCGACGACCTTGACGCGGACGCGGTTGCCGAACGTGACGCTGATCTTCTCGCGCAGCCGATTCGTGAAGATGCGAAGATCGTGTCGGTGCGGTTGAGGGTGCCAACGCTGCGCGTCCCACTTGGCAAGGCTTTGGCAACCCAAGCTGATTTCGCATGCCCACGGCCGAGAAGCGCGCCGAAAAGATTTGGCTTAGCCACGGTTCTCGCGGGGTCGCTCTGGGTCGTGATTGGCGCCCGGCGCTGCTTGTAAGGCAGGCGCTCTCCCAGCTGAGCTAACCGCCCTGGCGCGCTTACCGTAGCCATTTCTCGACCGAGGCTCCTGCTTCACATCACCTGTAAACGGCCCGTAAATCCGCGCCTGCCTGTGCGCTAAACCGCCGCCAGTAGGTGAGAAGTACCGCCGTATCGTCCTCAGATGAAGGGGGAAACATGCGGCGCTTTCTCGCGTTTCCGCTGGTCGCACTGGTTGCACTTCTCGCGGCAGGAGCCAGTAACGCAGGAAGGGATCAGCAGGTGCTGACCTGCGGAAGTTACGGAACTCTCACCGTCACCGTGACAACCACCAATAACGACCACTCGGTTGCCTGGGGTACCGGCAAGGTGTCGTCTCCCCGGCTCCTCGGGATCCCGGTCAGCTTCTCGGGCACCACGACGGATCTGACAACGGGCGCGGTGCTGGACTCGTTCTTCCAGGCCAAGGGCAAGGGGCATGGGATGCACCGGCACGCAACGGTCACCTGCACCAGTCCGCCCGAGACGGGGACGGCAGCCGACTTCGGCATCAAGGGTGTGAACCCGACCGACACCATTGAGTTCGACTTCTCGGCGCAGGTCGTAATCAAGCAGCAGCACTGAGCACTCATTGAAAGGGTGCGGAGCCCCGGAGAGACTGCTTCGCTTCTCCGGGGCTTCAGCTTGGCCTTCCCAGAACGCTGCCGCGCCAGGGCTATGGCTTGTGACCAGGAAGCCATGCTCCGCCAATGGCTTCGTATCGGCTGACGGTCATCGGGACGATGTCCCGACAGCCACATTCGCAAAAGAATGCGATCGCCTGTTCTCCCTCGCCATGATCGAGCCTTTGGGCCAACGTGAGGAACTGTGCGTTCGCCGCTCTGGCGGCCTGCGGGTTGGATGGGCGGCCTTTGGAGCTTCTGGCGTCCACTTCCCCCAGATCTTCCCCGAACGCAAGGGAGAGCTAAACGACGCTAGGACCGGAGCAGCGCCTGGGTGCTGCTTGTTACGGCTCAGGTTCCTTGGTAACTCGCGCTGACCGAGGTCGACACGCTTAGGGTGCCGCTACTTCTCGTCGAGCTTCAGCGCGGCGGAGTTGATGCAGTAGCGGAGGCCGGTCGGGTGTGGGCCGTCGGGGAATACGTGGCCGAGATGGCCACCGCAGTTCGAGCACAGCACCTCGGTGCGCACCATCCCGTAGGTCGTGTCGGTCTCCTCCTCGACCGCCTCCTCGCCCGACGGCGCGGAGAACGCGGGCCAGCCGCAGCCGGAGTCGTACTTCGCCTCCGACTCGAAGAGCTCTGCGCCGCAGCCGGCGCAGCGGTACGTGCCGTCTTCGAAGGTGTGGTCGTACTCGCCGCTGAACGGCGCCTCCGTCCCCTTCTCCCGCAGGACGCGGTACTGGTCGGGCGTCAGCTCCTCGCGCCACTCCTGCTCGGACTTCTCGATCTTCGACATGGCGCGAGCGTAGCTGGATGAAGTACCCCCAACGGGATTCGAACCCGTGCTTCAGCCTTGAAAGGGCCGCGACCTAGACCGCTAGTCGATGGGGGCTGGGAGTGGACTCAGGCTACCGGGATGATGGCGAATGGGTCCGTGTATTCCGATCGCCTGCGCGGGTCGGTGACATGGTCCGAGGTCCGGCCGATGCCGAGGATGTAGTTCCCTGATCCCCAGTCACCGGCGTAGGGCTTGCCACCCAGCTGCTGGAGGTCGTAGCCGGACGGCGCCAGCTTCGCTCCCGTTCCGGACGCGACGTCGGCCTTCGGCGTGATGGCGCAATTCCGCCGGGCGTGCAGTGTCCAGCAGACCCGGATGCTGTAGCGGCCTCGCGCCGAGTAGTTGGCGTGCGAGCCCTCGGCGACGAACACGATCGGGTGGGTCCCGTTCTGTGCGGATTGCGACGCCCACGGCGACCACCGGCGTCCCTGGTGCGCCGAGTAGCTGACTCCGAGCGGGGTCGTGCCGTGGAGGAAGACGGTGACGCCTTCCCAGTCGGCCTCGTGCTTGTCGTAGAAGTCGTTGTAGAGGTACATCAACCAGTACTCGATCGCGATTCGTCCCTTCGCAGGCTGGCGCACGACGTGGAAATAGACGGTCGCGCGCGGGCGGGATGCGCGAAGCCGTTGGTCGAGACGCGGATACGTCGAGGCATGTGAATTTGGCTCCGCCCCGGTCACATCGAGGTAGGAGCTACCGGCCGTCGTCGGAAGCGAGAAGAGGGTGGGGTGGGTCTGAAGCAGTGGCCCACGCGGTGACGTTCCGGAATGGAGTGTGCTGACGCTCAGATAGTCCTCGAGCCGTAGCGGGCGGTAAGCCTCGCCGGCGCTCAGGCGCAGAATGGGTGCGTACGTGCGCGCGAGCGCCAGCGTGGCCGCTGCTGGCAGCGGACCGAGCGCACGGTGGGTGAACGTGCACGTGACCGTCTCGCTGTCTTGCAGCGCGACGGATGCGGACGCATGCCCGACGCTCGCAGTCGTGTCGCCGCTCGGGTCGACACAGGCGAGGCTGGTTAGCGTGCGCGGCTGTCCTGCGCGTCCGCCCGTCTCGCGGAGCTGGTACGTGCCCGGCTGAAGAGTGACCGTTTGCTCGGTCGCGGGCCGGCCCAGTTTGAAGGCGGTCCCCGCGCCGGAGTACCTCCAGGTCGCTCCGGGGGGAGCGGGGTCGGTCACGAGACGGACGACGAGCGTGCCCGTCTGCTCCGCGGCTGCGGTCGCGCCGCCCACGGCCAGCACGCCGGCTACGGCGGCGACCGCGATCGGTGCGAGCACACGCATGGAATCCGCGTACCCGCGGTCTCCGAAACCGATTCACGATCTGGTGCCGGAGCGAGGCTACGCGGGCGTGCTGAGGATCGGCGTCGTTGTCGGTGCTCGCGCGCCACCTGCCCGCTCGATCGTTACGGCGACGACGGCGTTCTCGGGCACGGTGCCCTTGAGGCGGATGGTGGTGCTCGCGCCGCCGGAGAAGAGCCCAGCTGGCTTCGGTGCCTGGCCCTTCGGGATCACCCACGCCTCGTACGTCTTCCCCTGAGGCGCGGCCGAGAGGCCGGAGACAGAAAGCGTGGCGTTGCCAGCGGGATCCAACGCAACCATCGCGGTGACGACACGCGTCTGGCTCGACCGGGTCAGCGCAACAGCCAGCCCGACCACGATGCAGGCTGCGGCAGCCGCTGCGACGGCGAGGCCGCGCGCGACCCAGCGGCGCTGCAGAAGCGGGACGACGTTCGAGCGGTCCGCCGCCGCCGTCTCGAGGATCGCCTCCCGGAGCCGTGCAGGCGGTGCCGGCGCGACCGCGCCGAAGGCGAGCGCTCCAGCGGTCTCGTTGAGCTCCGCGAGCTGCGTGCGGCAGTCCTCGCACTGGCCGAGGTGCCGTTCGTACGCCTCCGCCTCGTCGCCGTCGAGCGCGTCGAGCGCGTACGCCGCTGTCAGGTCGTGGACGTCCATGACATTTCACCCCCTGGCTCTCCGAGCAACTCGCGCATTCGCGAGAGCCCCGTGAACATCCTGCTTTTGATCGTACCCAGCGGCTGGCCGAGCCTCTCGGCCAGCTCGGACTGGCTGAACCCGCCGTAGTACGCGAGCTCGAGGGCTTCCCGCTGGGCGTCGGGAAGGTTCCGCAGCGCTTCCTGGACACGCTCGCGCTGCAACCGGAGCCAGGCATCCTCGTCCACGCCCTCGACCGCCGGCTCCGGGGCACGGTCGAGTGACTCCGCGCGCCGCCGTTGCTCTCGGCGAACCACGTCGACGGCCCGCCGGTGCACGAGCGTGAGAATCCACGTGCTCGCTTTCCCGCGCTCGGGCACGAATCGTGACGCGGTCCGCCAGACGGTGAGGAACGCCTCCTGCACCGCGTCCTCGGCGAGCGTCCCGTCGCGGAGGATGCGGAACGCGAGCCCGTAGGCGGTGCGGCCGTAGCGGTCGTAGAGCTCAGCGAGCGCCGATTGCTCGGACCGGGCGGCCAGGGCAACGAGCGCTTCGTCGGAGAGATGGGCGAGCTGCCGGTTCACAGCACCCGATATTCGCTCGCCGGGCGTAGGCGGTTCAAGCGATCGAACCGGTTCACCCGTTCGAGCGAATCAGCGCCGACCGCATTCCCGATCCCGTTCAACAACGGCGGCCGTGCCGCCGGGAAGGAGCTCCAAATGGAACGCCTGAGTAGGCGCTCGTTCGTGAAGATCGCCGGCGCGGCCACCGGCGCAGCGGCTCTCGCCGCGGCGCCGCCGATCGCGCGCGCGGCGGTCGAAGAGGGCGCCGAGCGCACCAATCCGACGGCCCGAGTGCCCGAGGAGCCGGTCGTCGCGTACGTGCGCGACGCCAAGCGCGGCGAGGTGACCGTCACTTCCGGCACCGCCGAGCACACGTACCGCGACCGCGTACTCGTGAAGCGGCTGCTGCGGGCGGCCGGCAGGAAGGACGTGAGCTAGATGTCCTCCCACCGCGAAGCCCCCTCGATCAGCCAGGACCCCGTCGCCGACAACGCCGACACCTACGCGTTCGTCAGCCCGGACGACCCGTCGACGGTCACGATCATCACCAACTACGTCCCGCTCCAGGGGCCGCCCGGCGGGCCGAACTTCTTCGAGTTCGGCGACGACGTCCTCTATTCGATCTACATCGACAACGACGGCGACGCGCTGCCGGAGATCGAGTACCAGTTCCGGTTCCGCACGACGCTCCAGAACGAGGACACGTTCCTCTACAACACGGGCCCGATCGGCTCGCTGAGCGATCCGAACTGGAACAAGCGGCAGCTCTACTCGGTCTCGGTCGTCCGCGGGCAGGGAAGCAAGTCCCTCGGCCAGGATCTGGCGTGCCCGCCGTGCAACATCGGGCCACGCTCGACGCCGAACTACGACTCGCTCGCGGCGGCTGCGGTGCACCACTTGCCGACCGGAGAGACGGTGTTCGCCGGCCAGCGCAACGACGGCTTCTTCGTCGACCTCGGCGCGATCTTCGACCTCGGCGACATCAGGGAGCTCAACCCCGCTCACCTGATCCCATCGGCCGCGGGGACGAGCGTCGACCCGTTGAAGACGCTCAACATCCACGCGATCGCGATCAAGGTGCCGATCCAGATGCTCACGCGGGACGGCTCAGTGCCCAGCGACGTTGCGGCCGCCACGTCGGTGCTCGGCATCTGGGGCGGCGCGAGCCGCCGCAAGGTGCAGGTCCGCGACGGCTACGAGACGCGGAATGCCGGCCCGTGGGTGCAGGTCTCGCGCCTCGGGAACCCGCTCTTCAACGAGGTCATCGTGCCGGTCGGGGACAAGGATCGCTGGAACGCGGTCGACCCGATCGACGACATCGGCTTCGAGAAGTACGTGAACCAGCCGGAGCTGGGAAGGCTCCTGCCGGTCCTCTACCCCGGGGCGTTCCCGAACCTCGCGGCCTACACCAAGAACCGTGCCGACCTCCACGCGATCCTGCTCACGGGGATTCCGAACGGGGTCGTGCCCGGGTTCCAGAACTTCACCGGCCCGAACCCGGCGGACATGCTGCGGCTGAACGTCGCCGTCCCGCCGACGGTGAACAACCCGAACCCCATCGGCCTGGTCGCAGGCGACGCCGCCGGATTCCCGAACGGGCGGCGCGTGTTCGACGACATCGTCTCGATCGAGCTGAAGGCGATCGCGGGTGCAACGATCCCGCTCGTCGACCCGACGTACACGCCGGATGCAGCGGTCGGCCTGGTCTCGTCGTACCTCACGCCGGGAGCCGACCGCTACCAGTCGACGTTCCCGTACCTCGGAACGCCCCACGACGGATACGACACGCCCTCGTCATGACCCGCACGCACGACCACTCCACTGACGCCCGGCCCGAGCACGTGATGCTCGAGCTCGGGCCGGGCGTCGGAGCGCTCGTCCTTCACACCGGCGCAGAACTGCACGGCATGGAGATCGAGATCAGCCCCGCGGGCCACGACGAGAAGCGCTCGCACAAGCAGGTCCACGAGCGGCCGGTCGCCGGCCGGCCGCTCTACGGCGCCGTCTTCGAGAGCCTGCCTGCCGGCGAATACACGCTCTGGCTCGACGACCAACCGCTGCTGCGCGACGTCGCCGTTGCCGGCGCCGTCGTCACCGACATTTCGCTCAAGGAGGAACACGCATGATCGGCTTGACCAGTCCCACGCATCTCGCGCTCCTGCTCCTGATCGCACTTCTGCTCTTCGGCGCCAAGCGCGTGCCGGAGATCGGGCGCTCGCTCGGGTCCG
>Ga0070695_100000054_pt1 | contig 45999 bp, 48 predicted proteins | sample KBSK1252metaG_FD_65471 | JGI IMG/M metagenome (GOLD analysis project Ga0070695, IMG submission 65471) | Corn, switchgrass and miscanthus rhizosphere microbial communities from Kellogg Biological Station, Michigan, USA - KBS K1-25-2 metaG | ecosystem: Host-associated > Plants > Roots >...
GGAACACTGATTGCGCCGTCCTTTTCGCGAGATGCGACGCATCCGCGGACAGCGGCGTCAAGGCGCTCAGGCGCGCGGAACATGCCTACACCACGCCGGATAGTCAAGCCGCTGAGGCCGCGGCGGCGAGGCCACGCCTGGGCGACACCGCCCGACCGCCCAAGCCGACGCTGCCGTCCGGCGCCCGGGGTCGGCCTTGGGGTCGGCCATGGGCCGCCCTGTGCGCCTGGCCGCAGGCTCCGGGAGGCGTGTCAGCGCCCCTGGTAGGACGGCGTATGCACGATCAGGCCGTCCAGCTCGTCGCTGACGGTGATCTGGCAGGAGAGGCGGGAGCTGGGACGCACGTCGAAGGCATTGTCGAGCTGGTCCTCCTCCTCGTCGGAGCGGGTGCCGACCTTGCCGGTCCAGGCCTCGTCCACATGCACGAGGCAGGTGGCGCAGGTGCAGGAGCCGCCGCATTCGGCGACGATGCCGGGCACGTCGTTCTTGAGCGCCGTCTCCATGACGGTGGCGCCAACCTCCGCCTCGACGGTGCGGGTGGTCCCGTCGTGCTCAATGTAAGTGATCTTCGGCATCGGTGTGGCGCTGCGCTCCTGCTCAAGTCTGGTGAGGAACGCCTATGCCAACCCGGCCCGGCGCTGTCAAACCGGCGCATGCGCGCGCCTTCGGGTGCGCCTCGCGGCCCATGCCTTGGCGCGGCCGCATTCGGTCTCGCAGGATTGCAGTTGCCCGAGTCCGATGACGAGACCAGCCGGTGAAATGAGCGTCACGCCCGCAGCCTTTCGCCGCCTGGCCCTCAGCCTCCCCGAGGCGAGCGAGGCCGCGCACATGGGCCATCCCGATTTCCGCGTGCGCAACAAGGTCTTCGCCTCGCTCGGCACGCCGGATGGCGGCTGGGGCACGGTCAGGCTCACACCCGAGCAGCAGGGCGTGCTGATCGAGGCGGAGCCGGCCGTGTTTAAGCCGGCCGCCGGCGCCTGGGGGCGCCGCGGCTGGACCCACGTGCGCCTCGCCGCCGCGGACGCCGAAACGCTCAAGAGCGCACTCGGCATGGCGTGGCGCAACACGGCGCCAAAGGCCCTGGTGGCCAGAAGCACCGCATAGAGCGTTGGTCGCCGTGCCGGGGCCAGACCCGGGCCAGACCCCTCGCGCCGAACCGCGCAGCTTCTCCTGCGGCAGTCGAGGCTAGGGGTCTGGCCCCGCTCGCTCAGAAAATCCGCTCCACCGGGAGACCCAGCGCCAGGGCGCCGGCGTACTCGGCCTGCGGGCCGGACTGCAGGGGGTGGTAGCGGGCGGCCTGGATATCGCGGAACTTCCGCTCCAGGCCGGCCGACCGGTAGAAGCCGACGCCGCCCGCCACCTCCATCGCCAGCTCCACGGCAGCGAGGGCATGGCGCGTCGCCAGGGCCTTGCCGATCATCACCTGGTTGACGCTGGCAGCCGACGGGGCGTTGAGGCGGACGGCGGCCAGCATCGAGTCGAGCGCGAGGCGGGCGCCCGCAAGCTCCGTGTCCATGCGGCCGGCGAGATCGATCGTGTGGCGCGCAGGCCGCTTGCGCTTGACCAGCTCGACGGCGAGATCGCGCGCGCTCTCGGCCACGCCCACGTAGACCGAGTAGACGAGCGGGAAGGCGATCGTGGCGATGATCTGGAACAGCGGGTGCCACTCGCCGGCCTTGCGGCGCACAGATACCGCGGCCTCCGGCACCACGTGGCCCTCGATCAGCACGTCGTGCGATCCGGTGCCGCGCATGCCCAGCGTGCGCCAGGTGTCGAGCACCTTCACGTGCGGGGAATTCATCGGCACGCCGAAATGCAGCACCATAGGGCCTTCCGGCGTCTCAAGGACCGCGCCCGTCATGAAGAGGTTGCCGGCGGGCGCGCCGGAGGTGAACGCCTTGCGCGCGTCGATGCGGTAGCCACCCTCCACCTTCTCCGCCTTGCCGGATCCGGCGATCCAGTCCGACCCACCGCTGGACAACAGGAGCAGCCGCTCGCCGGCGATGCGCTTGAGCAGCGGCTCCACCGGCGTGGCCTTCTGGTGGGTCCAGCGCCAGGCCGGGATCGCCACCTGGTGGGTGTGCATGGAGAAGGCAAGCGCGGTCGAGCCGCAGTGGCGGGCGAGCGTACGCAGCATGAGGGACAGCTCGTCCACGTCCGCTCCGCCGCCACCGAGCTCGGCCGGTACGCCCGCCTCCACCAGGCCGGATGACTTCAGCATCGCGAAGTTCTCGGCCACGAAGCGGTCCTCGTCGGCCGTCTCGGCGGCGCGGCGGGCGAAGATCGGGCCAAGCTCGCGGGCGATCTCGACGGCGCTCTTCCTGTCGTGACTGTCGCTCTTGATCGCTGCGGCAATGCTCATCGTTGGGGCCTCACTGGCATGGTCTGACGGATCGGTGCGCCCATCCTGGTCGGGATCGGCGTCCCGCCTCCAGTCTAGGAACTGTACCGACGGCAGGCCGGCCTCCTGACCGGCTTCCGTCAAATCACTGGCATGGAGCGCCTTTGCTGCAATCCACCGGACGGATGACAGGCAGACCGCTGACTTTGCCGCCCGGCTCGGGTACAATATCTGTACTATCGGTTTGCTCCCCGCGATGCGATGGCTCGCTCGCTTCGATTTCAGCAAGCATAGGAGGATGCGTGCAGGACAAATTCGAGAGGTCCAGCTATGGCCAGTTCTGCCCCGTTGCCATGGCCGCGGAAATCGTGTGCTCGCGCTGGACCGCGCTGGTGCTGCGCGAGCTGCTCTGCGGCACCACCCGGTTCAACGACTTGAGGCGCGGCGTACCGCTGATGTCGCCGACGCTGCTGTCGAAGCGGCTCAAGGAGCTGGAGGAGACCGGAGTGATCGTCACCGTCCCGACCGGCCAGTCCGGCGTCGTCGAATACAAGCTGACAGAGGCCGGTGAGGACCTGCGCCCTGTGGTGATGTCCCTCGGCACCTGGGGCCAGCGCTGGATTGAGAAGTCGGTCTCGCTCAAGAACCTCGACCCGTCGCTGCTCATGTGGGACATGCGCCGCTGGCTCGACCCCACGCCGCTGCCGAAGCGGCGCTGCACCATTCAGTATCTCTTCCCCGACGTGCAGTCGGCCAAGCGCTCCTGGTGGCTGGTGGTGGACGAGCACGGCAAGGTCGACCTGTGCACCACCAACCCCGGTTTCGAGATCGACCTCTACGTCACCAGCCCGCTGCGCAGCATGACGGCGATCTGGATGGGGTTCACGACCGTCGCGGCCGAGGCCGAAGCCGGCCACCTCGAGCTGATTGGCGATGCGGAGATCGCCAAGTCGATGCAGCGATGGCTGGGTCTCAGCCCCTTCGCCAAGGAGAAGAGCCGCGTGGCGGCGTGACGACGCTGCCGATCAGGCCGCGATGGACGGGGACGGCGGCGCGCCGGCCGGCCCGCCGGACGGCGCGGCTCCGACGCGCTGCATCGCCTCCACATCGCGCGCTTTGCAGTGGCAGGCAAGATTTGCCTGTTCCATCGGGCACTTGCCCGTCCATTGGCGCCCGCTCTTGTGGTTGGCCAGTGCAGCCTCGAGCGGCAGGGGTGCGGTGAAGGCCTCCACGCCGCGCAGGTTGGGTGGCGCGTAGCGGCACGGCGGCCCCCTCTCCACCAGGGACTGGGGCCAGCCGAGGCGCTCGCTGACGCTCCAGTGCACCTGCTCGTTGAGGCGTACGGATTGGCGCCGCCGCCAGCCGAGCCAAGTCAGGAGGCGGGCTCGCAGGCCGGTGGACGGCTTGGGCAGGATCGACCGGTAGGGATTGATCCAGTTCCAGCGCGAGGAGGTGTAGAGCGTGCCGGCCGAGCACGGCCACACGTCCTCCCTGACGGTGAGGTCGTTGAACCGCAGCCCCGTCCGGTCGTGCACCTGCGCCAGCATCCAGGCGAGCGACAGGTCGGAGAGGCCGGAATTCTCGTAGCCGCCACCGACGTTGGCGTGGACGCCGGCGAACCACACCTGCTGGACATTGGGCGGCGACTCGACGGGCTGGTCCTGCGCCCGCGGCCTCAGGGTCCAGAACGTCGGCATGAACGGCCGGCGCCGCTCGTCGACGGCGATGGCGTGCAAGCCGACCTCAACGGTGCGCCCGAACTGGGTGTCGCGGAAGCCGCGCGTCCAGTAGGTGAACATGAAGGGGAGCGCGCCGAGCCCGAAGCCGGACGGCACGCCGTAGGAGCCGACCGTGTCCCACACGCCCACGCACTTGATCGGCACGTTCTGCCAGTTGCCGTTGTCGTCGACGTTGCGGGCGAGATGAACGAACTCCTCGCGGATCTCGTCGATGGCCGCCTGCGCCTTGCGCCATTCCTCGGAGTCCCTGGGGGTGCCGCGCTTGGGCTGCAGCTTGGCGATCTGCTGGTAGCGGTTCCAGTGGTGCTCTGCGTGCTTGATATCGACGGGGATGCCGGCCGCGCCGATCACACCGGCGAGAGCGCGCGCCGTATAGGCGCCACGGGAGAAGCCGAACAGGTAGATCTCGTCGCCCGCCTCCCAGTTCAGCGCCAGAAACGTGAGGCCACGCTTGACGTTGCCCTTGAGGCCGTACCCGAACACGCCACCCAGGAACTGGTCGAGCCGGCCGCCGGTGCCCACGCCGGAGTTGTAGTAGGTGATCTGGGGGACGCCGTCATGGCTCACCGTCACCAGGTCGGCGAGCTTGACCACGTTGGTGAGCACCTTCGGATCGGTGAGCGCGCTCCAGGTCCCGTCGAAACAAAGTATCAACCGCTTCATGGAAATATCGCCTACATCATTGGCACCGCACGCGGCCAAGTCTGTTCACCAAGACGGTGGCGGCAAAGAGGCGACAGGCCGCGCCCCCCCAACAGCGGTGGCTAGCTGGCCACGGCAGTGCGGCTGGCGACGGTGAGATCGAAGGCGGCGGCCAACAGGGCCTTGGTGTAGGGCTCGCGGGGGGTCGCAAAGATCTGGGCGGAGGGGCCTTCCTCGACCACCTTTCCGCTCTTCATCACCACCACGTAGTTGGAGAGCGCCCGCACCACCTTCAAATCGTGGCTGATGAACAGGTAGGCGAGATGGTGGCGGCGCTGCAAGTCGCGCAACAGGTCCACGATCTGCGCCTGCACCGACATGTCGAGCGCGCTGGTGGGCTCGTCGAGCAGCACGAACTTCGGCTCCAGCACCATGGCGCGGGCGATGGCGATGCGCTGGCGCTGGCCGCCGGAGAACTCGTGCGGGTAGCGGTCCTGGCCGTTGGGATCCAGCCCCACCTCCTTCAGCGCCGCCCCGACGCGACCACGCCGCTCCTGCGAGGCGAGGCCCGGCCGCTGGATGCGCAGGCCCTCCTCGATGATCTGGCCGACGGAGAGGCGCGGCGAGAGCGACCCGTACGGGTCCTGGAACACCACCTGCATCTCCTTGCGCAGCGGCCGCATGGCCGACGAGCCGAGGCCGTCGATGCGCCGGCCTACGTAGGCGATCGGCCCCTGCGATGAGACAAGCCGCAGCAGCGCCAGGCCCAGCGTGGTCTTGCCGGAGCCGGACTCGCCGACGACGCCGATGGTCTCCCCGGCGCGCAGCTTGAGGGAGAGGCCGTCCACCGCCTTGATATGGTCCACGGTGCGGCGGAGAAGGCCTTTCTTGATGGGGAACCAGACCTTCAGGTTCTCCGTCTCCAGCACCACGGGTGCGGACGGGCTGGGCTCCGGCGGCGAGCCCTTGGGCTGGGCCGACACGAGCTGGCGCGTGTAGGCGTGCTGGGGTCGCTCAAGCACGTCCGCCGTGCGGCCTTCCTCCACCACGCGGCCCTCGCTCATGACGTAGACGCGGTCGGCCATCTTGCGCACCACGCCGAGGTCGTGGGTGATGAGCAGCATGGCCATGCCGCTCTCCCGCTGCAAAGATTTCAAGAGTTCCAGGATCTGCGCCTGGATCGTCACATCGAGCGCGGTGGTAGGCTCGTCGGCGATCAGGAGGTCCGGCTCGTTGGCCAGCGCCATGGCGATCATCACGCGCTGCCGCTGGCCGCCGGACAGCTGATAGGGGTAGGCGTTGAGCCGCTTCTCCGGGTCGTTGAGGCCGACCTTGCGCAGCAGCGCGAGCACCCGCTCGCGCGCAGCGGCGTCGTCGAGGCCGTGGTGCACCCGCATGACCTCGCCCACCTGCTTGAGGATGCTGTGCAGCGGGTTGAGCGAGGTCATCGGCTCCTGGAAGATCATGGAGATCTTGTCGCCGCGGATCTCGCGCAGCATGCGCGGGCAGGCCTTGAGCATGTCCTGGCCGCCGTAGCGGACCTCGCCCGTCGGGTGGTGCGCCGCCGGATAGGGCAGCAGCCTGAGGATCGACAGCGCCGAGACGCTCTTGCCCGAGCCCGACTCGCCGACCAGGGCCACGATCTCGCCCTTGGCGATGTTGAACGACACGCCCTTCACGGCCTCGACGCAGTCGCCGGCGGAACGGAACTCGACGGACAGGTTGTGCACCTCGACGAGGGGAGTGGTGGCGGTTGTCATCGCACCCTCGATGATGAAACGGAGCGCGCCGCGGCGTCCCCTCCCCCCTCGTGGGGGAGGGACAGGGTGGGGGGGAATCCCCAACCTCGAAGGGCGTGGTTCCCCCCACCCCTGGCCCCTCCCCACAAGGGGGAGGGGAATCCGCCCAGCACTCGGCTGTTACGCATCGCTGAACTCGCAGGCCCCAGTTGGTCGGTTGCATGCGACACCTGTCGGCGTGGCGCTCATCGGAAGGTCTTCCTGGGATCGAGGGCGTCGCGGGCCGCCTCGCCGGTGAAGATCAGCAGCGTGAGCAGGCCGGCGATGGAGACGAAGGCGGCCAGTCCCAGCCACGGCGCGAACAGGTTGGCCTTGCCCTGCGCCAGCAGCTCGCCCAGCGACGCCGAGCCCGGCGGCAGCCCGAGCCCGAGGAAGTCGAGCGCCGTCAGCGCCGTGATGGAGCCCGACAGCTTGAACGGCAGGAAGGTCATCGTCGCCACCATGGCGTTGGGCAAGAGGTGGCGGAACATGATGCGGGCGTTGGAGAGCCCAAGCGCGCGCGCCGCCAGGATGTACTCCAGGTTGCGCCCGCGCAGGAACTCGGCGCGCACCACACCCACCAGATACACCCAGTGGAACAGCAGAAGGATGATGAGGAGTGTCCAGAAGCCCGGCACCAGCATGGAGGACAGGATGATGAGCACGAACAGCGAGGGGATCGACGACCAGATCTCCAGGAACCGCTGGAACACCAGATCGACCTTGCCGCCGAAATACCCCTGCACGGCTCCCGCCGTCACGCCGATCGCCGAGGACAGGATGGTCAGCAGCAGCCCGAACAGCATCGAGACGCGGAAGCCGTAGATCAGCCGGGCGAGCACGTCGCGGCCCTGGTCGTCGGTGCCGAGCCAGTTGCGGTTGCCGAGCTCCTGGTAGCGCGCGATCTGCGCGGCCGGCGCATCGCACAGCTCCTTGCTGGTCATCCAGGGCGCGGGGCCGGGGAAGCCCAGGCAGCGGCCTTCCGCGTTCTTCATGCGCGGATAGTCCTTGTTGATCGAGTGGGCCGAGTAGCCGATGGGGGGCCAGATGGCCCAGCCGTTCTTTTGGATCTCGTCGAGGATCACCGGCTCCTTGTAGTCGGTGACCGCGAGGAACCCGCCGAACTTCTCCTCGGGGTAGTCCACCAAGACAGGAAACAGCACCTCGCCCTTGTAGACCAGCAGGATCGGCTTGTCGTTGGCGACCACCTCAGCGAACAGCGTGACAACGAAGAGCGTGAGGAAGATCATCAGGCTCCAGTAGCCGCGCCGGTTGGACTTGAAGTTGTGCCACCGGCGGCGGTTGATGGGCGACAGCCGCAGGCGCGGCAGCCGGACGGCGGCGGCGCCCTTCCGAAGCGAGCCGGAGCGGGCCGGCTCGACCAGATTCCTGTCGAAACGCGTATCCACCGGCTCAGACCTCCCGCGTCTCGAAGTCGATGCGGGGATCGACCAGCGTATAGATGAAGTCGGACAGCACGTTGATGGCGAGGCCGACGAGGGCGAGGATGTAGATGCTGGCGAACACCACGGGATAGTCGCGGTTGATGGCGCTCTCGAAGCTGAGCAACCCGATGCCGTCGAGGTTGAAGATCTGCTCGATCAGCAGCGAGCCGGTGAAGAAGGCGTGGATGAACGCGCCGGGGAAGCCGGCGATGATCAGCAGCATGGCATTACGGAATACGTGGCCGTAGAGCACCTGTCTTTGGCCAAGCCCCTTAGCCTGCGCGGTGAGCACGTACTGCTTGCGGACCTCGTCGAGGAACGAGTTGCGTGTGAGGAAGGTCATGGTGGTGAAGGCGCCGAGCGACAGCGCTGTCAGCGGCAGGATCAGGTGCCAGAAGTAGTCGATCACCTTGCCGAAGAGCGACAGCTCCTCCCAGTTGTCGGAGGTCAGCCCCCGCAGCGGGAACCACTGCACGAACGAGCCGCCGGCGAACATCACGAGCAGGAACACGGCGACGAGGAAGCCGGGAATGGCATAGCCCAGCACCAGCACGCCGGAGGTCCAGGTGTCGAACTTCTCGCCGTCGTGCACGGCCTTGCGGATGCCGAGCGGGATCGAGATCAGGTAGGTGATGAGCATCATCCAGATGCCGAGCGAGATGGAGACGGGCAGCTTCTGCTTGATGAGCTCGACGACGCTGGTCTTCTTGAAATAGCTCGTGCCAAAGTCGAACATCAGGTAGTTCTTCATCATCAGGAAGAACCGCTCGTGCGCCGGCTTGTCGAAGCCGAACTCCCGCTCCAGCTCCTTGATGAACTCAGGGTCCAGGCCCTGCGCGCCCCGGTATTTCGAGGCCGTCTGGTCGCCCCCCGTCTGTGCTCCAGTGGGCGACAGCCCGTCGCCGGAGCCGCCGCCGAAACGGGCGGTGGCGGCCACGTCGGTGCCGGAGACCTGGGCGATGATGCGCTCGATCGGCCCTCCGGGGGCGAACTGCACGATGGCGAAGCTGATCAGCATGATCCCAAGCAGGGTCGGGAAGATCAGGAGGAGGCGCTTGAGAAGGTAGGTACCCATTGCTCCATTCCGTGGCGGCGCGCTTCAGATCGAGCTTGGGTCCGGTGTGCCCCCGGTGTGCCCCTGAGGCATCCTAGCACCGAACACGCGCCGCGGCGGCCTCCGAAGCGGTCCCCGGCGGCGCCCGTCCGTCAATACACGATCGGTCCATCGGCCAAAGTTACTTCTGCTCCATGCTGCCATCATGCAGTCTGGCGCGGCGGCCCGTCTCCACGCTTTTGCCACAATCCGCCCCGCCACAGCGCGTGGAGCCCCGCCCGAGCGCGGTTAACCTACGGCATCGGTTGTCGTTTATCCGCGCGGGAGACTACAGGCGCTCCCGGTAGTAGGTGCGGACGGCCGGCACCGTCACGGCGATCAGGGCGATCAGCGCCAGATAGAGCGGCCAGCGCACCGGCGCGTTCCATTCCGCCTGCATGCGGGCGCGCAGGGGGGCGTCCACGTCCTGGTATTTCTCGGTCGGCACAGAGATGCCCATGGACTTGGTGTTGAGGAGCCAGGCGTGGCGCAGGCCGTAGCTCTCGCGGTGGAACAGCTCGATCCAGGGCCGCTCCCGCTCCAGGATCGCCAGCATGCGGGCAATCACCTCGGCGCGCCGCGCATCGCTCGGCATGTTCTTCATCGTGTTGTAGAGGGAATCGAACTCCGGGTCGCAGAAGCCCGCCGTGTTCGGGCCGTTGTTCTTGGAGCGGGCGTTCTCGCAGGTGAGAAGGAAGAGGAAGTTCTCCGGGTCCGGGAAGTCGGCGATCCACCCCCAGGTGAAGATCTGGTAGGCGCCCTGGCGGACCTTCTGCTGGAACTGGTTGTAGGTGGTGGCCCTGATCTCCACGTCAAGGCCGATCTCGCGCCAGGCCCCGATCAGGAACTCGTACTGCAGGAGCGCCTCGGCGCCGGTGTTGCCGGTATCGAAGCCGAGCTTCAGCGGCCGGCCGGTGGCCGGGTCGATGCCGTTCGCGTAGCCGGCCTCGGCGAGCAGCCGGCGCGCCCGCTTGGTGTCCGGCTGGCGGAAGGGGTTCCTGTAGTCCTTGTCGTAGCCGAAGATGCCGGGCGGCAACGGCGATTGCGCCGGCACGCCGCGGCCGTTGGTGAACAGGCGCAGATACTGCTCCACGTCGATGGCGAGGCTCATGGCCTGGCGCAGCCTGCGGCCCTTGTCGCCGGCCGGCGCGCCCAGCGTCGGGTCCTCCATGTTGAAGCCGAGGTAGGACACTGACGGCTCCACCTCCTTGTCGAGGCGCATGCCGCGCGCCTTCATCTCCGGCGAGAGATCGCCGCTCACGATCACCGCATCGAAGCTCTCCTTGATGATGCCGCTCTTGTCGTAATAGCCCTGCAGGAACTTGTTGAAGAGCGGGATGCTCTCTTTCTCGCGCGTGAAGCGGATCTCGTCGAGGAACGGCAGCCGCCGCCCGGCATAAGCCGGGTCGATGCGCCCGGCCTCGATGTCCTCCGGGTCGATCTCCCTCGGGAACACGGCGCCCGGTGCGCCGGCGTTCTCGGGTGCCCGGCCGTACCAGGCCTCGTTGCGCGCCAGGACGATCCGGTGCTGCTTCTCGTAGAGCGCCAGCCGGAACGGGCCGGTGCCCACCGCGCGGTCGGCCAGGTTCGGCCGCCCGTCCTTGCCGTCGTAGTAGGCAACCGCCTCCCACGCCATCGGCGTAGTGAAGGGCATGGCGAACCAGTACAGCAGCTGCGGGTTGGGGGAGGCGAGGACGAGCTCGAAGTCCCGCTCGCCGTGCACGACAATGCCCTCGATGGGACCGGCGCGCTTGTACTGCTCGTGCGGCGGCAGCGCCGCGAAGGCCGGATCGGCCTTGCGCTTCTCGGTGAGGCGCTTGCCGAAGTCGGCAAAGCCCAGCACGTCGGCGAAGGTGCCGGCGACCGGGCTGTTGACGGCGGGATCGGCCAGTCGCGCGAACTGGAAGGCGAGGTCGGCGGCCGTCACCTCGCGCGTGGTGCGGGTTGGTTGGCCCCCTGGCTGGACCAAGCCGAAGCACGGATCCTCGTGGAAGCGGATGCCGGGGCGCAGGCGGAAGCGGTAGCTCTGGCGCCCGCCGGGCAGCGTCTCCGGCTTGGGCACGGCCTCCGCGAGGCCCGGCATCAGCTCGTAAGGCCGCTTGAGGTAGTGGTAGTCGAGCAGGGTATCGAAGACGTTGCCGGTGACAATTTGCTCGGCCGTGGTGTAGGCGACGGCAGGATCGAGCGTCTTGGGGGCCTCGAAGAACGAGGAGTAGACGATCTTCCTGGTGCGGTCTGCAGCCGGGTAGGGATCGTTGGTGCAGCCCGAGAGGAGAACGGCGCAAAGACCCGCAACCAGTGTCAGCCGCACGGAAGCCACCTCACAATCCAACCCGCCTACCTGCCAATCCTCCCGATCTTATCACGGGTCGGGGGCCGCTTACGCAGCCTTGGCGGCTGGGGGCGGAATGGCCGTGGGCGGCTGGACGGCCGGGCGCTGCTGGCGCGGACGGGGCGGCTGGAAGGCCATGTCCCAGTGGTGCGCGCAATAGGGGCGGCCGGGCGCGTGCGGCCTGCCGCAGAAGTGGAAATCCTCGTGCTTGGGCTCGCCGATGGGCCATCGGCAGTCGCCGGCCTCAAGATCGAGCAGGGTCTTGGGCTTGGCTGCTTTTTTTGCGGTCGTGCTCATGTCCATCACGTCGCACGCCCGCCATCACTCGCACGGCGCGCGCAACGTCCTTCTGTGCGTTGGATGCGATTGGGGGCCAGATAGTCCCGCCGGCCTCCTATCGCCTTCCCCAATTTGGGGGACGCATCGAAGAGAGCCGCCGCCGCACTTCGTCGCAGGCGGGCACGGCACGGCGACGGGCGCTACGTCATAAGCCGCATCTTGGCCTCACCCCTCCGGCCCCGCGTAGGTGCCGGCGGTGGCGGGAAACATGGACTTGACGATCTTGAAGCGGGAGATGTCCACCGTGGCGTCCATGTGCAGGAAGATGGCGGCATCGCGAAACAGCTTCTCGATGCCGAAGTCGAGCATCACGCCGTTGCCGCCGTGCAGCTCCATGGCGTGCTGCGCCACCTTGAAGACCTCCTCCGAGGCGAACACCTTCACCATGTTGCACAGCTGATCGGCGTCCGCGCCGCCCTCATCCACCGCGCGCGCCGCAGAGCCCAGCAGAGCGCGCACCGCGGCGAGCCTGGTCGCCATGTCGGCGAGCCGCAGCGCCACCGCCTGGTGCTTGATCAGGATGCGGCCACCCTGGACGTAGGTCTGCACGTACTCGGCGGTGCGCTCGAAGGCGGCCATGCCGACGCCCAGGTTCTTGGCGGCCTGGATGATCTTGCCGGGGCGGAAGTAGATGCCGGCGCTGCCCAGGGCCTCGCCCTCTGCGAGCAGATGATCGACCGGCACCCGGCAGTCCTCGAACACCAATTCCCCGTTGTTCATGAAGCGGCAGCCCAAGGTCTCGTTGCAGCGGGCGACGGTGAGCCCCGGCGTATCGCGCGGCACCAGGAAGCTCGACGTGCCCTGCAGCATGCCGACCTTGGGGTCGGTGTTGGCGTACACCACGAGCAATCCGGCATCGTAGCCGTTGGAGATGAACTGCTTGCGCCCGTTGATCACCCACGCGTCGCCGTCCCGGACGGCACGCGTGTGCATGGCCGCCTCCGGCACGTTGTAGGGCAGCCAGCGGTCGGACGCCCCGCGCGGCTCGGTGAGGCAGTGGGCGAGGAGGAAGCCCGGATCGCCGACCAGCCGCGGGAACCAGCGCTCCTGCAAATGGCGGGCTGCGAACTTGCGCAGCAGCACCGAGACCTTCCAGTTCTGCACCAGCTTGTCGGCGAGGCCGGAATCGCCGCGCGCGATCTCCTCGGCAATGATGGCGAAGGTCTGCACCTCGGTGGCGGGATCGAGCTCGGTACCGCCGAATTCCTCCGGCACGCCCAGGGTGCGGATGCCGATCCGGTCGGCGCCCTCAAGGATGGCGGGCGGCAGCCTGGCGTCCGGGTCCATCAGCCATTCGCGCTGCCAATTCTGCCGGATGAACGGCGTTATCACCTCGTCCACGAAGGCGCGGCAGCTCGCGCGTGCGATGCGCTGCTCCTCGGAAAGTCCACGGTCGATCGTGTCCATGGCATTGCCTCCCCGATCCCGCCCTTGTTCCGCAAGCCGGTACGGCCCTATCGACTATGCCGCGGGGAGGCCGACCCGTCACCTCCGTGGCTGATGCGCGTCCAGACCTGACAGGTGTCCGTGTTTCGATCGCTGCGAGATGGGCGGGACGCGCAAAGCTCCGTCAAGAGCGAGGAGGACCGACGGCGCTGCAGTTGCCGATGCGACGGCCCACCTGGTACTCGGTCATCGTCATGTTCTTGCCGCCCATCTTCATGGCAATCACGCCGGTGAAGCGCTGCGGCGCGATCGTGTATCTCGCCGATCCGACGGCCTGGTTTCCGCCCGGACAGATGATTTCAAAGGTCAGCGTGTCGCCGTCCTGGCGGATATCCGACGCAGGGCATCGCGCCAGCGGATTGTTCTCGCTCAACACGACGAGGCCTCGTGTACCGGTCTCGCTCACGCAGATCGTCGCCACCTTGGGGACGGCCATTGCAACGTGCCGCAGCTCAAGGCGAACGGTGACCTCGTATTCGCCAGGCTGCTGGACAGGCCTGTCCTCGCCATGGGCGCCGGCACCAGCCATCAATGTGGGGGCCATCAATGCAGCGGCCAGCGCAATCGCCAACGGACATCTCTGCATCGGCACTCCTCCCGGCTGACGTAGCGGGGCCTGGGCGGTGCGTCTCGGCGTAAGCCCGGTGTAGGCGTCGCCAGAGCGCCCGTCCATAGGATCCAACCCTGGATCCAACCCTGGGGCTCAGTCAGGGCTTGGCCTATCTGACCAGGCCGCGGAAGGCGTTGAGGCCCTTGAGCCGGCTCAGCTTCCGCACCGTCTCGGCGCAATTGGCGCCCCGGTCCTTCTCCACCCACTCGCGCCCGGCGCGCAGCATCAGGCCGAACTGCACCTGGCACACCTCGCCGGTGAAATCCCTGTCCGCCGCCTTCTGCACCTCCAGCGCGCGCAGGAACTGGCCGGGGTCCATGGGCCTCAGCTGCGGACAGAGCCCCGAGGCCACGTAGCGGGTGGCGAACTCCTGCGCCAGCCTGACGGACTGGAAGCAGCGCGTGCCGGCGGGCGCGCCGGTGAGGTCGTTCAGCTCCTTCTGGGCCGCCGTCTGGGCCTGGGCCTGGGCGGCCGCCCCCAGAGCTGCGACCAACAGCAAGCCTCGTACCGAATGCAACACTGCAGCTTCCCCGCAATGAATGTCAGGCCCCGAGGAGCCGGCGCCGGGCCGGGCCCATTCAGCTCCTGAGGGAGGCGCCTACAGGCGCAATGCGGTGGAAATAGAACAGCACGGCGGACATTTCCACCCCGCACCCGGCCCAACCCAGTCGATTGCTGCGTCAGCACGCGCGATGGGTTATCAAGCGCCCCCGGCTATGCTAAGGGCCTGATCCTGCCGGACGGAGACGTGGCCGAGAGGCTGAAGGCGGCGGTTTGCTAACCCGTAGGCATCTTGAGGGATCTCAAATAGTTAGATGCGATTAGGCACTTTTTAGGCACTCCGGCCAGAGCTGTGGTATGGAGTGACGTGAGGAGCTGTGGCCGAGTGGCTGAAGGCGGTGGTTTGCTAAACCATTGTACGCTGTAAAGGCGTACCGAGGGTTCGAATCCCTCCGGCTCCGCCAACACTGTCCAGAAGCACCTGATTTCATTGAATTTCTTGCAAATGACTGGTCTCTGCCCACGGTCCTACCCACAAAGAAAAAACCCCGCCAAGCCGGAGCCGGGCGGGGCTGGATATCAGCGCGAGGCCAGCGTGAAGCTGACCCGTGAGAGCAGATAGATCAGGCCGGGCACGCTAACGCCCAGACCGATCGCAGGATACAGAAACCAGCCGGTTGCCACCGCGCCGAACGCCAGCCCGTTGAGGCCGGCGCTCACCAGCATCGTGCCGCCGATAGCCATGCGGCAGTAGCCGGCGATCTCCTTACGCACCCGATCCGTTGCCGAGGCCAGCAGCCCGATCTCGCAGCCCAGAAAGGCCAGGTCGAGACCGGCTGCCATCGCCCAGCTCTCCCACAAGGGGCAACTCGTGAGGAGCTGAACGCCATGCGCCAAATGCGACAAGGACAGGATGGTCAGGATCACGGCCACGACGGCAACCGCCGCTGCGGCCTGCTGTTGCCTCGCCAGCGCGGGACGGTTGGCCGTCTCGGCAGGCTTGGCAGGCGAACGCCGACGATGCGACGCCACCTTGAGGGTTTGGTTGTTGGTTGGTAGAGAATGAAGCTCAGCCATGATACCGGTCCCTTCCGGTTCGTGGTTAGCTCGGCCGGTGCTGTTGTCGCAGTCCGGTCGAGCGCCCGCCTCGCGAGCCTTCCTGTGCGAGGCCTCCCCCTTACCCTCGGTCACTGGCGCCCTGTGGGGCGCTCCACGCTTACCGCGTACCGCGCTTCGTGCCTGATTGTGGGGGGATTACGGTGATACTACACCGTGAACGCAAGAATTGCCAGACTATCCGTCGCGCTCGACTGTAGTTCTGGCGCTCAATTCAGGAATATTCTCAATCACAACTGTGTGAACACTGAGGGCCGCGATGCCTTGCGGGGGGTACACCGCGGCCCCCCATGACCGGCGCGGGGAGAGTTGTGCGCCGGGCAAACCTCTATTCCGCGCGCTTGTCTTCTCTCAGCTCGGAGAGGACGCCCGTCGACCTGGGCGCTGGCGGCGCCGCGATCTCGCACGCCTGCAGAAGCCGGAGGCACTCCTTGGCGAGGCGGAGCCGCTCATCGGGCGTGAGCGCCCGCACTTGGAAGTGGCTGACGCCGCTCATCATGGTGATAACGCGGGCGGTAAGGCTCATGGTCGAAACTCCTGAACAACGCGCCGCCCTTGCCGAGCAGCAAGAGTTACGATAGCACGATTGTAACTCTAGACAACATCCGATGCGCACCGTTACGGCGCATCACATGAAGGAGAAGAGAACTGTGGTCGTCACCCTGCGGCTGAAGGAGGCCATCGGCGAGGCCGCGAAACGCTATGCCGACCGTGACAGACGCCCGCTATCGAGCTTCCTTGCGCTGGTCGTCGAGGACGCCATCAAGACCATGATGGAGCAGGAGAAGCCGGAGAAGCCCAAGGGGCGGAAGTCATGAACGACAATCCCACGCTCCCACCAGCCACCGTGCTGCGGGCACTACTTCCGCCGGTTGAGGTCGAGCCACGGCATCGCTACCGCTCCCCGGAGTGGATGGCACGGGTCGCCCGCGAGATCGCGCGTAGGACGGAAGCCGAGATTGGGTCGTTCCCACGTGGCCACGGCGCGCCGCCCGAGCCTGTTCTGCGCTGTCTGCGTACCGACCACATCCTGCGCCGCTCATGAAGCTCCGCGCCCACCACAACGTCGTCGACATCGCCGATTGGCGCACACGCGACGAGGCCGTGAGGTTCTTTTTTTCGCCTGTTGCTTCAGGCCCGCCCGCGCTCCAGGGCGACGACGTTCGACGTGGGCGCGGCGATCTCGTAGGCAGTCAGGCGCTGGCCATCCGCCCACACTTTCGTCTTTCGCAAGCCCAGCCGTTTCAGCTCCCGCCCGACCGCCGGCCAGCGGCGATAGATCCAGGCGTTCTGCTCGCACAGCATGCGGTGCATCTCCTCCATGTCGTCCGCCAACAGCGACCGGCCATCGAGCCCGGCAGCGCGCAGGGCCTCGAGCAGCGCTATCGCATGCTCACGTGCGGTGCGGATGCCACCGAGCACAACAGGGCCAGACTGCTCGGCATCGGTGTCTGCATCGGTCGGCATCTGTGCGCACTTGTCAGCAGCGGTCTCGCCCGGTGTCGGTTGCGGTTCAGACTTCCGTTTCCAGAGCATTAGTCGGCCTCCTCGTCATAGGCTTCGTCAGCCGCAGGCAGGCTGGCCCGAGGCATGCTCAGCGACGCTTCCCACTCGGCGCTGTCCCGGTCCTGCTTGGCAGCGAGTTCAGAGGCGAACCTGAACCGCCGCTCGCGCTCTTCGCGCTCGTCGCGGTGCTGCATCTCGGCGTCCGTCGATCGCGCCAGGTACTCAAGCAGACCCTCTGGAGGCGGACCTTTCCGGCGATCCGGTTCGCGCTTTAGGGGCCTTGGTCGGCCGCCTCGGAAATCTGGAAGTTTCACCATCACTGGGTCTCCGACATCATTATGCAGCACGCGACCAATTGCCTCACGCTCATGGCGCGAATAACGCGGTGCAGCGCGCCGATGCCGGACGGCGTGATCTTGTCGCGGATGCCGTTGAGCCGGCTCAGCACCATAGCGATGCGGCGGTCCGCGGCGCCGCCCCAATGCTTGGCCAGGATGTGGCCCTCACGGGTGTTGGCGAACCTCTCCAGCGTCGCCTTCGGCAGCGAGCGTGCCCGCCACGGCGGCATGGCGAGGTCCTCGATGACAACCTCCTGCACGCCCTCGGGCAACCAGCGGAACCACCCTATGAGCTGGTTGAGCTCGTGCTCCGTCAGGGCGTGCAGGATTGCTGTGGAGTTGCGCAGCGTCGCATACCTGAAGGCCGGCCCGGCCGGGTCGTCTTCCCACGCTTCCACCGCGCCCGCAGGCAGCTCGTCAAGAGCACCCGCAGGCAGAGCCACAGCCTTGCCGGTGCGGTCGAGATGCTCCTCGAAACCCGGCGCCACCCGGTTGAGCTCCGTGTAGCCGGCGGGCACGTTGCTTTCGTAGCGGACAACCTTGGTCATGCCGGCGACCCGAAGTGCTGCGTTGGCGGGTATTCGCGGCTGATGAGCGCCTGTTTCGCGCCCTCGGGCGTCGGCCAGGTGGTGTTGCCCATTTTGCAATTGTCGCTCTTGCGATAGTATGTATATCCCCCTTCCGGTGCCCACTTCACCTCGTAGCGGTCGTCGCTGTAGAGCGCCACCTCGCGCTGCGGCTTGCTCGCCCGGCGGATGTCGAACAGCACCACCTGATTGCGATCGGCATGGTTGACCCGCGCCGTCACAAGCTGCGTCGGCCATCGGATTTCCACTACGTCCCACTCGGCCAGGGAAAGCCCGTGCTTCGGGTCCTGCACGAGTGCCCAGATCTCGGGGTGGTCATTCAGATCCGAGAGCGTGAGGTCCGCGGGTGCGTTGACGATGCAGTATTTGAAGCCGTAGCCGGCGTGATGCAGCTCAAGCCTGTCGGGCTTTATCTTCGGCACCTTCCGCGGCTGGGTGCTCACCGTCTCGGGCTGCGGCTGCGCAGTGGTGGTGGGGGTCGTCATGCGTTCATCGCCTTTTCTGGTTTGTGCTCGATCATCAACCGTTGTTCTGTCGGCTTCGGCGTGGCGCCGGCTATCAGCGGCTCGAGATGGTGCGCGAGGAGCCTCCTCTCCTTCTCGGCCCAACTGGTTCCGGCGGGGTAGAGGTTCTTACTGGTGGGCCACACGAAATGGCTGAACTTGTGCGTGTACCCTTTTATGGTACAGAGCACCCCGGCCATCCGTCCCGCGATACGCTCGACGACAACCTCCTGCATCAGCGGCGTAGGGATGGGCGCTTCGTTGATGGCGTGCGCCACGCGCATCATCCGGGCGTTGACGGCGATGATGCGGTTGATGTTGTCCACCAGGTTGCGGCAGGCCATCTCGGCCAGCTCGAACGCCTCAAGCCGCTGCTCCTCCAGGCCCGCGAGCTCGCAGCGCAAGTCGGCCAGACGCTGCAGCCTGCGCACCTCAGCCGCCTCGCGCTCGCGCTCGGCTGCAACACCCTCGGCGCTGTTCAGCGCCTCCAGGAACTGCGTGAGCACGTCGATTCGGGTCTGATGCGCGAACTGCCGACCGTCCAGCAGAGCCTTGCCCCGCGCTAGCCGCAAGGCCTGCAGCTCGGCCTCGGCCTCGGACCGGCGGGTTGACAGGTCAACGGACATCGTCGCTGCTCCATACCCACAGGCGGCCAACCACGCCCGTCCCCGAGGGCGTCAGCTTCACCCGCAGGCGGTCCTCGGCGGCCACATAGGGTACCTCCTGCGCCGCCCCGGTGTCGAACCCGTCGCTGTGGTGGGTGGGCTGCACCGGGACCTTCTGGAATTGTGGGGTGAGCCCGCAGGCCAGGATGGTGATGCCGTCGCCCGTGTCGCCCGTGCGGGGCAGGAGGGACACCGCGATGGCGCCGCCCGTGTCCCCGCTCTCACGGGACCACCGTATCTGGCGCACTGCCCCGACGATGCCAGGCCCGGTGTCGCCGGCAGGGCTGGCACCCGTGTTGAAGCTGAAGGTGTGGCGGCCCATCATTTTGAAATGCTCCCTTTGCTGCCGAGCTCGCGAGCCTTGGCGACCGCCTCGTCCTTGCCCCAGATGCTCGTGACGCGCTGACCGTGACGGTCGCACACCCAGAACCGCTGCCGGCCGTCGCCATTGGTGACGCCCGTGTATTCAATCCACGTGCCCGCGTCGGTCAGGATGCGCTCGCCCTCCTGGAGCTGGTCTGCCCTGCCAGCCGGAGGCCCGACCGTGCCCGGCGGGGGCCGCTCGTCGGGGCGTGCCGCATGCAGGTGGCGGCGGTGCTCCTCGAGGTGGACGACAGCCTGTGAGGGTGTGGGCGAGTGTGCCCATGGCGGCAGCTCGCTGTGCCCGGACATGGGGGCGTCGTCGGGGGCGTCGTTGACGGGCGGAGCTTTGGCCTCGCCGATGGCCTTGCCCAGCAGCGTACCGGTCAGGTCCCCTGTGGTCAGGTCCCCGGTGCCCCGGCTGTCGCGTAGGAGGTCGACGATCGCCCGTACCGCGCTGCGGCTGTCCACGTGAGCGGACACGGCGGTCACGTCCGCCTTGAGCTCCTGGGCCGTGAGCGTAGGCAGGAGCCTATCCACCCAGAGCTTCAGGGCGGTCAGGCGCTCGCCCACGGTCGGCCGTACCAAGATCGGCTTGCCTGTCGGCCCGGAGGCATGCAGCTCTGCGCCCTCGATGATCGCCTTGAGGGTCTCTATGCCGTCGATTGAGCGGAGCAGTTTCCGCATGTCGTCCGGCGAGGCGGGGACAGCGATCGGATGATGCTTGCGGGGCCGGCCGGCGCCAGGTCGGGCGCCCCCGCGTTTGCTGCGGTTGCCGGGCTTGGCAGGCTTGGCTTCTGGTGCGGTCTCGGCTGGCTCAGCCGGCGCTTCGGACGCCTGCTCAGTCTCTGCCATTTGCGCCGCCTGCTCGGCGACGTAGGCCACATATCTGGCCGTCTCAAAGGCGGAGCGGTCCCCCGTGGGTCGCCTGCGTTGTATGTCGTCTTTGTCGGTCATCTGGTGCGTCCTGGCGGAGGCTGTCTCCGCCGTGATTGCGCGAAAACGCTACGCAAATTGGACGCTACTGAAGCCTACCCACAAATCGACCCACGAATTTTCCTACCAGAAGCCGCCGATTTCGGCAAATTCAAACGCGAGCCGAAACTCCAAATTCCGCGTCCGAATGTTATAATGTAACAGTCGCTTGTCAGGAGGCCGACCTGGAGCCGGCGCTCCGATGGACGGGTTTCAGGCGGCTTCCTCTTCCTTCGGCATGGCGAAGGGGCAGCTCGGACACCAGCCATGGCTATTAGGGCTGCGCCCAGTCATGCGCCCGCACACCCACGGGTGCTGGTCCAGGTCCGGGAAGTCCTCCGCGTGCTCGCAGTGCCCTGACCCCGTGCTCCACTTTGGCAGGGTGCCGATATGCCCCCAGGACGATGTACTCGTGGCGTAGTCGCTACGGCGGCGCTGCTCCTCCTCCGCATAGGCCTGCTCGGCATCGGACAGGCCTTCAGTCTCGGTTCGCATCTTCATTCTCCGATTGTGAGTTGTACCTACGCACTGCGACTAGAACGGGATCGTGTCTTCTGCCGGTCGCTGCCAATCTCGGCGCTCCTGTTGCGGTGGCTGCTCAGGTTGCGCTGGTGCCCCGGTCTTTTGTGGCGCAGGCGAGATGAGCAGCGTCCACACCTCCTCGCCATTGTCGCCGGTCTCGTTCGACTTGAGCAGGGCGAGGCGAGCGCCGCCCAAGCGGCCGACGAAGTAGCTTCGACCCTCCTTGGACTGCTTGCGGTACAGCTTGGTGACAGGGAAGGATTGGGGGTAATTGCTCATGTCTTGGTCCTCTTGATGATGGGGATGCGGACGGCCTTGCTGGCCCGTTTCTGAAGCTGGATGTTCACGGGCAGGCGTCGCTGGTCTGCGACAGGCTTGCCGGTCTCCTTGTCGAGTTTGAACCCTGGGACTGGCGTACGGTGGCCGGTGGACATGGCTTGAAGCTTGCTCCTGATGTGGTGGATGGCGATGCGTCGTTCCTGCGCGGCGAGCCAGGCGCGCCATTCCGCGTAGCTCACTGCGGCTCGGTCGGCTTCGAAGCGGCGGACGATCTCGGAGACATGGGCGAGGGTCATGTTGCATGTCCTTGCTTGGTCTAGATGCCCATCAGACCCTCTAGATGCCCAACTCCTTTTTCTTAGGCATCTAGACATTCTTGAGCGTTCTAAGGGTCATCTAGAGGTTCAGTTGCAGGTCGCAGACGGATGTCCCATCCCTCGATGCGGCGGCCATCATCGGTGCGTCTCTGGACGCTCTCGCAGAGGCGCTCCTTGGCGATGCGAAAGGTCTTCTCGGTGATGCCGGCGTCGAGCGCCGCACGCTTGAGGAGCTTCGCGTCCACAGGGCCGTCCTTCAACCAGGACCGGAGGAACGCCTCGGCGTTGTCGCGCTCCGGCGCGGCCCGCTCTCTCGCCTCCCCGCGCAGACTGGCCTCGTGCTCGGCGATGGCTTGGTCGGCGGTGACGTTCACCGGCTCGTCGCTCCAGACGATGCGGGAGGCATAGAGGGGCTCGGCGTCGATGTAGCCGGCGACGGCCTGCTCCAGGGTGAAGGCGAGCCCTGGGGCTGCCGGCGCGATGTTATTCTTGAGGTGCAGGAGCAGCCGCCGGCCAGTGTCGTCAGCCTCCTCTACCACGGCGAAGGCAGCGCGAGGCGCACCGACGAAGGCGATCGAGCCAATAACCCTCTCCAGCGCCCGCGTCTTCGTCGAGCCACCCGCTTTGCTAAAGTGGGTGTTGCTGACGATCGCCACGCCGAGCCGGTCTGCCATCTCGCTCAGGGGCTCGATCGCGCCGCGCACCTCCGTGTTTCGGTGGCTGTCGGTCGCGCCCATGTAGGAGCTGATGGGGTCGATGATGACGAGTACCACGTCGCCCACTTCCCGAATTTTTGCCTCCAGGGCCTGCAGGTCCGCCACGAGATTGAAGGTGTGCACACCCTCGTTCTCGTCCATCGTTGCGGTGATGACGTGGAGCTTGGTGGGGTCGCCTCCGGCAGCGAGGAACCGGGGCATGATGGTGTCCTCGGCACCGTCCTCGGCGCTCAAGAGCACGATGCTGCCAAGGGGGGCTTTGCCCTCGCCGGCCGGCCAGGGGCAACCCTTGCTCACGGTGGCCGCTATCCAGATGAGAAGCTGAGACTTGCCGATGCCAGGGGAGCCAGCCAGGGCGGTGTGCTTCCCGCGGGCGATGCGCCCCTGCCATACCCAGGAGATGCGAGCGAGGCGGATTTGGTCCCCGCGCTTGGAGAGCAAGCGGCGTGCAGTGCTCTCTACCGCCCTACGCTCCGCACGGTTCGGCTGGTTCTTCCCCTCGGCGCTGTTGACAAGCCCAGGGATGGAGGCAAAGCGCGCCTGCCACCGATCGTCACGCTTCTCCTCGGGGATGCTGAGCATCATGCCGCGAAGCTGCTCGACAATCATGCCCGCCGGCATGCCGGCGCCGGTCTGACGCCAGGCGATATCACGCAGGCCGGCGTGGTAGGTGTCGCTGCTCAGCACCCCGCGCACGAGCTCGGCGTAGCCTTCACCTCCGGCATCATGGCCGTTGCCACTTTTCCCTGTCGGGCTATCGAGCGGCGGGAACCCTGCCAGGATCTCGGCGCGGAGGTAGTGCTGCCGATTGCCACCGATGACGCGGACCATGTGCGGGTCGTCGGGGCTCTTTCTGTGCAGGAAACCGGGGAGGCGCAGCACACGGCTGATGTCCTTGGCGCCGGGGTCGCTACCGTAGCTCGCCACCATGCGGGCCATGACGCCTGCGAAGTCGCGCCGTCCCTGCTCGTCGGCAGGCCAGTCGCCGGCAGTGAGCCAGTACCGATGGAAGTGACCCAGCGAGGTTTCGACGACGAAGGACGGCTCGATGGGGAACGGCCCCTCGTACCCGTCGTCATCCTCCTGCCACACGGCACGGACGCGGGTGACAGCACCAGCCTTCCTGCCGTTGCCCTCGGTGTCGTTGACGGTGAGATAGATGCCTGCGCCCTGCGCGTAGGTGTCGAGCACGGCACGGGTGATGCGGCTCACGTTGAACACCTTGGCGAGCGGGTCCGGTGTCGGCTTCTGCTCGCTGTCGGTGAAGGTCTGGATCGTGAACCACTTGGCGTCGGGGTCGAGTACCCGGAGGAAGTGCGGGAACTGGCTCTTGTCAATTCTTGGGTTGTTCATGAAAGCCATCGCTTGACTTGGCAACGATGGCGGCACGCGCTATACAAGGCGCGCCATCTGCGGTGGTACCCGTCTGGGGATTTGACTGTCCGTGCGCCGTGGCGCTGCCTGATGCAGCGTAGGCATGAGCCTCCGACAGCAAAGGCGCCCAGGTCCGCATCAGCTTGCCGGCTGAGATTCGAGGCCGTCCCAACCACCGGGGCGGCCTTATCTTTTCGGGGGGTCGCATCACACCGCCCTCGCGTCGCGCTCGGCGATGCGCTCGGCCTGCCAAGCGGCGATCTCGGCGGCGGACCACGCCACGATGCGGGGGGAAAGCTTGACGGGCTTCGGGAACAGCCCCTTGTCCATCAACTCATATCTGGTCGAGCGGGGGATACCCGTCGCGGCCGTAACCTGTCGGTCGCGCAGGAACGTATCTGGAGATGCCTGCTTCATTTAATCCGTCCTTGTGATTTCTCGGGACGGATCGGACAAATAGTGGGGTGGGCGTGGCGTGCGGAATGCGCAACCTATTTCCGCACTGTTGATAAGTTCGGCCATCTACCGCACGCCACTTGAGAGGAAGCAGGCCATGCATCCACCCCCGCCTCCTCGATCTCCTTGACGAAGGCGCGCACACGCTTGGAACGATGGCTGTCGGGGTCTTTCAAGTCTTTGAACCGGCGCACCAGTGTAGAGAGCTTCGGCGAGCACCAGCCGCACTGCTGGGCAATCTCCCGAATCAGAACGGGGTCACTCCGGGTATCACCACAGATCCTGCGGACCTCCATGCAGAACATCATGGTCAGGTCTTGGGCGAAGGTGGCCTTCCGTCCGCTCTTTGTTTGTGCAGCCAAGAGCCTGGGGCGGATAGCATGGATGTAGAAGGAGAGCGCCAGCACCCACCCATCCCCCGGTTTGTCAGGTGATAGGCCGTACGTCCCGGCAATTCCCACAAGCTCGTCCCAGTAGTTGTTGTGCATCACGCCCTCTTGAGCTCGCGCACGTTGCCGCTGCTGGCAGGCTTGGCGCAGTAGGACGCCCAGGCGTCCATGAGCTTGCGGCGCTTCGTCAGCAGCTCGCCCCTCTGATAGGCGCCGTGCACCTTGTTCTCGCGCACGTGCGCCAAGGCCATCTCGCAAATGTCGTGCGGGAATGACGTGCTCTCGCCGGCCCAATCCCGCGCGGCGCTCCTGAACCCGTGAACGGTCAGATCGGGGTGCGTGCCCTTGAGGAGCTGCAGCATCGCCATGTTGCTCAACCCCTTCCCCTTCACTGCGCCAAGGAACACGTGAGGGTTGCCCTCCTCCCGCGGCAGCGCCTTGAGGATCTGGATGGCCCGCTCCGAGAGCGGCACGCGGTGCTCCAGCTTCGCCTTCATGTGCTCGGCGGGCCGCGTCCACACCCTCTCCTCGAAGTCGATCTCGTCCCAGGTGGCGAGGATGGCCTCGGACGTGCGCGCCCAGGTCAGGATGGTGAACTCCAGCGCCCGTGCGCTGATGTCGGCGCGGTCGCGTAGCTGGCCCATGTAGGCGGGCACCTGCTGCCACGGCATGGCCGCCTGATGCACGACGCTCGCCACCCTGGAGCGCGCCGGCAGGAGCTTATCAAGGTGCCCTTTCCAGGACGCGACGTTCTCGCCGTTGCGCATGCCCTGCACCCGTGCCCAATCCAGGATGTTCTCGATCCTGCCGCGCACCCTGCTGGCGGTCTCGACCTTGCCGTTCCAGAAGGGCACCGTGTCCTTGCCGACCTTGACCGGCTGCTGCAGCACCTTCATCACCAGCGCGGTGTCGATCGACGCCACCGGCATGCTGCCGATGATGGGATAGGCGTAGGTCTCAAGGGTGCTGCCCCACTGCTCGCCGTGCTTCAGATTCTTCCAACCTGCGCGGTGTGCTGCGATGTAGCGCTCGGCAGCATCTTTGAAGGTGATGGTGCGCGCAGCCTCCAGCTTGGCTGCGGTCTGCCCATGTTTGCGCCGCTCCAGCGGGTCGATGCCGTCGGCCAGGAGCTGGCGCTGGGCGCGGGCGCGCAGCCGCGCCTCCTTCAAGCTGAAGGTATCGAGGCTGCCGAGCCCCATCTCCCTGGCTCTGCCGTTCAGCATGAAGCGGAACAACCAGGCCTTGGTGGTCCACTCCTGGCCGTCCCTCTCCCAGCGCGTCACCTGCAAATACAAGCCGCCGCCGTCCGCGTAGCGGCCGGTGTCGTTCAGCCGGGTGATGTCGAGGGGTGAAAGCTTGTTCGTGCTGCGCATGATTTCCGTCCGCCTATGAGTGTCCGCCTAACCCGGCGCTCCCCGTCTCTACCCACAAAAGCGAGCCGGATTATGTCGGACGTGTTCGGACGTGTCCAGACGGCAAATTCAGGAAATGCACAGGCGCGTCAGTGCCTTGCTGGATTGCCCCGGAAAGCGTCGGACCCTATGAAAACGGCCTCCGGCTCCGCCAATCTTCTGCAGTAAAACAGCGGCTTAGGCAAAGACTATGCGGGGCAGCGGCTCGTCCCGCAAGGAGCCGTGCAGGCCGCGCTAGATGCCCTGCTGGCGGGGCTGTGGCTCTTGCGTGCCGGTCGCCGGTGGCAACGCAATCAGCCGCTGCTTTAGATTGGCCTTGACCTGTGTGAGCACGCGCGCCGTCTCGTCGGGTGACAGTCCCGCGCTGCCGATGATGGCGTTTTCCTCGGTTCTGCAGAGACCAAGGGCAAATTCAGCCGCGACCGACCGGCTGGCCGAGCTCTGGACGGCGGTCAGGAACTCGCGGGCGATGCAGGCGTGCCACTCTGCGGTGCGGAGCTTCAAGAGGCCGTTCCCCCCGCTGCTCACGGGGACAGGCTCCGCCGCGCACCCCGCCAGCATCAGAACACCCAGCAATACCCGCATGTGCCGCTCCGTGGGTTGTAGATCCCCACGGTTGCCAGCGAGCCCGTCGCGGCGCCATGACGCCGATGCATCATCCCCGCAATTCTTTGTCCACTATATCTGACAACGGAGATTAGGCAGCGTACGCCTCCCTGGGCCGGTCGGCGCCGATGGTTGCCTGCCAAGGCCGGCCACGAGGTCCCGATCGAGCCTACGCCGGGCCAGGAGGAGCGGCGCTCCATCTCGGACTGTCAGGCTCGGACTGTCAGGCGGCGGCGGCCGGGCGGGCGGGCACCATCAGCACAGCCTCCCCCTCCAGCACCGTCTTGCCGGCCACCTCGCATACGCAGTCGAAACGGGCGCGGCGCTTAGCCGGATAGAGCTCCATGACCCTCACCCTCGCCACCACCTGATCGCCGATCCTCACGGGGGCGCGGAAGTTGAGGGTCTGGGAGACGTAGATGGCACCGGGCCCGGGCATCTGCGAGCCGAACACCGCGGAGATATAGCCGGCCGTCAGCATGCCGTGGGCGATGGGCTCGCGGAACACCGTCTTGGCGGCATACTCGGTGTCGAGGTGGACGGGGTTCCAGTCGCCCGTGACCTCTGCGAATGCCAGGATATCGGCTGCGGTTACGGTCTTGGCGAAGCTCGCCTCCATTCCCAGCTCGAGGTCCTCGAAGTAGTAGACCTGCCGCGTAACCACGTTCATCGCCTGCCTCTGACCGAAACGCGCTCATATCGCGCCGCAAAATTAGTCGCTAACGCGGTGCACCGCAACAACCCACAGCTGCGCTCATGGCTGTCGAGCAAAAACCGCTGGAGCGCCTTGGAGTTGCGTGGGGGTCGCATGCGCCTGCTGGCGGCCCGGACGACGGTGGCCGGGCCAGCTCGGCCGGGGTGCCTCGCATTGCAGCATGGCGACGGCCCGCTCAACTGTCAGGCATTTTGCGCCGCATTCCTCGCCGTTGCGCCGACTCTCCCCCGGCGGTATAAGCAGGCGCTCCCGCACATACTCTGAACGTCGGCCTGCATGGGAAAGATGCTCCTTGCCGGCGCTGAAAGGCCACCCATGAGCGCGCACAAGCCCCTGATGCCGAAAGCCACTGCCGTCTGGCTGGTGGAGAACACGTCGCTGTCGTTCGAGCAGATCGCCGAGTTCTGCGGCCTGCACGTGCTGGAGGTGAAGGGCATCGCCGACGGCGACGTGGCGCAGGGCATCAAGGGCATGGACCCGATCTCCAACGGCCAGCTGACCCGCGAGGAGATCCTGCAGGCCGAGAAGGACCCCGAGCACCGCCTCAAGCTCGCCGAGCGCAAGGTCGACATCCCGCCGGTGAAGAGCAAGCCCGGCCCGCGCTACACGCCGGTGTCCCGCCGCCAGGACCGGCCCAACGCCGTTCTATGGCTGTTGCGCAACCACCCGGAGATGAAGGACAGCCAGATCATCCGCCTGGTCGGCACCACCAAGCCGACCATCGCCGCCATCCGCGACCGCACGCACTGGAACTCGGCCAACCTGACGCCGCAGGACCCGGTGGCGCTGGGGCTGTGCTCGCAGACGGACCTCGACACCGAGGTGCACAAGGCCGCAGCGCGGCTGGAGCGCGAGCGCGCGGAGCAGAGGAAGAAGCTGGAGAAGGCCGGCACCCTGCTGCCGACCTCGGAAACCGTGCCGGGTCTCGGACCGCAGCCCGACATCGACCTCGGCGCCGTCTTCGCGGAGCCCGGCGTGCGGCCCGCCCGCAAGACGGATGAGCCCGACGACGAAGGCGAGCACGACGGCGAGACGGCCGGAAGCGAGCACGCCGAGACGGCCGAAACCGAGCACACCGAGACGACCGGGCGCGACGACGAGACGGCCGAAAGCGAGCAGGACGCCGGGACGGCGGAGCGCGACAGGATCAAGACGGATCAGTAGACGCAGCGTCGGAGGCTCGACGGTGTCGGGTCTGCGCTTCGCTTGACCCAACACCGAAGCGGGAGCTACCAAGCGGGCGCTACGAAGCGGTGGGCGCCAGCGTGGCGAGCGCCGCGCCCAGACGGCCGCCGGCGCGATCCAGCACCTTCCTGGCCAGCTCCAGATCGTCACACCCGTCGAGCAGCAGCACCGCGAGCTTGACGCTGCCGCCGGCCCGGGCCAGGGCGTCGCGCACCTCGGCCCGGCTCCGCCCCGTAAGGCCGCGCACGATGGCCTCGCGGCGGCGGGCGAGCTTGGCGTTGGAGGCCTGCACGTCCACCATCAGGCCCTTGTAGACGCGACCCAGCTGGATCATCAGCAGCGACGACAGAAGATTGAGCGTGATGCGCTGGGCGGTGCCCGCGTTCATGCGCGTGGAGCCGGCGATGGGCTCCGCACCCGTGTCGAGGAAGATCGGGTGGTCCGCCTCGTCGAGGATCGGCGTGCCGCGGTTGTTGGCGATGCCGACCGTGAGGGCGCCGCGTCGCCCGGCCTCGCGCAGGCAGGCGAGCGTGAACGGCGTGGTGCCGCTGGCGGCCACGGCGATCAGCACGTCGCTGGCGCCGAGGACGTGGCGCCCCACCAGCTCCGCGGCCCTGGCCATCTCGTCCTCGGCGCCCTCCACGGCCTGGAGCAGCGCCTCGCGCCCGCCGGCGATGAACAGGAGCAGCCTCTCCGGCGGCCAGTTGAAGGTGGGCATCAGCTCGGCACCGTCCTGCACGGCGAGCCGCCCCGAGGTGCCGGCGCCCGCATAGATGAGCCGCCCCTGCTCCCCAAGCCGGGCTTCCATGGCCGCCACCGCCGCGCCGATGGCGCCGCGGGCGCAGCGCACCGAGGCCACGGCGGCGAGCTGCGCCTCGATCATGGCGTCGAGCGCGTCTGCAGGCTCCCAGGCGTCGATGCCGGAGAAGCGCGGGCAGGGGCGCTCCGTGTCCATCGGCCTGGGGTCCGTGGGCTTCAGGCCCTTGGCGCCATCGTCCGCCGGTCTGCCCGCAGCCTTAACCATCGCGTTGGCCTAACCCGTTCCAGCGATTTGGATCTTTGCACGTCAGAGCATAGATAGGCGGCATGGGGCGAGGATTTCAGGTGGGCGAAAGGTTACTTTTTCTCGGGGTCGACGGCGGCGGCACCCGCTGCCGCGCCCGGCTTGCGGATTCCAGGGGCGCCATTCTCGGCGAGGGCATCGCGGGGCCGGCCAACATCCGCATCAGCCTGGAGGAGAGCATGCGGTCGGTGTGCGACGCCGCCGGCCAATGCCTGGCGCAGGCCGGGGCGTCGTTCCCGGACCCCGTCGCGGCCTGCCTGGCGCTCGCCGGCGCCAGCGAGCCCAGGGAGGCCGCTGCGGCCCAATCCGCGTTCGCGGAGCGCTTCCGCCGCGTCCTGGTCACCACGGACGCGCATGCGGCGTGCGTGGGCGCTCACCGCGGCGAGGATGGCGGGATCGTCATCGTCGGCACGGGCAGCATCGGCTGGGCCGTCCACGGCGGGCGGAGCTGGCGCGTGGGCGGCTGGGGCTTTCCGGTGTCGGACGAAGGCTCGGGCGCCTGGATGGGCTGGGAAGCGGTGCAGCGGACGCTGCGGGCGCACGACGGACGCACCGCCTGGACCCCTCTGCTGCGCCGCGTGTCGCAGGCGTTCGACTCCGATCCGCATGCCGTCGTGCGCTGGATGGGCTCCGCCCGGCCCCGCGATTTCGGGAGGTGGGCGCCCCTGGTGCTCGACCACGCCGGGCACGGCGATCCTGCGGCGCGGGCAATCATGCGGCTGGCCGCGGGACACATCGATGCCATAGCGGCGCGCCTCGCCGAGCGCGGGGCGACCCGGCTGGCCCTCATGGGCGGCCTCGCCGCCGGCATCGAGCCGTGGCTCTCCACCACGACGCGGGCGCGCCTGGTGCCGCCCGCCGGCGATGCGCTGGACGGTGCATTGCGGCTGGCCCGGGTGGGCGTCGGAGCGAGCGGGGTCAGACCCCTCGCAAAAACCTGTGCAGAGACTCTCGACACCGGTGGCGAGGGGTCTGACCCCGTTGGCTGCGAAGGGTCTGCCCCCGTTTGCGGGAACGCACGATGAGCGGCCCCGAGGCGCGCATGGCGCACGAGATCGCGGAGGCACCGCAGGCCGTTGCCCGGCAGGCGGCGGGGCTCGCACAGCCGATCGCGGAGCTGGTGGCGCGGCTCAAGCGCCGCCCGCCGCAGGTGGTCGTCACCTGCGCTCGCGGCAGCTCCGGTCACGCCGCCACCTACGCCAAGCATCTCATCGAGCGCAGCATCGGCACGCCGGTGGCCGAGGCGGCGCCCAACATCGCCAGCGTGTACGGCCGGCGTCTGAACCTCAAGGATCAGCTGTTTCTCGCCATCTCGCAGTCGGGCCGCAGCGACGACCTGATCGAGATGGCGCTGAGCGCCCGCTCCGCCGGTGCGCTCACCGTCGCCCTGGTCAACGCCACCGACGGGCCGTTGACGCGGGCGTGCGACATCGTCCTGCCGATCGGCGCGGGGCCGGAGCAGAGCGTGGCGGCGAGCAAGACGTTTGTGGCCACGGTCTCGGCGGTCCAGCGGCTGATCGCCGCCTGGATCTCCGATGCGGCGCTGGCGCGCGCCGTCGACGCCCTGCCGGAGCGGCTGGCGGAGGCGTCCGCCCTCGACTGGAGCGAGGCCGTGGCCGCGCTCAGCCGCACCACGAGCCTCGTCACCATCGGCCGCGGACCGACGCTGGCCATCGCGCGGGAGGCCTCGCTCAAGCTCAAGGAGACGTGCAACCTGCACGCCGAGGCCTTCAGCGGCGCCGAGTTCCTGCACGGGCCGGTGGCGCTCGCGGCGGCGCGCTATCCCATCGTCATGTTCATGCCCAACGACCAGGCCGCGCCCGGCATGCGCCAGCTGGCCGCCGACCTGCGCCGCAAGGGCGCCGCGCTTCTCACCGCGGAACCGGGCGATGCCGCCCCCGGCCGCCTGCCCGCGCTCCCGGCGCGGCATCCCGAGACCGATGCGGTGTGCCTGGTGCAGAGCTTCTACGCCATGCTGATCCGCCTCGCCGACCGCCTCGGCCTGGACGTCGACCGACCCCGGCATCTCCAGAAGGTTACCCGGACGAGATGACGAGGTGGCGAATGGCGAATAGGGAATGGCGAATGGAGCGCGGCGGATGGTGCTTTGACCACTCGCCATTGGCTATTCGCCATTCGCCCTGCAGGGCGGCGCCATGACGCAACGGCACGCCGTCGTTGCGCGCACGGTGTTCGACGGGCTCGGTCTGCACCACGACCACGCTGTCGTGATCGACGGCCGCGACATCGCGGCGATCCTGCCCCGGAGCGGGCTGCCAGCCGGCGTGCCGGTTCATGCCCTGCAGGACGGCGCATGGCTGGCGCCGGGGTTCATCGACTGCCAGGTCAACGGCGGCGGGGATGTGCTGTTCAACGATGCGCCGACGGTAGCGACCATCGAGCGGATCGTCGCCGCGCATCTGCGGCTCGGCACGACGGCGCTGCTGCCGACGCTGATCACCGACACGCCGGCCAAGATGCGGGCGGCGCTGGGCGCGGTGCGCGAGGCGGTTGCGACCAATCCCGCCGTGCTCGGCATCCACCTGGAGGGGCCGTTCCTTTCCCCCGAGAAACCTGGTGTGCACGACCGGGCATTGTTCCGCGCGCCGACCGAGGCGGATGCCGCGGCCCTGATCGAGGGGCGCGCCGGCACCATGCTGGTCACGCTGGCGCCCGAGCGCGTGCCGGCGGGGTTCATCCGCCGCCTCGCAGACGCCGGTATCCGCGTGGCGCTGGGGCACTCCGCAGCCACCTACGCGGAGACCAAGGCCGCCCTGGCCGAGGGGCTCACCGGCTTCACCCATCTCTTCAACGCCATGCGCGCGTTGGAGAGCCGCGAGCCGGGGCCGATCGCCGCGGCCCTCGAAACGCCCGACGCCTGGCTCGGCCTGATCGTCGATGGCCACCACGTCGCGCCGCCCATGCTGCGGCTGGCGCTGCGGGGCCTCGGGCGGCCGATGCTGGTCAGCGATGCCATGCCGCCGGTCGGCGGGCGCAAATCGGGCTTCGTCCTCAACGGCGTGGAAATTAGCGTTCGCGAAGGGCGGTGCACCAGGGCGAACGGCACACTGGCCGGCGCCGCCATCGGCATGGCGGACGCGGTGCGCAACTGCGTCGAGATGCTGGGGGTGCCACTCACCGAGGCCCTGTGCTACGCCTCGGCGGAGCCGGCGGCGTTCCTGGGCCTGGGTGGCACGCTGGGCCGCATCGCGCCGGGCTATCGCGCCGACCTGGTGGCGTTCGACCCACGGACAATCGCGATTCACCAAGCCTGGGTTGCAGGTCGAATGAGACTGGACGAGAGGGGATCGGCCCCTGGATCGGCCCCCTCGCTTTGAGGCTGCAGATCGCGCCAATCGGCGTCTGACTCCTTTGTCGCCGCCGCTCCCGCTTCAAATCGCCAGGAATTTGCTTTAGAGACAGGCTGATATCGGAATAGGAGGCGGGAGCGCCCGACGTCGATGGATCAACCCCTGCCCGAAAAAAGCACACTGGCGACCGCGGACACCCGGCGCGTGCTGGAGCTGCTGCCGCACCGCTATCCGTTCCTGCTGGTGGACCGCATCATCGATATGGACCGCGACGAGAGCGCCGTCGGCATCAAGGCCGTCACCGTCAACGAGCCGTTCTTCCAGGGCCACTTCCCGGGCTTCCCGGTGATGCCGGGCGTGCTCATCGTCGAGGGCCTGGCCCAGACCGCCGGGGCGCTGTGCGTGCACCACCTCGCTGCCACCTATAAGCCACAGCTCGTCTACTTCATGGGAATCGACCGCGCCAAGTTCCGCAAGCCTGTGCTACCGGGAGACCAGCTCCACTACCACGTGAAGAAGGTCCGCAGCCGCGGCCGCGCGTGGCGCTTCTACGGCGAGGCCAAGGTCAACGGCCGGGTGGTTGCGGAGGCCGAGGTGAGTGCAATGATTATCGATCGTGACGATGCCAGCAAAATCTGAGATCCATCCCACCGCCATCGTCGAGGACGGGGCGCGCATCTCCGACGGCGTCAAGATCGGACCATACTGCCATGTCGCCAGCGAGGTGATGCTGGGCGAGGGCGTGGAGCTGGTGAGCCACGTGGCGGTGGCCGGCCGGACCAGCGTCGGCGCCCGCACCCGCATCTTCCCGTTCGCGTCCATCGGCCACCAGCCGCAGGACCTCAAGTACCACGGCGAGCCGTCCACGCTGACCATCGGCACCGACTGCCTGATCCGAGAGGGCGTCACCATGAACCCCGGCACCGAGGGGGGCACCATGGAAACCATCGTCGGCGACCGCTGCGCCTTTCTCGCCAACTCGCACGTCGGCCATGATTGCCGCATCGGCAACAACGTAGTCTGCTCCAACAACGTCATGCTGGCCGGCCACCTGACGGTGGGCGACTATGCCGGCATCGGCGGGGGGGCGGCGGTGATCCAGTTCGCGCGCGTGGGCGCGCACTCCTTCCTCGGCGGCATGTCGGGGCTGGAGCACGATCTCATCCCCTACGGCATGGCATTCGGCAACCGCGCGCATCTGTCGGGCCTCAACATCGTGGGTTTGCAGCGGCGCGGCTTCTCCCGCGACGACATCCACTCCCTGCGCCGCGCCTACCGGGCCTTGTTCGCCGACGAGGGCACGCTGGTGGAGCGCACCGAGGACGTGGAGAAGGAGTTCAAGGACCACCCGATCGTCACGGAGATCCTGGCCTTCATCCGTGCCCGCGGCAAACGCGGGCTGTGCGTCCCCCACGCCGAGGCATGAGCGAAAAGGCGCCGGCGCGTCTGGCGGAGCGCCGATCTGCCGGCGCGCCGGCCGATTCGACCTCGCATGATCACGACCTAGTGGGCGCGAGAGCCGGGCGGATCGGTATCCTGGCCGGCGGCGGCCGTCTGCCCCTCACCATAGCGGAGAGCGTGATCGAGCGCGGCGGCAGCGTCCACATCGTTGCCATCGAAGGCGAGGCCGATGTCGCCATTGCCCGGTTTCCCCATACCTGGGTGAACTGGGGCCAGGTGGGGCGCATGGTCTCCACATTGCGCAAGCGCGCGGATGCTCTGGTCATCGTGGGCGGCGTGCGACGACCGAACCTGTGGAAGCTGCGGCCCGATTGGGGCTTCTTGTTCAGCCTGCCGCAGATCCTGGAGATGATGGCCGGCGGCGGCGACGATTCGGTGCTGTCGCGGGTGGTGCGCTTCTTCGAGGCGAAGGGCATTACGGTGCGCGGCGCCCACGAGGTGGCGCCCGGCCTGCTGGTGCTGGGCGGGCCGGCCGGGGCGCTGTCGCTAGACCGCCAGGGTCTCGCCGACGCGGAGCTGGGCTTCGCCGTGCGTGCGGCGCTGGGCGCGCTCGATGCGGGCCAGGCGGTGGTGACGGAGGGCGGCAGGGTGCTGGCCATCGAAGGCGCCGAGGGGACCGACGCGATGCTCCGCCGGATCGCCGACCTGCGGGGGGGGCGCGCCGGCGCGGCACCGGGCGGCGTGCTCGCCAAGGGGCCGAAGCCGGGCCAGGAGCTGCGCGTCGACATGCCGGCCATCGGCCCGCGCACAGTGGAGGGCGCGGCCGCCGCCGGGCTTGCCGGCGTCGCCGTCGAGGCCGGCGCCGTCCTGCTGTTGGACCGCACCGAGGCCATCGCGGAAGCGGATGCGTGCGGGATCGCCATCGAGGGCCTGACCTCTGAACGCGACCCGGCTGGGAAGCACGGCCTCCAAATGGAGCAAGGAGCGAGCCGCAGGGTCCCCTCCCCCCTTGTGGGGGAGGGACAGGGTGGGGGGGAATCCCAACGGCAGGGGGTTCCCCCCACCCCTAGCCCCTCCCCACAAGGGGGAGGGGGATCCCAGCGCGCCAGTGAGCAGCGATTGAGGCCGGCCATCCGCACCGCAGGCGGCCTGCAGCCTGACGCTCGCGGCGCGGCGGATATCGATAAGGGGCTGGTCGCCATCGAGCGGCTGGCGCCGTTCGGAACCGGCAAGGCCGTGGTGGTGTCGCGCGCCTATATCCTGGGTGTCGCCGCCGCGGAACCAACGCTCGACCTGCTGGAGCGCACGCGCGCGCTCCGGCAGTGGGGCGTCGGCGCCAAACGGCGCATCGGCGTGGTGGCGTGCCGCGCGGACTTAGGGGAATGGGACGCGGCCGGCGTCGCGGCTCTGCTCGACAAGGCTGCGGCGGCCGGCCTCGCCGGCGTTGCCGTGACGGGGACGCCCGAGGCGCTCGCCCATTTCGAGCGCGCTGGTGCGCTCGCGGACCGACACGGCCTGTTTCTGTCGACACGGGGAGAGCAGCCATGACCGGTGAGACACCCGCCGCGACACCCGTCGTCCTGGGCGAGCGCAGCGTCTCCGCGCAGGGGCAGGACCTGCGGCTGTTCCTGATCGCCGGCGAGCACTCCGGCGACAACCTCGGGGGCAAGCTGATGGAGGCGCTCAACAAGGAGCGCCGCGGACGCATCCGCTACCTCGGCGTCGGCGGCCGGGGGATGGCGGCCCAGGGGCTCGTCTCGCAGTTTCCGCTGGAGGATGTGGCGGTGATGGGTCTCGGCGCCATCCTGTCGCGCCTGCCCCTGCTCCTGCGCCGCATCGCCGGCACGGCCCGCTCCGCCATCGCCGCCGAGCCCAATGCCGTGGTGATCATCGACAGCCCCGAGTTCACGCACCCCATCGCCCGCCGCATCCGGCGCCGCCGGCCCGACATCCCCATTGTCGACTACGTCTCGCCCAGCGTCTGGGCCTGGCGCCCCGGCCGCGCCCGCAGGATGCGCCCCTACATCGACCATGTGCTGGGCCTGTGGCCGTTCGAGCCCGAGGTGCACGCGCGCCTCGGCGGCCCGCCCTGCACCTTCGTCGGCCATCCGCTGATCGAGCGCCACCCCTGGCTCGCCGCCCTCGACCCGGCGCCACTGGTGGAGCGCCTCGGGCTGCCGCCCGGCCGCCCCGTGCTGGTGGTGTTGCCCGGTAGCCGCACTTCCGAGGTATCGCGGCTGATGCAACCGTTCGGGCAAGCCCTGGAGAAGCTCGCCGGCCACGGGCTCGACTTCGAGGTCGTGATTCCCGTGGTACCGTCGGTGCGCGCGCTGATCGAGCAGCGCCTCGCCACCTGGCCGGTGCGGCCGCATCTCGTCGAGGGCGAGGATGACAAGTTCCGCGCCTTCAAGCTCGCCACCGCAGCGCTCGCCGCGTCCGGCACCGTAACGCTGGAGCTGGCGCTCGCCGGCACACCCATGGCGGTCGCCTACAAGGTGGACCCGTTCATCGCACCCATCGCGCTGCGCCTCATCACGGCGCCGTCCGTCGTGCTGCCGAACCTCGTGCTCGGCGAGAACGTGTTCCCCGAGTACATCCAGGAGGCCTGCACGCCCGCCAGCCTCGCCGACGCGCTGGCCCCGCTCCTCGCCGACACCGCCGAGCGCGCGAGGCAGACCGCGGCGCTGGCCAGGATTCCCGCCGCCCTGCAGGTGAAAGGCCTCACCCCCAGCGAGGCCGCCGCCGCCATCGTGCTCGACTATGCCGAGAACGGCCGCCGGTCGCCCCGGCCGTAGCTGCCGGCCCGCATCTCTCGCACGCGCTTCCACGGCTCGATCCGATCACCCAGGAGAAAACAGCCGACGTCCGGCAGTCTACCAGCGACTGCCGGGCATCTGAGCTGCACGGCCGGTGACAACGAGTCGAACGACGAAAGCGTGGGAAAAACGCAGGTTTGCCGCGGAGATGCCCATTGGCTGTGGCCGCCGCGCCACCCACCTGCCACTTTGGAGCCACAAAGAACCGACACATTGGCAACCGTGGAGTCTTGGAGTCGTTGCCGGTTCGGCGGACTGGCGCGCATACGATCCGGATATCGTCTCGGCCTCGGATAGAGAGGCGCAGCTCGGGTGCACGATGCGCTCCGAGCGCGGGTGAGTTGCGGCTTGGCGGATGCGGGAATCTTGAGACGGTCATGAGCGCGGGGATGGTCAACACGGGTCGTCGGCGGAGTGCTCGGATGCGCCGCCCGCAACGTCGCTGGGGCCTATCCGCGATGTCCGTCGCGGCAGCAGCTCTCATCGTCTGGACGGGTAGCGCCGCCGCGCAGCAGGCCGCCACGTCCGCTTCGGCGCAGGCCGCCACGTCCGCTTCGGCGCAGGCCGCCATCGAGCGCGGCCTCGGCGCCTACCAGACCGGATCGCGCGAGGCCGCCATCGCCGCCCTGAGCGAGGCGGCATCGCGGGGCGACCCGTCGGTGCGCTTCGCGGCCGAGTTCTACCTCGCCCGCATCTACGCCGAGAACATCGCCGCCGGTGCCGACCAGACCAAGGCGTTCGTGCTGTTCCGCAAGCTCGCCGACGAGAACCTCGACGTCGATCCTGAGACCAACAAGCGCGCCCCGTTCGTGGCCAAGGCGCTGATCGCCCTGGCGGGGTACGTCCGCACGGGTCTCAGGGACATCGATCTCGCACCCAACCCCGGGCGCGCCATCGAGTACCTGCACCACGCCGCCGTGTTCTTCGGCGACCGCGACGCCCAATTCGAGCTGGCGCGCATCTATCTGAGCGGCGATGCCTCCGCCGACGACGCCAAGCGCGGCCTGCACTACTTGGCGGCCCTGACGGAGGAGAGCCACGCCCCGGCGCAGGCGCTGCTGGCCGAGCTGTTCTGGCGCGGACGCTACGTCAAGAAGGACGACCGCCGGGCGCTGGCGCTGGTGACGATGGCGGCGGAGAACGCGCCGTTGCACGAGCGGATCTGGATCGACGATACCTACGCCACCATCTTCTGCGCCACCACCGAGACGGCCCGGGCTGCGGCGGAGCCGCTGGTCGCCCGCTGGCGCCGCATGTTCACTCATCCCGCCGCCGGCCCCGATGCGGCCGTACGCGTGGCAGCCGCGCCGCGCGCCCTGGTGCCGGAGCGGCAGTGCGCCAGCGGCGAGCGCGTCGCCCTCGGCCCTGCGGGGAAGGCGGCGGCGCCGGTCGCCGCTCCCGCCGCCGCTCCCGCCCAGCCCGGCGGCGCGGGTCTCATGCGCCCCGCCGCGCCCACGACCACTGGCACGACCACTGGCGGGGGCTTCCGGGCCGCTGGCTTCGTCGAATCGGTCGCCAAGAAGTAGCTCCTCAGCTGTTGCGCGCATCTCCCGGCATCGCCGGCGCCGCAACAGTGCGTTCGTTCTTCCGCGCCTGCGCCGCTTCGCTTAGGCTACCGCCACGACATCTCCAAGCCGGGGATGACGCTGCCGCGGAGCGCTTGCCGTGACCCTGATGCTGCTGTTCCTGGCTCTGGTGCTGGGCTTGGCCGTGCTGCCGCAGATGTGGGTGCGCCGGGTGGTCGCCCAGCATTCGGTGGACCGGCCCGATTTTCCGGGCACCGGAGGCGAGTTCGCGCGCCATCTGCTGGACGAGATGCGGCTGGCCCACGTCAAGGTGGAGGAGACCCCGCTCGGCGACCATTACGATCCCGACGCCAAGGCCATTCGCCTGATGCCCCAGCACTTTAAGGGCCGCTCGCTGGCGGCGCTGGTGATCGCCGCGCACGAGACCGGCCACGCCATGCAGGACGCCAGCGGCTACGCCCCCCTCAAGGCGCGCACCGAGCTCGCCAAGCGGGCCATGTGGATGGAGAGGATCGGCGCCGTGGTGATGCTGGCGTCGCCCGTCATGATGGTGCTGGCCAAGGGGCCGTCCATCCTGCTGCTCGAGGTGATTGCCGGCCTGACGATCCTCGGCATGTCGCTCGCCATGCACGCCTACACGCTTCCCGTCGAGCTCGATGCCAGCTTCCGCCGCGCCCTCCCGGTGCTCAAGGCGGGGAAGTACATTCCCGACCGCGACATGCCGGCCGCCCGCCAGCTGCTGCGCGCCGCCGCCTTCACCTACGTCGCCGCCGCCGCCATGAGCCTGCTCGACGTAGCGCGCTGGTTCCGGGTGCTGCTGCGTTTCTAGCCGCAGACTGGTTGCGGCCACGGGGCGCCGGGCGGCGGGCAGTGACGATCACAAGGCGGCGTGGGCCTGCCGCGCGCTGTCATTCCGGCTGGTGCGCCGCCGCAGACCGTTGCTCAGCCATTTGGCGGGTATCTCCACTCTGCACCGGACGCCTGCGGGAGCGAGCACATAGTCAACAGAGCCGCCGAGCTCGTAGGGAATGAGATCGCGTATGACGGAAGAGCCGTATCCTGAAGGACCGGGAGCGACGATTGCCGGTCCGCCCGTTTCACGCCATTCGAGGGTCAGAGGGCGGTGAGAGCTCGATTGGCGCTTCCAGCATACCGATACCCGGCCACGGCGAGTTGACAGAGCCCCGTACTTGGTGGCGTTGGTGGCGAGCTCGTGGAGAACCATCGACAAGGGTTGCGTGGCCTCCGCTGCGAGCACGATGTCGGGGCCCTCGATCAGATTGCCGCCGTCGATCATGCAGGGCGCAAGCTCGTTACGGACCAGCTCGCCGAGCTCTACGCCCTCCCAATGGCTGCGACTGAGCAGGGCGTGAGCATTCGCCAAAGAGGTGATGCGGCCGTTGAGCACCTCGAGGAACTCGTCCGACGACCTGCTGCACTCGCGGGATCTCTGTGCGACCGCCGCGACGCAGGCGAGCACATTCTTCACGCGATGGTCCAGCTCGGCGATCAGCAGGTTCTTGTGATCCTCCGATTTTCGCCGCTCGGTCACGTCGATGTACACGCCCATCATGCGCTCGGCGCGACCGGCGTCGTCGTAGGCCACCAGGCTTCGCGCTTCGATCCATCTGATTTCCCCACCGGGCCGGACAAAGCGAAACTCGTTGACGAGCTCGCGCCGCCGTTGCTTGAACGCGAGGATGTGCTCGGCGCGCAGGCGCTCCACATCGTCCCGATGCACACGCGCGCACCACTGCTGGCCCGTGATCTCGATGGTGCCGTCAGGCAGACCGTAGCTCTCTGCGCTGGCGCGCGAAATCCGCATGCTTCTTGCTGCGAGGTCGTAGGCGTACGAGCCCACACGCGCCGCCTTGTGTGCGAGATCGAGCTGCGCATTGCTCTCAGCCAATGCCGCTTCGGCCCGCTTGCGCTCGCTGATGTCGAGCTTCATGCTCACAACGCCTACGACTGCGCCGTTCTCATCGGTCAAGGGCGCAGGATAGGGGATGATGGGAATGCGCGTGCCGTCGGGTCGCTCAAAGAGCGCCTCGCGTCCCTCAATGGGCCGGCAATGCAGCAGGCAGACATGGGTGGGACATTCATGGGGTGGCAGCAAGGTGCCATCCGCGGAATAGAGCCGGCCAAGATCGGAGCACTTGTCCTTGTACAGCTCCGGGCTGGTACCCCACAGGTCGGCCGCCGCCTTGTTGTAATACGTGATCAGCCCGGCCGTGTCGGTCGTGTGGATCGCGGCCGGCAAAATACCAAGCAGCCGGCGAAATGCCCCCTCCTGATTGCGCAGTTGCTCGTTGCTGCGCTCAAGCAACGCCGCACGGAGGCGCCTCTCACTGAACAGTGCAATGAGAACAAGCGTGTAGGCTGTCGTCACCATCACGCTCGTTTGCACACCGTGGACACGCTCGATGATGGGCAGGCCCGCATCGCTGAGGTGGCCGATGCCGAAGGTCGTCGTGGAGATCGCCGAGATGCACACGACGAACGAGCCGGCTATTGCGAACGACGGCGGGCAGCGAACCGCCAGCCACAAAAGCGGTGCCAGCGTGAAGGCATCCGGGGAAAATGAAACCCAGGATGACGTCGGGTGGATGTGGACGTAGACGGCGACCGACGCCAGAAGCGCGAGCACCGCAACGCCCTCGGTCATCTCGCTGCGCGAGGGCGGCTCCCGCCAAGCCCGAGCGAGCTCAATGACAAGCGGCGCGACGACCACAATGCCGATGCCGTTGGACAGGAACCACACGCGCCAGACGGCCCAAAATGGCGCAGCGGGATTGAGCAAGACCGTAGTCGCGGCACCTGCTGTGGCGCCCGCGGTGGCGGCCATACCGGCGAGCGCAAGAAAGCCGGCGACCCGAGGCAGGTCAGAAAACGCGAACGCCCGCCCAAACCAGCGCTCAAGCAACCAGGCCACGAAGACAGCCTCGCCGGCGCTGCAGATGCTTCTGAGCATCGAGGTCATGAGACCCTTGTCGCTCACGGCGCTGGCAGCAAGCGCGCCCGCCATAAGGCCAACAATGAGCGCTGGACGTACGCGCCTGCCGAAGACAATCAGGAAGCCGACAGCGATTCCGGTCACGGGGCAGAACGCGGCCACACCGGAAGGCCGCGCCAACAGTGCCAGCCCGAGTTCCGCCACGAAGAAAAAGACAACGGTAAAAAGACCGGCCCAGCAGAGCGTGGGCGTCCAGACGCCAGCGGGGGGAGCCGGGCACCGGCCTGCTCCATGCGATACGTGAGATTCCCTCAAGTCACCCCCGCGCAGTAAACCTACGGATTACCAGCCTATACCAACCCCTGGAGGGGACGACCCCGTAGATTGTCAGGCGCGGTTAACGCTCGCTCGGCGGCAAACGTCGCGGCCACGGAAAGGGCGGCAGGTTTCGACGGCCTTGGGTCAATTCCGGACCAGGCTACGGCTGGTCATCTTGCCGGGCGAGTGGGACGCCCAGGGTCATGGACACCTTGTCGTCAGAACGACCGACGACCAAGCTTCAGCCCACTCACAGACTTGTTATCACCGATTACAAAACCAGTTGGACCGCCATTGCGTACTCAGCGCACGCGCTGCTTGGGCGGCGGCGTTGCTGTGGAGGCAACGCCGCGCCTTTGGGCGTGCCAATTTTCTGAGGCGAGTACCGAAGCTCGTTCAGCGGGGGAGCGGCTCGAGCGGACCTTGGGGAAGTATCGAGGGAGTCCAGTCATGCGAATACTCCGCCGCCGTCCCGCTGGGGCGGATGCGAACGAGATTGCGATGCATGCTGCCAAGAGCTCCGGGGGCGGCCGTATTACGGCCGTCGGGACAGTCGTGGCACTCGCCTTCTCGGGCTACAGCCTGTGGGAGACGTCGCTCAAGCAGGCCGATCTCACCCCGTACGTCACCGGCGTGGTTACGTACGAGCGTGATCGAACCGCCAACTTGAGCATACAGCCGGACGGTGGCTTCGAGGTGCTCGCTGTGCCGATCACGATCGCCAACAGCGGCGCACGCGACGGTCCCATCCTGGCGCTGCAGCTCGACGTCAAGAATCGCTCGACCGGTCTGACCGCCCGCTTCGAGGCCACCTACGCCGTCGACGGCACCTACTTCGCGGCCAAGGGCGATAAGCGGCCAAAGGCACCATTCTCGGCGCTGGTGATTGCGGGGCGCTCGGCGTGGACGGGCACGGTCCTCTTCTATCCCGTGAGCTACAGCGACGAGAGAGCGCTCACGCCAATAGCCCAAATTCGAGAGTTCTATGACGCGATGCGCACCAAGTATGCCAAGGAAATGGAGGGTGTCAGCAGCATCAGCGCACTCCGTGCCAGACATCCAGACCTTCCCGAGTTTGCCGACGCCGACGCCTTCGAGGCGAAGGTGATCCAGCCAAAGGGCAAAGCTGACATAACGCTAAAACTTGTCGTTCCCGCCCCGAGCGGTTGGCTCGACCGCGCGCTTGCCGCGCAAGTACCGCCGATCACACTGACCTTCCAGATGCCGGACGTTTCGGTGCCCAGCATGTTGGATGGCGAGTTCGTGCGGTTGCGACGGGTCGGCCCAGAAACCTAAGGTCCCGGTCGTGGCTGGGGAAGCAACGGCGTCCGCCGAACAGCGCAACTGCCTGGTGGCGGACCTGGGCTGGTCTTGGGGGCGGCAGCCACGCTGCGTAGGCTGCATGTAGTAGGTGGTGGCCACGGTGGGTTAGGGGCCTTCGGCCCCAACCCACCCTATGTCCAGGACGTCCGCTCTGACGTTCGGAGTATGTGGCTGACGCTCTCCCCGCAAGCGGGGAGAGGAAAATGCTACCGCGCCGCGCGCAGCTCCAGCGAGGCCACGCCGGCGGCGATGTTGAGGCCCTGCTGCGCCTGTACGCTCAGGGGCTGCAGCACGATCGACTTGTCGGAGCCGCCGATCAGCGCGTTGGCACCCACGCCGACGCCAACGGTGGCCTCGGCGCTCAAGCCGCCGTAGCCGCCGACCAGCGAGCGGGCCGGCAGGTTGGACGTCGGCGCCAGCACCGCCCAGGTGATCTGCGCCTGCTGCGTGGAGCCGATGTCGATGCCGAACTTGCTGATCGTGCCGCGGTAGACCTCGTCCTTGCCCTGGCGGTTGAAGCGGCAGCGCAGGTCGCGGGTCGAGCCCACGATGAAGCCGGTGGAGCCGGCGGCCGTGCAGGTCAGCACGCCCACCTCGACGCGGGTCTGCGCCTGCGGGCTCGCCACGAAGGCAAGAGCGGCGACGGCCGCAGCGCCCATGGTGGCGGCGATCGCGGCGGTCAAGGCACGGGTCATATGGTCCTCCCTCGTTTGGATTCGAATCGTGTCCGATAGCGTTTACCTGACTACGGCTTCATGTCCATCGCATGTCCGCGCAAGGCTACCCCTGGTCTCCCCGGGGTCTCCTCGGGGTCTCCCCCGGGTCTCCGATGAGGCGTCATCGGCTGCCCGCGGCCGCCCGGCGCGGCAAGCCGCGATCCGGGCCGCCACCGGGATGGCGCGCAGGTTTGCCTTGCCAGGCCTCGCCGGCTACAAGGCGCCCCATGCCAACCGTAAGCAAATCCGCCCCCAGATCGCAGCAATCAGCCAAGCCGGGGAAGCCCGCGGCGGCCAAGCGCGCTCCCGGGCGCGCTCCCCGGCGCGCGCCTCGCGTCGGCCTGGTCTCGCTCGGCTGCCCCAAGGCGCTGGTGGATTCGGAGCGCATCGTCACCAGGCTGCGGTCGGAGGGCTACGAGCTCTCGCCCGATTACGCCGGCGCCGACGTGGTGCTGGTCAACACCTGCGGCTTCCTGGATTCGGCCAAGGCCGAGAGCCTGGAGGCCATCGGCGAGGCCATCGCCCAGAACGGGCGCGTGATCGTCACCGGCTGCCTGGGCGTGGAGGAGGGCCGCATCCGCGCCGCCCACCCCGGCGTGCTGGCGGTGACGGGGCCGCATCAGTACGAGCAGGTGGTCGCGGCCGTCCACGACGCGGTGCCGCCGGTGCACGACCCGTTCCTTGACCTGGTGCCGCCGGAGGGCCTGCGGCTGACGCCGCGCCACTACGCGTATCTCAAGATTTCCGAGGGCTGCAACAACCGCTGCTCCTTCTGCATCATCCCGCAACTGAGGGGCAGGCTGACGAGCCGCCCGGCCAACCAGGTGATGGCCGAGGCCGAGCGGCTGGTGCGGGCCGGGGTGAAGGAGCTCATCGTCATCAGCCAGGACACCTCCGCCTACGGCCTCGACATCAAGTACACCGAGAGCCCGTGGAAGGGCCGTCCGCTGGCGGCGCGGTTCCTCGACCTGTGCCAGGCGCTGGGGTCGCTCGGGGCCTGGGTGCGGCTGCACTACGTCTATCCCTACCCCCATGTGGACGCCGTGCCGGCGCTGATGGCGGAGGGCAGGATCCTGCCCTACCTCGACATCCCCTTCCAGCACGCCTCCCCACGGGTGCTGAAGGCCATGCGCCGGCCCGCACACCAGGAGCGGACGCTGGAGCGGCTGCGGCGCTGGCGCGAGACGTGTCCGGACTTGGCGGTGCGCTCCACGTTCATCGTCGGCTTCCCCGGCGAGACCGAGGAGGACTTCCGGCTCCTGCTCGACTGGCTGAAGGAGGCCAGAATCGCCCGCGCCGGCTGCTTCAAATACGAGGCGGTGGAGGGCGCCACCGCGAACGCGCTTCCCGGCGCGGTGCCGGAGGAGGTGAAGGCGGAGCGCTGGCACCGCTTCATGGCCGCCCAGCGCGAGGTGAGCCGCGCGACCATGGCCGCGCGGGTGGGGCGCACCATCGACGTAATCGTGGACGAGGTGGATGAGGATGGCGCCGTCGGCCGGTCCAAGTGGGACGCACCGGAGATCGACGGTGCGGTGTTCCTCAACGGGGCCAACGGCCTCAAGCCCGGCGACATCGTGCAGGCGCGCGTCGCCCACGCGGACGAATATGATCTGTGGGCGGATCCCCTTTCCCCGCTTGCGGGGAGAGGGTTAGGGTGAGGGGCAGCCCCAAACACTGACGTCGGAGTATGCCCCTGCCCCTCACCCCGGCCCTCTCCCCGCGCTGTCGGAGTGCAAGGGGAGGTCAGTGTTGCGCGAGGAGAGGGAGAGATCGGGCACCGGCCGCGCCGTCTCCTTGTCCGCTGCCAGCACCTGCTCGAGCGCGTGCGCCACCTCGAGCACGAGCGCGTCGCGGCCGTTGGGGCCGATCACCTGGATACCGAACGGCATGCCGGCATGGTCCACCCCGCATGAGATGGCGGCGGCGCAGCAGAGCGCCATGGTCGGCGCGTAGGTGATGGCCAGCCAACGCATGTAGGTGGGCATGCGCTCGCCGTTGACCTCCTCTACGTAGAGTTGCGCGTGCGGAAACGGGGAGACCGACGCGGCTGGGCAGATCAGCACGTCAACCTCGTCGAAGAAGGCGAGAACGCGCCGGTAGAGCTTCGTCTGCTCCACATGCGCCCGAGCCACGTCCGCGAGCGTGCACTGCAAACCGCGCTCGGTGTTGTCGATGACGTTGGCGTCCAGCAGGTCACGCGCATTCTCCAGCCGACCTCGGTGAGCGGCCACGAAATTCACACCGCGCAGCACCTCGAAGACCTCGTGCACGCCGCTGAAGTCGGG